>ERZ772945.807-NODE-807-length-23986-cov-4.580628_pt1 | contig 23986 bp, 22 predicted proteins | sample MGYA00511681_ERZ772945 | MGnify/ENA primary metagenome ERZ772945 (study PRJEB29015, sample SAMEA2737943) | human oral metagenome | biome: human oral; feature: human-associated habitat; material: dental | place: China | collected 2143 ...
AAAAATACCGTAGGGCATACGGAAATTCACGCTCAGGGAGATTGTGTAAGACGGATGAGGCACTCCGCCAAAACGCAACGGTCGGTGAACTGAGAATCCCCCTGCTTTAGCGGGGGGAGTGTCAAGCTTTTATTATACCACTTAGAGCAACTTCTGTTTGAATTTCCTTGGATGTGTGATGGTATAATTAAATCAAAAAGGAGGAATTACTATGAGAGTTATCATATGCCTTGTCCTATTACTTGGCATCTTACTCCCTGCATCGTTTAATGCAACATCCGTATCGGCAGCAAAAAAGACTTCTGTTGTGAAACATGATATTTCCATTACGCCTAAGATGGAAAATGATATATCCTACATCAAAAAGCACACAAACTTCACAGATGATGAAATCAAAGACTTCTATGTGCAAGGTTTTACAAAAGAGAACATGAAGGATCTCTACATCCTCAAAAACATGTCTCATGAAAAGTTTGAAGTCATCCTAGATGTCTATCGTGATCAAACAGAAATCGAAATGGTGCTCAAAGATCTCTCTATTGATCCCGATGAGTTCCGAAAAGAATATGAAAAACAATTTCCAAAGGACATTGAAACAGATCATGATCGCGTAAAGAGCACAACAGCGCCGTGGACACGGTTGGGAAAACCTAACAAGAATTAAACTTTGAAGAGCGATTGCGTTTGCAATTGCTCTTTTTTGTGCTGCAAAAAAAGAACGCCAACATTGCGTCAGCGTTCTCGTTCTATGTTTGCGTATAAAATCAAATCAATAGTAATCTCTGAACCCTTTAGAGTGCGACGGATGGCGCAGTTTCAGCAGAGCTGAGTGTTCAATCTGCCTAATGCGCTCCTTCGTGAGTTTTAAGTGTTTCGCAAGTTTGCCGTAATCCATTGGCGCGTCAGAACCTGCTAGATTGTATAAGTTAATTATGATAAATGCTTCGCGCTTATCAAGCGAGTGCCTGATGGCTTCAAAGAGTTTCTCATGAAGCTCAGCGTTGAGCACTTTAGTTTCAAGTGGAGTATCGCCATCATCCAAGAGGTCCATCATCTGCGTTTCATTTTCGTCAACAGGAACATTCAGACTTGTGACTGTCTGAGCGGACTCTTTGTAGCGGTTAAATTTGTCAAGCGAGATACCAAGCTCATCGGCGATGTACTCATCAGGCGCATCTTCGCCGCCATTCTCGGCTAAATATTCGCTTTCAATGCGTTTTGCTTTTCGTAAACTTTCTTGATAGTGAACTGGTACTCTGATTGTCAGCCCTGTGTTTGCAATGTGTCGAACAATAGTCTGGTGAATCCAGTTCCAAGCATATGTGGAGAACTTAAATCCTTTGGAGACATCGAACTTTTCGATTGCTGTATATAAGCCGATGACACCCTGATTGATCATATCCTCCATTGGGATTCGTTTGTTGTTTGCATACACCTTTTTCGCTACTTTAACGACAAGGCGTATGTTGTGTAATGCGATTTCTTTTGCGATTCTGTTGTAATTTTCTTGATCAAGTATTGCAACTTTTTCTTTTTCGTTCTCTGGGAACGACATATATTTGTTAAGTTCTTGAAACTTAGCTACTTCTTCTTCTTTGGTATAAGGCTCGTACTGACGAATCTGTGCGAAGAGGATGCCAAGACCGTCAACACCGGCTTCTCCTGTGTCATAAGCCATCGGTTCATCTTCGTCATTGTCCTCATCTTCATCATAATCTTCATCATAATCTTCAATTTCGTCTTCAGAACAACTACAATCTACAGCTTCTTCATTTTCTTCTTCATTTTCTTCTTCTGGTTCTTCCTTTTCCTTTTGCTTTTGGACTTCGGCAATGTACTCCGGATTAAAAAGATCTTCTGAGATAACTACAACCTTCGGTTTCAATTCTTCTTTTTGTGTCTGCTCTTTAGCAGACTTTTGCCGTTTTCTTCTTTTTCTAATTGTAATCTTTGCGACTACACTGGATTGCTCCGTGTTGGGAAAAAGAGAAATGATTGTGGTTGAACATGTTTGACTCATTCCATTCGTTTTGAAGCTTTTTATTGCTCCAAAAACTCGCCTCCTTTGAAATTTTAATCTTGCGTTTGTTCCATGACCTAATTACTTTTCCCTTTCCAAACACATGCAAATATAAATTCACAAATGCTAATAAAAATCACATATATTTAGCACTAAAATCAATCAGTTTATTGCATTTTCTGATTCTTTAGCCCGCTAATACGAGCATTATACCACATATCAGATCCTGTTGTAAAATGGAAAAATAAAAAGCCCCGCAAGAGCGAAGCTTTTTATTTTTTTTATCTCATTTGGAGAGCATGTTGTGTTTCCTTCCTACTCTCATTGATGAGCTGCGATAGAGATTTAATGAATCTCTTCGCCAAGGAATGCGCCATACTAAGGTTCTTGTAGAACCCTTCTCCATGGCACAAACCTTGTTTGGCAGGTGTCGGCAATTTTTTTATATCGCCGCCTAACCACGTCTCAACGATATACGCAGCAGTCATCGCAATGCAATTTGCCGTGTTTTCGTTAATCTGTTTTTTGCCCTGCTCTTTTAGCTTCTTATTTTCAAAGCCAATCTTTTTTAGGATTAACTCTTTGGCGAGAAGCATCGCCTGAATATTCGTTCCGATGCCTTCTTTAAGCCAATACTTTCGACAGGATTTGTCGAAATAGATGTATTGCTTAAATGTCGGCTTAAACTCGTGTTCTTCGACCTCAAAACCAGCTCGTCTTGCCATAAGAGCAATAATGGCAAGATGATCTTCTTCTCGAAAATTCTTTTTAGGAATTCCAAGACTTGTTTGGTTGAGGTCAAAAACCTTTACCGACGTAAACTTTGTCCCAGTTGGTGTTCTAAATGGTGCATTCACGTCAATCGGTTTTGCATCAAGAAGAATCCTACCCCCATCTTTCTCAATATCGTCTTTAGAACGAAATGCAACGATATTCGGGTTTTGAGACAAAGCTTTTGCACAATTCCCCAAACTGTATTGGTTCTTTGCGCAAACCTCCAATAACCGTTCTAATGAGCGTTCATTATACATGCTCGTTTGAACGAAGTTGAAGTAATTACTGTTTTGGCTCATCCTACCGCTCCTTTCTAGCGTGGCAAAAGATCAAAAAACATAGAGCCACATAAACATAAAACCCTACAAATATTATATAGCAGTCAACGCATTTGGACTAAAAAAACGCCTTGAACAGCGATAACCAAGGCGTTTTCTAATCTATTTAACAATCTATCTCTATGGCAAAAATCCTCCAAAAACATCAAACCTTGCATCAGCCAAATAGTGCATAAGCAGCATCAATGTGTAAGCCTGAGAGAAACCAACGAGCATTGGAACAGAAGTACCTTTAGCCCCTTTTGTGACAGCACTTTCGATAAGAAATGCCCCATACATTATGGCGAGCGAGATACAACCAAGAACGAACATAAGAAGAACAAATTCAATTCCCATAAGACCACCAACGGAGAACATAAATTTCACATCACCGCCGCCGATAATGTCTTCTTGTCCTGTGAAGTGCGCGACAATGCAAGCGAATGCAACAATCCAAATTGCAGGAGCAATACCCAAAAGCGTATCTGATAATGAATTAACATCAAGAAGGATAAATGTAGGCATTGCAATAAGAGCGATTAAAGTGAGTTCATTTGGCACTTCGCGATAATTGATATCAGAAACTGTTCCGACAATAAACATCCATGCAACAAGGAGCATCTTGATGCCTTCAAGCGAAAAACCATAACTAGTAAAAATTGCAAGAAATGTAAAACCTGTAACAAGCTCAACAACGAGATTTTGAAGCGGTATTGGAGTATGACAGTAGCCGCATTTTCCTTTATTTAGGATAAAACTCAAAACAGGAACAGTATCACACCAAGGAATCTTGTGCCCGCATGTATCGCATGTTGGTGCACAAAAGAGCGGCGTTTCGTCATGCCAACGTTTAATACACACATTGGCAAAAGTGCCAAAAAAAAGTCCTGATATGAAAATAAGTGCATATGTGAAAACAAGATATTCCATTCAATCAATTTCCTTTCGTCTTTTCTTTCATGATAACACAAAAAAGATGCCGTTTCCGACATCTTTTTTTGTCTACTTTTTCGCAAGAAGCTCCTGAATGTGCTTCAAGATCGCTTCATCCTGCATTCCAGCAGAGCGGCAACGCCTGAAGTACTTCAGAACTTCTGATTGCGAGAAGGAATTATCGAAGAAATTCCGAATCTCATCTCGCGAGGTCATCGTGAGCTGGGACAGATATTCAATAATATCCTCCTTCAAAGGAATCTGATTCGCGCTCAGAATTCCTTTGACCGCCGAGAGGAAGCCTTCCTTCGCAGAAGCACCAATCTTGGAGATCTCCCAATAGTGGCGCTCCATAAAGATTTCATAACGGCACGGATTAGGTGCTTTCTGAAATCTCTTGAAGAACTCTTCAACTGGGACTTTCAATTTCCCCATATCGGCAGGGTCAGTTCCCTCGTCAAGCACCATGATTCGCACATGGATGCCCGCTTCGACGAGGAATTTCGCCTTTTTGAGACCTGAACGCTGCCCGACGGCATGACGCTTTCCCGTTGTCGCCGTCCACGGATCGCAATCCGGAATAATGACGACTTCATCGGGATTAACGTCTTTGATTGCCCCGATAAGCACTTCTGGCTTGATGCCGTTCGTGCCGCAAGTGGCAATTACCGTCCACTCCTTGTTGAGAGCACGTGCATACTGACGCACAATGATTGCATCAATAGCAGCCTCAACGAGGAACACGACCTTCACGCCCTTCTTGAGTGCGTTCTGATTGAAGATCATATTCCCGCTCTCGGAGTACCTGTGCGGTAAGAACGCGCCTTTTTCAATGGATCGACCATAAATATTTTGGCCGGCCATGAAAACAATACGATTCTGCCAAGGGCAATATACTTTGCCCTTTTTAGAAACAGTCAGAACGCCTGCCTGCAGAAGAAGCTCGCGCGAATACCCTTCTGACTGCATCGCGTTGATGATATTCCATGCCGCATTTCCTTCGGGACAATAACCTATCCCAAAATGCTTCACGGATTCATCATTGATGCCGCGCGATTTGATGTAATCCATCGCAGCATCGTTGACGGTTTGCGTGCAACGATAACAAAACGACCGTCTAGCATCGTCTACCGTGAGCGCCGTTTCGCCGTCAGTCAAGGTAACGTTGAAGTTTTCCTCGAACCAACGAACGAGTTGCCGTCCATGCAACCCCAACTCTTCTTTAACAAGCGATACAGAATTGAATCCGTTACCGCAAGAGAAGCAGTTGCCGACTCCTTCTACATCATTAAGGTGACAGTTACCACCTTTACGATTGTTTTGGGAGTCGTGATGCGGGCAAACCGCAAGCACACGCGACGGGTTGCTATCATTCACAATTGCAAACCCAAGCGCTCGCCATACTGCTGACAACTTAATACCAGACTGTTTGAGTTTGTCGTTCAAATTCATAAACAACACTCCTTTCAGTAAATGATCAAAAAACATCTCATTTGAATTATAACTTTCAAGATTCATCTCATGATAAAAAAAGATGCTCAACCAAATATCAAGCATCTTAATAAGCTCATTTCTTTGCTTCAAACTCTTTTCGACTTACCATTGAAAGTTCACCTAGCGGATTACCTTTACTGTCCGATTTATGGAAAAAACAGGTTTTTACATTTGAAGAGAAAAAAACCTTTTCTATAGTCAAATCTTTATCTTTCTCATCTACAACAAAAGCGACACATTCTTTTCCTGTTTCGTCATCTAGTGCAAATACTTTGAACAGCATCCAATCAATTCCTCTCTTTATTTTGTTTCGAGACCTAATCAAATTGTAGCATTTGCCGCCTTTAAACATTCCTCCGATGGAATAATATCAAACTCACGTTGTTCAATATGTAACGTTTCTTCCTTACAACAAGGGCAGTACATGTGCTTCTTATGGCGCAATTCTCTTAGTGCCCCTTGATTGCGAGGAACGTACATTTTAGTACCGCAAACACAACAATAAAGTGTCGAAATTAAAACGCGAGCGCGCCCACATCCTCGTCTCCGACTCACTACTCATCGCCTCACATTCTTAGTATTCGTTTTCCACAACATTGTAAAGCCGTTCCGTCGCAATATCGGGCGGCGTTTGTTTTTTAACGAAGCTCTTTATATAGAAATTGATTTCGGATTGACTAATGTCGTAGTTAAAGCACAGCACAATATATGGCAGTATTTGTGCGATATGTTTTTCGCTGTAATAGTAGCCAAGATAAGGGATGTAAGTGAGCACTTTGCGATAAGTACGCTCATCCATATCTAAATCGGTAATGTATGCCGATCTCGTGCGCTTGGGACGAAGTTGCATGAGCGGGTTATTTCTGCGTTTATCTTTTGCCGTTTCCTCTTTCGTGCCAACTTCCTCGAAATGTTGCGCCCCTCTGCGAATTTTAAGTTCGTCTGCGCTTTGTTGAATTAAGTCAAGAAAGTTTGGCGCAAATTCGTATTCACCGCCAATGACCTTCAAATCCTTATTCCATTGTTCCCTGCTGATACCAAGCACCGGCGCGTTTGACTTGTCAGCCGCATAGGCCATTGTAGGAAAAAGCATCGCGAGAAAAGAAAAAACTGCTAATGCGAGTATTTTTTTGAACATGATGATCACCTCTTCCAAAAGAATACCACAAAAAAGTCTACATTGCGAGCAAACGCATCATGATGAATGGAAAGAACAGAGTAAAAGAAAGTACAAAAAAGAACGCAATCAAGAGGAAAATTGTAACTGGAACGACTCTCTTATTAAAAATTTCAATATCATGCTTCAATCCGTCAGCGTAACATTCCGCACCTTTCCTCATAATTGTGGGGAAGTCCTTGAACTCTTCGCTGACAGCAAGCAACACAATCGCGTTTTCATCGAACAGTTCGCCTGTATCTGCTTCTTTGAGCGCTTCTACGACATTTTTCCCCTTATCCACTTCTTCAAGAGTTTCTTTAATAACTGCTTTATAGAGTGGGTTGCCAATCGCATCAGCCGATAATTGTAACGACCCATGTTGCATATAGTCGCAGAATCGGAGCATATAGAGATCCTTCATGAGCGGTGTATAAATTATCGCCGAGTAGTAGAAATCAGGAAAATATTTTTGCAGATTATTGACAATGTAACAGCCAACACAAAATGCAATTCCGATGCCAATGTATTTATCATGGAAAATCGTCGCAAAATCATAAAAAAACTTGGACATAAATGGAATCCCAATATGTGTGTTCAAATAGAGCCACTGATAAAGCGGTAATGAAAGCGCAAGTGTAAGCGCAATGGTTACGAATATAAAAACAGCCGCGATTTTAGCGCGTAAGAATGACAACGAAATTTCTTTTTCGATTGATTCAAGGGTATCTTTCAAGTAAAACCAACTCCAATCCTGTTGGAAATTCTAACAGAGATAGATTTTGCAAATTAGAACAATCTTAGTCAAAAGCCAGATTCTTGAATTGTTATAATTGATGAAGTAAATAACGCGCAACTCCTTTCTTTCTTAAAAAAGGAGTACCTTGTAGCACGCAATTTTAAATACAATGTTTGTTTTTGAACAAGCGATAAAGGAGTTTTCGTTTCATGCACAGTCATATTTCAAAAAAGCAAAACACGAAGAAAAAACTTCTTTGTCTGGGTTCGAGCCTCTTTTTCCTATCGAACCAATTCGCGCCTATTGCATTTGCGGCAGACATACAAAACACCAACTTTACCGCACCTGCATCGGCAGAAGATATACAGACGCTTCGGAAGTATTATACTGAAAAATCAAGTGACGCATTTATTCCAATGAACTTGATCTCGCAGGATTTTAAGCTCAATGAGTTTGAAGTTCTCATTATGAGTGAAATCATAAAACAGGATCTTGTCAATAGAGCGAGCAACAAAGAAACACAAGATGCTGCAATCAGCGATCTTGTGGATTTACAAAACAAATACCTTGATGACTACAAAGCAATCTTCAATAAAGTACCTGAAGACATCGTAAAGAAAGCAGAAGCGGTATCGCAGAAAGCATCATCGCCGTCAAGTGCGCCAGCAGCACAATCAAGCGGCACTAGCGATGGCTCTTTTGGCACGCCTACTGATGAAGGGTACAACGAAGATCCTGAACGCGGCACAACGCAGGCAGACATCGATGCGCATATTCAGAAATATTTAACGCCTGAAGCGCTGGCAAGAATCGCCAAAGAGCAGGGGATTGATCCTGATGCGATGGAAGACGATGAGCGACCTTATCCACCAGGAAGCGGCTATGATAACCAAATCATGCAGTCTTTGACACCAGACCAATTAGCGGACAATATGTCTCTCATTAACATCAGGCAATCTCCTTCAACAAACATCAAAGCAGAACAAAGCAGTTATGTGAACGCACAGAACCCGCTTCGTGATATTAACCTTGAACAGCTCGCGCCAATCCCAACAGAACCGCTTCAAGCTGATGTCGTGAAAGATAATTACGACATGGATAGCCTCAACGATCTCATTTGGACGGCAACACACCTTGAAGAGCAAAAAGCAAAACACTTCTTTATTGAAGCTGTTCATAATATTTACTACGTTGACGAGCACGGCGAAGGCAATGTGCCTCTTGATTTGAACCGCTTGGATGATAATGGTAAAGCATATAGAAAATCAATCACAAACCAATATGAGCTGAACGAATCCCTTGAAATTGGACTTGGTGTTCGCGTACATAAAGCACTTGATCTCGTCATGAGTATTATCGCCAAGAACGAAAATGGGATGCTTGGAAAACAGGGTTCTACATTCGAGTTTGGTAACGTGCTATTTAAGTTCCATCCTGAGCGTCTTGATCCAATCGCAATTCAGCGACTCAACTCCGAAGGAATTGTCATTGAAAGTAACGGGCAAGTTATCGGCAAACGTATTGGAAAAAATATTGCCATCAAGACAGATACAAAATCTGGTACAACTGGCATCCAAGCAGGCAACACTGTTGCAATGTATGATCCTGAAAATGGATTGAGCCTTTCCAATGTTGGAAGCCGTTACTTTGTTGGCTTTGGCAAGCTCTCACTGGATTTCTCATCCTATACGCTCCAATTGACCGATTGCAAGGCAATTCAAGTCGGTTATCATGACAACGCAGAATCTTTAACGCTGTTATATGGCAAGCCAAATGACGGCGGTAAAGAAGGATGGGTTGATAACGACAGTTCGTATTCGCAACCGATTGTTCACAAAGGGCAATACGAAAAAGCGCTCTTTGCGGCGCAATATGTGACCAAGAAACTCATTCCAAACATGGAGCTTTCCTTTAACTTCGCGCAAGCAAAAGCAAAGGGAACGCTTCAAAATCCGATGGGCGCACTAAAGGCAGACACAACTGTGTATTCGCTTTTTGTGCGTAGCAACAACCCTCGCAGCAACACCTCCTATGAAGGTGAATTTGCAAGAGCAATTAATAAATATGTAGATCTTGGTGTTGAGTCAAAAACGAACGCAGATTATCTTGATATTTCTCATGTGTTCTCGCGTCGTTTGCGCGGTTCTCTACATCTTGTCAATATTGATGACAACTACGACACAAGCGGACTTGTTGAGGATAGAACAGGCGATGATCTTTACACGACCAAGAATGGTGACGGGAAAGCAGATTACCTGTATGACCCAGGACAGCGCGGGCTTGATCTCGTCCTGAACTACACATTCCCGAAGAACGCCGCTCTTGCGTTTGGGTACACAAGATATCCAAGAACGCGCAACGAGCAAAGTGATGGCTCTGTGACGCACAATTCCAAGACGAGTTATTATCTCTCTGGAACAAAACAGTGGTCGCTTGCAGATCGTCTTGGCAACTCTCGTGGAACAATCAGTCTTCAACAGCGGTTTGATTACAATGATGTTTCCAATAAGCCTTATGTCAAGAAATCCTCTGACACGACGCTCTCTTATTCAGGCGAACCTTGGGTAGACGGCGATGTCTCAATGGATGCGCAAAAGATTTACAACAATGCTGACGGAGATCAGACAAGATTTGATCTCACTGTTGCACATCACTTCTATCCTGCCGACAGAATCTCTGTTACGCCAAAAGTGCAGTACACGCGCAAGATTGGCACAAAGGGCTATGAAAGCAATTCCGAAGAGATGGATGCAACAACGCTCGTCAACACGCTCACTGTTGGCTACGAATTAGTGCCGGAAGAACTCACAGTGAACCTCTTAATTGCAAAAGAGAAGTACAACATCAAGAAGAGCGAAATTGACGAATCAACAGGAAAGAAAATTGACGGCGAATCAAGAAACGTCTTGGGCGCTGGTCTTGGTCTCGTTTGGGAGCCAAAGAGCATTGCAGGGCTTCGCGTTGGTGTTTCCTATCGTAAGGACAAAGTTGATTACATTGACAACCACGACAACAGTAAGCAAGACATTTGGGATTACTCAGTAGAGTACAGTCGTCCACTTTCCGACAACGTGCGTGCGACAATCTCTTATGACTATAAGACAGCAAAAGACAAAGCAAAACCACTGTACGACGAGGTAACACGCACTGTATCTGTTGACATCAATGCGCAGATTGGTCCAAGTACAAGTATTCAGCTACAACACTCCTACGAGATGGAATACAAACCAAGAGATCCGAGCGCAAACCACAAGACGCGCTCCACAGTGCTTCAAATGACGAACAAGTTTTAACCAAAAAAAGACCGCTTCTGTATGGAGCGGTCTTTTTTTGGTTTTTAATCAATCTGGCATATAATTTTAGATACCGAAGTTTTTATTTGAGCATTATCTTTTTATATTTTTGATCGTGGATAATGCTTGTTGTATGGTGAAAGGAGCCATATCATGTTTAATCGTATTTTCCAAGAAGCAAAGAATGTTAACAACGTCCTAGTAGTAGGACTATTGGCGTTTGCAATTCTAAGCTTCATTTCGATTATCATTGGCGCAGGCGTAGTGGGTGTGGTGCTGTCAGCGATCATGGCTGGCGCAGTATGTGTCTACCAGTTGGTAGATCGCCCCAACATCCCGTCGCAAGAAGAGATTCTTGTGGCGAATGAAGAACGCTCGAAGAAAGCGCACAAAAAGCGCACTCTTTGGAGCGTTGTAGGGCCCTACTTCTCTCAAAAGAAGTCCAACCATCGTGCACGCATGAGAGTCATGCACGAGTTGGATAATATGGGCTTAATTGCCCTCTACCTTAAATATAAGGCAGATGGACGCCTCAACGATCTTCTCGGGGAGGAAGATCTTGAGTATTCGAAATCCGCGTTCCCCATCGCCGCCGTAGCTGCAGCTGTTGCTGTTGCTGCTGTTGGCTCTGCTCGTGCAGACGTACAACAGGGCGCACAGCAGAACGTGGCATCGAACGCTACCGAGCCAGTGGAACTAACTCCTGGCGGTTTCCCCGCCGTGCGCAACACTACCCCAACGGAGGAGGATTATCTCGGGATGAACGACGAACCCGAGATTATCCCAGATGTGGTAGATTGCACAGAAGATCCGGAGTGCTTCGATGACAGCACAACGGCTTGTGGTTCTGCTTGCGACGATGACGATTACTTATTCGATGACTCATCATCGAACGATCTTTACTGTGCGTAAGGATTCGGTATTCGTTGTCGAACAAAATAAAAAGAGGGAAAACATCCCCCTTTTTTTCTATTTTGCCGTTAAGAGCACTCTTCAAGGAGCGCGTTAACCTTCTCAGGATTCCCAAGAACGACAATCTTGAGCGGTTTGTCATTATATGTCGCAAGTTGGCGTTCCAAGTAGCCGTTGTGAATCAATGCGCGTGCAATAAAGAGCGTCTTGTATGGAGCAATCTTGGAATACTTCTCGCATTTATACGCAAGAGTTGCAAGCGAGTTGGTCTTGTCGTTCTCTTGCCCCCACTTAACGATGCGAAGGATTTCGCGAATGATAGTCTTATCAAACATACTGCGTTTTTTCGGATCAACACTGATTACAAACGGGACATTATATGTCTCTTTGATACCTACAAGATTGTTGATGTCATCTGTCAGCACAAAGTTGACCTTATTGCCGCCGACCTTCTCGAAGAACTCTGCTGCTTTTAAAAAGTTCGTATCGGCGCAAACGACAGTGTATGTGTTGTCTGTGATATTTTCCTGTGCCATAAAGGACTGATACAACATGTGCATCAATCCAAATCCATAAACATTCTTTTCTTCAAGCTCACTGTACGACGTAATCATCTCCATGTTCATTTCGCCAGAGAGACGCGCCACTTCGGTGAGTGTTGGCAGGAACAGGTTGTTTTCATTGAATCCTCCAATGAGGAAGATTTGATCCTGCTTTTGCATCTTATAGATTTTACGAATTGCTTCTGTTAGGTTGATGAGGCGAATGTTCTTATCGCCCTTCCAAAGAATTGGATCTGCATCAATGAAAGTTATGTTCATTTAATTTCGCGCTAAATGCGCTTCCCCCTTACTAAACTAAACCTTAGATACGGAACGAAAAAAGGATCTATCAGAACGATTGTGATTTCCTTTTACCATTTTAGCAAAATTTTATTTTTCTTTTCACGACGATTTTCAACACAAGATTTTTCTCTATGTGGTATACTGAACCCAAAAATGACAATGGAGGAATAATATCATGCTTAACAAAATTCAGTCTCGCCTTTGGAAGGATAATGCCTTTACAAAGCTCTCTGCTTCGGATAAGTACGCTTTTCTTTATATTCTCACGTCCCCGCATCGTTCCAAGTTGGAGCTTTTTTATATGCCCCTTGCGTATATGAGCTGCGATATGGGAATCACCGAGAGCGAGGCAAAGCAGTCGGTGAAGAACCTCATGAAGGCAGATCTAATCGAATACGATTGCGAATCCAATATGATGCTCATCAAGAACGACGATTGCGTCTTTATTGATGCTGAAATGAGCGCAGAGGAAATCATTGACTTCCTCAATGAACAACCCGATACGTTTCTTGTCGGCACGCTTCTTGGTAAACTCGAAAAGACGGTTGATGCAAAAATCGTTGATGCCGTAAAGAGCAACGAACGTGTCGCTCGTTCGCTTTCAATGAAGAAGAAGGATGTTATGGAGGAAGCTCCTGCAAAATCTGTGGAAAAGAAAACGCCAGAGCAGGTAGAACAGAAACCAGTTCCTGTCGCTCCTGTGCGCATTGAAAAGCAGGAAGAGGAATCTGATGACGATTCCGAAGATGAACCTGCTGACGAACCAGCAGAAGAAAAGCCGAAAAAGAAACGCGCTTCTGCGAAAAAGAAAGCGGAGAAGAGTTCCATTGAAGAGGATTTCGACGAAATCTGGGCGCATTATCCGCGTAAAGCCTCTAAGGGGACTGCTTTTAAGGCGTACAAGGCACGCGTAACAGCAGGAGAGATCTCGAAAGAGGTCGCTATGAAAGCTGTTCAGAATTTCGCTTTTGTAATGAAGAGCGAAGATCGCGAGCAGAATTATATTATGCTTGGAAGCACCTTCTTTGGTCCCAACCAGCGCTTTAAGGACTATCTCAGCGATGGTGCGGCAATGAACAAATATGTGTCCAATGAGAAAATGTCGCCTGAACATGAAAAGCTCTTTGAGGCGTTTTGGGAGGAATATCCCAAAAAGACGGCAAAACAGCAAGCATATGACAATTTTGCTGCGCTGATGGAAGCAGGAGAGTCTGCTGATGACATCATTAAGGCTGCAAAACACTATTGCTGGAAATGCGTCCAAAAGAAGGTTGAACAAAAGTTTATTAAGACAGCAGGGAACTTCCTTGACCTTAATAAAAAGCCATATAAGGACTACATCAGCTTCAATGATGTCTCTTATGAGCCTTCGACGGATGTAAACCCGTTCGCAATGGTGCAGGATGTGAGCGATGAGAATCCTTTTGTGAATGACAACGAGTCCGATGAAAATCCGTTTCTGAATAGCGATGAAGATAATCAGTCAGATGAGAATCCATTCGTGAACGACGATGATGATGACGAAGAAGAGAATCCTTTCGTTTCATCGAACTCTGAGGACGACGAAAATCAAAACACAGAATCTGACGAGAATCCCTTTGTTGACGATGAAAATCCGTTCATTAACGATATTGATGAGAACCCATTCTTGAACGACGACATTCCTGCTGTTGAATACAATCCGTTCTTGGATGATCTCGTTGAAGAAGAAAATCCGTTTATTTCCGATGAGCAGGAAGAAGAGAACCCATTCTTGACGAACAATCAATCTCAGTCAGAGGACGGGGAAGAAGATAATCCTTTCCTTCCAAACAGCAAAGAAGAAAATCCATTCCTTGACGACGAGGAAGAGGAAAATCCTTTTATAGAGGAATACAATCAGCGACTCAGAAAATCGAAGAGGCAGGAAGAAAACCCGTTCTTGGACGATGACATTATCTGATTAAGCGAATATCCGCTACATCGTGCCGAAATAAGCGCTTTGTAGCGGAATTTCGTATTTGTGAAAATTGTCTGTTAAAATTCTTTTAGAAAAAGTTTTCTAAAAAGGAAGTGATGATTGTGGGTCAATTTGAAACGTGCCCTTATTGCGGCAGATTGCTTGAAAAGAAAAAAATCTCTTTCTTTAATGAAGAGATTGTTTTGAAATGTCCTTGCCGCATTGAAGCAGATATGGCGAATGATAAGCGTATTTCAGATATGGAAGAAAAACAGCAAAAAAAAGACGCTGTTGCGGCGTTTTTGTCCAATCCTGACATTGGTCGGCGCTATGAAGACAAGAAGTTCAACAATTTTGAAGAGAATGAAGGTAATAAATCCAATCTTGAGTTCTGTAAGAACTTTGTTGCCAGTTTCTCAAAATACATCAAGAGCGGCATGGGTTTGCTCGTCATGGGCGGCTATGGTTGCGGGAAAACGCACCTTGAAATCGCTGTTGGGCGCAAGCTCGTCGCAAAGGGATATTCGGTTAAGTTTTATAAAGCCGCATCGCTCTACAACGAATACAAAAAGTCGCTTTCTTTTAGATCTGACGAAGAAGCGAATGATTTTGTGCGCGAAGTAAACGACTGTGATTTGCTTATCATTGACGATCTCGGCATCAATTCGTTACATAGCGATTACGCCTACGAAACATTTTTATATCAAATTATTGATTTTAGGTACGCCAATAAATTGCCAATTATGATCTCCATGAACTGCGTTAAATCCGCACTGCAAACATCTTTAACACCGCGTGTTTTAGATAGACTCGCAAGCATGACCGTCTCTGTTGTCAACAATGCGCCTTCATATCGCGCAACGGAGAAAGATAAAGAGCTTCAAAAAGCACGCACCAAAATCGCGCAATCTGCTTGATTGTGGCAAACAGGAAGAGACCTAAAAATGGTGACGCAAAGGCATCACGAATTAGCCAGAAAGGGACGATAAGCATGGCAAAATACGCAATCGCGTTCGTCTTGGACGCGGACACTTTGTCCAAGACCTACACAAGAGGCAATCAAGCGAAAGCTTACGCCGAAATAGAGGACACGTTAAGAAGCTACGGATTTTCACGTCAACAGGGAAGTGTGTACTTCGGGGATGACAAGGTAGATGCTGTACGGACGGTCATGGCGGCGCGGAGGCTCGCGACGAAGCACGTCTGGTTTGCCGCGAGTGTGCGCGACATTCGGATGCTGCGCATTGAGGACGACAACGACCTGATGCCAGCGATCCAAGACGAGAGCGGGAATTAGGCATAAAACAGAGACATACGAAACTTTTTATTTTTTAGCGAAATCATTCGCAACTTTTCCCCACACGAAAGAGAAACCATGTGTTATAATAAAACCATCCTCAGAGGAAACACTACCATACTTTCACCACGACATTACTTTTTGAAGTCCTCACAGGCGATAACCACCACGAATGGGCGGTTTGATGGGGAGCTGGGCAATACCGTTTGGGAAGCCTCGGCATATTCCCGCGACCGATAATAACCTGCAACACGGTGGCTAGAGGAGGAGCAGGTTCGCCAAAATAAAGAAGCAAGGGCGGTCGCTCATCTGCTAAACGCGCTTCCCCGCGTTGGTCTTGGCGTGCGGTAACTCCGACCTCGCTACGAGTTAAAACTAGGCGAGATATATGAGCGCCTCCAATACCGCTGAAGAGTTGAAAAGCTGACGGGAAGTGGGAGAAGCCTTCGAACTGGGCGAAGTTTTCTCCCCATTTTTGTTGTTTTTGGAAATGGAACACTGGGAACGCCCAAGCAAAATTATCATGATGAGCGCGTTTTTGTAGGTTTTTCAGAACGCCAAGACAAGGTTTTTGTTTTGATGTATACTAAGGACAATAAATGGTAGAGCACCGAATGCGAGTGCGAACCTCAATCGAACATAAATTTTGACGCTTTTTATAGACACGTCTAAACCACAACGGAAGTTAAAGTGGAGATTGATGTGTTGAGAAAATCCTAAATTGGCGAGAATCCCAAAGTTAGGTTAGTAATCGAAATAGATTGCTATCGCGGTTCACCGAAATCGCGCGGATTGAAAGAAACAAACACGAATAAAGCGGCCACTGAAATGAAGGATCGCATCATGTAAATCGCACCCCTTGTGGGTGCGCGGATTGAGAAAAGACCGCCACTGAGCACGAATTTGCTCTTGGCGGCTTTTTGCATGTTGACATACTCCACACGGCTAAAGCTGTGGGATTCTAGGAAGAAAGCGCCCACAGCACCCTCACGGGGGATTTACGGCGTGTACTTCCTGCTGGACGATGCCCCGCCCAGTTTTCGTTTGAACGTTACGAGGCGAGAAGCCTCAAGCCTTCGTTGTAGATATTGATTGCAGCATTGCGATCCCTGTCGCTATGAAACGAACCGCAGGATGGGCATGTCCACTTGCGAATCCAGAACTTTCCTTTTAGCGCTTTGTTCTGGAATCCGCAACAATGGCAAAGCTGGGACGATGGGAACCATTTGTCAACGAAGACAATCCGAGTCCCAACCTTCTTCGCGATGTGTTGAAGGATTAACAAAAATTGCCCAAATCCTCTATCGGCGACCTTTTTCCCATGTCTGTTTTTATAACCGTTTTGGTTCAAGGTTTCGAGACAAATCACGCTGTATCTATGACAAAGTTCGTAGGCAAGTTTGTAGTGGTAGTCTTTTCTCTCCCAACAAGATCTGCGATACTGACGAGCCAAAGCAAGACGCGCCCGCACACGATTGTTTGAACCAAATTCTTTCCGAGACAGCGCGCGCGACAGCTTTTGGAAAGTCTTGAGATTCACGCGGAAGAAGGAAGGGGCAAGGACATCGAATCGTGATTCGTGTCCAACGAGAAACGAATCCTTCTCAAAACTGTAGTCAAAGCCGACGATTTCACCCGATCTGACCTTGACTTCCGTTTCTTCCACTTCTACTGCAAAATAAATCCAAAAATCTCCGCAAGCGTCGCGCTTCACCGTCACGGTTTTGATTTCGCCTTCAAGATCGCGCGACTTGTGGTATTTGTATTTCTTTTTGTTGATGGTAATAGTTTTTGTTTCTTCATCCACAGACCAACCACACTGTTTGAGTGTAAACGACTTGTATTGGAAGATCTTTTTCTTCCTTGGTCGTCCTTTCTTCTTCCCCTTTTTGAGATTCTTGAACCAAGCCTTGTAGGCACGATCCATTCGGTCGGTGATATCTTGGACAGCTTGACTCCCAATGTCTTTGAGAAACGGGAAATATCCCTTCTTTTTCAGCCGAACCAACATCTTTTGGAGTTCGTTCTTCGACAAAAACTTCCCAAAGAGATGGTAGTAGGTACGATGAATCCGAATACAGAGATTCCAAATCTTTGCCGCGCTGTCGATCTGCAGATCCAGTTTTCGGTTTCGATGCGAACGACAAATTTTGTATTCGAACATCTTGACCAACGGATTCACCCCCTTGTTTTTTGAGAGTTGACATACATTTCAATGGTTTTGGATGAGACGTTACCAGCAGTGGAGACAAAATAACTCCTCGTCCATAGACTTGGCATCTGTGACAGTTGCGGGAACTCCTGACGAAGTTTGAACGACGTTGCTCCTTTGATTTGATGGATCAAATCGGAAGGAGAAATTTTAGGAAGACCTTGGACAAATAGATGGGCATGATCAGCGTGACATTCCATCGCTAGAATATCTACACCGATAGAAGAACAAAACTCCGCTGTGAGTTCTTTGAATCGTTCTTCAACGCCTTCGATTTGGAAGATTTTCCTTCGGTATCTTGGACAAAATACGAAATGATAGTTGATCATTGATACTGTCGTATACATCCTTTTTAATTTATTTTCCATACAATAATCATACCATTGATGTATACTCTTTTCAAGAGATAATCTATAAAAAGTTTTCTTTTGTGGCATTCATCCCACGATTAAAACCATGGGCTTTCTGCCGATCTTTTCTGTAAAATTAAACCTAAGACCACGAAACATGTTGGGGGGCTACGATTAAGATGCCATTTGACTTTGGGCGCATGAACGCGGAACAAAAAGCCGCAGTACAGCACATGGAGCATCCATGTCGCGTTATTGCTGGCGCAGGTTCTGGAAAAACGACTGTTCTAACTAAACGAATTGAATATCTGCTTTATAAAGGTGTTAATCCTAAGAATATTCTTGCAATTACGTTTACGAAAAAGGCTGCCACTGAAATGAAAGAGCGGCTTATTTCGCTTGTTGGTTTAGACCAAGGCCAGCAGGTATTTTTGGGGACGTTCCACTCTTTCGGCTTTTCGGTGATACGTTCCAAGTACCGCAAAGACGGCAAATCATCCCCACAGCTCCTAAGCGAAACCGACAAAAAGCAGATTGTTGCCAAAATCTTGTCTCCGAGTTCGCAGTCTAAAGAAAAAATCACATCCGACATTGACGAAGACGCCGCTTTAGCTTTTATTTCGTGGCAAAAGAATTATCTCATTATGCCAAACGACGAAAACCTTGATGTCAGTTGCCTTGAAGGAGCAGAAGACATTGATGAAACTTATTTGAACGATCTCAGAACGCTGTATAAGCGCTATGAGCTAGTTAAGAACCAGATGGGCGTTATTGACTTTGACGATATGTTGGTGCAGTGCTATACGATTCTTAAAAAGGATCGCGACCTACGCACGATGTATCAAAACATCTACAAATACATCTTGGTTGACGAGTTTCAAGATACCAATGTCGCCCAATATGACATCGTTAAGCTTCTTGCGGGCGGCTATACGCAAAATGTGTTTATTGTTGGAGATGCGCGACAGGCGATTTATTCGTGGCGTGCATCCAAGGTTGACTTTATCCTCAACTTTGAAAAAGACTGGAAAAATGCGCGCACAATAGAGCTGAATGACAACTACCGCTCAACCGTGGAAGTCGTTAACATGTCCACAGAACTTATTAAACATTCAACCATTGAATATCCAGGCATTTGCCGCAGTGGTCGCGGGAATCATGGCGAAGACATCTATTCATTGATTACCGATGACGACAACACAGAAGCACAAACGATTGCGTACATTATTGACCATCTTGTGAATCAACAGCAACTCATCTCGTATTCCGACATTGCAATTCTTTACAGACTTAACATGCAATCTCGCCCATTTGAAGATGCGTTTTCAAACATGGGAATACCGTATTATGTCGCAGGTTCAGAAGGGTTCTATGGTCGTCGTGAAATCAAAGAGCTTTTAGCGTACCTGCATTTGGCAGATAATCCGAACGACATGGATTCGTTCAAATTCATCATGAACGTGCCTGAACGTGGCATCACGAATGACACCTATAATGCGCTTCAACGCAAATCCCATGAATATGATGTTTCTATTTCAGAAGTTGCAGAACAGTTTACTGATGTTACACCTGATGAGAACGTGCAAGAGATGCTTCAAGATTTAGGCCTCACACTTGCGAAATTGCGCCAAATGAACTCAAGTGGTAAAAGCAATGTTGCTGAAATGCTCTCTGAACTCGTGCGTACAACCGGCTACATAGAGTTCTTAAAAGAACGCATGAAGGGCAAAGCGAAAGGAAAAGCTGATGATGAAGGCAAGGAGCAGATGATTTACTCCTTTATCGCCAGTTGTGAGCGCTTTAAGGATGTGGACAAACTCTTTCAGCATATCCAAAAAGTCGAAGAGCAACAAGTGGACAGAAATAGCGCGAAAGTGCAGTTAATGTCTCTTCATCGCTCAAAGGGTCTTGAATTTGACACTGTGTTTATGGTTGGACTCATTGATGGCTTATTGCCTCATGCGAAATCAATGAAGGTAAGCGAAAACGGCATGATTATCCCTGAATCCATCGAAGAAGAGCGCAGATTGTGCTACGTTGGCATCACACGAGCCAAAGAACGACTCTTTATGAGCACATACAATCAAAACAGCAAATCAGTGGCAAATATGAGCATTTTTTTGAAAGAGATTTACAAAGATACGAAAGACGTATCGGCAATCTTTGAAGAGGTTAAATCGCTCAGAGAAGCGCAAATAGCGGCAGGACAAGAGCCAATTTAGCGGGGGAGTGTCAATAATGACGGAATATAAAAACAAGAGTAAAATTGTTTCAAGAGCAATATTGGAGCAAAAAGGGAAATTCACTGTTGAAGATATTGTAAACTCTGTTTGCAACTTGATTGAAGGCTCTGTAGATTCCATTAGGAGCTACATATTAAAAAAAATAGAAACCATGTGCGAATATGGTTTGATAGGAAAAACAGATATATACTATTTTTCCCGAGAGTAATAAAAAAGCCCAACAACTTAGGTAAAACTAGGTTGTTGGGCTTCTTTTTAGTACAGGATGTCCTCTGGAACTTCCTCTTCCTTCGTGTCAGCGTTGTCGTTATCGCGCTTCTTGAACATGATAACCTCGAAATCAACAACACGAAACGCCGTGAAGTAGCGATTCTTCCCATCTTCGGAAGTGCTCTTTGTCGTGCTCTTCTTTGCGCGAACGCAGACCAAATCGCCAACATGAGCGATGTTATGGATGGTCTCAGCGCGCTTATTCCAAGCCTCAAAGTTTGTCCACTCAGTGCGGTACTGACCGTCCTTATCCTTCTCGCCTGTGTTCGATGCAACAGCGAAGTTTGTGACAACAGAACCGCTCGGAAGCGTCTTCTGTTCAATTTTTCCAATGCGACCAATAGCTGTGAGTATGCAACTCATATGTAATTCTCTCCTTGTATGTGGTTTGGTTAGTAGGCAAATTTCTCACTACAAAAGTAAGTGTATCAGAATTGAGCGCAATCAAAAAACAGGGTACAAAGACCCTGTTTTTCTTTCTGTTTATGCAGTTGGAATCAGAACGGAATGTCGTCGTCATCCACGAATGCGCCGCCCATCGGGGGAGTGCTCTGTGGCTGAGGAGCAACATTCTGCTGCTGATAACCCTGCGGCGCAGGTGCAACAGGTTGCTGCTGATACTGTGCCTGAGCAGGTGCAGGTGTCTGAGCGTACTGCTGGGGTGCGTTCTGCTGATACCCCTGCTGAGGTACGAACGGCACATTCTCAGAAATGGAACTTACCGTCCCGTAGAGGATCGGGTTTCCTTTCTGAGGCGAAGCAGTAATGACGACACCGTCAAGAACAAGCGTGAACCGCTTGCCCTGAGATGCTCCTGCAAGCATCTCAAATTCAGCAGGGAAGCGCTGCTTAAACGCTGTCACTGACATGTTTAAGTATACCGCCTTACCGTCCTTGCCTTTTCGGATATACTCCGAAACGTTGGAAACGACGTATTCGTTTCCGCTCTGCGCCGTCTTTACGTTCGGCGCGAACTGACCGACAGAGCACTCCTGTGCAACAAGGGAGAAGTCGGCAATTTCTCCCTGAACGCCAAGTGAGATGTGCGTGAGCTGAGCATATCCAACCACGCTCCCATCTGTGCGTTTCTGTGCGCAAAGATTGTTTGCACGCAGATTCACAATCATGCTCTGCTGAATGTTCTGGAGTTTCTGCTGAACGGCGGGTGCTCCAGATGACACAACAAGTGTAGTTACACCGTTGTTCCTCGCGGGAACAGTGACGGTAAGAACCGTCATGTTCGCTCCGTCGGGACGCTGACGCGCCTCAACTGCTACCACCGTTGCATTGTTTACGAAAATCTGATTTTTTGCTGCCATTTTAAAAGGCTCCTTTCTTGCGACTTGACTTGTGTAGTCGCCATCAAATTTTATAAGGGGTTCTCAAAAAATCAAGAGGACTCCTTCGACATCATCTATATTAGCACTTTTCGCCGACACAATGCAAGAAAAACTTTCGCCTTTAAATCTGTTAAAATCAAAAAAGCAATTTATCCATACAATTAGGGGGAATTACATATGCCTGCAATGCAGAATCCAAATATGCCAGTTACAGAAAAGAAACCGAATCAAATTCAAAATAGAATCCTTGAAGCGGCACTGACCACAAAGGGCATCTTGCGCATCGTGATGCAAAACGGAACGCAGTATTTTGGCAAACTTCATGATTATGATCAGTTTGTCCTTTCGCTGATTCCATTCGCGCCTATTGGGAATGGAAGAGAGCAAGGATTTGTCATGATTTATAAATCCGCAATCGCGTCTCTTGAATTGTCGCCTTCTGTGGAAAGGATTGTTACATCTCGTGGAGGAAACATAAAAAAGCAGGGTCAGAAACAAACGCAAAAAAAGCAAGAACCTGTGCCACAGCTTAATGTGAAATCTCTTGAACCTGACCTGAATAATCCAGAAGAAGAAACGCCGAACGTTGAAGAGATTGCAAAAGAAGCAATTAACGATGAAGCGAACAAACTTAATGAGAGCGAGCAGGAAACGCAAGAAACCGAAGCAACAAAAGTAACGGAATCTACCGAAGAGAGACCTGCTGAAACAGAAGAACAAACTAGCGAGTCTGTCGCTACCGAAGTGTTTTCGTTTGATGAACCAGAAATGACTGAAGAAACCAAAGTAACAGACGAAACATCTTCTGAAACAGAAGTAACGTTATCTGCCGAAGAGAAACCTGTTGAAACAGAAGCGAAAACTGACGAACCCGTTGCTACCGAAGCGTTTTCGTTTAATGAACCAGAGGTAACAGAAGAAGCCAAAGCAACGGAATCAACCTCTTCTGAAACAGAAGTAACATCAACAGAAATGCAAAAAGCATCAAAAGAGGAAAATAAAGAAGAGAAGAAAGATGGATTTAGCGGTGTTCTCGCTGAACTTGGCATCTAGGTAGAAAGGGGCAACAATCTTTGATTAAAATAAAAAAACTAATTGTTGCCGCTTTCATTACAATTTCTGCGGTTGTTGGATTAACGCCATCAAACACAGAAGCGGCAATACCAACTATTTGGGTTGAAAACCTGATTCAGCGTTATGTTAACTCTGAAAACCCTTCTATGTCCTTTGATGAGGCAGGATGGATTGCAAAAGCGATTTTGTACTACTCTTACAAGTACAACGTAGATCCACTCATCATGTCTGCACTCATTGATACAGAATCAAAGTTCAATCAAAATGCAGTATCATCGGCAGGCGCGATTGGCATGGGTCAACTACTTCCAAGCACAGCGTCGGCTCTTGGCGTTAATCCATATGACACGCTCCAAAACATTGAGGGCGCATGTAGCTATATGGCAACGCAGTTAAATAACTTTAACGGAGACACACGACTCGCCCTTGCTGCGTATAATGCAGGCTCAGATGCGATTAAACAGTATGGGAGTGTTCCTCCATTTGAAGAAACGCAAAACTATGTAACGCAAATTACACAAAAATATTCTCAGCTAAGCGGTGCATTAAGCACTATACTGAATGGTGCGAATTATATTCCTCCAGAAGAACCAGAGCCAAAGTATGAAGTCGTTTATGTTGAAGACGAAGACAAGACAAACGCATTTGTCAATGGCGACTATGACGATCAGGTAATTAACGTTGAAGCAGGTTATTAAGAATTTGGATTCCACATGGAATCCTTTTTCTTGGTCCAAAAGGGGAAAAATAATGATTTTAAAATTTATCAACTTCTTTT
>ERZ772945.814-NODE-814-length-23902-cov-12.919403_pt1 | contig 23902 bp, 16 predicted proteins | sample MGYA00511681_ERZ772945 | MGnify/ENA primary metagenome ERZ772945 (study PRJEB29015, sample SAMEA2737943) | human oral metagenome | biome: human oral; feature: human-associated habitat; material: dental | place: China | collected 2143 ...
CCCGGGCCCACGGCGGGCGGGGCCAGGCGGAGCGCCGACGCCGGGACAGCGCGGAGCACCGACGCTGGGGCAGCGCCGGGCGCCACCACGGTGACGATGAGCGTGGGCGGAATGACCTGCGCCTCGTGCGTGCGGCGCGTGGAGCGCAAGCTCGGGAAGCTCCCCGGCGTGTCCGCCTCGGTCAACCTGGCCACCGAGTCCGCGCGCATCACCCTCACCCGCCCCTACTCCGACCAGGAGCTGGAAGGCGTCGTCGGGGCAGCCGGGTACCAGGGCGCCGTGACCTCCCGCGTGGAGGACGGGGGCCCGGCCGGCAGCGCCGCCACTTCCCGAGTGGACGCCGCAGGGACGGCCGCTGACGCAGGGGCCTCCCGCGCCGACACCATGGAGACGGCCGCTGACGCAGGGGCCTCCCGAGTGGACGCCGGGGTGGCCGCATCGGGCGCTGCCGCCCGCCAGTCGGGCGCCCGGGAATCCGCGGGCTCCGGGGACGCCCCGCAGCCGGGACCAGCGCCCGACGCCGCTGTGATCGCCCTGCCTGAGCACCTCACGGGGGCACGGGTCCTGGGGGTCCTGGTCGTGCGCGACACCGTCAAACCGACCTCCCGCGCCGCCATCGCCCAGTTGCGCTCCCTGGGAATCGAGCCCGTGCTTCTCACCGGCGACAACGAGGCGGCCGCGCGCCACGTCGCCTCCCAAGTGGGCATCGACCGCGTCATCGCGGGCGTCCTGCCCGACGGGAAGCGGGCGGCGGTCGCCGAGCTGCAGGAGCGCGGCGCCGTCGTGGCCATGGTGGGCGACGGCGTCAACGACGCGGCCGCACTGGCGCAGGCGTCACTGGGGATCGCGATGGGCTCGGGCACGGACGTCGCCATCGAGGCCTCCGACATCACCCTGGCCGGATCCGACCTGGCCAGCGCGGCCACGGCGATCCGCATCTCGCGGCGCACGCTGCGCGTCATCAAGGAGAACCTGTTCTGGGCGTTCTTCTACAACGTCGCGATGGTGCCACTGGCCATCGCGGGGCTGCTCTCCCCCATGTTGGCCTCCGCCGCCATGGCGTGCTCGTCGGTGTTCGTGGTCCTCAACTCCCTGCGCCTGCGCTCGGCGTCATGAGCTGCGGGCCCGCTCCCGTCCGTCTTCAGCATCCGTTCCCCCTGGTGCCGCACACAAGGGAAGGAATTAGATAACACGGGGCCGCACACAAGGGCTTGATTCCGCCCTTGTGTGCGGCGCGTTTTTCGTAAATCGGGGTCCTTGTGTGCGTACCCGGGGGGGCTGCGCGCAACACGGGGCAGTCGGCCTGGCGAGTGGCCCTTGGAAGAGGGTCGGCGGCGACAGGCTCGGGCGCGTTTTGTCGGCACCACGAGGGGTCGTCGGCACGGACGCGAGTTGTCGACATTGTGAGGGGGTTGTCGACACCGCGAGGGGGATATAACGCGCGCTCATGTCAACAACGCGCGTCGGTGCCGATATCCCATGCAGATCGTCGACAACGCGCGTCGGTGCCGGTTCCGGTGGTCATCGTCGGCGCCAGCGACTATCATCGGCGCCCATGCGTGGTCGCCGCCCTGGTGCTCATGTGGTCATCGTCAGCGCCGTGGGCGTGTGCCCCGGGTGCGAACACGAGGCGCGCGCTCAATCCCCCAGCTCGGGAACGCCAGTGCGCGGTGCCAGCAAGACACGCAGAACAGCCTGCGATTTTACCATTTATTTATAATCTCTAGACGGATCAATGTAGTATGGGGGCCATCAACGAAGAGCAGGACGCGTCATGAAGCCACTACGCACATGGCTCGCTGTAGCCGGAATCGTCGCCATCGGGGACCAGGCGTTCTTCGTCGTCCTCAGCCTATTCCTCCTCTCCTCCTACGGATCGGGCATCGCAGCCTCCTTCCTCACTGCCGCATCGGTCGCGCGCCTGGCGCTCATCCTGGTCGGCGGTTGGGCCGCGGACCGGTGGTCGCCCTACCGCTGCATCCAGGTGGGCTTGGTCCTGCGCATCGCCTCCTTCCTCATCGTGGGCCTGGACTCCCTGGGAGGGCCCAGTGTTCCGCTCCTGTCATGCGGCGTCATCCTCTTCGGGGCGGGCGACGGCCTCTACCTGCCTTCGTCAGGGGCACTGCTGAAACGGCTCACCGACCACGGGGACTTCTCCCGCACCATCTCCTGGGTCCAGGTCATCACCAGTGTCGCCACGGGGCTCGCTGGCGCGACCAGCGGCTTCAGCTTCGAGGCCGTCCCCTTGCACACCCTGTTCTTCTCCTTCGCACTGCTTGCGCTGGCCGCGTTCGCACTGTTCCACGCGATACCGGCCACCCCCTCGGCAGCGCCAGCGGCCGACCAAGACCCCGCGGACCCGTCCCCCTCCAGCACGACCGCCTCGCTGAGAACCGTCATGACGGCAAACGGCGGAACGGTCGCCGTTGGACTCCTCACGGCCCTTCTGATCGACGCGTCGTTATCGGGGGCATTGAACATCGTGCTTCCCGCGCGCTACCTCGAACTGGGCTGGGGCGGCGGGAGCTTCGGCGTCGCGGTGTGCCTGTTCGCCCTCGGCGGCGTTCTGGGCGGAATCATCGCATCGCGCATCCCGGCGGACCGTCTGGCGGTGCGCAACGCGGTCATCAACGGCGGGATCCTCGTTTTCGCCGCGCTCACCTGCGCATTGTACTTCGCGCTTCCGGAGCCGGTGTCGCTGGCGCTGGTTGCCGCTTTGGGGCTGTGCGCGGGAGTGGCCGCGCCCACTCTGGTCGGCGACATCATGAACAACACGCCCCCCGAGTTCGCGGGGCGCGTCTACTCCGCGATCAACCTGGTGACCTACGGTTCAGCGCCCCTCGCCTATGCGGCATGCGGGTTCCTCATGGCGCGCTTCTCGACCGCAGCGCCCTTCCTGGTGGGTGCGGCGCTGCTCGCACTCGGAGGCGCTGTCAGGGCCGCCACGACCCCGAAACCGCAGTAGAACGCCTCAGCGACCGGGAAGCGTCCCTGCTGGCGCCGCCCGCCCCCGGCCTGGTGGAGCAGTACGCCCAGGCGCGGCCAGAGGCGTCCCAGACGAGCATCCGCCCGCAGGGCCCCGCGCCCAGTGAGCCGAGGCTGAGCCGGATCCACCGGGCCCGCCCGGTTCACGAGGTGCGGTGCGCCACCTGGAAGCCGTTGCGCTCGAACACGAGCTCGTAGGAATGCCCCGGGTGGGCGTCGGTGGCCCAGCCGACGGCGGTGACATCGCGCCCGCCCCACACGTAGGAGCGCTGGTCGACGACCACGTACTCCGGCAGCGGATCCATGTCCTTCGCGGACCCCACCCAGTAGACCTCGTGGTCGGGCACCATGCGGGCCATGAGAGTTATGTCCGTCTCCACGGCGCTTCCCGCCGGGACAGCGGCCATCGCCTGGTGGGCGGCCTCGGCCCGCGGGCCGTCCTGGCCGAAGCCGGACGAGGTCAGCTGCCACATCGGCAGCAGCGGCGCGGTCGCGGCCAGCGCGAGCAGCGGAGTCGCGACGCCGGCGCTGATGACACCCGTGCCCCACCAGGAGCTGAGGCGCTCGGCGCGCCACGCGGCGGCCCCCGCCTCGTCGGCCAGGGCACGGTCCTCGTCGGCGCTGCGCCGGTCGCGCCACTGGGCAGCGCGCCCGAGGACGTCCAGCAGGGCGGCGCTTGCGATGGGGACCAGGACCGCGTTGTAGTGCCACGAGCTCCACCCGTAGTAGAAGTCGACCGACCCCATGAACCGCCACGCCAGGGTCGGCACCACCAGCGCGAACCACGGGGACGCGGCCCCCACGACCCCAGCGCCCAGCACGCACACGAGGACAGTCGCGATCTTCACGGACGGGAAGGTGAGGATCTCGATGAGGGAGGGCCACACCTTGGCGGCGGCGGCGCCCCCGGCGGAGCTGCCCGCGCCCGTCGCGGACCCGTCCAGCGAGTACGCCCACGTGCCCGCGGGGTTGAGGGCGGGCAGGAGCACCTGGGTGGTGATCACGAAGGCCACCGCGCCGAAGGCCGCAAAGGCCAGGGACTCCGCGAGCGCGCGCCGCCCCTGATCGCGCCTGCGCCAAGCGAGGACGAGGCCGGCGACCATGATCGTCAGCCCCAGATCCTCTTTGACCAGGACCAGCGGCGCCAGCCACGCCATGCAGGCGCGGTAGCGCCCCTGGGCGAAGGCGACGCCGCCGTGGGCGAGCATGGGCACCGCGAAGGCGATCTCGTGGAACTGCGCGCCGACGGCGCCCTGCAGGCCCCAGCCCAGGCCGTAGGCCAGGCCGATGACGAACCCCCCGGCACTGCCCGCCAGTCGGGTCGCCGCGCGAGTCACGGGCCAGGCGGACCAGGCGAGGAGGGCGTTCTGGACGATGAGCAGGGTCAGGCCGGATGGGAACACGCGGTAGACGGGGCCCAGCAGGACCAGGATCGGGTGGAAGTGGTCGCCGAGCAGGTTGAAGCCGGGCCCTTTGATGGGGACGATGGGCCAGTGCCCCTGGGAGTAGGATTTGGCGGCCTCCGTGAAGATGGCCAGGTCCCAGCTGGGGGAGGCCATCATCCGCCACTGCCCGACGGAGTAGAGGCAGTACACGCCCAGAGTGAGCGCGCAGACCACTACGGGGACGGCCAGTTCGCGCGCGCGGCGGCCGATCGTTCCCACTGTGCCTCCTATGAGTCGGTCGTGCCCGCGTCCCCTTCCCCGCCGCGTTCGCGGGCCGGGCGCGGGTAGGGCTGCCCGATCGCCTGCGCCCGGGCGCTCCCGGCTCCCGCGGGCAGTGCCCCGCGGTGGAACGCCTGGCGGAGCACCGCCATCACATTATCAGCCATGCGGGCGGAGCGGTTCAACGAGCCGAGGGACTTGTCGGCGCCCGAATGCACGAAGTTGCAGGGGATCTCCACCACCGAGAAACCGGCGCACAGCACGTCGATGGTCATCGCGACCTCCAGGGCGTACCGGTTCAGGAAGGGCATCGCCGCTTTGAGCGCCTCCCGCGTGATGCACCTCTGGTAGGACATCGGGTTGTGCGAGTCCCACCCGGTCTTGCGGCGGATCAGGGAGCGCGCGATGCGCTGGGCGCGGGCGTTCTGGGCCTTCCCCTCGCCGGGCGGCACGGAGGAGGCGCAGTCCGCCAGCCCAGAGTTGACCGCCTCGACCAGGGCGGTCGCCTCGACGGCCGACTCACCCAGGTCCGGGGAGAGGATGAGCAGGTGGCGGGCGGGCCCGTCTGCGCGGTCGCGCATGGCGGCCACCTTCACGCCCGTTTCGATGGCCGAGGCGCGGCCGCGTTCCACGGAGTGGCGCACGACGACGGCGCCGGCCGCCCGTGCGGCGCGGCCCGTGTCGTCGGCGGAGCCGTCGTCCACCACGATGAGCAGATCGACTCCTGGGATCGCGCGGCACGCCCGCACCGTCGCGGCCACGTCATGACCGACGTTGTGCGCCGGTATGACGGCCGCGATCCTCTGGGGGGCCTTCCTGCCCGCAGCGCCTCGCGCATGGTTCACGGACAATATTGTAGGAGCGTTGGGCGCTGAAGGCCCGCTGTACTCCCGACGTGTGGCTGATTAAGCTGAGCTTCAGCGGATCGTCACCTGGCGGGAAACGAGCCCCTGGCGGACACGGCGCTCATCGGCGGTGAGGGCGTCGGTGAGCGTCAGCGCGCGGGCGAGCGCCTCGGCCATGGCGGCGACGCCTGGGGCCGCGTCCGCCGCCCCCACTCCCTCGCCGAGTTCGAAGACGGGGATCGGGATGCCGCAGGCGCGGAAGGCGCCGACGAAACGCGAGCCCTCGCCCACGTTCGCGCCGCCGTCAACGGCGAGGCGCGCGAGGGCCGTGAAGAGCGCGGACTCGTCGACGGCGGTCACGTAGCGCACGAAGTTGCGGTTCATCTCGCACCAGTAGGCGCCGGGCACGCCGGGGACTGCCTCGGTGGGGATGATCTCCTCGCGGTTGCGCTCCAGGGCGCGCCTGGTCTCGTCGTCGACCTCCTCGGAGGGGTCGAACCAGTAGGAGAAGTCGTCCTCCAGCGAGATGGAGGTGAAGCCCTGGGGGTCCAGGATGTCCTGGAGGCGCTCGGAGGGCTCGCGCACGTCCACGGGGACGACGCCCTCAGCGCCCCTGTCCTTCGCCGCGATGGCGGCCAGGACGGCGGCGCCCGCGTCGTGGGAGAGGTCCGCGGAGTTGAAGCGGGTCTGCAGGGCGACCAGGATGCGCCCGTCGGGGCGGATCATCGCGGGGTGCCCGTCGGGCAGCAGGGTCACGAAGTCGAACTCGACGCCGCCGTGGGCCGCGTCGGTGCGCGCGGTGAGCGTGGCGCAGGGGATGATCTCGCGCATCGCGACCAGCTCGACCTCCTTGGCCAGCCCCTCGTAGGGACGCGCCACGAAGGGGATCGGCGGCCGGTAGGCGGCGAGTTTGGCGGGATCGGTGACCTTCTTGCGGCGGCTTGCTTTACCCATGGGGGCAATCGTAGCGGTTCCACCCGCCTGGCGAGGCGGGGGCAGCCCGCGAGGCGGGGGCGCCGGGCGGCCGTGCGCCCCGCGCCCCACTCGCCCGCACCCAGTGCGCGCAGGCAGGTACTGCTGCACACAAATTTGATTCGAGCGAAGATTTTTCAATAAAAAATATATCAATCACCTCTCTTGCATTAAGATAGGGGTCATGATCCTGCTGAGATTCACTTTCAGGAACCACCGGTCCTTCCGCGACGAGGCGGTCTTCGACCTCACGCGCTCCTCCCTGAGCACGCTGAAGCTTCCCGAGGGGACGCGCTGGGCTGATCACGTCCACCACGTCGACGGCGTGTACGGCGCGAACGCGTCGGGCAAGTCGAACCTGCTCGACGCCCTCAGTTACGCACGCATCGCCATCAAGAGTTCCGCGAGCACGTGGCTCGCAGCCCCCAGATTCCCGCGAGAGCCCTTCGCACTCAACCCCGCGCACCTCGGCGACCCGGGCGAGTACGAGCTGGAGTTCGTCTCGCAGGGGAGGCGCTACTTCTACCGTTTCTCCGTCGACACCGAGGGCATCCGCGACGAGAGCCTCAAAGTCCTCGGGAAGCAGCGGTGGACGAGCCTCCTCGAGCGCACCCGGGACGGGAAGGTCTCACGAGTGAGCGGACTGACGCGCGTCGCACGGCGCGAGCTCGCGCTATCACGCGCCGCTGAAATGGACCATGAGGTCCTCGCGCCGATCAGGCGGGACCTCGTGGAGGGCTTCGACGTGTACCGCGTCGGGGACCGCGAGGTGCGCGCACGCGTGGAACAGATCACCGAGCGGCTCGTCGAGGGCGGACTCGAGTTCGACGAGCTCGTCGCCCTCGCCCGGATCGCCGATACGGGCATCACCAGCATTCATGTCGAGGAGCGCGAAGCGCCTGAAGAGGTTCGCAGAGCGTTCCGCGCGTTCATTCAACAGATCCAGGGGAACGCCCAGGATTCGACGAACGCCGACGGCGCCCCGGGCCAGCAGACCGAAGCGGAGGACGCGCGGCTGGCCCGCGAGTTCATCGCCCGCAACCTGCTCTTCACCCACGGCCCGAAGGGGGCGGACCTGCGCGAGCGCGACGAGTCCACTGGGACGATGGCGTGGCTTGCCCTGGGCACTGCGGTCCTCGACGCCCTGAGGAACGGCAGGGTGCTGGTCGTCGATGAGCTCGGCGCCGCCCTGCACCCCGATCTCTCCCGGATCATCGTCGACTGGTTCGAGGACCCCGATGTCAACGCCACCGGCGCGCAACTGGTCTTCACCAGCCACGACATGTCCCTGATGGGCGCGGGCAGCGGCGAGCGGGCGAAACGCGAACAGGTGTGGCTGGTGGAGAAGGACGCGGAGGGCGCCTCGGAGCTGGTCAACCTGGGCGAGTTCGCCCTGCAACCGAAGAGCAACGTGCCCAAGCAGTACCTGGAGGGGCGTTTCGGAGCGGTGCCCTACACGGTCCCCTCCCTCATCCACAGCCTGCTCGACCAGAAGGGGGAATGAGGAGCAGTGGGAAGCCGGAGGAGCAGACCCCGGAAGCAGCGGAAACGCCAGCGCCTCCCAAGGTACCTGGTGGTGACCGAGGGCGTCACCGAGCAGGAGTACGTGGAGCGCCTGCGCCAGCGCATCCGCAGCCGCCATGTCGCCCTCGACATCAAAGCCGGCGGCGGAGACCCCTCGAAAGCACTGAGAAAATGCAAGAGTACATTCGACCTCGTGAGAAAGGACTACGACGGCGCCGTCATCGTCGTCGATGTCGATCAGCACGACACACTCGACGCCGTTCTCACCGAGTGCCGGAGCAGCGGCATCACTGCCATCGTCACGAACCCCTGCTTCGAGCTGTGGTTGCTCTGGCACAGCGAGGACCAACGCGCCTACATCGGCCCCCGGAAGGCGGGCGAACGGTTGCAGTCGCTGAAGCACGTCGATGACGGGGACGGGAAGCACCTGACGGACAAGTTCCCCATCGACGGCTACACCGCTGCCGCCGACCGGGCGCGTCGGGCGTGGAACAGGCTCGCGGTCAACGAGCGCGGCCCCAATCCCTCTTCCGCGATGCCCTGGTTGATCGGCCTGCTGGAGAACGGGCCGCAGGAATAGTGCCCTGTCGTGCGCACGGGCCCCTGCGTACGAGGTCATGCGGGCTGGCGCCACCCGCCCGCCTGGCGAGGCGGGGGGGGCAGCCCGCGGGGCGGGGGCGCCGGATGCGCGCCGCGGGCGTAGCGTTGGGGCATGAGTGTTGTGCTGAAGCGAGTGTACGAGGAGCCCTCCCCCGACGACGGCTACCGGGTGCTGGTGGACCGCCTGTGGCCCAGGGGCGTGCGCAAGGACGAGTTGGACTACGACGAGTGGGCGAAGGACGTGGCGCCGTCTGCGGACCTGCGCAGGGCGTGGCACCACGGGGAGATCACCGACAGCGCCTTCCGCCAGGAGTACGCCGCGCAGCTCGACGGGAACCCCGGCGTGGCAGCGCTGGCCGAGCGGGCCCGCCGGGGCCGGGTCACCCTGTTGTTCGCGGCGAAGGACACCGCGCGCTCGCACGCGCACGTTCTCAAGGCGGCGATCGAGGCGGCCGGGGCCACAACCGCGGGGTGACCGGCGGCTCCACCCGCTCCGCGGACGACTGCCCGCCCTCTTTGCACGCCGAACGCCCCGCTCCGGTCGGGCGGAGGGCGGCCCCCGCCTCGGAACCCGCCTCAGTCGTGCGAGATGGCCCTCACCGCTCCCAGGCCGGAGCGGTAGGACTCCAGGAAGCGCTCGTACCCGGCGACGCCCTCGGCGGTGGGCTCGCAGGTCGCGGCCCGCTCCTCGGTGAACACGCGGGAGGCCAGGTAGTCCGGCAGGGACAGGCCGTGGGAGTCGGCTGCGTAGCGCGCCAGGACGGCGATGCCCCACGCTCCGCCCTCGCCCGCGGTCTCCCCCACCGTCGTGGGGATCCCCAGCGAGTCGGCGAGGATCTGCTGGGCGACGCCCGGGGTCTTGAAGAGCCCGCCGTGGGCGAAGAGCCTTTCGAGGACCACGCCCTCGCCGCGCAGGACGTCCACCCCGACGCGCATCGGCGCGAAGACCGTCATGAGTTGGACGCGGAAGGCGTTCGCCAGGGTGAGGGCCGCGTCCGGGGTGTGGGTGAACAGGGGGCGCGCGGACTCCAGGCCGAGCAGGGGCTCGCCGGAAAGGGTGTTGTAGGCCAGCAGGCCCCCTCCGTCCGCGTCGCCGGTCATCGCATTGCGGTAGAGCAGGTCGTAGGCCCTGGGGACGGGGACCTCTGTGCCCGCCAGGCGCGCGAACTCGACGAACAGGGAGACCCACGCGTCGATCTCGGAGGAGCCGTTGTTGGAGTGGACCATCGCAACCGGCGAGCCGTCGGGGGTGGTCACCATGTCGATCTCCAGGTGGAGGTTGTCCAGCGCCTTCTCCAGGACGACCATGAGGAACACGGAGGTGCCGCAGGAGATGTTGCCGCTCTTGGGGGCGACGGCGTTGGTGGCGACCATCCCCGTCCCGGCGTCGCCCTCGGGCGGGCACATGGGGATTCCGGGCAGCAGGGCCCCGGTCGGGTCGATCAGGAGGGCCCCCTCCTCGGTGAGGGCCCCCGCATCGTCGCCGGCGGACAGGACGGTGGGCAGGAGCTTGGCGAGGTCCCAGGGCACCAGGCGGTCGACCAGGTTCGCGTAGGCGGACAGGCACCGCGCGTCGTAGGAGCCGGTGGCGGGGTCGATGGGGAACATGCCGGAGGCGTCGCCGACGCCCAGGACGTGGCGGCCGGTGAGCTGCTCGTGGACCCATCCGGCCAGCGTGTTGATGGAGGCGACGCGCATGACGTGGGTCTCGCCCGAGCAGATCGTCTGGTGGAGGTGGGCGACGGACCAGCGCAGGGGGATGTTGACGCCGAAGAGCTCGGACAGCTCCGCCGCGGCCTCGGCGGTGTTGGTGTTGCGCCAGGTGCGGAACTGGGCGAGCTGGCGCCCTTCCGCGTTGAAGGCCAGGTAGCCGTGCATCATCCCGGAGACGCCGATGGAGCCGTAGGTGGTCGGCGTGAGCCCGTACTCGTCGCGCACGTCGTCGACCAGCGACGCGTAGGCGCTGCGCAGCCCCGCGCGGACCTCGTCGAGGGAGTAGGACCACAGGCCGTCGTCGAGGTGGCTCTCCCAGCCGTGCGAGCCCGAGGCGAGGACCTGGTGGTCGGGTCCGATCAGAACGGCTTTGATGCGGGTGGAGCCGAATTCGATTCCGAGTGCGGTGTCGCCGTCCTCGATGAGTGCTCTCGCGTCGGTGGTCACTGTGTCCTCCGTGGTCGTCGTCGACGAGGCCGGGGCGGGTCCCCGGGAAAGTCTGCTGTTAACGGTAACACCAAGAGCGCGGCGCCGGTAGATTCTCGGAAAGCAACTCGGAGGAGCCCTGCGGGCGCCGGGCGTCCCAGCGGCCCGCGCCTGAACAGCAGCCCGCAAACAGGGCGGCGCCGGGACAGCCGGACCGCAACCAGGTCAGCCGGACCGCGCCTTCGCGGTCATGGGCGAATGGCTCAGCGCGCCCCGTCCGCCCCGCAGCGCTCCAGGACCACGCGCATGACGGCGGCGGCCCCGTCGTTCTCGACGGCGGCGGTGACGTGGTCGGCGCAGGCGCGCACCTCCTCGGTGGCGCCGCCCATCGCGGCGCCGAAGAACGCCCACTCGATCATCGCGATGTCGTTGGTGCCGTCGCCCACCGCGACGGTGCCGTCCCGGGGGACCCCCAGCCGCGAGCGCAGCCACTCCAGGGCACTGGCCTTCGTGGCGCCCAGGGGGCCGATGTCCGCCCACGAGGTCCATCCGACGAAGACCTCGTAGCGGTCGGCGGCGCTCAGGGAGTGGATGGCGCGGTCGAACTCCTCGCGCCCCATGCCGGGCGCCCGGACGACGATCTTGGGGGTCGGGGTGGAGCGCATGCGCTCGAGCGGGATGATCTCGGACCCCTGCTCCAGCTCCCCGGGCGGGAAGGGCGCGGACAGCAGGCGCTTGGCCCCGGGGACCGCGGAGTAGAAGACCGCTTCCGGCATCGCCTCCAGGGCGGAGTCGATCAGGGGCGCGGGGTCGAGGAACTCCTGCCGCACCACCTCCACCCCTCCCCCGCTCACCCTCAGGACGGTGGCGCCGTTGTTGCACACGACCCACCCGTCGGTGAAGCCGAGCTCGTCGAGCACTTCGAACATCTCGTCCTCGGGGGCGCGGCCCGACGCGATGACGACCTGGGCGCCCGCCGCGGCGAGCTCCCGGATCCCGGCGCGCACGTGGTGGGAGGCCCCCCTGGGGGTGAGGACGGTCCCGTCGATGTCGAGGGCCACCATCACCTTGTCCGCCTCGTGGGGGAAGGCGGGGGGCAGGGCGCGGCGGACCCCGTCGACGACCTCGGCGAAAAGCCGGGTCGGCTCGCCGGAGCCGGGCACCGTCAGGAAGGACGCCTCGGCCATGTCAGCGCACCGGCTCGAGCGCTTCGACGCCGCCCAGGTAGGGGCGCATCGCCTCGGGCACGCGGACGGAGCCGTCGGGGCGCTGGTGGTTCTCCAGGAGGGCGACCAGCCAGCGCGTGGTGGCCAGCGTGCCGTTGAGGGTGGCGACGGGGGCCGTGCCGTCCTCGCGGCGCTCGCGAATGCCCAGGCGGCGGGCCTGGAAAGTCGTGCAGTTCGAGGTCGAGGTGACCTCCATGTAGCGCTCCTGGGTGGGCAGCCACGCCTCGCAGTCGAACTTGCGGGCGGCGGAGGTGCCCAGGTCGCCGGCCGCCGTGTCGATGACGCGATAGGGCAGCTCGACCTTGGCCAGCATCTCTTCCTCCCACGCAAGGAAACGCTGGTGCTCCTCGGCGGCGTCCTCGGGGCGGCAGTAGCTGAACATCTCGGCCTTGTTGAACTGGTGGACGCGGATGATCCCGCGGGTGTCCTTACCCGCCGAGCCGGCCTCGCGGCGGTAGCAGGTGGACCAGCCCATGTAGCGCTTGGGGCCGCCCGACAGGTCGAGGATCTCGTCGGCGTGGTAGCCGGCGAGGGCCACCTCGGACGTGCCCGTCAGGTACAAGTCGTCGGCGGGCAGGTAGTAGATCTCGTCGGAGTGCTCGTTGAGGAAGCCCGTGCCACCCATGATCTGCGGGGTGACCAGCGTCGGGGTCATCATCGGTACGAAGCCGTTGGCGAGCGCCTGATCCATCGCCATCGTCATGATGGCCAGCTCGAGGCGGGCGCCGATGCCCTTGAGGTAGTAGAAGCGGGCGCCGGAGACCTTCGCGCCGCGCTTGGTGTCGATCGCGTCCAGGCCCTCACCGAGCGCGAGGTGATCCTGGGGCTCAAAGCCCTCGGCCGCGAAGTCGCGGGGAGCGGGGCCCTCGTGGCGCAGGACCACGAAGTCGTCCTCACCGCCGACGGGCACGCCGTCGAGAACGAGGTTCGGCAGGAGGCGGGCGAGGCGGTCGGCCTCGGCGTCGGCGGCGTTCGCGGCAGCCTCAGTGGCCTTCACCTGCTCGGCGAGCTCCTTGGCCTTCGCCAGGATCGCCGGGCGCTCCTCCTTGGAGGCGCGACCCACGGACTTGGAGACCTCTTTCTGGGTAGCTCGCAGCGTCTCGAAGGCCTGCAGGGCCTCACGACGGGCAGCGTCGGCCTCGATGATTTCATCGACGAGGCCGGGGTTGGCTCCGCGGGCACGCTGGGAGGCGCGGGCGGGTTCGGGGTTTTCACGCAGGGCACGCACATCAATCATGCGTCCCATCCTATGCCAGGTGGCATCCTGTGTCCTCAATCGGGCCGCGTGTGAATTCAACACAACAGGTCAGGGTTACACACAAACCACATGCCTGTTATCCTCAAAAGCCTGAAAGTTATCCACCTTTGGTGCATAACCGTGTGGATAAGATGATGCCGAGCCTACACCAGACAGGCACTTATGACACGAAGTACAACGAAAAGCCACTTAACAGTCCATCCACAGGGCACCCGCAGGCTACGCTTGTCCACATGGACGCAATATTCTGGGCACTCGCAGCCTCCGCCGGAGCCGGAGTGATCGGCGTCGCGCGCCTAGCAACCGCCCTCAGCCGTCGGCACCGCCGCCGCCAGGCCCTTGAAGTCCCCGCCTCCGTGGATGACCCGACGCGCGGACGGCCGCGCCCCTGGATCATCATGAACCCCTCCAAGCATCAGGACCCCCAGGCCTTCAAGGATCGCATCAACCGCAAGGCCAAGGAACTGGGCATCGACCACGTGCACTGGCGCGAAACCACCCGCGAGGACCCGGGTACTGGACAGGCCGTGCGCGCCCTCGAGGAGGGCGCCACCGTCGTCATCGCCGCAGGCGGAGACGGAACCGTGCGCGCCGTCGCGGCCGGCATGGTCGGATCCGGCGTACGCATGGGCATCATCCCCGTGGGCACGGGCAACGTCCTAGCCGGCAACCTGTCCATCCCCGAAGACCCCGCACAGGCCCTCGCCGTCGCACTCGACCGCAACCACCGCGCCGTCGACCTGGCCTGGGTGCGCATCGAAGACGCCACGCAGGAATCCGATCAGCCCGCCGAGGGCGGCCTCCGCCTCGCCGCGCACGCCGCCGGGCACCCCGAGGACACCCGAGAGGGCGAAGCAGCCCCGGCCTCGTCGAACGAGCCGCGCGCGGACGAATACGCCTGCCTCGTCGTCGCGGGAATGGGCTACGACGGCGAGACCATGGCCGACACGGACCCCGAGCTGAAGAAGCGCATCGGGTGGATCGCCTACGTGTGGGCGGGCCTGGGCGCGATGGGCGTTCCTCGTATGAAGGCGCGCCTGACCCTGCGCTCCCCCGCCGCGGCCGCTCCGGATCCCCTCGGGATCGGCGACCAGATCTCCGGTTCCGTCATCCGCGAGGCCGGGGACGTCGCGGACGAGGTCACCGAGATCGAGGCGCGTTCCGTCATGTTCGCCAACGCCGGCGAGATGAAGATGCTCATCCTGGCACCCGACGCGAATCTGTCTGACGGACTCATCGACGTCATCGCCGTCGACGCGCAGGCTGGCCTGCTCGGATGGGCGGACGTGACCTGGAAGATGCTCGGCCAGCTGATCGGGCTTCGCCCCGTGAACCTGCCCGTCGCGACTGGGACGGTCGCCTTCCGCCAAGCGAAGGGCGCATCAGTGACGAGCAAGAAAGCCCAGGTGTGCCAGGTGGACGGGGACGCGATCGGCGTTGCCCGCACCATGCACGTACGCATGCAGGCGGGCGCCCTCGACATCGCCGTTCCCGCCGAGCGTACGTGGATGGAGCTGCTGCCGAGCTGATGTGATAGCTTCCTGCGGCGCACGACATATGAGGCATTGGTGAATGACGGGGAGCAATCCGAGTCATATCTGCGATGGCCCAAAGGGTTGCCCGCATCTGGGCTTGTTGCTAAATGGTGTTACACCACTGAGCGGGGAATGACACCAGCTCGGAGGTAGTGCAATGCTCCCCAACTGGCGCAATGCTCCCTATCTAGTGCAGACCTGCCCGATCTAGCTCGCTGGAGCAGCGCGTGCCGCGCACGAGCTTGTTGCCAAGTAGCAGTGCACTACTTAGCGCAGCGTTGCACTACTTCGCACGGCATTGCACTAGATAGGAAGCAGTGCAATACCCCCACAACTAGTGCATTGCTGCTGCATCTAGTGCAGTGCTGCAGGGTCTGCGCCCCATTGAACGCCGACAGGAGGCACTGCCGGCGACAAATTCCACGACGACACTTGTTACCGATGAGGTGTTACACCCGATCGGGAAGATTCAACCCCTTCTGATCGGGTGGAATCTTCCTGATCAGGTTGAATCTCCCCAAACGAGTTGAATCCCGACGATGGGACGCTAGATTTCTTGTTGCACCTCGACCAGGCATCTAGTGACGCCTCAGCGCGGAGCCTCGAGGCTAAGACTCGCCCATCTCCAACACCAACCCACTGCACATCTCCACGATCTGCCTTGTTTCTCAGTGGTGTTACACCACTGAGCGGGGTATGACACCAGCTCGGAGGTGGTGTAACACCCCCTAACTGGTGTAATGCTCCCTATCTGGTGCAGACCTGCCCGATACAGATCGGTTAACAGTTCGTTGGAGCGGCAGATGCCGTGACCCGGCTTATCCCTCAGCGCTGCAGACCTGCCGGGGCGACGCCTATTGGATCCGCGCGGCAACCCGAGCGTCAGGCCAACGGCCAGGACGGCGCGCTGCCAGCGTCCTCGCCCGTGCCATCCCCGCCGTGCAGCAGGTCCGCGACCCACGCACGACCCGCACGGAAGGCCTCGTCCGTTGTCCCTGGGGCCACCGCCGCGCGAACTCCGTCGACGCGCGGGTAGGACCCCATGAAACGAACCTCCGGCGAGTACCGGTGCAGACCGACGAGCGCAGCCTGGACGCGCTCCTCGCGAATGTGGCCGACGATGTCGATGCTGAACGTGTAGTTGCCGAGGCCGTCCCCGCTCGGGCGCGACTCAATGCGCGACAGGTCGACGCCACGCGCCGAGAACTGCTCGAGAAGGGTCAGCAGCGCACCCGACTCGTTGACGGGCAGGGCCACCTGGATGGTCGTCTTATCCGCGCCGGTCGGCGGAGGCACCACACCGGGGCGGGCCACCAGGACGAAGCGGGTGATCGCGCCCGGATTGTCGGCGACGTCGGTGAACAGGGCCTCCAGGCCGTAGGTGTTGACCGAGACCGCGTTGCACAGGGCGGCATCGAAGGAGGCATCGCCGTCCGAGAGCAGCTCGGCGGCGGCAGCCGTCGACGTGGCGGGCACGTGAATCGCGCCGGGGAACGTCTCTTCGACCCAGCCGCGGCACTGCGCCCACGCGTGCGGGTGAGTGCCGATGCGGCGAATATCCTCGGGGCGCGTGCCCGGCAGGACGGCCAGCTGGAAGACGACATGCACGTGCATCTCGGCAACAATGACGAGGGGATCGCCGTGCGAGAGGGAATCCAGCGTCGCGTTGACGCCGCCCTCGATGGAGTTTTCGATCGGGACGACGGCGCGGTCGGCCTCGCCGCGACGCACGGCCGCGAGCGCCTGTGGGGCGCTCGTCATCGGCATGAGGATCGCGCCGGCGGGAGCGACCTGGTGGACAGCCTGTTCGGTAAAAGTGCCGAAGGGGCCGAGGAAGGCGATACGAAGCTTGTCACCGAGGGGCGCGGGGCCGGGAATGTTCGTCGTCATGGTGTCAAGGGTAACGAGAGCATCGCGCGCGGCGCCGCCTCGTTTCAGCGCCGAGGACGCATTGTGGCCAATCGCGCGGGATTCGAGGGGCGCGCGGACCTCGTGCGAGCACGCCCGGGAACGAGCACGCCCGGGAACGAGTACGCCGCCGAGCAAGCGTCACCGTTTCAGCTGCCGCCCCCGGGGACGCCGGTCGCGAAGGCGTCGCGGCCGCCGCCGGGGGTGATGTCGCCGCACGCGTTGATCTTCCACAGCTTCGCGGTGCCGCCTGCGTCGACGAGCTCGAACCCGCTGGACGTGTCGACGCCGTAGAGACCCGGGTTACGGGCAGAACGCATGAAGTTGTAGTAGGCGCCGTCTTCTTCCTCGTAGAAGTGCGTGATGCCGAGCTTGCGCACGACCTCGCAGACCTCGGGGTCGGTCGCGATGTCGTGGAAGCGCTGGGTGAGGACTTTCTGCGAGGCGCCGTCCGCGTTGACTGTGCTCAGCTGCGGGAAGACGGCCTTGCGTCCGCCGAGCATCTCGGAGTAGGCGGCGCCCGCGATTGGGTCGCCGAGGATGAGCGCGTTGGGCGCGGTCGTGTACTTCATGCGGCGCGCCATGGCGAGTTCGCCGGTGGTGGCCATGCCAGGCTTGCCCAGGTGCGCGGGGTCGTACACGTAGGCGACCGCGGTGTTTCGCGCGTCGATCGCGCCGAAGCCGGACAGGACGAGGATGAGGAGTCCGACGCCCACCTGGATCGGCCAGCGCGGGGCCTCGATCTCGTCGTCGACACCGCGTTCGGCGAGGATGCACTGCAGGGATCTGGTCCACGCGGCATGCAGGGCATGTATGATCGCGGCGGTTCCGACCGCCATGAGGATCGTCAACGCGATGTCTTCGACGCCCATGATGCGTCGGGCGTCCTTGTACCAGGGGGCCAGCAGGTAGGTGCGCAGCGACGAGCTGGGCGCGTACGCGAGGCCGGTCAGGCCCGTGAGGATCAGATAGGAGACGAGCGGCCAGCACGGCAGGGGCAGCGCCTCTTCCTCGTCGGACGAGGCCGGGGCCCCCTCGTCCTCGTCCGCTTCCTGCGTGAGTCCGGCCTGTTCGGCGGCGCGCTCGAGGGGGTCGGGCCGGCGCCAGAGGGTGTGCAGGCGCACGGTCGCGGCGATGCCCGCGATGAGGAGGAGCAGCTGAATGAGCGTCCAGTAGGTGGTGCTCGGCGTGCTCGTGAAGGGCGGGTAGGGCAGGAATGCGTGGGCGAAGGCCTCACCCCAGTTGCTGCCGTCGCGCCGGTAGGCACCCATCGCCTGGATCTTCGACGACGACAGCGCGAGGAGGGGTGCCGCGACGACGCCGAGCGCGAGGGCACCCCATGCGAGGGCGGCGAGCTGGCCTCGTCCATCGCGCTCATAGGCCCGGCGAGCGAAGGATGCGAGAGAGGCCAGGAGGGGCGCGATCAGCAACGCGAGGATCGAGAACGCGGCGCTCGGGTGCGCACCGACGAGGCCGAGGGCGCCGATCAGCAGGAAGACGGCCTGCGGGATGCGCCGCATGAACGCGCGCACTCCGTCTCCGGCTCGCAGATCCGTGGTAAAGCGCCGACCGACGACGATCGCGGCGGCGGCGAGCCCCGGGACCAGCGCGGTGCCGGTCGAGTTGGGCCACTGGTTGTACATGGTGAGCGCGTCGGCCGGCATGTTGAGCAGCATGCCGCCGATGATCGGGGCCGCGAGGAGGGCGCTGCGCGACGCGGTGAGCACCGAGACGAGCGCTGCCAGGCCGATCACCCACACAGCCATGAGCGCCAGCGACGAGACGTTAGCGGTCTGGACGACCGAGTCGTAGCGCGCGAAAAGCGCGACGAACGCGTGCCAGCCCGTCGGATAGTAGACGCTGCGGCCGCCGTAGAGCTCGTGGAGCCCGCCGAAGGGGCTCGCATCCTTTCCGTACAGGATCGCGTGCACGCCGTTCTGATGGAAGGTCGGGTCCCACTGCTGGACGGGGTTAGCCGGGTCTGCGCCCGCAAGAAGCGGCCACGCGGCCACGAGGAAACCGACGAGGATCGCTCCCCACGTGGAGGCGCGGACGGCCGCCTGCGCGTCGCCGATGGGCACGCGCACGCCGATGGCCTCGCGCAGGGGAACTCCCCGCAGCGAGAAACCGCCGTTACTGCGGTGAAAGAAGCTCAGCGCCCACGCGGTCGCGCCGCCGATAGCGCTCAGGCCGAGGACTGGCAGGGCGGTGGAGGGTTCCCACTCAATGTCGAGGGCCGGGTAGGCCACTGACAGGGCCGTGACGAGGCCGAAGGTGAACGCGGGCGCGGCCGCAACCGCGACGAGCGACGAGCGCCCCCCGGCCCGCAGCCACATGAAGCCCGGCAGCACCAGGGCGACCATCATGGCCAGCAGGGTCGGAAGCAGCATCCACCAGGCCAGCACGGCTTACTCCTCCTCGGATGCGGCGCGGCGCTTACCGATCATCTCAATGATGACGGGCAGGACCGACGCGAGGATGATGACGCCGAGGATGAGCGTCAGGTTGTCGTGCACGAAGGGAACGTTGCCCAGGAGGGCGCCCACGAGGATGAAGCCTGCGCCCCAGAGAAGAGAACCGAGCGTGTTGAAGACCAGGAACTTCGCGTAGGGGTAGCGGGCAATGCCCGCGGCGATCGGGATGAAGGTGCGCACGAAGGGAATAAAACGGCCGATGACCAGCGAGCGGCCTCCGTAGTTCGTGAAGTAGTGCTCCGCCTTCTCCAGGTGCTCCGTCTTGAGGATGCGGGCGTCCGGCTTGAAGAAGCGCCTTCCCCACTTCGCGCCGAGGAAGTAGCCGATTTGCGCGCCGATGAACGCGGCGACGACGACGAGGAGGATCAGGGTCGGCAGGTGCAGGCCGAGGCGGTCGTGGAGCAGGCCCGCGGTGAACAGCAGGGACTCACCGGGCAGGACCGGGAACAGGACACCGGACTCGATGAGGACGATGAGCATCGTTCCCCACAGCACCCACGGCCCCATGGCAACGAGCAGGGTCTCGGGATTTTTAAACCACTCGATAACGGTGTGCAGCATCGACGGATCTGATGCGGTCGCGAGTGTCGACCAGGTCACGATAGGGCCCTTTTCTGCCGGGAATGTATCACCCTAACCCTACCTTTGTTGACCGCGATTATAGGATAGGCAACATGAGGAAGCGCAAGGATTCACACGACGGCTCGCCGGTCGCTGACACAAACCTCCTCTTCGTCCCATCATCATCTGACGATTCCGCTGAGAACGGGGTCGACGCCCTCATGGGAATGATCGACGACAGCGGCGTCACGGCGCCTCCCCCGCCCGCCACCACCGATTCCGATAGCGCCACCGACGCGCAAGAGCCCGCCCCGGCCTCGTCCACGCCCGCGGCCACGGACACCACCGCGGATGCGCACGGTGCCGAGGAAGACGCAACCACCCCCGCGAGCGCGTCCGAGGAGGCGGAGAAGACCCCCGCCCCGGCCACCGGCGAGATCGCCGCGAACCTGCCCGTACGCCGCATGCGCCTGCCCCGCCCCGTCTACATCGCCGACCGCATCACGAGCGTGCGACGCCGCCGCGAGGACGCCATCGACGTCGTCATCTCCCTCATCGCGATTTTCTTCATCTGGACGATCGGTGCGCTCGCCAGCGCAACCACGCGCGGCGTCACCATGGACGTCCTCAGCTTCCAGCTGGTCCGCAAGATCCTCATCCTGCCGGTGAGCATCACCGAGGGCCTCATCATTTTGACTACGCCGATCCTCGTGATCGTCTCGCTCGCGCTGCGCAGACGCCTCCAGGCGATCATCCAGGTCCTGGTCACGAGCCTCGTGGCGGCAGTCGGCGGCTGGATCATCATCCTGCTGACGGGGCTGCTCCCCTCGGAACTGACCGCGCCGCTGAGCGTGGACCGGGCGCTCGCCACCCAGGGCTCACAAACCGGCATCGCGATTGCGATCAACCTGGTGATCATGACCCTGTGCGCCCTGTTCACCTCCGCGGGCGAGGCCCAGTCCATGAAGGCGATCCGCTGGGGTTGGACCGGCCTGTGGATCGTCCTCATCCTGGGCGTGCTGCGCTCCTCCATGACTCTGCCCGTCGCTTTCATCTCCGTGTTCCTGGGCCGCGCCTTCGGCTCGGGCTCGCGGTGGATCATGGGTTATGACGACCAGAGGGCCAAGGGCGCGAAACTCGTCGAGGCGCTCCTCGGCATCGGGATTACGCCCTCGCGGATCGTGCGCACCGACCTCGACACCACCGAGGAGCCTCTGTCGACCTGGGCCATCGCCGAAGACCCGCGCGGCCACCTCACGCAGATGCCCGCCGACCTGGGCGACATGGGCGTCACGGTGACGCGTCACCCGGGCCAGGACCACCACCGCCACTACCAGGCGTGGAGCGACACGGGCGTGGCCTACGAGCTCATCGCCATGGACCCCGGCCAGGAGCTGACCGGCACCCTCCTCGAAATGTGGAACAACCTGCGTCTGCGCGGCATCAGCCGGTGGGTGTCCCCCTCGCTCAAGGCGCAGGCCGAGCGCTCGTCGTTCACGACGCTGCAGGCGCTGCGTGCGGGCGTGTTTACGCAGGAGCCGATCGGCATCGCCTCGGCCTCCGACTCGATCATCCTGGTCATGTCCGCGCTGCCTCCGACGACCCCGCTGACGGAACTCGGCGAGGCTGCGACGGACGAGGTCTTGGATCGCGCGTGGGAGCAGCTTCACTTCGCGCACGTGCGCGGCATTTCGCACCGCGCCCTCACTCCCGAGGCCGTGGTCGTCGATTCCTCCTCGGACGTGTGGCTCCTCGACTGGGATTCCGGCGAGGTTGCGACGACCGAGCTCAACCAGTCGATCGACATCGCGCAGATGCTGGTCCTCACGGCGCTGGCCGTGGGACCCGAGCGGGCGCTCGAGGCCGGACGGCGCTGCGTGGGTGAGGAGACGCTGATCGCGTGCGCCCCCGTCATCCAGAAGCCCGTTCTTCCCGCGTCGGTCAATCAGCGTCTGCGCCGTTCCGACCTGCTGAGCGAGCTGCGTGCGGCCCTCGTGGGCGACTCCGAGGCCGAAACCGCGCCGACGGCTGACCTGCAGCGCTTCCGCCCGCGCACGATCTTCACGATCGCGGTGGCGTTCATCGCCGTCTTCATCGTCGTGGGCTCGCTGAACTTCAGCGACATCGTGATGACGGTCAAGAGCGCGAACCCATGGTGGATGCTCGCTTCTGCCGTGCTCGCGTGCCTCATCTGGGTCGGCTCCGCGGTACCGCTTGTTGCCCTGTCGCCTGAGAAGCTGAGCCTGCGGGAAACCCTCATCGCCCAGGTCGCGGCCTCGATCATTACGATCGTGGCGCCCGCCGGCGTGGGACCCGCGGCCCTCAACCTGCGCTACCTACGCAAGCGCCGCGTCCCCACCGCGATGGCGGTGACGACCGTGACCCTCATGCAGATCTCGCAGGCGCTCATCACGATCATCCTGCTGCTGCTCGTCATGGTGATCGCCGGGTCGTCACTGTCCGTATCGGTCCCCTACGGCACCATCCTGGGTGTCGTCGCGGTCGTCATGGTCGCGGTCGGCGTCATCGTCGCCGTACCGAAGGTGCGCCGCTGGATCTGGTCGAAGATTCAGCCAACCTGGCAGCAGGTCTACCCGCGCCTCCTGTGGATCATCGGCCAGCCGCGTCGCCTCGCAGCTGTCGTGGGCGGCAACCTGCTGATGAACATCGGCTACGTGGGCGCGTTCTGGACGGCGCTGCTCGCCATGGGCGGTTCGCTGAACTTCTCCACGGTGTCGATCACCTACCTGACGGCGAACGCGGCCGGCTCCTTTATCCCCTCGCCGGGCGGTATCGGTACGGTCGAAACAGCTCTGACCTCGGGCCTGACGGTCGCAGGCATCTCCTCGTCGGTCGCCATCGCAACGGCTCTGCTCTACCGTCTCGTCACCTTCTACGGCCGCATCCCGTTCGGCTGGCTGGCGATGAAGTACATGGAAAAGAAGGACATGATCTAGGGTCTGCCCCGCTGACGCAATCGGTATCCGGCTGTCGCGCGCTACCTCGGCGCGAGGCAGCCGGATTACTATCTGTGCCGAACAGTAGCCTCTTCACTCACGATGCTACAAGCCGGATACATCCACACCCGCGCTCTCGCGTGCCTGACAACAGTCATTTTGTTTCTAGTTACTTCTAATTTTCATCAAATGAGAACTAACTAGATCAATAGAAGTAACTGGATGACTACTTGCTACCGACAGCAATTTCGCATGCAATTCCCCCACATGTCTTTTCACCTTTGAAATCAAATCGTTGGAATTCCGCGGATTTTGAGGCGTGTCAACGAACGCGCCCGGTGGAATTACATGCGACTTTTACTGTGCCACTCGTTTACTGGAGGCTGTTGTTGCCGTCCGGGTATGCCGCCTGGACGCCGCTCACCGCGCGGATCGTCTCCAGCGAACCGGCGGGCACGCGCAGGGCGTAGCCGCGCAGCGCATTGCGGTACTCGCGCTCCACAGACACGGACGCGCCCGGGAAGGACGCAGCCACCGCCTCGTTAATCGAGGCGAGAGTAGCCTCCCCGTCAGCGGCTTCCGCGAGCTGGACGATCACGACGACGGTGGCGTCGGCGTTCTCGCTGCCGGATTGCGCGCTCGGGCCGCTTTGCCCATTCTTCGACGTCAGCGCGGTATCGGGATCGACCGTCGACGAGGCCGGGGCTCCCGGAGCGGACTGGGCGGAGTCAGCGGGAGCGCCGGACTGCGGCGAGGGCGTCGGCGACGTCGCGGTGGAACAGCTCGCGACCGCGAGCGCGCACGTGCCCACTCCGGCCAGGAAAACGGCTGGTTTCTTCATGGTTATCTGCTCCTTGCTGCGGGCGTGCACTGTCGCGCTGACGCCTCCAACATACCGCAGGCGCCTAGCCGGGGTGCTCGCGGCCCAACATCAAGCTGCGCGCGCTCGTTAACCCGCTATATCGCACGTTAACCCGCTATTACGAGTGTGGGCGACCCTGCCCACGCTCAGATTCGAGGGTTAACGTGCGAAATAGCGGGCCCACATGCGGATTAGCGGGCCCACATGCGCTACATGGGGTTGCGCCCCCGACGACAGCGCGCGATCGCCATAAACTCGCATGCAATTGATTGCACGGCTATTCATCACCATCCATAAACGTTGCAATTCTGCCGATGTGAATTCATATGTTGAAATAGCTCGGGGGGAATTGCATGCGAAACTGCGGGACGTCGCGCCGTCAGCTCGCTCGA
>ERZ772945.816-NODE-816-length-23880-cov-15.971165_pt1 | contig 23880 bp, 17 predicted proteins | sample MGYA00511681_ERZ772945 | MGnify/ENA primary metagenome ERZ772945 (study PRJEB29015, sample SAMEA2737943) | human oral metagenome | biome: human oral; feature: human-associated habitat; material: dental | place: China | collected 2143 ...
GCATGGAGGGCAAGGACTACGTCATGCAGGACGGGGACGTGGTGGAGTTCCGGTCTGGGCTTGCGTCTGGGGGGAAGAAATGAGCCGAGGAACGCCTCCGGATCACGGTTCTTAGCGTGTTCCAGCAGGAGGTGGTCGGGCTGTGGAAGGAGTGGCAGCTGTGTCTCTTGAGAGATGGATAGCCGTTGTTTGCATCGTCGTAGTTGTGATGATTGTTCGCTGGCGATGGAAAATGGTCAATCAGCCCGTGCTCACCGTGGAGCAGTGCGAAGGATTATCGCATCTGGTAGTTGAGGACCTGTTTGAGAATGCGTCCGAGGTGGCTGAACCTGTTCCAATCTCTCCCAGATACTGGCAGGATCCCGGTCTCAGCGACTCTGAGTGGATCTATCTCTGTCGTTGGATGATCGCTCATGGGCTTACCTCTGCGCCATATGACTGGGGCTGGATTGCAATCATTTTTAATAGCCCGCCAAGAACTTTGGCATTGACGCAGAAAGCGTGGGAACTGACTATGAATAGTAAATTCCAATCAAGCATATCTATCGGAGACGGCAATGGTCCAATCAATATTGGCGGACAACAGGCCGTGATCTTTGGACAGGGGCTGAGTGGGGATGATATACGTGCTCTCGTTGAGGCGCTTCGTCAAGATGCAAGCGGTCTGCCTGAGCCGGACGCGTCGTCCGTCCTTGAGGCAGCGAAATCGCTGCAAGATGCTGCCGATGGACTATTGCCAGCGACGTCGCCCGCAGTTACGGGTGCTTTGGCATGGGTTCGTAAGTGTGTATCGGAGGCGGTTAGCAATGCTGGCGGAGCGGCATTGTGGGCAGGGACTATGGCAGTGGCCAAGGCGCTTGGCTGGGTCTAGTGACTGTGTCCATGAACGAACCGATGCTCTCTGGAGACGCTGTAGTAACAGGTTGATACAACCCCGGCGAAGAAGGGGTTGGTGAGGCGCAAGGTGGAGTTCCGTTCGGGACTTTCGTCTGGGAGGGAGAAGTAATGCAAGTCTGGGTAGCCTCGGTCATGACCTTGGTTTCCGCTGTTGTGGGGGCTGTGGTTGGTGGTTTCTTTGTTCACAAGTTGACTATGTCCAGGGAGCTTCTCGCTGCTCGCCGCGCGAGACGAACTGACTACCTCATTTCAGCATATCGTCGACTGATCGATGCCTCGAACCGGAGGACAGGAATTTCAAAGGAACAGATCGACGGTCTCGAAGCGGCTCTGGGAGATGTCATGCTGCTCGGCGAGGCGGAAGAAATCGTGGCGGCCCGGACATTTGTCGTCGAAATGGCAAAGAATCACGGTGCCGAGCTTGACCCGCTTATCCAAGCGCTCCGCACGAGTCTCCGTCGAGAGCTCAAACTGGGTGAGGTTGCAATGCCATCTCCATACAATCTTCGTATTGAAACGAATGCAAGTGAGTGGTAGAGGTTAAGGATAGGAGTCGTGACGGACAAGTGTGATGGATTGGTAGATGAGCGTAATATGTTCTGTACGGAAAATCGGGAAAGTGTGGCAGCTTTCGACTAGAAAAGTGTATCGGATATCGGACCGTTCCCATGAGTCAGTTATTGAGCATTCTGCACTATGGGTGCCTTGACTCGACGCGATGCTAGATGAATGCCTCGACGAGAAGGAGTAAGTCCAGGTTACCGATCGATACCCTGTGGTTACGACCGTCCTTACTTCGGCCGGGCGGGTGCGTCGATGAAGCGACTGGTCAACGACGCTGGATGAGATTTCGTCATGCGATGAAGTACAGGTGCTTACCGTGAACGTGAAGAGATGGAGAGCCTGTCTACTCGCTCGGTCTGCGCGAAGATCCCAGTAGGGTGCGTTACACGCTTGTGTACCGACGCAGCAACGGCACAGTAGGGCTCAGCCGCCGCGGCGAGGGGGAAGTCCGGATGAGGCTGCTGACCCCGGAACAGCGCAACGCACTCGAAATCATGGACTACGTGCGCGACGAAGTGAGGGGTCAGGCGAGGCGGGAGGGCGCCCGGCAGGAGGACACGGGGCGCTCCACGAAGTGGAGGGCCGAGAAGAACTCGGCGAGGGCAGCGGCCACGTTGGCGAACGTGTGGGAGCGGCTGGGAAGAGTCCCACTGGGCTCGGCGCTCGAGGCTTATCTGACGGGCACGAGCAGCGCGAGCACGGGAGCGGAACAGGACATCATCATGCCCTTCGCCTCCAACCTCGAGCAGCGCAGGGCCCTCAAAGCGGCGCTTTCACACCAACTCTCCGTGATCGACGGCCCTCCAGGAACCGGCAAGACGCAGACGATTCTCAACCTGGTCGCGACCCTTGTCGCCCAGGGGAAAACGGTCGGCATCGTCTCCGGAGTGAACTCGGCGGTGGACAACGTCGTGGAGAAGCTCACCGAGGAGGGGTACGGGTTCCTGGTGGCGAACGCGGGGAAGCGGGAGAAGGCGGAGGCGTTCCTCCGCGAACAAGGACGCCTCGGGGAGCTGTGGGAGGAGTGGGAGGCCACGGCCAGCCTCGGAGCCGACGGAACGCCGGTTGCGGTCGACCCCGATGACCTCCACGAGCGCGAGGCGCGCCTCGTCCAACTGTGGCAGGACGGGAGGGACATTCCCCGGATCCGGGCGGAACTCGCTGCGACGCGCAAGGAGCGCCAGCTCCTCGAAGTGAAGATCCGGGAGTCCCGGCGCCCGCTCCCGGACGTCTCCGGTTTCCCCGTCGTGAGGCGGGGCCCGGAGGCGCTGGCGGATCTGCTCGCCCTCGCGCGGTCAGCGCCCAAGCCCCACCGGGGAGTGCTCGGCCTCGTCGAAAGAATCCGCCGCTATTTCGCCTACGGCTCCCTCAAGGGGGTGCGGCTGGACGACGCCGACACGCAGGCCGCATTGCAACTGCAGTGGTACCGGGCCTACGAGGAGGAGACCGCCTCGCGGATCGAGCGCGCGGAGGAGCGCTCCCGCAATGCCGGGGCCCAGGAGGAGGCGCGCGAGTACCGCAGCCAATCGCGGGCCGTGCTCGACAGGGCGCTCCGACGCCGTTTCACGGCCGCGCCCCGGGCCTTCCTCACGTCGACCGAGTACCTCAGCGCGCAGACCCGGTCCCTGCTCGCCACGTACCCCGTGGTCGCTTCCACCTGCCATTCGATCCGCGGGAACCTGGACGAGTCGGCCCTGCTCGACTGGGTCATCATCGACGAGTCCTCCCAAGTAGTCATCCCCGAGGGCGTAGCGGCGCTGAGCAAGGCCCGCAACGCCGTCATCGTCGGGGACGAGCAACAACTGGGCCCCGTCCTGACGGGATGGAAGAAGAGCCGCCGCGAGCCGCCGGATCCCCGTTACGACGTGCGGTCCCTGTCGCTCCTGAGGTCCGTCAAAGCGCTCGGCGAAGTGGCCGGGATCCCGCGCACCCTCCTCAGAGAGCACTACCGGTGCCGCCCGGCCATCATCGAGTTCTGCAACCGCATGTACTACAGCGGCCAGCTCATCGCGATGACGGATCCCTCCGACACCCAGGAACCGCCCATGCGCGTCGTGCGCGCCGCTCCCGGCAACCACGCGCGCCACTTGCGCGGTAGCCGGTACTCCCAGCGGGAGATCGACATCATCGCCCAGTTGGAGGATCTGCGACTGCTGGACCGCGGTGTCACGACAGAGGACAAAGACGAGTCGGGGGACTACGTGCTTGGGATCGTGACCCCCTACCGGGAGCAGGCGAACCGCGTGGGCGCGCGGGTGCGGCAGGAATCGGAGAGCGGCGGGCACGCGAGGTGGCTCGCGGAAACGGCCCACAAATTCCAAGGCCGCGGCGCGGGCACGATCGTGTTCTCCACGGTGCTGGACTCCGACGACACCGCCGGCGGGGATTCGGGGTACTACGACGACTCGCGGATCACGAACGTCGCCGTTTCACGGGCGAAGGACCGGGTCGTCGTTGTGACCGCGCACGGAGGGGTGCGCCACAGCCGCAATGTGACCGCGCTGCTCGACTACATCACCATGCTGGATCCCGAACAGGTCGTCGAATCCGACATCGTGTCAGTGTTCGATGTCCTCTACGCCCACTACTCGGACGCTGTGCGCCAGTACGCGCGCAGCAAATGGCACGGCCCCAGCCGGTTCCCCTCGGAGAACATCATCGACACGCTCCTGGGGAACGTCCTCGCCGAGACGCACTACGCGCGCCTGGGCTACCAGTTCCAGGTGCCTCTACGCGACGTGCTGCCGCACACGCGCCGTCTCAACGAGGAGCAACGGCAGTTCGTCTGGCACGGCAGTGCCCTCGACTTCGGAGTGTTCTCCACGGTCACGCACAAACTGGTCCTGGGCATCGAGGTCGACGGGTTCCGCTACCACGAGGGCGACCCCGCCCAGCGTCGCCGCGATGCCTTGAAGGACCAGGTGCTGCGGGCCTACGGCGTGCCCGTTCTGCGGCTGCCGACGAACGGCTCCAATGAGGAGGCGAGGATCCGGGCCGCGCTCGACGCTGTGGAGCAGGACCCCTTCCCCCCACGGTTCGGCTGAGAGGACCGAGGGGATTGGGCGCGCCCCGCCAGGCGCCCGCCCCGCGCTCCGCGGGGGAGGAACGCTGTCCCGGTTGCATCCAGGCGGCGCGGTCGGGGCGCCCCACGCGCCTTCCAAGGCGTCTCCGGCTCTTCGGTCCCGGTTTTCACGAATGCCGCTGAGAATCTGTACGAATGCTACTGTCCGTCACCATCCCCGCTTGTCAGTTCCGGTGCCGACAATGTGCGCACCTGTGCGCCATCCGCGCTGACTGCAGAAACGCTGAGTGTCTTCGTGGAGTTCTCGGTTAGCGATGACACTGACCGTACAGTCACAAGGAGACGAGACTCCATGGAGGCGACTGTGTCATTGTAAGTCTTCACACTCTTCTCCAAAGCCTTGCCCAGCTTATCCAAGTGTTGCGCCACATTAGCCATGCGCTCGTAGAGCCTGCGTCCCAGGACAATGATCTCATCCGCCTGATCGTTGATCGCTGTGTGCGCCCACGCGCTCGCGCATGTGCGTGCTAACGCAAGAAGGGTGACAGGTGAGGAAAGAGCAACACCCTGGGAAAAACCGTGTTCCAACAGTGTGGGATCCGCGTGCAGAGCTGCTGACAGTGCTGCCTCAGAGGGGACGAAGAGGACAACCAACGCGGGGGATTTCCCAAGTGCGCGAGCGTAATCGCGCTTCGCGAGGGCATCGATATGTGCTCGCAGGGCCTTCGCGTGGCCCGCGAAGTGCTCGCGGCGCTCGCGTTCCGCATCCTCTCCTGCGCCGACAACAGCGCAGGCCCGCAGGTAGGAATCCATAGGGGCTTTCGCGTCGAGCGCGAGGAACCCTTCACCAGGTAGGTGGATCGTGACATCCGGCCGCGAACGGCGATTGCCTGAAGAAACTGCATAGGTCTCCCGGCCGTCGCGTTCCTGAACGACGGCGCCGATTGAGCGTTGCTCGGAAAAATCCACGTGCGGCATCATGCCGGAAACCTCGAGGATGCGGGCGAGCTCCACTTCGCCCCATGTGCCGCGCGCGCTGCGTGAACGCAGGGCGCCTTCCAGCGATGCGGTCATCTGGGCGAGGTCGGTCTCACGCTGGGCTGTGGCCCGCAGCTGCTCGGAGAGCTCTCCGCGTTGTGCGGCCTCGCGTTGGGCGTCGGCGCGCAACTGCTCTGCGAGAGCGTTGTGCTGATCGGCGCGCTGCCGCTCCATTGTTTCAACGCGTACACCCATTTGTTCTAACTGCGTGCGGATGGGTGAAAGCGCAGCAACGATGGCATTCTCTCTCGCCGCGGCGGCTTCAGCTGATTGGGTGCGTGCCTGCCACTGTGCGACCTCGGCGCGCAGCGCAGTGATTTGATCTGCGTTCTGTTGAATCGTAGAGCCTCGTTGGGCGACCGCTCCGACATATCCGAGCACTGCGCCGATAATGATACCGATTACGAGGAAGGGGATGGAAGACATCATGCCAGAAGTGTAAGTGCCAGCACTTCGTCTGGGTTTTACGTGATGGGCGTGTGGTGAACTTATTGTTCAATTGGTACATATTATTTAATCGCAGACTATAGCTAATGGACTTTGTTCGCACGTTAATGAGATGTTCGAGGGAAGAAGCTGTCAGTACAAGAACAGGGCGCATTCCGTGCGCATTCGAGTCGACGAGGTGCTTGGGTCGTGAAACAGCTTCAGTGTTCCACGGTCTGTTTCACGCGCTGTGCCTCTCGCTGCGGCCACGCGGATGCAGGACGACGACTCGAACGCAGAGCCCGTCAAGCCTCGAAGCGATCCTGCCCCGCGGTCCCGCCGGGGGCGGCGCGATGCAGCACCGGCGCAAACTCACAGCCCCACAACAACCCGTGTCTCCGTGCGGGCGGCGCGATGGCTCCGCGACCCGCCTCGCATGGTCCCACCCCGCCTCACAGCGACGCGCGCGCCCGCGTGCGGCGCACGCCCATGGCGACTGAGAGGATCGCCAAGGCGAAGAGGGCGCAGATCCCGCAGTCGGCCAGCAGGGGGAGGAGCGCTTCCGCGGACGTCGAGGTGGCGGCGTACGCCTCGGAGAGCGCCTGGTCCACCCAGTACCCGGGTGTGAGCCTGGCGGCCCGGGCGACGGCGTCGGGCAGCCACTCGATGGGCACCCAGGTCCCGCCCAGGAAGGACAACGCCATGCCCCCGATATTGGCGATGGCGTGGGCCGCGTTCTCGCCCAGGCCGATCTGTCCTATGAGGAACCCCAGTGACACGGCCACGAGCGTGTAGGCCCCCAGGGCGGCGCCGACCACGCCCAGGAGAGGCGCGGACGCCGTGAGGGCGCTCATCCCGAAGACGGCCACTCCCAGTCCGAACACCCACAGCCACCCGATGGCGCCGACGACCAGGCAGGCGCCCAGCACACCGAGGTTGTGGGTCCCGCTGCCCACCGGCGCCGCAGTGAGGCGGGAACGCACGGCCCGGCGCCCCAACGACGCCATGAGCGTCGCGATCGCGACGACCGCGAAAGCCAAGAGCGGGTACAGGGAGAACCGGGCGTAGACGAGGAGGCTGTGCGGCAGGGGGGTGGCGTCCTGGGCGATCCTCTCGGTGGGGGCGCAGTGGCGCATCGTCTCCTCCGCCAGGGCGACGGCCCGGGCCGGGTCGTCGGTGAGCGCGGACAGGTAGTCGGCGACCTTCCCCACGTAGGAGTCGGCGCGCACGTCCATGAGCGCGCCCGAGGCCGACTCGTACCCGATGACCGTGTCCATCTGCGGCGGCCCGCCCCCGCCTCGTGCGGCCCGCTGCAGCGCCTCCTCGTAACCGGCGGGGATGATGAGGATGTAGCTGATGCGGTTCTGCGCGGTGGCGTCCTGGATGGCCCGGGTGGAGTCCTCCAGCGGCTTCGCCTCGCCGACGGACTCGATGTAGTCCTTGATCCCCCGGGAGATGGTGGAGCCGTCGCGGTCGATGACGGCCACGCTCGCCGTGGCCTGCTTGACCTGGTGGGAGGACCCCTCGGAGCGGGCCAGGCCGGTGAGCAGGCCGAGCATGGACAGAAGCACCAGGTAGACCAGGACGTACGCCCGGTGGGCGGCCACGATCTTCAACGACGTTCTAAAGGTGCTCATGGGTCATCCTCCTGGCGCGGATCAGGGCGATTGCGAGGAACAGGCCCGTCATGCCCGCAAGGACGGCGCAGCTGCGGGCGAAGGGCTCCAAGGAGTCGTAGTAGAGCAGGGCGTAGAAGCAATGGGAGGCCTGCCACAGGGGGTTGGCCTGCGCGAGCAGCGGCGCGTTGAGCTCGACCGCGTTGGCCACGGACTGCGCGCCGGGCCCGTACAGGCCGGTGAACAGCGACAGGAGGCAGGTGATCGCGGAGACCACCCCGATCCCGGCTCCGCCTGCCGATCCCAGGGCGGCGCCCGCGGCGCTCGACATGAGGCTGGCGGTACCGATCGCCACGAGGCACAGGCCCACGTGCGGTCCGAAGTCCACTCCGACCACCGCGGCGATGAATGCGAAGGCGATGAGCAGGCAGACCAGGACGCACGCCCAGGAGGCCGTGAGTGTGGCGGTGAGGACCTGCCACCGCGGCAGGCCCGCCAGGATGCGCCGCGCCCCCAGGGGGGAGGAGGCCATGATGCCCCGCACGGCGACCATGGTGACGGTCGTGCCCATGCCGCTGGCGAAGGCGAGCAGCGCGAAGTAGTAGCGGGTCGCGGGTTTGACGGGGTTCTGCGTCACCGAGACCGGGCGGGTGAAGGAGCGGTCGGCCCCCGCCCCGGCCACCTGTTCGGGCGGCGCGCCCGCCTCGGCGAGCGCCCGGTGCTCGGCCGCCGCCTGGGTGTAGGAGTCCATGACCACCCGCAGGACCCGGGTCGTCTCAGCCTCGTTGCCCTTCTGGGACACGTGCAGCACCGGCCCGCCGTCCTCGACGGCGAGGTAGCCGTTCGTGTCGCCCCGTTTCGCGGCGGCCTCGGCCTCGGACGCGGTGGAATGGGAGACTTTCATGATGAGGCGCGGGTCGGCGTCCTCGGAGGAGACGCGCTCGACGACGGCGTCCAGTCCTGGGGCCGCCCAGTACGCGTCGTCCTGGACGACGCCGAAACTCATGGGGGTGGCCTCGTAGGCCTTCTCCAGGTTGGAGAACTGCGCCATGAAGATGAGCGACAGCACGATCGGGAAGCCGAGCGTCCACACGAGCAGGATGCGGTCGCGCAGGAGCCGGAGCACCTGGTAGCGGAAGACGGTCACCATGTCAGGCCGCCTCGTCCCGCAGCGCGCGGCCGGTGATCTCCAGGAACACCTCGTTGAGGGTCGGGGGCTCGGAGACGACCCGGCCGCAGGTCGCGCCGACCCCGGCCAGTGCGCCCATGACGTCGGAGAGGTTGTGCGGCCCGGCGGCGCACTCGATGAGCGCGGTGGGCGCCTCGTAGGCGACGGAGCGCACCCGCTCGAGGCGGCGCAGCGCCTCCAGGGCATCCTCGCCCAGGGGGAGCGGGTCGACGACCTCCACCCGGATGCGCTCGCCCGTGCCGATCATCGCCTTGAGCTCGTCGGAGGTGCCCGAGGCCACTTGGCGTCCCCGGTCTATGATGGTGATCCGGTCGCACAACTGCTCCACCTCCTCCATGTAGTGGCTCGTGTAGATGACGGTGGCGCCCTCCTGGTTGAGGCGCTTGATGCCGTCGAGGATGGCGCTGCGGCTCTGGGGGTCCACGGCCACCGTGGGCTCGTCGAGGATGATGAGGTCGGGGCGGTGCGCGATCCCGCACGCGATGTTGAGGCGGCGCAGCAGCCCGCCCGAGAGCCTCTTCGGTTTGAAGACCGCGAACTTCTCCAACCCGACGAAGGCGACAGCCTCGGAGACCATGCGCCGCCGCAGGCCGCGGTCGCGCACGTACAGGGCGCAGAAGGCGTCGACGTTCTCGGCCACGGTGAGCTCGTCGAAGACGGCGACCTCCTGGGGCACCACGCCGATGCGGCGCTTGAGGCCGTAGGCGGTGGGCGACATGGGCTCGCCGAACACGCGGATCGCCCCCTTGTCGTAGGAGAGCAGTTGGAGGAGGCAGTTGATCGTCGTGGTCTTGCCCGAGCCGTTGGGGCCGAGCAGGCCGACGACCTCGCCCCGCCCGATCCTCAGGGACAGCCCGTCCACGGCGATCAGCTCCCCGTAGCGCTTGACCAGGGACTCGATCTCGACGGCGGTGCCCGCCCGGCCGTCGTTCCCGTGGGCGGTGCCCGCCGGGTTGTCGTTCCCGTGGGCGGTGCCCGCCCGGCCGTCGCTTCCGCTCGGGATGCCCGCTGGGTTGTCGTTCCCGGGCGCGGTGCCCGCTGGGTTGTCGTTCCCGGGCGCGGTGCCCGCCGTTCCGGCTCTGCGCTGCCGGTCCGTGCTCGTCCCGGTTCTGCGCGCCGGTTCCGCGTCCCCGCCCGCCTCGTTCCGCTGCGCGCCCTCGGCGCCGTTCTCGGAGTCCATTCCTCCCCGCCTTCCTCATGTCGGTGCGTTGGCCCCGTGCCCCCAATCATCCCGACGAGGCGGGGGCCGCGGAAGTGCGGGAAGTCATGAGTGCGGAGGGAGGGCATGACTTCTGTCATGACTTCGACGGGGTTCTGCGGACGCGGGGCGCGCCCGGCCCTTGATCGCCGATAATCGGGGCATGAGGGTCTTGGCGGACAAAGGCGCGCTCCTGTGCGGATGCCTCCTGATGTGGAGGGCGGACACCGCCACCGTGGTCTGGCTGCTGCTCGCCGTGACGATCAGTGGACTGGCGGTGGTGGCGGAGCACTGGCCCTGGTTCGCCGCCGTCCCGGCCGCCTACCTGCTGGCCGCGGCGCTCGCGGCGGCCCCGGCAGTGGGCGCGCCGCTGGCCGTCTACGACCTCGCCCGGGCCAGTGCTGGCCATCCGCCGTGGCCGCGCTCAGCAGCCGCCGCCGTGTGCGCCCCGATCGTGGTCGCGGCGGTGGGCAGGGGCGAGCCGACCGCGGTCTACACGGCGGCCCTGGGGGCGCTCGCCGCGCTGCTGGCGCTGCGCACCCGCCAGGGGGAGGCCACCCGCCAGAACCTGAACGCCGCCCGCGACGACCTGCGCGAAAGGGTCCTGGCCCTGCAGGACGCGAACGCCCGGATGCTCCAGATGCAGGACGACGAGCTGCGCGCCGCCGCCCTGTCCGAGCGCACGCGCATCGCCCGCGAGATCCACGACGGGGTCGGGCACCTGCTCACCCGCCTCCTGCTGCGGGTGAAGGCCCTTCAGATCACCCACCGCGAGCATCCCGGCGTCGTCACCGACCTGGCCGCGCTGGATGACGGGCTCGACGAGGCGCTGGACTCCATGCGCCGCTCTGTCCACGCCCTGTCCGACCAGGGGGAGGACCTGGCGGTCTCCCTCAACCTGCTGGGCTCGCGGAGCGCCATCGCAACAGTGGACGTGGACTGCTCGCTGGACGCGGAACCGCCGCGCACGGTTTCACGCTGCATCACGGCCGTCGTGCGCGAAGCCCTCACCAACGCTGCGCGCCACGGCGGCGCAGCCTCGGCGCGGGTCACCGTCATCGACTACCCCGCCTTCTGGCAGGTCACGGTCGACAACGACGGCGCCGTTCCCGCTGGGGACGCGGAGCCGGACGGCGGCTCGCCCGGCTCCGGGGCCTTCCCCGGCAGCGCGCCATCAGACCGCGGGGCCGGGCTCGGGATGCCAGGCGTCCGAAGGGCAGGGCTCGGGACACCATCCATCCGAAAGTCCGGGCTCGGGGAGCCGGGCGACGGCGCGATCCGCCCCGGCCTCGGACTGCGCGCGATGACGGACCGGGTCGAGGCTCTGGGCGGGACCGTGCGGATCACTCCCCGCCCCCGTTTCACAGTGTTCGCGACGATCCCGAAAGACAAGGACGGTGCGGTATGAGGGTTCTCATCGTCGATGACGACGCCATCGTCGTCCAATCGCTGGCGACCATCTTGTCAGCCGAGGACGGCATCGACGTGGTCGGCACGTGCTTGTCCGGCGCGGAGGCGGTCCAGGAGTTCCGGCGGCTGCGCCCCGACGTGCTCCTCATGGATATCCGCATGCCCGGTGCCGATGGGCTCAGCGCCGCGGAGGAGATCCTGGAGGGGGACCCGCAGGCGCGCATCGTGTTCCTCACGACTTTCTCGGACGACGAGTACATCGTGCGGGCCCTGAGAATGGGGGCGCGCGGCTACCTGATCAAACAGGACGTCGCCCAGATCGCCCCGGCACTGCGCTCCGTCATGGTCGGCGTGTGCGTCCTGGAGGGCGACGTGCTCGAGCGCGGGGCCTCCATGGGCATGCGCGCCCTGCCCGCCCCCGCGTCCGGCAGCGGGTCGGGGACGTCCGGCAGTGGGGCGGGGACGTCCGGCAGTGGGGCGGGGACGTCCGGCAGTGGGGCGGGGAAGAATGACGACCGTCCCGGGGCGCCCGGAGATCCGGGCGAGCCCGCGGGCGTGGTGGGGGCCCCGGACCCGCGGAGCACGGTCTTCGCCTCGTTGACCGACCGCGAGTACGAGGTCGTCGAGGCAGTGGCGGCCGGCCTGGACAACGCCGAGACGGCGGAGAGGCTCTTCATGAGCGAGGGCACGGTGCGCAACCACATCAGTTCCATCCTGGCCAAGACGGGGCTGCGCAACCGCACGCAGGTGGCGGTCCGGTACTACCGCGCCGGAAGGTGAGGAATCCCGGTCGGCGGTCGCAACGGCGAGTCGGAGCAGGCACTACCGCAGGCGGGCGGGGGCTGTCCGTCTGCGGGGTCCGGCCGCGCTGCCCGTTGCGCCTACTGGTCCAAAATGCGTCTGGGTTTCGCTGCATTCGGACGGCTTAGCCGCGGGTTGGTCCAAAATGCGTCTGAGTTCAGCGGTTTCGGCCCGATCTGGGCGGATTCGGGCAGACTCAGACGCATTTTGGAACACGTGCCCGCCGTGCCCCCGTTCCCACCCGAGACTCAGACGCATTTTGGAACACCAGACGACCCGCCGAGCACTACGCCACCATGTGGGGATCCACTGCCACGCCGCGGACAGCGCGCACCGATGGACCAGCAGAAGACGCGCATCGCACGGCGTCCCCGAACCTATGGATGCGAAGAGCTCCACACACGCTGTCGGACCTTGGTGCTTACCCGCTACCTCAGGCAGGCTGATTCTGCTATCGTTCCGCTCATGGGCACCAACGACGGATCGACCTCATCTCCGCGCGAACCTGGTGGGGAAGCGGCGCGGGAACCGGGTGAACGGGTTGCACGCGGGTCTGATGGAGAAGCGGCGCGGGAACCGGGTGAACGGGTTGCACGCGGATCTGATGGAGAAGCGGATCGCGAGCCTGACGGAGCAACGGCACAGGGGCAAGGCGAACTGGTCGCGCAGGCGCCGGGCGCCACTCTCATTGAGGTTTTCCCGGAGATCGCGCTCATAGTCGGCGAGTCGCTCAGCGCGCTGCCCGACGAAGTCACAAGCGATCTGGTCGAACTGCCTTTCGGCGTTGACCATGTCGAACTGGACAAGGTGCTCGGAACAGCGGGCGTTCTCGCACAAACGGCTTCCGCCTCACTAGCGGTCGGGAACCTGCAGGGGCTCGTGCGCCTCACCCCGGACACCGTGGCCGCGATGAACGGGGGGGCTGAAACCCCTCGTGAGCGGCGGCGACAACCTCGGCGTCCTGACGGACGCGGGCGGGCGGTTCGCCAGGCAGGTCCGTTGGAAGCCAGTTGGCCCGCAGGCCGCTTGGGGCACTGTTCTGGCGTCCCTGGGCCCTGCCCTCATGATGGTCGCGCTGCAACTGCAGCTGAGCAGGTTGGAGAAGACGGCGAAGGAGACCCGCGGGATCGCGCGCAAGATCCTCAAGGGAATGAACGAGGACCGGCAGGACGAGCTCGCCGGGATCGCGCGCGTGGTGGATCAGGCGTTCGAGGAGGCGAAGCGGATCCGCAGGGTGACCCCCGGGGTGTGGGAGGAAGTGCAGGGGCAGCAGGCGAAGATCAACGACTACAGGGAGAAGTACCGGCGCTTTGTCGAAGGGCACGTGAACGAGGCGCGGGCGCTGAGGGGGTCGTCGGCCGACGAAGTGCGGGCGCACGTCATGGAGAACGGGCCGCAGATCCTCATCGACTTGGAGTGCTACATGACGGTGGAGCGCATAAACTGCGTGTACCGGGCGCTGAGGGCCGAGCGCCTTCGCGACGAGGGGAGGGATGATCCGAAGGAAGCGGAGCTTTCTGAGTTCGTCGCCGCTGACGCCCGTGAGGACTACGAGAACGCGATCGGAATGATGACCGGACTGGTGGACGCGCTCAATCGCGGATTCCACCTGGCCGCGGCGATCGAAAAGGGCCTCCTCGATAAGACAGTTGTCAGAGGCATCAACGACGTGGTGAAGGGCCTGTTTGCCGGCGAACGGAAGAAGACCCGGGAGCCCGGCGACGGGGCGCAGAACGCGATTCAGAAACTCGCGGAAGGGGTGGGGCGGTTCGCCGCGGCCATCGGCCTGGCGTCCCCGCGGGACCCCGAGCCCCATGCCCGCGTCATGGGGAAGCGCACCGATGAGGAGGCCAAAGAGCTCCTGGAGGTTCTGCGCTGGACGCTCGAGCGGGACGAGGAACTCGTCGGCTTCGCCCACGCGACGGACGCCCGGCAGCAGACGGTGATCGCAATCACCGATCAGCGGGTCGTCGAGGCGAAGCTCGCGGATCTGCGCAGCCGGGGCGAGTTCTGGCGCGAGATCCCCAACGACGAGATCCGCTACGTCAGGCGCCGGGGCGGCAACGAGGGCCGCGCGGAACTCGACGTCATCACCAAAGATGAGAACCTCACCTGGAGCTTCGGCCCCGCCGACGAGTCCGATCAGGCTGGCCTGGACGCGATCACCGGGATGCTCGCCGAGCGGATGCGGCTCCCCGAGGAGGAGATGCGGGAACTGACCGGTTCCCCCAGTGACGGCGCGCCGCGCATCGAGGCTCCGGCGCCTCCCCCGCTCCCGGAAGGTGGTCACTCCGGCCAGTCGGACTCCAAGTAGGCGCCCACCGCCCTGTTGCGGAACGTGTAGTGGGGGCGGCCCCTGCGGATCACGCGCCGGATGAGGTCGAGGCGCTGGGCGGTCGGTCCCGCGTCGGAGGCCCGACGGTAGTCGAGTGCGCGCGCGATGTTCGTCAGGGTCCGCTCCGCGGGCGGCAACTGCGCCATCGCTTCGAGAAACGCCCGTTCCCGGGCGGGCAGGCGCTCCAGGATGCGCTGCACGTGGGTCTCGGCCTCGTGGGCGGCGCCGCGCCACCCCGATGCTACCTGCTCGGCGGTGATGAGGTCGTCGGTTCCCGCGTACCAGGAGCGCTCGCCCGCCAGTTGGAAGAGGAACGGCTCGCCGCGCGAGAGCTCGACTATGGCCCGCTGTGCTGATGCCTCCATGTAGACGCGCTCGCCGCCGGGCACCTGCCATCCCTCGGTCACGAACGGGTGGAGCGCGACCAGAAGGTCGTTGTCGCTGATCGGTTCGAGGATCGTCGTGCGGAAACGCCGTGCGAAGGTCGCGCCCGTCCTGGCCCCCGCCATGTCGGCGAACTCAGGGAGGCCGGTGAGGTACACGGCGATCGGGAGGGCGCGAGAGGCGCGCGGACCGCCCGGCAGGACGATCTCCTCCTCGTGGGCCAGCGCGTCGCCGAGGGCGATGAGCAGTTGCGAGCGGGCCGCTTCGTCGGTGATGTTCTGCACCTCGTCGATGTGGATGACGACCACCGCGTCAGCATGGATCGCGGCACGGCCGATCTCGACGAGGAGCTCGGTGAGCGCCGTGTACGGCTCGGGTCCTGCGTGCGCCCGCACCGTGAGCCCGAATCCTGATGCGGCGATCGATTCGACCCGGCCGAGCAGGTCGGCGATGCGGCGCTCGCGGGCACTGGGCAGGCCCGCGTCGGATGCGAGGCGCAGGAGGGCCGACGCCACCCGTTTCACGGGGTTGGTACCGGAGGGGATCCTGAGCTGGGGCGTCGTCCAGTCGCCTTCGGCCGCAGCGGAGTGCGCGATTTTGCGGACCAGTGCGGACTTGCCCGACCCGGCTTCGCCAAGGATGGTGCGCCCGCGCTCGTGAATGCCCGCGCGCCGACGCGGGCACACGACATCGCGCCAGTCGCTGAGTTGCTCGACCCGACCCGCCCACACGTGGGGGACGGTGTCGGATCCAGGGCTGAAGGGCGAGTCCAGCGGAGTCCTCATGGTGATAAGTTTATCAAAGCTTCGGGCGTTTGATAAGTTTATCAGCGATTTTGCCGTGGGAGGCGGGAGGCTGGGAGCCGCGCCGCGCCGACTCGGGCGCGGGCGGGCAGTGCGGCTCGCGCTCCGGGCGCGGACGAGGGGCCCGGAGCACGGACAGGGAACCCCACGCACCGGCCCGGGCCCGAACGTGTTCGCGGGGGAGGGGTCGTGGCCGCAGAGAGCCCCGCGCACAGGCGGGGAGCGCGGTCCTCCTGTCGGCCGACGACCAGATCGGTGGGAGTCCCGCGCGCGGGCGGGGAGCCCGGTGCGCGGACAAGCGCGCTGGGGCAGGGGCCCTCAAAGGCGGGCGGCCTTCTCCAGCCCCTCCTGGATCGCTGGCAGGTTCGAGTGCTTCCTGTGGATGCGCCACTTGCCGAAGGTGGGTGAGTAGTCGGGCAGCCACGCCAGCCCTCCGTCGCGCACGCCGCCCAGGAACATCGCCGTCCATTTCGGGTGGCCCTGCTGGGTGAGGTCGAACTGCCAGGCGGCCAGGACTTTGCCCAGTTCGTCCCACGCCGACGGGGTCAGCCAGTCGTCGAAGTGCTCGGAGCCGCGCTCGAGCGCGGCGTAGGTAGAGACCTTCTGGCTGTCGGGCGCCTTGTTGACCAGCAGGCCCACCTCGGTCCACCCCTCCGCGGTCGCCTCGGCGTTCGCGTGCAGGATCTTCGCGACCGCTGCGATGTACTTGACGTTGGTGTCACGCGAGTCAGCGGTGTTCGGACGTGTCATAGAATGCCCCTCCTCGAGTCGTTCGCCGACGGCGGGGGCTCCGTCGCCTCGCCCGCCGGTGTCTGGTCCTTCCCCCTCAGGTTAACAGTGTATGGGGCGCGAGTGAACCCCTCTTTACCCTCTCTTTCAGTATGGCGCGCGTTCGGATGGGCCGCCGCTGGAGCGCGGGCCCTCCCGGGGCCGCCGAGCAGCACCAGGTGCCCTCCATGCCGCGGGGCCCTGGCGGCGTAGGATTGGGTGGGGCCAACGCGTAGGAGGACACCGGTATGCGCCCGGAAATGCTGGTATGCGATCAGATCTCGCGGATGGTCGGCGCGCCTTTGGACGAGGAGGGGATCCATCGTTTCCTCCGTGGCCTCGCGCAGGTCCTGGAGGCCGAACCGATCTCGATGTACGGCCCCGGCCTGCGTTTCCGCTGGGTGGCGGACGACCGGACCATCGAGGTCGAGGCGCAACGGGCGCGCGGGGACTGGCCGTTCGAGCTCCGTGTGCGTGGAATGGACACGGAGTACGCCATTGACATCGAGGAGTACAGGACGTTCAAGTGGGCGGATCCCGCCGACTACCCGTTCTACTGGTCGGTCGATATCTGCCAGATCCCGGGTGCGTGGGTGTTCTACCCGGGCGCGTACCCCGTTGGGACATGGGACTCCTTCAGTGACTTGATAGCGCCGACGCTCGATGAGCTGCCCGCTGACATCGCGATGACCCCGCCCGAATGGAGGCGCCCGTTCCGCTGGAGGATGACGGCGCCGCAGTTGGGGGACGTGTTCTTCACGGCGTTGCCCGAAGGCGTCGAGGTCATGGTCGAGTCCACGGGGGAGGCCTTGCTGGTGCCGAGTTCGATCCTGGAACGGTGGAGCGGGAGCCACCCCGTGGGAATGGGGATGGCCATCGCCGGACTCGCGCACGGCGCGCCTTTCATGTCCGTCGGCTTCGCCTTCTGTGAACGGGACGAGGCGCACCATTTCTACGCGGAGGCGCCCATCGGGCCGGAATGGGAGCGCGAGGGCATCAGCGCCGACGACTTCGACGAGGGGGAGAAGACGTGGGAGCCGCTGAGCGTGGGGGAGTTGCGGCGCCTGATAGCGCGCCCGCCCGTGGAGCAGGAGGAGGAGCCCATCGAGATCCGCCGCGCGCCTTTCCGCGCGGGGCTCGGCGCGCCGGAGGTCCTCATGATCGTGGGGGACATCAGGCGGGGCCGCAAGCCGGCCCGGGTCTTCAAGAAGCACGGCGCGCGCAGAGCGCGCGGTGGGGACGGACCTGTGTTCGAAGCAGACGGGTGGAGCGCGAGTCCCAAACGCGATGACGGCTGGAGGGTCAACCTGGTGGAGCCGCCCGCCGCGCGTGTGCGCTTCGACGACCGCGAGGTGGTCGAGTACGCGAGGGGGATCGGGGGGGGCGCTCGCGCAGCGCTACGGCCCGCCATTCGGGTGCGAGGCGAGCACGACTGGAACGCTCATGCAGTTGTTCGCGGTCGATGGGTTCGGTGTGCGGCTCTACGCGGGCTACTCCCGCGTCGAGGTGGAGATCGGTCAGTTCAAGCCCATGGCTGAATACGAGTACGGGTAGACCCAATCGAAGCGGGGCCGGGCCGCGCTCCGAGTGCCCGCACCCCGGGCCCCATCCCCGCGCAACGTCACGCCCTCCTGCGCCTAGAATGAGACAGTGGCCGCTGAGTCGGCGGCCACTGTGCGGAAAGGCCGGCCCATGTCTTTGGAAATGGCGCTCACGCGGGGCGTTTTCCGGTTGGTCCCCCGGATGCTCGACTCCGAGGAGCTCACCCGGCGCTCCATGGCGCTGCCCCGCCGCGGCGCCCGTGTGCCCTGCTGGATGCGGCGCAAGCACCGGATCAGCGCCACCACTGTCGCCGGGATGCGCGTCACCCGGGTGGAGCCGCGCGCCACGGGCTCCGGAACGGTCGTCGTCTACCTGCACGGCGGCGCCTATGTCTCGCCCATCAGCTGGGCGCACTGGCTGCTCATCGACGCCCTCGTGGAGCGCACGGGCGCGGCGGCCGTGGTCCCTGCCTACCCCCGCGCCCCCGAGCACACGGCGGCCGAGGCATTCGCCCCCCTGGGGGTTCTCATGGACCAGGTCCTCGACGCCCCGGGCAGGGCCGTTCTGGCGGGCGACTCCGCGGGCGGGGGACTGGCGCTGAGCCTGGCCATCCAGCGCAGGGACGCTGGCGTGCGCGCTCCCGACGGGCTGGTCCTGTTCTCGCCGTGGGTGGACGTGTCCATGTCGAACCCCCGGATAGCGCCCATGGCGCGGTTGGACCCGATGCTCGGCATCGACGGCCTGGTCTGGTGCGGGAAGGAGTGGGTGGGGGGCCTCGGGACCGCCGACCCGCGCGTCAGCCCCTTGCGCGACCACTTGCGGGGCCTGCCGCCGACCCGTGTCTACCAGGGCGACCGGGACATCCTGCTGCCCGATGTGGAGCTCTTCGCCCGCAAGGCCAGGGCCCGCGGCGCGGACATCCGTCTGCGCGTCGAGCCCGGCGGGATCCACGACTGCGTCGCACTCGTCCCGTCCCCGGAGGCGCGCGCCGCACTCGACTCGGTAGCCGCCTTCGTCTCGTCGCTGGACTGAGGGCCGGTCCCTGCGGGTCTCGCTTCCCCTTCGGCGCCCGGTTCTCGTTGCCCGGGCGGCCGCGTCCGGCTGGTGCCCCGTTCCCAGGGGAGGCGGGCAGCGGCCGGCCGGGCGGGGGAAGCCGCGCCGAGTAGGGGGCGCGACTCCCAGGGGTGGGGCGGGCTCAGTCGTCGGCGCTGTCCCGCTGCTCCCCGGGCGTGGAGATGAGCCGCTGGGAGACGCGCTCCACCATGGGGCCCGCCTCGTTGGAGGCGCTGGCTGACACGCGTCCGAAAATCCCGACCGCGATCACGCCGAAGGCGGTGTCGAAGTCCTCCTGAGTGGGCTCGGCACGGCCGTAGAAGCGGGCGGTCTCCAGGGCGATCCCCGCCACCCAGCGGTGCCACGACTCGGAGAGCTTCTCGCGGGTGTCCTCGTGGCGCATCGCGTAGAGCCACGACTCCAAGTGCAGCAGCACGTCGTCCGCGGGGAGCGCCTGGATGCCCGTCACCCATTCGTGCGGATCGGTGCCGGCGGAGGCGAAAAGCGAGCCGGCCCCGGGGACGGAGCGCATGCCGGTGTCGAGGCGGTCGACGATCTCCAGGAACAGGGCCTCTTTCGATGGGAACGACGAGTAGAACGCGCCCTTCGTGTACCCGGCCTTCTGGGCGATGTCGCTGACGGAGGCGCCGTCGTAGCCCTGGGCGGCGAAGATCGAGCGCCCGGCCTCGAGCAGGCGCGCCCGGGTCTCCTCGCTCCTGCGGCGGCGCCCGTCCTGCTTCCCGGACACGCCGCTGACGGCGCGCGAGGCCGAGGCCAGGTCGCGGGCCGCCTGGTCGAGCGACGCCGCCACCGCGCTCTTGCTGGTGCCGAAGGCGTCGCCGCTGGCCGAGCCCACGGCGCGCGAGAAACGGGTGACCGCCTCGTTGAGGGCGCGGACCGCATCCCTGATGTCGTCGTTAGCGGTGGGGGTGGCCTCCGGGGCGCTGCCCGCGCCACCGTGGTCCTCGAGCGTGGGGGCGGTACGGCGGTTGGTCATACCGTCCATTGTAAAGGAGGTTCCCGTGAACCATGTGCGCGGTCCCTCAGCGCGCCCCCGGGGGACTGCACCGCGACGGCGCGGGGAGGCGATCGACGCTGGCCACGAGGCGCTCAACAACGTCCGCCTCCACGCGGGCTCCGACGCCTCGGACCCTGGCAGGCCCGCCCAGTGCCGCGTCGCACTGGTCTTCGAAGGCGGCGCGGTGCGCGTGACGATCACCGACACGGGGCGCGGCTTCGACCCGGACCGGCCAACCGGGCTGCGCCACGGGATCCGCGACTCCATCGTGGCCAGGATGGAGGCGGTCGGGGCAGGGCGTCCCTGGCCTCGCGCCCCGGCGGGGGGACGCGGGTCGTCCTGGAGTGGAGCGGTCCCCGGGACAAGCAGGTCAAGCGCGGACCCGTCCTGGACGCGCTCGTGTTCACCTTCTTCTTGGGGCACGTCGTCACCTTCGTCTTCTGGCTGCTCCTCACATCCCGGTCGGGCGCTGCGACGACCGCGATCGAGGAGGCACTCGAGGCCGAGGACGAGGCGCGCCTGGCGGGCGAGGAGCAGCTGACGCTCAACGCCGTCATGGCCGCCGGACTCGCCGACTACGGCCAGGGCGCGTCCTTGCGCGCTCCGCGCGCCCTCAGGGTACGGCGATGTGGCCGGGCGCGGTGCCCGCCAGCTCTTCGACGACGACGCCGTTCGAGTTCACGGCCATCGTGGGGCCGTCGGTCGCGGCGACGACGACGGCGGTGCCCGCCTGAGCGGCGTGCAGCGCGATGTCAGCGGCGTGGAACTGCTTCTGCAGGTAGCCGTAGGTGGCGTCGTCGAGGGGCACGTAGGCGGCCTGCGCTCCCCGCAGGCGCTCCACGACGTCCGGGTAGTGCAGGTCGTAGCAGATGTAGGACGTGGCCCGGTGGCCGGACAGGTCCGCGGTGTTCGAGGTATCGCGGGGCTCGCCGACCTCCTCGTCCGGCGCGAGGTGCTTCTTGTAGTTCGACAGCGCCTCGCGCCCGGTGGAGGCGTCGATGACGACCGTTTTCTTGTAGACCGCGCCCCCGTCCGCCTCGGCGGTGTGGTACACGATGTTCACCCCGTTGTCCGAGGCGAAGGCCGCGATGCGCGCATGGGCGGAGGCGGGGACCGAGTTCTCCGGCCACACGACCGTGGTGCCCTGCGCGGGGGCGGCGCCCGCTGCGGCGAGCGTCGCGGCCATAAGGGAGTCGACGTCCTCCTCGGTGGCTGGGGCGTCCACGCCTCCCCGCGTCATCTGCTGGAGGGCGAGAGCGGGCGGGATGGGGCGCGCGGGCAGGTTCCAGGCCACCGCGTCCAGGCAGACGACGGCGAGCGCCACGCCGCCGAAGGCCAGGGCGGCCGCGCGCGCCGAGGAGCGCAGCAGCGCCCACGCGACGACCGCGCCGCCGAGCAGCACCGCGCCCTCCAGCGCGGCCTCGCCGCCGAATCCCCCCAGCCACACGAGGCCGGGGTTGCGCCACACGCCGTAACCCAGGTGGGGGATCCACCAGTCCTCGGTGACGGGCAGGCGCATTCGCGCCCACGTGAGGACCACCCACGCGGCCGAGAACGCCAGCCACACCCCTGGCACGCCGATTCGGTCGCGCAGCGCCGCCAGGTGGAAGAGGTTCGCCTGCAGCAGCGCCCACCCGATGCTCGCGCCGACGGCGACGCCCACGGACATGAAGGAGTAGTACCAGTAGGTCGTGGGGACCAGCCACGCCAGGGCGAAGCACGCGCCCACCGCGTAGGCGTGGCGGGCACGGACGCGGGCGAGCAGCCAGAACACGGGCGCCAGCGCCAGCGGGGCCAGCAACTGGCCGGACCAATGGGGGCAGAACGTGGCCGCCGCCAGCACCAGGCCGCTGGCGGCCCCGATCAGCGCACCGCGGCGCAACGGGGGCGCGGTCGTCTCGTACTCCATGTCGCAACTGTACATGACCGGTGCCCCGGGGCCTGTGACAGCGGTTGTCCGGCGAGGGGCCGTCGCCCGCCCGCCGCGGGGACGGCGCGGTCCTCGGGCGCGGCGGCGCCCACCAGGAACGGCTTCGTTGCGGCGAGCGCGCGCCGAACCGTCGTGCCCGCCCCGACACGCCCGGCTCCGCCCGGCTTTCGCCCCGGCCGCCGACCTGGCACCATCGGAGGGTGAGCGAGAACGACAGCGAATCAGCGCCCGCCGCCCCTGCCTCGTCGGCGGGCCGGCCGCAAGAGCACAACCCCCTGCTGCTGCAGGCCTTCGCGTGGGACCTGCCAGCCGATTCCTCGCACTGGCGGCTGCTGGAGGCGAACGCTCCCCTGGCCGCCGAGTACGGGGTGACCTCCGTGTGGCTGCCGCCCGCCTACAAGGGCAAGCGCGGGGCCGAGGACGTCGGATACGGCGTCTACGACCTCTACGACCTGGGCGAGTTCGACCAGAAGGGCTCCGTCGCCACCAAGTACGGCACCAAGGACGAGTACCTGCGGGCCGTGGACGCCCTGCACCGCGCAGGCATCGGGGTCATCGCCGACATCGTCCTCAACCACAGGATGGGCGGCGACGCCACGGAGGACGTGCGCGCCACGCCCATGGACCCGGCGGACCGCTGCAGGGCGCTCGGGGAGGCGGAGTGGATCACGGCGTGGACGCGCTACACCTTCCCCGGGCGCGGCTCCACCTACTCGGACTTCGTGTGGGACTGGACGCGCTTCCACGGCTGCGACTGGGACGAGCGGCGGCGCCAGCGCGGCGTGTGGCTCTTCGAGGGCAAGCACTGGAACGACAACGTCAACGCCGAGCTCGGCAACTACGACTACCTGATGGGGTGCGACGTCCACGTCACCGATCCCGAGGTGAGCGCCGAGCTCGACCGGTGGGGGCGCTGGTACGTGCGGACCACGGGCGTGGACGGCTTCCGCCTGGACGCCGTCAAGCACGTGGGCTCCGACTTCTTCTCCCGGTGGCTGGCCGAATTGCGCCGCTCCACGGGGCGGGAGCTGCCCGCAGTGGGGGAGTACTGGTCGGGCGACGTCGCCGAACTGGAGCGCTACCTCGAGCAGGTCCCGCACATGAGCCTCTTCGACGTGCCCCTGCACTTCCGCCTGCACGACGCCTCGGTGTCGGACGGGAACATGGACCTGTCGCGGATCTTCGAGCGCACACTGGTCGGATCCGACCCCGCGCGGGCCGTGACCTTCGTGGAGAACCACGACACGCAGCCCGGGCAGTCGCTGGCGTCGACTGTGGCGCCTTGGTTCAAACCGTCCGCCTACGCGCTCATCCTGCTGCACGAGGCGGGACTGCCCTGCGTGTTCTGGGGGGATGTTTTCGGGACGCCCGAATCCGGGGGGCTCCCCGCAGTCTCCGAGCTGCCCGCCCTGGTGCTCGCGCGCCGCTTCCTGGCCTACGGGCCCCAGCACAACGCCTTCGACGACCCCGACGTCGTGGGCTTCGCGCGCGAGGGGGACAGTGCGCACCCGTCGTCGGGATGCGCCGTGGTGTTCTCCGACCGCCTCGCGGGCGTGAAGCGCCTTGTCGTGGGCGAGCGCCACGCCGGGTCCACGTGGGAGTGCGTGATCGGCGGGCACCCGCCGGTCGTGGTCGGCCAGGACGGCGCGGTCGAGATCCCCGTCAACGACGGCGGGCTCAGCGTGTACGCCCCCGCCGGCGCAGTGCCGTTGCTGCGGCCCCGAGGGCGGCTCGTCCGGGCCGGGGGCGGGGCGGACTGAGGCCGGCGCCGGGCGCGGTTGCGGTTGGGCGGTGCTGTGCCCACCACGCCGCCTCCTAGGGGCGGAGGGCTGCCTCCAGCTCCTGGCGGTTGACGAAACTCGTGTGCGTCCCCGCCGAGCCGCACG
>ERZ772945.817-NODE-817-length-23862-cov-4.320578_pt1 | contig 23862 bp, 21 predicted proteins | sample MGYA00511681_ERZ772945 | MGnify/ENA primary metagenome ERZ772945 (study PRJEB29015, sample SAMEA2737943) | human oral metagenome | biome: human oral; feature: human-associated habitat; material: dental | place: China | collected 2143 ...
AGAGGAAAATGAGGTTGCGCGCAGGCACGTACGTCGGCGGCACATCACTACGCCCGACATCGCCGTCGGGCACTTTGATACGGCGGTCCGTGAGAGCCGATCCGCCGATCGCCTCCATATTCGTCTCGATGATGAGATGCTTTTCCACGCCGTAGAAATCCGCAATTTTCTTTGCGCCTTCAAGCTCAATGCCATGGCGCTGACGATAGTTGAAGCTGATCGGGTACAGCGCATATCCTTTGCTCTTCGCAACTGCCATGCAAGTGCAGCTATCGAGTCCGCCCGATAGCAGCACGACCGCCTTTTCCATATGATTTTCCCCTTTCCGTCAGCCGCGAATCGCTGCGATTGCCGCCTTTACATCGTCCGCGCCGTAAATGGCAGATCCCGCGACGAGGATATTCGCGCCTGCATCGCGGACGCGCTCGCTCGTCTTCGCATTGATGCCGCCGTCGACCTCGATGTCGCAGTCAAATCCCATCTCTTTGATCGTATGGAAGAGCATGTGGATCTTGTCGAGCTGGGACTCGATAAAACGCTGCCCGCCAAAGCCGGGATTGACCGTCATGATGAGCACCATATCGAGATCTTGGAGGAGTTCCTCGATCATCGCAAGGCTCGTTCCTGGGTTGAGCGCAATGCCCGCCTTGCAGCCTGACGCCTTGATCTGCTGTACGATGCGGTGGCTGTGGCGCACCGCCTCGGCGTGGAATGTAAGGATATCTGCGCCCGCTTCAGCAAACGACTCGACCTGTGTCTCAGGATGCTCAACCATGAGATGCACGTCAAAGACGGCATCCGACGTCTTTCTAAGGCTTTTGACGACGGGCGATCCAATCGTGATATCGGGCACGAACGTGCCGTCCATAACATCGATGTGAACGTAATCCGCGCCCGCATCGGTCACGCGTTTCACCTCATCCGCAAGATGTGAAAAATCAGCGGAAAGAATCGATGGTGCTATCTTCGTCATTTATATGCCTTCCTTCTAAGGAGCTTCTGCCCCTCTTCGATTTCCTGATAAATCGTCCGATACGCGTCATAACGCTCTGACAAAATCTCACCTTTCTCTGCTGCCGCCTTGACGGCGCAGTCCGGCTCATGCGTATGGCTGCACGGCGCAAAGCGGCATGCACCTAGGTACGGGCGAAACTCAGGAAAGCACGCCGCAAGCTTTGCGAGTTCAAGCCCTTCGAGCTCCATCGCGCTGAATCCCGGCGTATCCACGAGGTATCCCGCTCCGCATGGAATGAGTTCGGCAACGCGCGTCGTATGACGCCCGCGCTTGATTTTCCCGCTGACGGCTCCCGCCTTGAGCGAAAGGCCAGGCACGGCAGCATTCAAGAGCGAGGATTTGCCGACGCCAGATGGACCGGCAAAGACCGTGACTTCCCCTGCCAGCGCTTCGCGAAGCGCATCGACCCCTGCGCCCTCCTGCGCAGAGGTGTGCAGGACGGAGTAGCCGATGCGCTCATAGTCCGCTAAAAGTGTGTCGGCATTCTCTCTGGCAAGATCGATCTTATTGATGCAAATGCGCACCTTGGGAATACACGACCATTCTGCGAGAACGAGAAAACGGTTTACGAGAAGCAGGTGCAGGTCCGGCTGCGCCGCCGCGAAAGTCAGCACGACCTGCGTGACATTGGCAACAGCAGGGCGGCGCAGGAGCGTCTCGCGCGGCAGGACTTCCTCAATGACTCCCGTTTTATCGGGCAGAAGCTCGATGCGAACGCAATCCCCCGGCACAACGCAGCATTCTTTACGGCTCTTCTTGAACCGTCCGCGCAGCTTGCAGCTCACAAGTTCTTCTGCACCAGTATCCACGTAGAAAAAGCTGTTGTATGCCTTTCGGACTCGGCCTTGTCGCATAACCCCTCCTCATTTCCTGTTTTATCGGCTCTTTGCGGCATCCCCCTGCCGTACCGGCACCCTTTCATCGGGCTGCGTCTTGGCAGGATCTTTCTTGCCGCCCTTGCTGCTTCCAGCTTTTTCTTCCTCAGCGACGACGAGATCGACGCTCGCGCCTTCCTCTGCCTCACCGCCTGACGGCGACTGGCTTATGATCGTGCCCGAAGTTTGGCGGCTTGCCTTCTTCGTGATCGAGCCGACCGTAAGCCCGTTTGCCTTGATGCTCGCTTCCGCTGCCTCAAGCGTTCCGCCCGTGACATTCGGCACGCGCACCTTCTTGCTCTCCTTGCCCTTGCTGATCGTAATATCGACGCTCTGTCCTTTCTTGAGCTTGGCTCCCGCACGCGGATCTTGCCCAATGACCGTGCCGGCCGGCTCATCCGAATACTTCTCGTAGACAGAGGCAAGCTTCAATCCCATCTTTTGCAGTTTCGCTTCGGCATCTCGCTTTGAGAGGCCTTGCACGTCCGGCATTTCAAGCTCCTCACCGCCCTTGCTGACGTAGATCGTGACGAGGCGCTCCTCCTTGACGCGCGAACCGGCTTCCGGCGTTTGCGACACGACTTCGCCAGCGGGGACGTCCGCGTCGTACGTCTCCGCGACATTGACGCGCAGCTTCTTGTCTTCCAATATCTGGCGGGCAAGCGTCATCTGCTTGCCGACCACATTCGGAACCTCGACTTCCGCCGCGCTCCAAAACTTGCCATAGCTCATGAACGCGCCGACAAAGAAGCCCAGCATGAGGATAAATACGAGGCCTGCGATAAACTTCTTCGACTTGAATACGGAGCGGTCGTGCGCCGTCTCCTCCTCGTAATACGGATCTTTTTCGCGTGCCCCGCGTCGTGACAGCAGCGGTTCCTGAACACGCGGCATGACGCGCGTCGCATAGGGATCTTCTTCCTGCGCCTCAAGCGAGGCATCTCCTGCGAGCAACATGCGTTCCGCCTGCTGCACGTCCTGCACGAACTCCGAGCTCGAAGGACGTGCAGCGGGATCCTTGCTCATCGCGCGCGTGACGATCGCCTCCACCACGGGCGGTATCGCGGGATCGAGCTGACGTACGGGAACGGGATCGTCCTGCAGGTGCTTCATCGCAATGCTCACAGGCGTCTCTCCCGTAAACGGAAGCTTTCCCGTCAGCATCTCGTAGAGCACAACGCCGAGAGAGTAAACGTCGGACTTGGGCGTGATCATCGTTCCCTTCGCCTGTTCCGGCGAGAAGTAATGCACGGAGCCGACTACGTTGCCGCTGTACGTCATCGTCGATTCCGTAACGGCGCGCGCGATGCCGAAGTCCGCGACTTTCACATGTCCGTCTGCCATCATCAGGATGTTGTGCGGCTTGATATCACAGTGCACGAGGTTATTCGCATGTGCATGGGCAAGGGCCTCGGCAATCTCTCGCGCAACCTTCAACGCCTCGCGCGGCTCTAAATGCCCTTCCTGCCGGATTTTGTCCTTCAGCGTGCGTCCCGGCACGTACTCCATGACGATATAGTGGTCGCCGTCCGCGATGCCGACATCGTAAATATTGACGATGTTCGGATGCGAAAGGCGCGCCGCGGCTTGTGCCTCGCGCTGGAATTTTTCGATGAACTCCCGATCCTGCTTGAATTGCTCATGCAGGATCTTGACTGCAACGGGGCGGTGCAGGAGCATATCCTCCGCCTTGTAGACATCGGCCATGCCGCCGCCGCCAATCTGCTCCTGCAGCTTGTAGCGCCCATCTAAGACACGCTCTATCATATCAGTTCCCCCCACTGTTTCATGCAAGGCTTTCAATTATCCTTCGCGCAATCGGCGCAGCCTCTGTGCCGCCCCCACCGCCGTTCTCTACCAAAACGGCAAAAACGATTTTGCGCTTTGGCAGATCGGCAGAGCCGATAAACCAGGCGTGATCCGCGCCTGCCGGATTTTCCGCAGTGCCCGTCTTGCCCGTCACGCGCACGCCGAAGACGTGCGCTGCGCGCCCCGTCCCCTTCTCTACGACGCGTTCCATGTAGCTGTCGATGATTGCTGCCATCTCAGGCGACGTCGCCGTGCGCCAAACGGAAGGCTGTGTCTCGGATACGACCATGCCGTTTGGCGACACGACCTGCTGCACGAGATACGGCTTCATGATGCGGCCGCCGTTTGCGAATGCGTCAGCGAGCAATGCCATGTGCATCGGCGTGACGAGAAGCGTACCCTGCCCGATCGCGACCTGTGCCTGATCTCCATTCGACAGCTTGCCGAAATCCGGCAGATGCGACGGCTCCATGACGATATCCTCACCAATTCCCTCAGCAAAGCCGAAACGCTCATACGCTTTCTTGAGCTTTGCATCGCCGAGGCGCATGCCGAGCGTGCCGAATGTCACGTTGCACGACTCCGTCACCGCGTCGCGCAGGGTGACTTTCCCGTGTACCTCGCCATGGCTCTCGCCGATCGTATGCCCGCCTCCCACATCGAGCGTGCCCGTGCAGTCGAAAACTTCCTTCTCGTCCGTCGCCCCCTCGGTGAGAGCAGCATCCGCGATCATCGGCTTGATCGTCGATCCCGGCGGGTACAGACCTTGAACGCATCGATTGAGCAATGCACCGTCCGCCTGCTTTGAGAGCACCTTCCAGTTCGTTTCGATGTCGTTCGGATCGTAGGCAGGCGTGCTCACCATTGCGAGCACCGCGCCCGTCTCCGCGTCGAGCACGACGACGGCGCCGCGCCTGCCAGCAAGCCCTTCGTACGCCGCTTTCTGCGCGTTCACATCAACGGTGAGCCTTACATCGTTGCCTCGGCCCGTCTGCAAAAGCTGCGCCAAAGGGCCCATGCGCTGCATGTCGTCCGTGAGACCCAAGAGCGCGCGGTTCGCGTGCCCCTCAACGCCCGTACTGCCGATATTCTCTCCGTTGTAGCCCGTCACCGCAGCCATCATCTTGCCGAACGGGTAGCGACGCATGCCGTCATCCGCCGTCTCAGCAAGGACAGTACCAGACGCATCGTATATCGTGCCTCGCCATATATCGGCGCGCGCCGCTGCACTCCGCATATTGAGCGGGTTCGACGAAAGATCCTTCGCTGCCCAGGTCGTGAGGTAAACGATGTAAAGCGCGAGCACGCCAAAGAGCGCCATGCAGGCAGATGCCGCCTGCAAGATCTGTTTTCGCAGTTTCCGATCAGCCATGTTTCTGCTCCTTTGAAAGGGATAAGAGCATGCCGAGCAGGATGAAGCCCGACAGCATGGAACTGCCGCCGTAGCTCACGAATGGAAGCGTGATGCCCGTCAGCGGAAGGAACTTCGTGACGCCGGCGATGATGATAAATGCCTGCATCAGATTGAGCACACTGATGCCCGCACCGAGCAGCATTTCCCTCTCCCTTGAACAGGCGAGCGTGATCTGCAAGGCACGCCAAAAGATCATGATATAGCACGCCATAATCATAAGCGCTGCAATAAGCCCCATCTCCTCCGCGATGGCGGAAAAAATAAAGTCCGTGTGCACCTCAGGGATAAAGCCTGGATGCCCGAATCCGAACCCCGTTCCCCATACGCCGCCAGCCGCAAACGCGAAGAGCGATTGAACGACTTGGTACGCCTGCCCGTTCGGATCCTGCCAAGGATCGAGCCATATATCGAAACGCACGCGCACGTGTCCAAACGCCGTGTAGCTGATCGCTGCTGCGGCAGCGATAAACACAATGGCGATAAACGCGTAGGATCGGCTTCCCGTCGCCATGTACGTCATGATGACGGCGATGCCAAAAAAGAGGAGTGCAGAGCCGAGATCGCGCTCGACGACGAACATCAGAACCGCCATGCTCCAAATGCAGATGAGCGGTGCAATGAAGCGGACGGGCGGAAGGCGCAGAAAGAGGATCCGCCGCGACGGAAGCGTAAGGACGCGGCGATGATCCGAAAGGTACGCTGCGAGGAAGAGCACGATGAGGATCTTGCCAAACTCCGACGGCTGAATCGACATCGGCCCGAGGACAAGCCAATTTCGGCTTCCGCCGATCTCCGTGCCGAAGAGGAGCGGCAGACCGAGCAGGACGACGCAGGCGATGCCGAGCAAATACGGATAATCGAGCGCTCGCTTGATGCACGAGTCCAGCCGCAGGACGACGAGAAGTGCAACCATCGCGATGCAGAGCCAGCGAAGCTGCGGCGCAAGAAGTGCCGGCTTCAGGCGCGCGATCTCGACAATGCCGACGCTCGCGAGCAGCAGGACAGTCGGGAAAATCAAATGATCCATGCCCCGATGAATGAGCACGCCCTGCACAAAAAAGGCGATTAGGATAGCCGCTGCAAGCCATGGAAAATACGACAATCCTAAAAAAAGTTCGGGGCGTACGGCACCAATCGTCGGATGCGCCTTGAGGTACAAGACCATCAGCCCCGCGATGAGGATGCCGATCGGGGCAAGCATAAGCGTCCATTTTCTCATGGTGCATACTCCGCTACGACGGCCGTCACATTGTCGATTCCGCCATTTTCCACGGCACGCGAAACAAGGGTTTTCGCAGGATCTTCGCGCGCCTCGCGCAGCATCGTGCAGATCGCCTCGTCCGTCACCATATTGGTAAGGCCATCGGTCGAAAGCAAAAGCACGTCACCCATTTGAAGGTTCACGCAGCCCGTGTCAACTTCGACCAGTTCTTCGACGCCGACTGCCCGCGTGAGCATATTGCGCTGCGGATGGCGGCGCGCCTCCTCCTCTGTGATCTCGCCCTGTGCGACGAGGTCCTCAACGTAGGAATGGTCCCGCGTGATTTGGGTGAGCACACCCGCGCGCATGAGGTAGAGGCGGCTGTCGCCGACATGTGCCCAGTACCCCGCGCCTTTTTCCGCATCGACGTGGAGAAGCGTCGCCGTCGTCCCCATGCCGGAGAGCGCAGCCGATGCCTTTGCCGTCTCACAGATGCGTCGGTTTGCCTCGATGACCGCCTGCCTCAGCTCTTCTTCGCCGAGTCCTGAGCGCCCCTCCAAACACGTGCGCACCGTATCGAGCAGCATGCCGCTGGCAACCTCACCCGCGGCATGTCCGCCCATGCCGTCCGCGACGACGTAGCACGCCGGCGCAAAGATGCCGCAGCAGTCTTCGTTATGCGAGCGCACGCGTCCCGTATCGGTCGCCTGAAATTCCTTGCTCAAACCGCTCACCTCTCAAATCGGAACGTGACCATACCGATGCGCAGGACGTCGCCGGGACGAAGGTACGCGCGCCCTTTCAACGGGTGATCGTTCACGTACGTCGGATTGACACTTCCGAGATCCTCGACAACGTATTGATTGGCATGACGGAAAAGCACGGCATGGTGATGCGATACGAAGCTCTCTGGGATGACAATGTCGTTATCCGCCCCGCGTCCAATCGCAATCTGCTCGCCAAAGGCGAACCGCCTTCCCGCCAAGGACGGCTCCCCCTCGCCAAGGACGCAAAGCACCGCCTCGGACGCTGCCGTCTCTGCTGCCCTGCTCTTTCGCATCTCGCGACGCACTGCACCGAAGATCTGTCTCGACAGCCGTACGGAAAACCAAAGCAGCCAAAAGAGCATGCCGTACTCCAGCACCACGCGAAATACTTTCAAAAACACTGCCGTAACAGGCAATTATATCACCTCGTAAACGAATATCGTCTCCCCCGTCCGAATGCGGTCTCCAGCGCGCAGACGGCACGACGTGATGCGGCGTCCGTTGACGAACGTGCCGTTCGTGCTCTTAGCGTCGTGCAGTTCGTGACGATGCGCCTCATACGAAATCCAAGCATGCAGGCGCGACGCATTCGCGTCCGTCAGAATGAATTCATTCTTGTCGCGCCGTCCGATGTAGACGGGGTGCTCACCGATGGCGAGATAAGCATCCGCATCAGGGCCTTCTATGACCGTCAGCGATGCGACCTGTCTATCAAGCGGGAGGTTGAGCGGCATATCGCGCGTAAGTTCCGTGCGCTCCAAGACGAGTGTGTCGTCCTTCTGCGGCACCGTTCCGCCCATCGTCGCCTGCAGGCGGAAGCGTCCGCGCGTGAGTGCCTCGTTCTCCTCCATGTGAACCGACAGGTCGCCTTCCATGACACCGTCTAGCACGATTACCTGCCGCATGGCAGTGAGGCATAGCTCCTCGATGACGCGCTTCGAACAGAGGCGATGGTAGTCCTCGGCGGAGAGCGAGAACCGAAACGCATTGGTAAGTGCGCAGTCCGCTTTTCCATCCGCCTGTCTTTGCATTTCCTTTTCCATGCCGTTCATAAGTTCGACCGGCTCCAGATCACTGTCGAATCGCTTATTGAAAAACCCTTCGATATGATCGGATAAAAAAGACTCCCACTTCCCAAGTCCCATTCGAATGCCTCCTTCGGAAATGGTCGATAAAGACGCAATATATTATATCGAACCAAGATTAGAATTCAGAGATGCTTGTTGCGAAGCTGTCCGCATGCGGCTTGAATGTCCGCCCCCATCTCGCGCCGCACCGTGACCGCGATGCGGCGTCTCGCCAAATAGCGTTCGAAACGCGCGATGCGCTCCGGCGAAGGGCGCAGGAAGCCGCGCTGCGCTACGGGATTGATCGGGATGAGATTGACGCTCGCGAGCTGACCGTGCAGGAGATCCGCCAGCTCCCGCATCTGCTCTTCGCCGTCCGTTACGCCGTCAATCAAGATGTACTCGTATGTCAGACGCCGCTTCGTCACTGCAGCGTAGTGCTTCGCCGCCGCAATCACATCCGCAAGCGGATAGCGGCGCGCGATCGGCATGATGCGCTCTCGCAGCGATTGATTCGGCGCATGGAGCGAAACGGAAAGCGATAGGGGGATCCCCTCCTCCGCTAGGCGGCGCATGCCCTCGACGATCCCTGACGTCGAGAGCGTGATGCTCCGATAGCTCATGCCAAGCGTATACTCCTCATGCATGAGGTGAATGAATTCCAGCACATTGTCGTAGTTCATCAGCGGCTCGCCTGAACCCATGATGACAACCGTATCGACCTTGCCTTCATCCGCCTCGCGCAGCATGTCGTTGATGACGATAGCCTGTGCGAGTATTTCCCCGCTCGTCAGATTGCGCGAAAGTCCTTTGAGCGTTGACGCACAAAATGCACAGCCCATATTGCACCCCGCCTGCGTTGAGACGCATACGCTGTTGCCATACGGCTGGCGCATCAAGACCGTCTCGACTGCAATGCCGTCCGCGAGCCCGAGCAGGAACTTCTGCGTGCGCCCGTCTGCCGAAATGAGGCGATCCTTCACATGCGGTCTTCCAATCGCAAGGGATTGGGAAAGCACTGCGCGAAGCGCCTTGGAAAGGTCCGTCATCACATCGAACGATCCCGCGCCTTTCTGATACATCCACGCGGCGATCTGCCGCGCATGGTATGCGGGCACACGATATGGCGCGAGCACTGCCCGGAGCCCTGAAAGGCCTAGCCCGAATAACTGCGTCACGTTTCACTCCTTCTTCATGCGCGCGATAAAAAAGCCATCCGTGCCGTCCACGTGCGGCATAAGCTGTACCATCTTTTCCGTGCGGTGACGGGCGTTTCCGTTCCCGTCCGGGAGATACGCTCCCGTCACCTCAAGCGAAAAGGCAGGATCCGACTGCAAAAACGTGCTGACGACTTCTTGATTTTCCGCAAGCTCAATCGTGCAAGTGCTGTAGACAAGAGTTCCGCCTGCCTTCACCGCACGGCCCGCGCTCTTTAAGATGGCGAGCTGCAGGGCGGGAAGTCCTGCGAGCTCCGCCTCCGTCTTACGCCATCTTGCGTCGGGCTTCCGTCTGAGAACGCCGAGTCCCGAACACGGCGCATCGACGAGCACGCAGTCCGCAACGCCGGGGTACTTCCCGCCAGCTTCCCTCGCATCGAGAAGCTGCGTCTCGATGGAGCGGATGCCGAGCCGCTCTGCGTTCTCACGAATGCGTGCGAGCTTGTGCTCGTAGATATCGCCCGCGATGATGCGCCCTGCGTCGCCCATGAGCGCAGCGAGATGCGTTGTCTTCCCGCCGGGCGCCGCACAGCAATCGATGACCGTCGCGCCCGGTCTCGGACGCACGACATGTGCGACGAGCATCGAACTCTCATCCTGTACCTGAGCGCGCCCGTCCTGCAGTGGTGTGAGCGCGTCGAGCGAGCCGTGACGCAGAAGGCGGATGCCCTCCGGCGTCCAATGCGACGCTTCTGGCTCCGCGCCCTCTGCCTTCAGTGACGCAAGGAGCTGCTCGCGATCACCGCGCAGCGTATTCGTGCGCAGGGAAAGCGGCGGTTCCGTGTTGTCAAAAGAGCAGAGCGCCTCCGCCTCCGCAAAGCCGAACGTACGCACCCATCGGCGCACGAGCCATTCCGGGTGCTGGCTCGCAAGTGCAAGTCCCTCTATGGCATGTCCTTTCCCCTTGGGGAACGCCGCCTTTTTAGGATCGCGTGCCATCGTCCGAAGGACGCCGTTCACAAATCCCGAAAGCGAGCGAACCCCCATCTTCTTCGCGATCTCCACCGAAGTATTGCAGACGGCGGACGCCGGCACGCGATCCAAGTAAAAAAGCTGGTATGCGCCAAGACGCAGGATCGCGCGAATCATCGGCTGCAATCTCCTTACGGGGCGCGTCGTGTAGCGGCGGATGATCCAATCGATCGTACCCCCTGCCTTCACCGAGCCGTAGACAAGCTCCGTCACGAAGCGGCGATCCTGATCGGAAAGATTCGAGCGTCGAAGTGCCTGCGCAAGTGCCACATTGGCATAAGCGCAGTTTTCATGCACCTCGTAGAGGATGCGCACAGCCGTCTCGCGCGCTGCATCAGCTTTCATCGTCATGCTTCGTTTCCTTTTTCCATATTGGTTTCGTCCTTCGATGCCTTAGGGCTTTTCAGCATGATGATCTTCTCAAGCTGCGCCCGCACTTCATCGATATTGACATGCGTATTGAAGCAAGGACCATTGGGGCGAATGTTCAAAACCCCGACTGCGGGAAGCGGATAGACATCCTGTATCCCACTCATGAGATCGCGCTCGCAGGCAATCGCGAGCACCGCTTTGGGGCGCGTCTCGTAGACGATCTGCCGTGCAAGTGTGCCGCCTGTCGCAACGAAGAAATGGAACCCCATCTCATGCGCGAGCGTGACGAGCGCACCGATATCGCAGCCGCCGCAGCGTCTGCAATTATCAGGATCGCGTGTGATCTTGTGCGGGCACGTCGCGAGCTGCAGACAATGCGGTGTCACGACGAGCAGGCGATCCGCTGGAACGCGAATGCCCATGCGATGAAAGAGCAGATTGCTCACCGCGATAAACGACCCCTCAAGCTTTCTTCGTCCAATGCCAAAAATCTTCCCCACGCGCACGGCTACGGGGAAGAGAATATTGATAAGCTCATACGTCTGCCGCTGCAGGAGTGGCAGATAGGGAAGTCCCGCGACGGCGAGAATCATATTGAAAATGCCGAGGAATGACACGGCGACGAACACCGTAAATGCACTGCCTAAAAAGACGGGCAACAGAGGCTGCACGCGCGCGAGCCCCGGTACGCCAATATACCAAATGATGTACAGAAACGCAGCCATAAGCGCCGTCGTCAAAAGGAGCATGCCAATGAAGAGGCGCTTCTTCGGACGTCCCGGCAATTTGAATTCACTCTTGCCTTTCGTGCGTTCTTCTTCCATAAATCAGCCCTCAAATCGAGCGGGAAGCGGAAAATCGTGTCCATTGAGGTAATCGACGGCGCGCATGCGCTTCTTGCCTGGCGCTTGCAGCTCCAAGATCTCGAGCTCCGCATCGCCGGCTGCAACGAAAAGCCCCTTCTTTTTGTCCGCAGCGAGCACCGTACCGGGCTCAGCCGTCGTATCACGCGCTGTCAGGCACGTGCGCCAAATCTTATACGTCTTGCCCGCGAGCATCGTATACGCCCCCGGCCACGAGTCAAGTCCGCGCACGAGATTGTGAATCTCCTGCGCCGATTTTTGCCAGTCGATACGCCCCGTCTCCTTCGTGAGCATCGGCGCGTAATTCGATTCTCCCGTCTGCGGCGTGCGTACGAGCCTCCCGTCCGACATCTGCTCAAGCGTCTCAATGAGAAGCCCTGCGCCGAGGTTCATAAGCCCGTCGTGCACCTCTTCAAACGTCGTATCCGTCCCGATCGGGAACTCTGCCTTCAGCAGCATATCGCCTGTATCGAGTCCCGCGTCCATGAACATCGTCGTGACGCCCGTCTTCTCCTCGCCGTTTATGACACACCACTGCATCGGTGCCGCACCGCGATAACGCGGCAGAAGCGACGCATGGACATTGATGCAGCCATACCGTGGAATATCGAGGATGCGCTGCGGCAAAATCTGCCCAAACGCAACGACGACAATGACGTCCGGCTTTTGCTCCTCAAGGCATGCGATAAAGTCTTCCCGCTTTGCCTTTTCCGGCTGCCATACGGGAATCCCATGCTTGCCAGCCCATGATTTGACGGGCGATGGAACGAGCTTCTGCCCACGTCCGCGCGGCTTGTCCGGCTGCGTCACAACGCCGATGACATCGCACGCCGCATGGAGTGCCGCGAGACACGGAACGGCGAAATCCGGCGTTCCCATGAAGATGGCGCGATACGATCTCATTCCTTTTTCCCCCTATGCAGGCTCTTGGCGATATCGATGAAAAGCTGCCCTTCCAAATGATCGAGCTCGTGCTGAATGCAGCGCGCCAAAAGCCCTTCCGCCGTGATGTGCTGCTTCTTGCCGCGGCGATTGAGAAACTCGACCTTGACCTTCGCCGCACGCTCCACCTCGCCGTAGAGATCGGGCACGGAAAGGCACCCTTCCGTATCCTCGGCCGTCCCCTCGCGATACGTGATAACGGGATTGATGAGCTCGATCAGCCCATGCTCCTCCTGGCAGTCGATGACGACAGCGCGAATCACCTGCCCGACCTGCGGCGCGGCAAGCCCGACGCCGTCATTCCCGTACATCGTATCCGCCATGTCATCCAAGAGGCGGCGAAGCTTCTTGTCGATCCTTTCCACCGGTGCACAAACTTCCTTCAGCACAGGTGCGCCGGCTTTCTTTATGTCAAGTATTGCCATTAATGCGTAATCTCCTTATTTCCTAAACCATCATATAATTATAGCAAAGGAATGAAAGTATGACAAGAAAAAGCCATCCATTGGCTCTTTGTCGGCAAATTGCAAGTTTAATTGTCGCATCGCTCTGCCAAACTTTGGTAGCTTATGCAGCCGCAGCATACATATCATTTGCAGTCTTATAGCCGAAGATTGGGACAACAACTACCCGCGCAAAATCTTCGGCTATTCCATGTGTGCAAAGTAATGTCCATATTTCAATCCACACACCTCTTGCGAGGTGCGACAGCAGCTGCACGATCTCATCGACACCTACGGAGGATTTCAATCCACGCACCTCTTGCGAGGTGCGACAATGTCCATTTACAAGGATTTTGGGCTGGTTAACAATTTCAATCCACGCACCTCTTGCGAGGTGCGACAAATGGTGGATGGGGATTCTTCCGCACTCCAGCATTTCAATCCACGCACCTCTTGCGAGGTGCGACAGGGACTTTTGCTTCTCATTGCCCATCAGGAGTATTTCAATCCACGCACCTCTTGCGAGGTGCGACGGTTGAATGCGTTGATATAGGCGATTTTCCATTATTTCAATCCACCACCTCTTGCGAGGTGCGACATGTCGTGACCGTGGACAAATCAACGGGCGAAGTGATTTCAATCCACGCACCTCTTGCGAGGTGCGACGCTCACCGGGATGCCGCCGAACGGCATTTCGGTATTTCAATCCACGCACCTCTTGCGAGGTGCGACGACGAGGGACAGGTCCCTGTTCTTTGCCGCATTACAATTTCAATCCACGCACCTCTTGCGAGGTGCGACGGTAGCCGCCAAAATCCTTCCCTTGATGCAGGCAATTTCAATCCACGCACCTCTTGCGAGGTGCGACTTCAGTTCTAGTGTTGCCTGTATGTCCTTCGTCTATTTCAATCCACGCACCTCTTGCGAGGTGCGACCTGTCGGCGATCTCCGCAAATATCGGATTGCTGATTTCAATCCACGCACCTCTTGCGAGGTGCGACAGCATATCGCCGTTTCTTGTGGCGGAAACGATGATTTCAATCCACGCACCTCTTGCGAGGTGCGACGGTACGCATCCGCCGCTTTCATGCACTGACGCAGATTTCAATCCACGCACCTCTTGCGAGGTGCGACGCCACAGGCAAAACAGGTCTGGCTCGACGGATAATTTCAATCCACGCACCTCTTGCGAGGTGCGACTGCAGGAACAAGTTCATCGCATGCGGCTCGCCAATTTCAATCCACGCACCTCTTGCGAGGTGCGACAAAGGAAGGGACAGAGGAGCATACAGAGGCACTATTTCAATCCACGCACCTCTTGCGAGGTGCGACGGAGTACCGTGCACTACGGGCACGCGGCATCCGCATTTCAATCCACGCACCTCTTGCGAGGTGCGACGATATGGATCTCCTCTACCAGCTTGCTGTCCGTATTTCAATCCACGCACCTCTTGCGAGGTGCGACAGCTCGCTATTTATGCCGCATATTTACTAGCTTCGCTCATACATTTTCGCGAACCTCATTTTTTCGGCTGGCGAGCGACTATGTTTCGCTTCTTTCTACCCTGTTCGCTTGCGCTTCGCACACATATTTCATTTTCTCCTTAAAACATCAAAGTTCCTTCTGCCTCATAGCCTGCTTTTGCGCCAATATGCCACGTTTTCTCTTGGTAATGATTTCCGAGATTATACATGCGCAAACTATCCTGCTCCGTATCAACAAGTGTCGCCAATTCATGCTGAAGGCTACGATACTGCGCTGCATCTAGCACACATTCAAATACAGAGTTTTGTACGCGTTGCCCATGTCGCACGCAACATTTCGCCACTTGACGCAAACGTTTTTGCCCTGCCACAGTCGTGGTATTGACATCATACGTCACCAAGACAAGCATTGCACATCTTTCCCTTCTTATTTCCACAAGAATGCAGGATACCGCCCCAAATCGCCACGCAAATAACGCGCTAAAAGAAGTGCCTGCGTATACGGAACGAGTCCCCACGGGATTCGTTCGCCCAAAAACGGATGTGTGATCAATTCTTTTTTCCGTCCCTGCCATGCCTTTAATACAATTTTTCTTCCCGCATCTTCTAAGAGAACCACACCGTCTTCTCGATTGACAAAATGTTTTGCCTGTAGGATCCGATTGTTTACCATCGTCAAAACGATTCGATCCACAAAAATGCTGCGCAGTTCTTCCATGATATCCAGCGCAAGAGATTCTCTCCCCGGCCTGTCCCGATGGAGGAATCCAACATATGCATCGAGTCCGACGCCTTCAAGCGCAGCGGCACAATCATGGGCAAGAACGGTATATAAAAACGATAGAACCGCATTCATACGATCCCGCGGCGGTCTTCGGCTACGTCCCCGCATCGAAAAATCTTGTCGATTTTGCAGTATGAACTGGGGGAAGACAGAAAAATAGCGATGTGCGCTATCGCCTTCCATGCCGCGCAATTCTTCCAGATCCTTTGCTTTTGGCAAAAGCCGCAGCGTTGTCTTCAAGTCGGAGCTAACTGTTTCCACTCGTTCCAAGTCCAAGCTGAGCGGGTGGTCACGCTTCATGCGTTCCACAAGCGACCGTGTATTGTACAGCTTGCCAAAGAGAAAATCTACCGCTAGGCGTCGCGCCTCTTCCATATCTTCGGAAAGCTGATACTGTCTTTTTCGTAAAAGAACATTGCCATTTGATGCTCCGCAGCTTCGCGCGAGAAATCTGCCATGCGGGCTGAAAAAGCAGAGACCGATATTTGCTTTAGCACAGGCTCCCATTAAGGCAGGGCTAGCCCCCTTGTAGCTAAAACAGAGGATCTCTTCAAGGCCAAGAAGTGGTACGCGGCCTAAAACTTGTTTCTCTTTCAACAGAACAATATTTTCATTCTCCAGTGCAAGATAGGCATCCTCCGTCAAGACAAACAGTGTATTGAGCAAATGTCGCACATTCCAGCTTCCTTTCCTTTGGAATATCGTAGCCTGTACGATATTACGCCTTGAGTGCCGCTTCATAATACGCGGATACGTCCTGTTTTTTAGAAAGTTGAGGCAAGCAGAGTTCTTTTAAGGAACAATTTCCACACGCTTTCGTTCGCTTCGCTTTTGGCGTCGTCCCCCGTTCATAAAGCTTGTGCATTTCTTTGAGCGTCTGTCGTACGGTTTTGCGTATCGCCTCGGTTAATCCCACCTTTTCGCGGTGGCGCATTTCCCCATAGTACAGACAGCCATGAGGAATATCGCAGCACAACATCTCTTCCAAGCAAAGTGCCTGCAAGGCAAGCTGTGCTACATCCTCTGCTCCCTGTTTGGGACGCCCGCGCTTGTATTCTATAGGAAGCGGCGTATAGTATCCGTCATGGCCTGAAAGAACCGCCCCCGTTTCGGCACGACGGAACTCCACGACGTCGCAGACGCCAGTCACGCCAAGCGAGGCAGAGAACACAGGCAATGCACGTACAATGAGCAAATCACCGCGCGACTCCATGAAACTGCCATCGTGGCACCGCTCATGAAGAATATTGCCTTCAACGGTCCGTAGATTGTCTTTCCATGTCTGCTCGATATGGATCAATGCCCATTGACGCGGGCAAAAGAGATAATGTTGTATGCCGGAAAGAGCGAGCCATTCTTCTTCACGCCACGCCATATCAGCTGATTCGCTCGCACGTCACGCCACTAGGAAGGCCTTCCGTATTGACCGAAACATCATAATCCGCATATTGCCTAGCAGGCTGCTCCCCTGTTTTTTTCTGCACTTTGACACGTTCAAAGAGTCGGTAGGCAGGCGCATTTCCCAACTCGCTTTCATGCCGAAATACGATAAGTTCCCGCATTGCCATATTGCCGCGAGCAGCAGAACGGTCAAGTTCAAACATGTTGAATATACTTTTCCACAGCAAAGCTAAATCTTCTTCATTAAATCCAGTGACTTTCCGTGCAAGATTTGCTGAAATATAGCCTTCCGCCCGATAAAGTGCATAAGGCACAATATGCTTGCGCCCCATTTCAGTATTTTTCTTCGCAGCATCTTCGACTGTTGTAATTGCGGTTCGTGTGATGGTGACCTCCTGCGGCATGATCGGGTCAATGCTTCGAGCGAAACCGATCTGTACAGGGCCGCGCACCTGTCCGCAATTCAACTTGCCTTTTGTAAAAGTCGTCATAACGGCGCCAAACGTACGGATATCAAAGAAATTTTGGCACATGAAATCGCGAATTTTCATCTCGGCATCTGGATCCTTTTTCTTAAGATCTTTCATATTGCTTACGCCAAGATACTTAAGCGCCTCTTGGTCGCTCTGCGCAAGCGGAACATTCTCTTTGATATAAATGCGATAGCCGCTGCTATCCTCCTTGAGTGCCTCGACGTAATTTCGGATTTTCCGTTTCAGACAGACATCCGTTACAAGCCCATGCCCCGTCTCCTGATCAATACGCGGCATATTGCCGGCGTCCGGATCTCCATTTGGGTTTCCATTGGTAACATCAAACAACATGATGAAATCGTATCGATTCCGAATTACCTCTGCCATTTACTTTTCCTCCTTTTTCTGGAAACGCACCTGACGCTGATGATAGTAGCCAAGGATGAACATCCCCTGTTCATCGAGCGGCAAATGCATGGGAAGTACATGTGCCTCCATCTGCCCCAGGATAGCTCCAATCTGCTGCTCATAATATACACTCAGCCCTTTATCCAGTTTGCGCAGATGATGTCCCGCCAATTTCTGCAACACGGGAAAGACATGCGCAGGCGTGCTGCACGCCGCATCGAAATATCGATCTCGAATGGTGGCATTCACCCCCGGATTGGCAGCTTCCTGAAGGGTCTCCAATATGGAAAACCATCTTCCCAACAAGTAAGCCATGTCCGTCGATCTCTCATCTAAGCTCACAGTAACCTTCCTCCTTTTATTGCGAATCAAATATGCCTTGATAAAGCCTGCTCGTATCGGTGTAATCTTACCATCGCCCTGTTCGGCATAGATACGAATCAAAATGGCTTCATATACAGATGTCGGATAAGGCGTTCCCATCAGAACCGCTCGCGCGAGTGCTCCTGCCATGATAGGAGTCGCCATTTTATTTGTTGCATTGGGATTCGTCGTTGCCTGCAGGAGTGCCCACATAGGAGGATAACAAAAGGCTTTCGGCGGACGTACCATTTCCATCTGTTTAAAATGCATGGAGAGGCGATCCAAAAATGCACCAAATGAATCCTGTAAAAAGAACCGGATCGACAAACGCGCTGCATTCGGTGCAATTCCTAAAATATAAAATGGATTGTCGTAAGGAATCACCAGACCCTCAAAGTCGATTGCTGCCCCCTCATGCACCTTTTGGAATACGTCCTCCAATGTCGCATCGCGCATCTCATTTCCGCCGCCCCATGCGCTGCAGAAAAGATCCTGCGCCTCTGCAGCATTTTGTTGCGCCCAATAGACAAGCGTCGTATCGCCGATATGCTGTACATGAGAAGCGTCTTTCAAAAGTGCATTTAGTGCCGTTGCATAGGCGAACACAGCATGCCGTGAAATCGGCGCATTACCGCCCTGCTCACCATCATGGCCGTACGATTCGAATGCATTGGTATTAAATGACACGAGCATGGCACCCGTTGACTGTGCTCCAAGCACCCCTTTTATCGGTGTATGCAAGGTCGCATAAGGAGCACGCTTCCCTGTCACGACACAAAGACGGCTTTCTGCGTCTTGCTCCTGTGCGGCGTAGTGATTCTCCCATGCCATACGGATCGCAGGAACATCATGCGCATAATGTCCCTGAAAGCGGAACACGAGATTGCTCCCTGCCAAAAAGGCATCCCGATACGATTCCAAACATGGATATGCATGAAACATCGCCTCACCACGAAGCCCTTTATCAAAGAAATGGCATATAGCCTGTGCGGCCTCGCTGTCGATATGCTTTAATAATACGCTATGCAAGGAGGCCGATTCATCATAGCGCCGCACGGCATTCTGTTCTTCTTTCACACCTTTCTCCGGATTCACCATCCCCCAAAAATAACTTGCCGTATCGCATAGAAAAAAAGGTACGATCCCGCTCGTTCTCGTTTTCCCTTGCGGCACGCTCAATCGTTTTGGGACATCCACTATCTTTTTCCCGCGCTGAACTTTATCCGTCAGCGGGTAACAGTTCAAAATTCTTCCTTTTGCATCAAGATCCAGTGCAAATGAAACATTTCGCATCTCCCACCCTTCTTGTGAAAGCATCCCACGCGCACATTCATCCCGATAGCGTTCCATCAAGGCTCGCAGCATCAGCGATACACCTCCACATCTCGCACATCCAAGACTCCATTCGTGAGCTGTGCAAAGAAAAACAGGGGCGAAAGCGCACCGTCCTCTGTATGATCGTAGTCCATATCGTAGAGCATCATGCCGAGTTCCTTGCTCTCGTTCGGATAAGCGGTCCGAATTTCTTCTTCCTCCCATAACTGAAAGCATGCTGGAAATTCGCGGCACCCAAGGTACGGCGTATGATAGCACTGTCCCTTCTTTGCACGACGGCAGAACATTTCGCGGAACTTTCCCGAATTATCCGAAGCATTTGCCTCCTTCGTCATATCAAAATGCGCCTCGATGACGTAATGCGGGTGTTTCAGTACTGTAGAGGCGCGCTGGACAATCTCCTTTTTCGTGGCTTGAAAAAACGGCTTCCCCTTTTGCGCCGCAGCGAGTGCATTCGAAGCAGATAATTTCGTTCCCACCTCATTGCGCCGAATATTAGCAAACGCGATCGGTGCAAGGACAAAGATTTGATCAATTTTCCAAACTAGGCCAGGATGCCAAAAAACGGCTTCCAAGATGCCGCGTGCAGCACTCGGCGTCATCACATCATACGAATAGCGTTCCGCCTTCAGTTCGGGGCGCGTAAAGCAAGCGTAGTCGCCCCATACTTCCAGCCGTATTCCATAAGCCATGGTCTTCACTCCTTTCCCTCAAAAAAAGAAACCATTTCCACTTTCTGCCTTTGCATGGAGTCCTGTGTTCGTATCGTATGCCGAAAAATCGGTCAGATAAGCAATCTCCGAGTCGAGCAAAGCAATCATTTCCTTTTTCCGAAGCGTTTCAAACGGCGATCCCGGTCCCGTGCGAACCATGACCATATACCGTCCCGCTTTACGCATGAGCGAACGGGAACGCTCCCCCTCTTTGAGTCGATTCAGAAGCTCTTCCGCTTTCGATGTAATGGGAATAAAAACCGGCACCGTATTTTCTTCGATAAATCGAAAGGCATTTGCAATCGTCACAAATGAAAAATTCTTAGACGCAGGAATGATACCTTTTCTGTCGAGCCGATTCTCGCCGGCTACATCGTAAAGTTCCGAAAAATACGCTGCAATGGAGGCAGGCGAAGCGATATCCGCACCGTACTGCTGCGCCGTATGATTCGTCACAGCCGCAGGAAAGTGCTGTGACTTGGCCAAATTCTCAAAAGAAAACACCTGCACCACACTGGATTCCACTGTCCGGCGACCCTCTCGATTGCAGCGCCCTGCCGCCTGCACGATGGAATCGAGCCCACTAATCTCGCGGTAGACCTTTGGAAAATCCAAATCGACGCCTGCTTCTACGAGACTTGTCGAGACAACGCGGCATGGTTTTCCATCTCGTAAGCAGATGCGGATTTTTTCAAGAATTCTCTCGCGGTCTACGGGACAAAGATTTGTCGACAGATGGAATGTCCCCTCACGCTGCAAAAGCATGGAATAAAGTTCATACGCATTCGTCTTTGTATTTACGATGCAGAGAACTTGTATCTCGCGCTCCAGTTGCTTGGCCATGGATTCCATCGAAAGCGGCTCATTTCTCAGACGAATGGCTGTGCGACGAAAGAGAGCCTGTTCCTCTGCCGTCAGCGAAATGATTTCCTCCCATGTCTGATTGGGGAAGAATTGCTCCAACGGCGGCTGCGTTGCCGTGCAAAGCACTGCCGTGCAACGATAAGCTCGAACCAATGCACGGACGGCTTCCATCGAAGGACGCAGATAGCCGAGTGGGATCATTTGCGCTTCATCAAAAATGATGACACTCTCTGCGATATTATGCAACTTCCTGCATTTTGATGGGCGATTTCCAAACAGGGATTCAAAAAATTGGACATTCGTTGTCACGATAACCGGTGCATCCCAGTTTTCTGCAGCAAGGCGTTTGCGCTCACCATCTGATTCCGCATCGTAATCGACTTGCCCATGGTGCTCGATGACATTTTCTTCGCCCAGCAAATCGCGAAATACTTTCGCATTCTGCTCGATGATGCTCGTATACGGAATCACGTAAAGGATTCGTTTCTTTCCCGTATGGACGGCATGGTGCAGGGCAAATGCCAACGAGGCAATCGTTTTCCCGCCGCCTGTCGGAATGCCCATCTTATAGAGACTGCCTTGAGAGGAATCCCCGCACGCAATACTTCGCTGCAAAATTTCAGATCGCTTTCGGTTTAGCGCCGATGCTTCCACCTTGTCCTTGCCAAACCGTTCCGCAATGCATTTCGTAAAGCGTACAAGCAATTGCTCCATCGCATCAAATCCCGCACGCTTTGTTTCGCCTTTCGACAGAAAGGCCTCCGTATCCAAAAAATCCGCATCGACCAGACAGGAAAAGAGCATTCGCACATAGAGCATGGCAGCAACATATCCCTCCCTGCATGCAGCATCACGCAAAGGTGTGGATTGGGGGCACGGCGGCAGCTTTGCTTCTTCTTTATAGGATTCATAGGACGGTATGTCTTTTCTTTTCAGGCGTCCGAAAAGCGTGCTGTCCGCTCCCGTATCCGCTGGCGTTCCCAAATCTGGAATTCCACCATGATGGCCGGCAATGCAAAAGGAGAACGGAATCGCTGCGGCACCCCTTTGATGAAACAATTCCTGTGCGCCTGCCGTCGAATGGTCGACCGAACCACGCAGCTTCCTGCGCTTCTCAGGATCTGCACGCAAATACGCCTGAAACGCTTTTGAATACTTTCCGATATCGTGATACATGCCGAGCAGTTCCCCTACAGATCCTTCACCAAAGGAATTGGCGAAACAACGAGAACGTTCTGCCGTTCCGCAAAGATGGTCCTGCAGGGATTGGACACGTCCTTCCATTTCGTCAAAATGTCCCCAGTAGCGTGGCTGATCCATAGCATTCCTCCTTCTTAGTCTTTATTATATATTTCTATTTCTTTCATAAAATTCCTTCTAATGTTCAAAGAAATGCCTATCGCATCATCTATCCCAGCAAAAGCCAACGGCTTTCGTATTTTGCTTGCTTTGTTTTCTTTCACGCATTTGCAACACTGTTTGTTACAATCCATGCAAAACTTGCAAAACGGCTCGATTCTTGCAAAAAAACACCTCGCATCGATTCTGATGCGAGGTGCTTCTTTATTTGCCGTATGTACCATACGTACGACCATGCTTTTTTCTGCAAGGGCGCAACTGCTTTATTCCGTCTCATGCACTTCTTCGAGCAGTCATATCGCAAGCTCCCTAGCCATTAGCTATTCTGTGTGCACGAATTACATCATGCCGGGCATGCCGCCCATCCCCGGTGCCGCAGCGGGTGCCGGTGCTTCCTTCTCAGGCTTGTCCGCGACGAGCGTTTCCGTCGTCAGGACCATCGACGCAATCGATGCCGCATTTTGGAGTGCGGAACGCGTGACCTTGGCAGGATCGACGATGCCGGCCTTGATCATATCGACGTACTCATTCGTCAGCGCATTGAAACCAACGCCTGCGTCCGCTTTCTTGACGTTTTCAACGACGACAGAGCCTTCTAGCCCCGCGTTGTCCGCAATCTGGCGAACCGGCTCTTCGACGGCACGGCGAACGATCTCAACACCGACCTTCTCATCGCCCTCGACCTTGAGCTTATCGAGCGCACTGACGATATCGACGAACGTCGTGCCGCCGCCTGCGACGATGCCCTCCTCGACTGCTGCGCGCGTTGCATTGAGCGCATCCTCGATACGATACTTCTTGTCTTTCATCTCGACTTCCGTAGCTGCACCGATCTCGATAACAGCAACGCCGCCTGCCAGCTTTGCGAGGCGCTCCTGAAGTTTCTCCTTATCGAAGTCGGACGTCGTTTCGGCGATCTGCTTCTTGATCTGTGCAACGCGATCCGAAATGGCCTTCTTATCCCCCGTGCCATCGACGATCGTCGTCTCTTCCTTCGTCGACCGAATCTGACGCGCACGGCCAAGATCGTCCATCGTCACGCTGTCGAGCTTGCGGCCGAGCTCTTCGCTGATAACCGTACCGCCCGTGAGGATCGCGATATCCTCAAGCATTGCCTTGCGGCGGTCGCCGAAGCCCGGCGCCTTGACTGCGAGTGCCTTGAACGTACCACGAAGCTTGTTGACAACGATCGTCGTCAGCGCCTCACCGTCGACATCCTCTGCAATGATTGCAAGCTGCTTGCCGCTCTTGACGACCTGCTCCAGGATCGGCAAAATGTCGTTGATTGCGGAAATCTTGCGATCCGTGATGAGGATGTACGGATCTTCGAGGACGGCTTCCATCTTATCCGCATCCGTAACGAGATACGGGGAAATGTAGCCGCGGTCAAACTGCATGCCTTCGACGACCGAGAGATTCGTTGCCATCGACTTCGACTCTTCAACCGTGATGACGCCGTCCTTGCCGACCTTCTCCATCGCCTCAGCGATCAGTTCGCCCGTCTCCGCGTCTGTCGAGGAAATCGTCGCAACCTGTGCGATATCCGCCTTGCCTTCAACCTTCTTCGCACGGTTCTTGATCTCTTCGACGAGTGCTCCAACCGCTTCGTTGATGCCCTTCTTGATGATCATCGGATTTGCGCCCGCCACAACGTTGCGCATGCCTTCGCGGATCATAGCCTGCGCGAGGAGCGTTGCCGTCGTCGTGCCGTCGCCTGCGA
>ERZ772945.819-NODE-819-length-23816-cov-4.570683_pt1 | contig 23816 bp, 17 predicted proteins | sample MGYA00511681_ERZ772945 | MGnify/ENA primary metagenome ERZ772945 (study PRJEB29015, sample SAMEA2737943) | human oral metagenome | biome: human oral; feature: human-associated habitat; material: dental | place: China | collected 2143 ...
CGCGTTGAAGTTCTACGCATCCGTCCGCCTCGACGTGCGCAAGATCGACACGCTCAAGCAGGGCACGGATGTTATCGGCAACCGCACGCGCATCAAGGTCGTCAAGAACAAGGTCGCGCCGCCGTTCCGCCTCTGCGAGTTCGACATCATGTACGGGGAGGGGGTCTCGCGCCTTTCGAGCCTCATCGATATGGGCGTCGCGCTCGATATCGTCGACAAGAGCGGCGCGTGGTTCTCCTATGGCGGCACACGCCTCGGACAGGGCAAGGAGAACGCGAAGCAGGTGCTCCGCGAGCAGCCTGGGCTCGCCGATGAGATCGAGGCGAAGATCCGCGAGAAGGTACTGAACGTGCCTGCTGAAGAAACGGAGGCGGCGGGAGCTGCGGGAGAGGCACCCGTGGCAGATGCGCCCGCAGCGCCAAATGTGCAGTAAGGCAGGCGAGGAGACGCCGAAGCTCGACGTGAAATGGACGAAAAAGCCCCAAAAGCCCGTGAAGACCGCGCTCGTCGCTGCTGTCGACATGCTCGCGCGCCAATCGTACAGCGTGGCAAAGATCCGCGAGAAGCTCACGCGAAAAGGCTATGAAGAGGAAGCGATACAGGCGGCAATCGACCGCCTTGCAGAAATGCACTATCTCGATGACGTCTCTGCTTGCCAAGGCCAGTTTGCATGCCTCTACAACGAGAGCCGCAGCTCCGTGCGCCAAATCTTCCGCAAGCTCATGCAGCGCGGCTTTCCGAAAGACATCATCCGATCCTGCGTGCCCGCAGACACCTACGAGCGCGAAAAACGCGCCGCCCTGCGCACGCTCGCGCTTAAGTACAAACGCAGCGCCGACAAGCGGAAGATGATGGCAAACCTCTACCGCAGCGGCTTCCGCACAGACGTTTGCCGCGCCGCCGTCGAGGCGTATGCGGAAGGCGCGGAAGAGTAAAGATTCAGGTTCAAGTTTCCGTTGCAGTCATGAAAAAAGCGTTCCTGTAGCCAAAAGGCTATGGGAATGCTTTTTTCATGCAAAATTTTTTGTATAGGTTTGTTATATTGTCAAGCGGAAACGGTCGCCTAAAATATATTGCCGATTGAACCCAATCGGTAAACGGCTTTCGGCTGATACGAGAGTGCTGCAGATGAGCAGCAGCGGATATCCGTTCGATACGTTTAGATACTGGGAAAGCTCGTAAGTTGCAAAGACAATCTCAATTGTTTTTCGGCTGCAGTCGAATTCGATGTGGTGTTTGGAGCGGATTAGGTCATACATGGATCGATTTGTCAAATCCTCGGAAAGAAGAAAGGAAAAGTCTTCTTTAAAGTGAGAAATCTCAACTGATACGGGGACTTGATCTGCGGAACGTATGCGTTCGATACAAATGATGCGATTATCATCGTTCAGTCCTAAAAATGTTTTATCCATTCCATCGGGGGGTTCAAATACAGATTTGATTGTCTTTGCACCTGCAGCTAATCCCATTGCATGACAAATTTCCGTAAAACTGCTGGCGCCGGATATGGGACGTTGGATTTTCTCATTTGTTACAAACGTGCCTTTTCCGCTTCTTCTTACGATGTAGCCGCTTTTTACGAGACTGTCGAGTGCCTTGCGTATCGTAATGCGGCTAACGTCGTATTGTCGACTCAATTCCAGTTCGGTTGGCAGTTTATCTCCCTTGTGCCATTGATTATGTTCGATTTTTGCTTTTAATGTTTGTTCCAGTTGTTGATACAGTGGTTCAGAGCTGTTTGCATTAAGACACATAATGGTGCTCCTTTCCTGATTGCAAAATATACACTAATCATACCATTCTTTTCGGTATTTTGCACATTTCCGTGTTGCTTGTGCACTTAATAAAGAAGAATGCATTTAAACCTATTTTAATTTATATTGTATTGACTTAAATGTAATATAATGTTATTATGATTATAGATTACAAATAGGCTTCGATATGTCGAAAGGAGAACCATATTTCGAAAAGGGGGAGTAGATGCTATGTTTTGGTTGGAGTTGCTGCTCGTTCTGATTGTGCTGTTTTACGGCGCAAAAATCGGCGATGTTTTTCTTGGCTTGGCTGGCGGGCTTGGCGTGGCAGTCTTAGTGTTCGTATTCCATGTTCAGCCTACTTCGCCGCCTATCGATGTCATGCTGATTATTCTGTCTGTCGTCCTGTCGGCTGCTGCATTGCAGGTTTGCGGTGGACTCGATTTCCTCGTGTCAATTGCGGAACGAATTCTTCGGAAATATCCGCAGCATATCACTGTGCTTGCTCCGCTCGTAACGTATGTTTTCACGTTTCTTGCAGGAACGGGACACGTAATATACAGTCTGTTGCCTGTCATTCAGGAAGTGGCAAAAGGGTACAAGGTGCGACCAGAGCGTCCCATCTCGATTGCGGTTGTTGCATCGCAACAAGCAATCACGGCATCGCCTATTTCCGCTGCGATGGCGGCGATGGTCGGATTTATGGCGCCGCTCGGCGTAAGCATGGGAACGCTGATAATGATTTGTGTGCCCGCTACGCTCATAGGTGTTGTACTAGGTGCGCTTTCCGTTTATCGGAAGGGAGTCGAATTGGAAGATGATCCGATCTATCAAGCGCGTGTTGTAGAAGGCCTCGTAAAGGCGGTGAATGCGTCATCAAGAGCGGAGAAGAAAGTTTTTGGAATAAATGCAAAGCGCTCGGTCGTATTGTTCCTCCTTGGCACCGTATTGGTCGTATTGATGGGGACGTTTCCAGAGCTTCGGCCTGCCTTCGCAGACAGCAATGGCGCGGTGAAGACTATTTCTATGTCGCAGACCATACAGATTCTCATGCTCTCTCTTTCCGCAATCATTGTCCTTGCGTGCAAGCCGAAGGCAGGGGAAATCCTGCAGAGCTCCGTATTTCGTTCAGGTGCACTCGCTGTAATCTGCGCCTTTGGGCTTTGCTGGATGAGTGATACGTTTGTAAACGGGCAGATGAGCTTCATCAAGGAAAATGTTTCCATGTATATGACGGACAATGTATTTGTCCTGCCTGTTATGATGTTCATCGTATCGGCGTTGATAACAAGCCAAGCCGCGACGACGTTGATTCTGATTCCATTGGCACTTGCCTTTGGGATGCCTGCTTACCTGCTGATTGGCGCATGGCCAGCTGTGAACGGTTATTTCTTTTTTCCGGTCGCGGGGCAATGTATTGCCGGTTTGTCCTTTGATGACACGAAAACGACACATATCGGCAAATTCGTTTTGAATCACAGCTATATGCGCCCCGGTCTGATTAATGTCGTTGTTTCGGTCATCATGGCAACGCTGATTGGGAAAATGGTTCTTGGATGAGTTTTTCCGCATTGTGTTTAGTCGCTTTTTATAGGAGGTTTTATTATGCAGAATGCGAAGGATGTTATTGCGAAGATTATTAAGGAGAAGGAAGAAGTCGGCGGCGTGAAGCAGCTTTATTTCATTGGCTGCGGCGGATCCTATGCGGCCTTTTATCCAGCGAAGTCGTTCATGGAAAAAGAGGCAAAGACCATTAGGACAGCACTATACAGCAGCAATGAATTCGTCCATAGCCTGCCGAATGCACTCGGGGAGAATTCAATTGTCGCGGTTGTCTCGCATAAGGGAAATACACCTGAGTCGATTGAGGCGGCACGCGTCGCACGGGAAGCAGGCGCAACGGTCATCGGCTTAACATGGTTGCTTGATTCGGAGTTGACACGTCATTGTGATTATGTATTGACGTATACGTTTGGCGATGATAAGGATATTGCAGGGGAAAAGACGATTGCCGGGCTTCTTATTGCAGTCGAAACGCTGCAGCAGACGGAAGGCTATTCGAACTATGAAGCCTTCATGGACGGCGTATCAAAGATTGATCACATTGTAAAAAAGGCGTGTGTGCAGGTTGCCAAGCGGGCACAGGTATTTGCCGATTCGCATAAGGACGATACGGTCATTTATACGATGGGAAGCGGTGCGAGCTGGGGGTCTGCTTATTTGGAGAGCATTTGTATTTTCATGGAAATGCAGTGGATCAATTCGGCATGTATCCATTCGGGCGAATTCTTTCATGGCCCGTTTGAAATCACGGACAGGGAAATCCCCTTTGTGGTGCAGGTTGCGGAAGGCTCGACGCGTGCCCTCGACGAACGTGCATTGAAATTCCTTCATACCTATGGAAAGCGTGTGGAAGTGTTGGATGCGAAAGAGATGGGGCTTTCTACTATTGATGCCTCGGTCGTCGATTATTTCAATCATTCCCTGTTTAATAATGTCTATCCTGTCTACAATAAGGCACTTGCCGAGGTGCGTCAGCACCCGCTTACGACACGTCGCTATATGTGGAAGGTAGCGTACTGACATGGAGTACGGAGTATGGAAACGATTTCAATATTGGCGATTGGGGACAATGTGGCAGATAAATATTTATCGCGTGGCATGATGTACCCTGGTGGACAAAGTTTCAATACGGCAGTTTATACCAAGATGAACCACATGGACAGTGCCTATTTAGGAAAATTTGGTTCAGATGCAGTAGCGCATCACAACTGTGATGTGTTGGACGAACTGGGAATAGACTATAGCCATTCGCGGTTTTTTGAGGGCGAAAACGGATATGCAAAAGTCACATTGCAGGGAAATGAACGCGTGTTTCTAGGATCCAATAAAGGAGGGATTGCAAAAGAGAATCCGTATGCCTTTCAGGACAATGATTTTGCTTACATGAAATGTTTTTCCCTGCTTTATACGAACCTCAACAGTTACATCGAAGACGATCTGCCGCTTTTGCACAAGACGGGTGTTCCCCTTGTATATGATTTCTCGACGAGATGGAATGACGATGTGCTGCGCGCGATTGCCCCGTTCCTGACAGTGGGCGTGCTGTCCTGCGCAAATCTCAAGGAGGAAGAACGAACGCAGGAGATGATGAAACTGGCAAATCTTGGCGTCGCGATTGTGGTTGGCACTGTCGGAGAAGCAGGGTCGCATATCCTCTATCATGGGGATTGGTATTACCAGCCATCTGTGCGAGCAGAATATGTGAAGGATACGATGGGTGCAGGCGATTCCTATCTGTCAGCGCTTTTGGCCTCGCTCCTGCGCGATACAAATGGCAAGTTCATTGCAGGTTCCGTCTCAGAGATGGCCATGCACATTCGAAAAGCGATGCGAGCCGGGGCAACATTCGCAGCAAAAGTCTGTGGGATGGAAGGTGCATTTGGACATGGGATACCGCTCATTTGAATGTGGGCAGAACATATAGAGATATCAGAAGAGAGAGGCGATTGTACATGAGGCGAAACGCATTTGGATTGTTTGCTATGGTAGCATGGCTTACATGCTCGTTTTCCCCCGCTGCATCAGCGGAAGAGCTTCCTGCAATTGAAATATTAGCGACGGGCGGCACGATTGCAGGGACAGCTGCATCGGATACGCAAATGACGGGGTATAAAGCAGGCGCGTTGGGGATCGATACACTTTTACAGGCCGTTCCTGCGATTCATGACATAGCGGTTGTGCATGGGGAACAGATTGCGAATACGGGCAGCGAGAGCATGACGACGGATATTTGGCTAAAGCTAGCAACGCGCTGCAATGCGCTTCTTGCCAATCCGAATATCAAAGGAATCGTTATTACGCATGGGACCGATACACTGGAAGAAACAGCGTATTTCTTAAATCTTGTCGTGAAAAGTGACAAGCCTGTTGTATTGGTTGGCGCGATGCGCCCGGCCACGGCAATCAGTGCCGATGGTCCAGTGACCTGCTCAATGCTGTCAAGCTAGCTGCTTCGCCAAAAGCAGTTGGAAAAGGTGTTTTGGTCGCATTGAACGATGAAATCAATGGCGCGCGAGACGTGACAAAGACTTCGACAGAAAATGTTGCGACGTTCAAATCACCGGAGCTTGGGCTTTTGGGTTACTTTGCAAACGGCGAGCCATACTTCTATAAAGAGACGACGCGTTGCCATACGAAGCACACGGAGTTCGATGTATCCGGCTTGACGGAGTTGCCCCGCGTGGATATCATCTATACTCATGTAAACGATGATCGCCATTTGATCGACGCCGCTGTGCATCAAGGTGCCAAGGGAATTGTTTATGCAGGAAGCGGCATGGGTAGTATTCATAAAGATGCAGAGCCCGGCCTGATCGATGCGCAGAAAGCAGGCGTTGTTATTGTTCGGAGCTCACGCGTCGGCAATGGCATGGTTGTTGCGAGTTCAGCAGAATGGACAGCAGAGCATTTTCTGAACGGTGATACGCTCAATCCGCAAAAGGCGCGTATTCTACTGCAGCTTGCGCTTACCAAGACACAGGATCTTGATGAAATCCAACGGATGTTTGACACGTATTGAGATGTTCAAGCCGTAGTTAGAATTATAACCTACAAAACAGCGTGACCGCATGATACCATGTCATGCGGTCACACTGTTTTTTGCTTCATGCAATATGTTTCACTGTTCACCGAGATTGTTCCAAATTCACGCGGTCGATTATTGTGCCGTTTTCCTGACGGCATGTCACGGCGAGCTTCCTGGAATCGACATCCAGCACGAGGTAGTTGCGGAAGTCCGATGCATTGTCTTGGCGCATCGCATGGCGGTCGTACATGGTATCGGGCGGCACGTGGTAGCGTTGGTCGCCCGCAGGCCCGGACATGATGTAGAAGGGCCCATGATTGGCGGGCTTTTTTGCGAAGATATGGCCGCGATTGCGGTAGGTGTGCATGTGCCCCGTGAGCACGAGGTCAATGCCGAGCGCATCGAATGCCGCCATGAAGGCATTGCCGACGTCGCTGATGCCGCCATCGTGCCCCGTGCCGGGCTGCCATTCGTCATAGGCGAGCACGTCCTTGTGCATGAGCACGATCTTCCACGTTTTTTGGCTCGCCCTGCAGTCCGCCTTGAGCCAAACGAGCTGCTCTGCATGCAGCCCGGGCCGAAGGCCGTCGAGCTCTTGGAACTGCGTGTTGAGGACGATGAAGTGCGCGGCGCCGCAGTCAAACGAGTAGTAGTAACGCGGGAAGCGGGTACTGCCGTTTTCCGGAACGGCAAACGCACTGCAATAGCCTTTTGGCAACGTATTGTTCCAGTCCGCACCGTAGCATTCGTGGTTGCCCATGACGGGAGCAAACGGTGTGCGGCTCGCGTAGGGGGAGAGGACGTCAAGGAAGTTCGTCCAGTAGGAAGCGAGTTCGCCGTTGTCGACGAGATCCCCGTCGATCGCGAAAAATGCGGCGCTTGGATGGCGCTGCATCGTCACATCGAGGAAATTTTGCAGGATGGAGAAATCGGAACACTGACTGTCGGCGTAGATGAGCGCCGAAAACGGCGCATCATCGCCTGCTTCCGTCGTGAGCGGCAGCCAGTCCGTCTGCTCCATATCCATGCGGATGCGATAGGCGTAAGACGTGTGTGGCGTCAAATCGCCTACCGTCGTGTGATAGTGGTAAAGCCCTTCGCCTCCAGGAAGGTCGAGCCATTCGTAGGCGGCGTCGAAGGAGCGGACCGCATCGCCGCGCCTTAGCTCGACGCGCGCCGTTGCGGGAAGCTCTGGCGCATCCCACAGGATCGTGCGGCTCCTCGCGATGTCTTTGGTGATGATTTGGCGCGGTGTGCGGATCGCCGTTCCGGACGCAGCGGCCGCCTGCACGGGGAGAAGGTGTGCAAAGCCGAGAGCGGCAAGCGTCTTTCCGCAAAGACGCAAAAAATAACGTCGGTTCATGGAGCTTCCTCATAGCATTTCAAAGAAGGATTTTTCTGTCTTTTATCGTACTTATCCCAATAGGAGTCAGACGCGCCCGTTGCTTGCGGGCATAGGGGAGGGATAAAAATGGCAATTTTAGCTGCGGCGGCTGTCCCGCACCCGCCGATCATTCTGTCTGCCATCGGCAGGGGCGAGGAGAAGCGAATCCAAAAGACGATTGACGCCTATCGCGAGACCATGCGGAGAATCGCGGCGCTTCGCCCCGATACGGTCATCATCACAAGCCCGCATTCCATCCTGTATCAGGATTACTTTCACATCTCGCCAGGCGAGCGGGCGGCAGGCGATTTCTCACAGTTCCAGCACGGCGAGATCCGCATCGAAGCAGAGTACGATATGCCGTTTGCAAAAGCACTTGCAGACCGCTGTGCAAGGGAGGATTTTCCCGCGGGATTCCTCGGTGAGCGGCAGGCGGCGCTCGACCATGGCACGATGATCCCGCTCGCGTTCTTGCAGGAGGCACTGGAAGAGGCGGAGCTTTCTGTCCGCGTCGTGCGCATCGGTCTTTCCGGCCTTTCGGCAGGCATGCATTACCGGTTGGGACAGTATATCAAGGAGTGTGCCGATCAGATCGGCCGGCGCGCCGTCTTCATCGCGAGCGGCGACCTCTCGCATAAGCTTCTTGCAAATGGTCCGTACGGCTTTGCCAAGGAAGGACCCGTCTTCGATGCACTCGCCTGCGAATCGCTCGGCAAGGGCGATTTCCTGCGCTTGCTCACGGTCGCCCCAGCGCTTGCCGATGGAGCGGCGGAGTGCGGGCTGCGCTCGTTTTGGGTCATGACGGGCGCGCTCGACCGACGCGCGGTGGAGGCAGAGCTCCTGTCATACGAAGGACCATTCGGCGTCGGCTACGGCGTCGCGTATCTGAAAGCGGGCGCGGCAGACGAGGCGCGCAATATCGGCGAGCAGCTCGCCGCGCATGAGGCGAAACGCCTTTCGGCAATCCGGGCTAAAGAGGATGCGCTCGTCCGTCTCGCGCGCCTAAGCCTCGAGACGTATGCCAAAAGCCACGTGATGGTTTCGCCTCCGGACGATTTGCCGCAGGAGCTCATGGAGCGCCGTGCGGGCGCGTTTGTCTCCATCCATAAGGACGGGAAGCTGCGCGGCTGTATCGGCACGATCCTGCCGACGCGCGGCAGCCTCGCAGAGGAGATCATTCATAACGCCGTTTCGGCTGGCATGAACGATCCGCGCTTCGAGGCGGTAAAGCCAAAAGAGCTGCCGGATCTCGTTTATGATGTCGATGTGCTAGCAGAGCCTGAGCCAATCGACTCCGCTGGGGAACTCGATGTGCGCCGCTACGGCGTCATCGTGCAGAGCGGCGACCGGCGCGGGCTGCTGCTCCCTGATCTGGCAGGCGTCGATACGGTCGAGGAGCAGGTGCGGATCGCGCGGCGCAAAGGGAATATCGGCGCGCGTGAAAAGGTGCAGCTCTGGCGGTTCGAGGTCGAGCGCCATGTCTGATCCGGCTGCAACAATCGCCGTATGTCCGATATGCCCGCATCACTGCCGTCTGAAGGAAGGGGAGGCCGGCTTCTGCCGCGCGCGGGCAAATCAGGGCGGTACGGTTCGCTCGCTGAGCTACGGCAAGCTGACGTCCGCTGCGCTCGACCCCATCGAGAAAAAGCCGCTCTATCACTTCCGCCCCCAAAGCGCGATCTTCTCCGTCGGCACGTTCGGCTGCAATCTCCGCTGCCCCTTCTGCCAGAACTACACGATCTCGCAGGCGGGGGCAGACGGATTTTCAGGCTCGCCGCTCGCGATGGAAAAGGCGCGTCCCGAAGACGTCGTGCGTGCGGCATCCCGTCTCGCGCGAGAGGCGGGCAATATCGGCGTCGCGTTCACGTACAACGAGCCGCTCGTCGGATTCGAGTTCGTCCGCGACACGGCAAGCCTGCTGAGGGAAGCGGAGCTCGCCGTCGTGCTCGTGACGAACGGGCAGATCGAAAGCGGGTTGTGGGAACGGCTTCTGCCGCTTGTCGACGCGGCAAATATCGATCTCAAGGGATTCACGCAGGATTTTTACGACTGGATCGGCGGCGATCTCGAAACGACGAAGGAAGCGATCCGCCTAGCCGCCGTGCGCGGCGTCCACGTCGAAGTCACGACGCTCGTCATCCCCACGAAAAACGACTCGCGTGAGGAGATGGACGCCGAAGGTGCATGGCTCGCTTCGATAAGCCCCGAAATCCCCCTGCACCTCTCGCGCTACTTCCCATGCTATCGGACGGAAATCCCCGGCACGCCGGTCGAAACGCTGCAGGGGCTGAGGGCGGTGGCGCAAAAGCATTTGCGTCGCGTGCATTTGGGAAATGTATAGAAGCTACATCTTCCGATAGATTCCGATGACGAGGCCGAGTATCGAGACGTCCTTCTCGTAGAATGGTTCCAGCGCATCGTTTTCCGGCTGAAGGCGGATGCAGTCCTTTTCGCGGAAGAAGCGCTTGACGGTCGCGCTTTCGTTATCGATGAGCGCGACGACGATATCGCCGTCCTTGGCGGCGTCCTGCTGCTTGACCATGACGTAGTCGCCGTCGCAGATGCCCGCATTGATCATGCTCTCTCCCTTGACGCGCAGCATGAAGGCCTTCTCCTGCGTGCCGAGAAGGCCCTGCGGGAAGGAAAAGACGTCCTGCACATTCTCTTCGGCGAGGATCGGCGTGCCTGCCGTGACCGTGCCGACGAGCGGAACGCTGACGTTGCGCCCCCATGGGTTTTCATCGAGGACGTCGATGGCGCGCGGCTTTGCGGGATCGCGCTTGATGAGACCGCTTGCCTCAAGGCGCGCGAGGTAGCCGTGGACGGTCGAGCTCGACTTGAGCCCGATCGCCTGCCCGATCTCGCGGACGGAGGGCGGATAGCCCTTTTCCCGCAGACACGTTTTGATGTATTCGTAAATTTCTTTCTGCCGATCGTCTGCTGTATGCGTTCTGCGCATGTCGCTGCCTCCTTCGTTCGGTAAACGTACGTTTGCTTATAGTATACCATGGGCGTCGCGAATAGGAAACGCTTTATTTTTCGATTTTTTCGGCTGCTTTTGCGGCGCGGCGCTCGTACATCCATGCGCCCGCGATGAGAAGGACGGCGAGAACGCAGACGACGATGAGGCGCGTCGGCTCGTCCTGCTTTGTGATGGTATCGTGTCCGATGATGGCTTCGATGCCCGTCGAGGGGAATTTGCCGATAAAGGAAGCGATGACGTAGTCGCGCAGGGAGAGTGCGGAGAGTGCGCCAAGGGCATTCAGAATCCCCGATGGGAAGTAGGGCACCATGCGCGCGATGAGCATGACGACGAAGCCGCGCCTGCCGCTGTACTTATCGAGATTCGAGAGGGTCTTCGATTTCACGATGACCGTTTTCGCTGCATCGCGAAAGAAGAAGCGCAGCAGCAGGAAGCTGATCGTCACGCCGACCGTTTCGGCGACGCAGGAAAGAAAGATGCCCGGCGCGATGCCGAAGATGAGCGTGTTCGCCGTCGAGAAGATGATCGCGGGTGGAAACCCGATCGCGTTGACGAAGAGCGTGAGGAGAAAACTGAACAGGACTGCCCATGCGCCAAAGCTCTCGATGTAGGCGGCTGTCTCCCGAATATCGCCGCGTGCGAGCATGCCGAAGAGCTGGGGGAGAAGCGCAGGATTTGCGAGGTGAATGATGAGAAAGAGAAGGGCGATGAGAAGCGCTGCGAGGATCTTTATCATGCCCATGGATTTCGGGATCCGCAAGGAAAAAATCTCCTTTCCAAGGTGAGACGGCGGACAAATTCGGGATTTCTTCAGAAAGATGCTTTTTATTATATCATTCAGCGCATGGAGAATCCATGAAGTGCATGGATTCTCCATGAATTGTACGGAAAAAACAGTGCATCAATCTGCGCCTTGCGGGTTGATTTCTGGGACTTTCCTCAGTAAAATAGATGTATTGGGCGCAGGAGCAGGAAGGCAGGTGGGGCGCAGATGGCGGCAGGCGAAACGGGAGCATCATGGCGGCGCGATGCAGTCGCAGGGCTTGGCACGGCGCTGACGCTCTCGTACGTGCTGCTCGCCGTGCCGACGTTTCTCGCGCGTGCGGGCATGGATTTTGCGGGCGCTTACGCCGCCTGCGGCATTGCCATGATCCTCGGCACGGCACTCATGGGGTTCCTCCGCCTGCCGATTGCCGCCGCGCCGAGCGTGCCGCTCGTGGTTTGGCTCGTCATGCTACCCGTGATTTCGCATGGACTGGACTGGCGTGCCCTGCTCGCCGCAGGAGCAGCGGCGTCTGCCGTCCTGCTCTTCGGACTGTTTACCTTCGGGCGATTGCACGGGACGCGTTTCGGCGCAAGGCGCTTCCGCGGGGATCTGGTGCGCTCCGTCGTGCCGCCGTGCATCGAACGCGGGCTTGCGGGCGGCGTCGGGCTCATGCTGATCTTCACAGCCCTTTCGGAGGGGCGGCTTCTGATGCCTGCGCCTGCCGGTCTTTTGCAGCTCGGCGATCTTCACGATCCCGTCGCCGCATTTGGGCTCGTCGGCGTCCTCCTCGTGCTCGCGCTCATGGCGGCTCGCGTGCGCCTCGCCGTTTTTTACGCGATGCTCATCGTGGCGGTTCTCTCGCTCATCGAGGGGTTTTGGATCATTCCGCCCGCACCCTTTTTTGAGCCAGAAGGGCTCGACAAAACGGCGCTGCAACTCTTCTGCGTGCCGTCGATGGATGGCATCTTGTGGGGAGAAGCGGCTGCGACGGGATTCGTGCTACTCCTCTACCTCGCGCTCGACGGCTGGGGCTTGCTCATCGTACTCGCGCAAATGCGTGCGCCGCATGGAGAAACGTCTTCTAGCGACGCGGCGGCGCTGCACGGGCGGAAGACGCTCGCCGTGTTCGGCGCGCTCGGCATCGTTGCGAGCGCGCTGGGGACGGTTCCCGTCGTCGCCGCCCCTGAGTCAGCCGTCGGGCAGTCGCTTGGCGGCTCGCACCGCATGAGCTGGTTCACCGCGCTTTTTCTTACGGGGCTGCTCTTTCTCGCGCCGACGGCGCGGGAGCTCGCAAGCTTCCCCGCCCTGTTCGTGCCGGCGCTCTTCGGGGCCGGGATCCTGCTCCTGCAGCGCGTCCAGCGCGTCCTTTCGGGCGACTTCGCCGAGCGGGCTGCGGCGGGGGCGCTCTTCCTGCTCGCGCCGTTGACGAAGAGCCTTGCGCTCTCGATCGGCACGGCATTTTTCCTATTCGTTTTTCTGAAGTGCATGGCAGGCCGCATGGCGGAGGTTCGCCTTCCCGCGCGCGTGCTTGCCGTTTGCTTTTTGCTTTATTGGTACTTTGGCTATTGGCCTACTTTTTAAGGAGTGTTTGATTCGTGTCACGAAAATGGAGTTTCGATGGTCGTATTGGCCGCGCCTTGGCAGCGGGTACGGTGCTCGGCGCATTCCTCTTCGCCGCGCCGCATGCAGGGCAGGCAAAGCGCCTGCATGATCCAAAAGTGGAGACGAAGGTTTCCGTGCATCAGACGATTCGTCAAGGTGAGACGCACAATCTCACGAGCATGCAGGCGGTGGGAGCGGAGGATTTCCGCGCGCGCGTACAGACGATTTTGAATCCGCCGAAAGAAGAGCCGGCTTCCGTGGAGACGTCTGTGCGCGACGATGTGCCGATGACGGAATCCGCCTATGACGATTCGATCCTCGGCACGCCGCTCGCAAGTCCCGAGCAGTGCGTGCGCTACCTGCTGAGCCAGAACCCAGCACCCGCGATCTCGGTCTCACCGGAAAAGCTCGTATCGTACTACTTTGAGGAAGGCCGCCGCGAGGGCATCCGCCCCGATGTCGCGTTTGCGCAGGCACTCAAAGAGACGGGCTTCTTCCGCTACGGCGGCACGGTCACAGCCGATCAGAACAATTACTGCGGACTCGGCACGACGAGTGCTGCCATCAAGGGGGCGTACTTCCCGTCATCGCAGCTCGGCGTGCGCGCGCATATCCAGCATCTCCTCGCCTACGCTTCGACGCGAAAGCCCATGGAGCCGGTCGTCGATCCGCGCTACGAACTCGTGCGCGGTGTCTACGGCACGAGCACGCTGCACCGCTGGGAAGACCTCAACGGACGCTGGGCGGTGCCGGGCGACTCTTACGGACAGAGCATCCTGTCGATGTTCCGCGCGATGCTTCGCGAGTGAGCCATCTGAGCCATCTTTTTTAGGGATCCAAATAAAATCGCTGATCCTCTGCGCCTCAAGCGGCGAGAAAGGAACTACGAGATATGATTACGACGAACAACGTCAGCCTGCAGTTCGGCAAGCGCGTTCTCTACAAGGACGTCAACCTCAAGTTTACGCCGGGCAACTGCTACGGCATCATCGGTGCGAACGGCGCAGGCAAGTCGACCTTTTTGAAGCTGCTTTCGGGCGCGATCGAGCCGACGGGCGGCGTCATCGAAATCACGCCGGGCGAGCGTCTTTCCGTGCTCCAGCAGGATCACTACGCGTTTGACGGCTGCGAGGTGCTCCGCACCGTCATCATGGGCAACCGGCGCCTCGTCGAAATCATGGATGAAAAGGAGGCGCTCTACGCGAAGCCAGACTTTTCCGATGCGGACGGCATGCGCGCCTCGGAGCTTGAGACGGAGTTCGCCGAGATGAACGGCTGGGATGCGGAGACGGAAGCGGCGCGCCTCTTAAACGGGCTCGGCATACCCGAGAACGAGCACGCCATGCGCATGGCGGATCTGCCTGCCGCTGAAAAGGTGCGCGTGCTGCTCGCACAGGCGCTCTTCGGCAGTCCCGATATCCTGCTGCTCGATGAGCCGACGAACCACCTCGACGTCGCGTCGATCAACTGGCTTGAGGAGTTCCTCGCGGGCTTCCCGAACACGGTCATCGTCGTCTCGCATGACCGCCACTTCCTAAATCAGGTCTGCACCTATATCTGCGATGTCGATTTCGGCGAGATCCGCCAGTACGCAGGCAATTACGACTTTTGGTACCAGTCGAGCCAGCTTGCGCTGCAGATGGCGAAGGACGCAAACAAGAAGAAGGAAGAAAAGATCAAGGAACTGCAGACGTTCATTCAGCGGTTTGCCGCGAACGCCGCGAAGTCAAAGCAGGCGACGAGCCGCAAGAAGCTGCTGGAAAAGATCACGCTCGACGATATCAAGCCGTCCTCGCGCCGCTATCCTTACATCGCATTCACGCCCGACCGCGAGGCGGGCGACCAGCTCCTGCAGGTCACGGGTCTATCCAAGACCGTCGACGGCGAGCAGGTGCTGAAGAATGTGAGCTTCACGCTGAAGCGCGGCGACAAAGTCGCCTTCGTCGGTCCGAACGGCATCGGCAAGACGATGCTCTTCAAGATCCTCATGGGCGAGGAAGAGCCGGACGAGGGCACGTTCAAGTGGGGAGTGACGACGACGCAGGCGTACCTGCCGACGGACAACTCCGCCTACTTCGACGATGTCGGCCTGAACCTCGTCGACTGGCTGCGCCAGTATTCCAAGGATCCCGATGAGACGTTCGTGCGCGGCTTCCTCGGGCGCATGCTCTTTTCCGGCGAGGAGAGCCAAAAAAAGGCGTCCGTCCTTTCAGGCGGCGAGCGTGTGCGCTGCATGCTCTCGCGTATGATGCTTTCGGGCGCAAACGTCCTCCTGCTCGACGAGCCGACGAACCATCTCGACCTTGAGTCGATCACGGCACTCAACAACGGGCTTATCGCATTCACGGGGACGGTGCTCTTCGTCTCGCATGATCACGAGTTCGTGCAGACGATCGCGAACCGCATCATCGACATCACGCCAGACGGCGTCGTCGACCGCGTCTCGACCTACGACGACTTCCTTGCAAACGAGACGGTCAAGCAGCAGATCGCGGAGAAGTACGGCAACCAGTGATCCGAAATCGGGAGGCGCAGCGCTATGCTCGATAAGTTCGTTCAGAATGCCATAGAAGACGCGAGTGCGACAGTGCGCCTGCGCGAGATGATCGCCGTCCTGCGCCGCCGTGAGGTCGTGCGCGGCATGACGCCCGAAAAGCTGCGCCTGATCTTGGAGGATCTCGGTCCGACCTTCGTAAAGCTCGGTCAGGTCATGAGCATGCGTCCCGATTTCCTGCCGCAGGAGTACTGCGACGCGCTCATGAAGCTTCAGACCGAGGCGAAGCCGCTTCCGTTTTCCGTCATCCTGGAGGTCGTTGAAAACGAGTACAGCCAGCGTTGGAAGCAAGTCTTTTCCTACATCGACGAAGAGGCGCTCGGTTCGGCAAGCATCGCGCAGGTGCATCGCGCCATTCTCGTGACGGGCGAGAAGGTCGTCGTCAAGGTACAGCGCCCCGGCATCTACGAAGTCATGAGCAAGGATATCGTGCTGCTCCGGCGCGCGACGGCGCTCCTCAAGATCTTCAATAAGACACCCGACGTTCTCGATTTTAACATGGTGCTGGACGAGATGTGGGCGATCGCGAAGCAGGAGATGGACTTCCTCATGGAGGCCGATCATATTGAGGAGTTTGCCGACCTCAACCGCGACGACGACTTCGTCTCATGTCCGAAAGTCTACCGCAAGCTCTCGACACAGCACCTTCTCGTCATGGAATACATCGAGGGGATCCGAATCGATGATTTCGAGGGACTCAAGGCGCGCGGCTATGACCGCAGCGTGCTCGGGCGAAAGCTCGGCGAGAACTACGTCAAGCAGATCATCGAGGATGGATTTTTCCATGCAGACCCCCATCCCGGCAACATCTGGGTGCGAAACGGGCGCATCGTTTGGCTCGACCTCGGTATGATGGGCAGGCTGGGAAACCGCGACCGTCTCGCGATACGCAAGGCAGTGTTCGCGCTCGCGGACCACGACACCTTTGAGATGAAGGCCGCCGTCCTTTCGCTCGGCATCGCGCAGGGGCGCATCAATCATGCGGCACTCTACCAGGACATCGATACGATGATGACGGCGTACAGCTCGCTCGACTTCAGCTCGCTGCAGATGGGCGAGCTCTCGCGGCAGATCATGAACATCCGCCGCACATATCGTCTCAGCTGCCCGCAGGGATTCTCCATGTTCGCGCGCGGCGTTCTGACCGTCGAGGGCGTCATGCGGAAGTGCTGCCCCGACGTGAGCTTCGTCGAGATATTTGCCAAGAGCCTGTCGCTTGACTTCAAACGCAATTTCAGTTGGCGCGACGAGTTCGAAAAGGCGAAACGCGAGGCGTTCATCCTCATGCGCAAGTCGACGCAGCTCCCCGAACAGATCTCCGAGATCCTCAAGATGACGATGAGCGGGCAGACGAAAGTCAACCTCGATGTCACGGGATCGGAAGAGCCGCTTCGCCGCCTCGACAAGATGATCAACAAGGTCATCATTGCCGTGCTCTGCGCTGCGCTCCTCCTCGGATCGAGCACGATCTGCACGACGAATATGACGCCGAAGATCATGGAGATCCCGCTGCTCGGCTTTCTCGGTTACCTGATTGCGTTCATCTTGAGCATACGGCTCATCTGGGATATCCAAAGGGGAAAATAAAATACGGGAAAAGCCGCCTCGCGAAGGAAAGCAAGGCGGCTTTTTTCAGGAGCTGAGCAAGAAACCGGCGGCAGGCACGACTGAGCATACGCTTGCGGAAATGCCTGAAAATCGCATCGATATTTCCGCCTCGCATATCGCGAACGACGAGTGCCTGCTCGTGCTCGCAGGCGGTGCGATTGGCGGCAAGGATTCGCACTTCGATAATCAAGCTCGCAGATACGGAGCTTCAGAACCAAAAGGGCTATGTGACGCTCGACGCATTTTATCGGGACAGATCTGCCGGCTTTTGCGGGGAAGGCTCTGCCGTTGCCTCCATGGGCCTGCATTCACCCGCTTCTGCCAAAGGCATTTCATAAGAAAACGAATTCGAAAACGGATCGATTTGCATCGATACGCGTCTGTTTCTTTGCGTTGAGAAGGAAAAGGTATCCTTTATGAAGAATCTAAGATATCGAATCTAGCATGCTTATAGCATGCTAGTGACGTTGGGAATTCAAACAGCCCGTGCTTGGCGGGTAGGAGGCATGATATGTTGCATTTATTTCCTGCATCGAAGAAGGCGTACGCGAGCACTGCTCCCCTTGCGGCAAAGGGAATTGCAGGCACGGCACATTCTGCGATCAACAACGCGGAGGACATCCGCGTCAAGTACTTTCATCGCGGGGAGCTGACGAGTGCGGCGCTCAAGGAGATGTTTGATCTTCCGGAAGGCGCCGCACTCGTCGTGGGATTTGCCTCAGCGGATCTCGATCTCACGGATGTCGCGGATGCCATCAAGCCCGCGCTTGCGCCGTCGGCGAAGCTCATCCTGATGACGGATGGGGGCGAGCTCTGCCATGCGAAGGGAAGCCGTTCGCTCTATCAGGAGGCGGCGGATGGGCGCGCCCGCGTCCTGCTGCAGGCATTTTCGCGTCGCATGATCGAGGCGTCGTACACGATGACGATTCCGCTCGGCGATGAGGATCTGCGCCGCGATGCGGTCGAAGTGCCTGTCGCCGAGCGCACGAACCGCATCCGCAGTGAGATGGAAAAGTATCGCATCCCGTTCCGCATCAGCGTGAACCATACGTTTGCGTTTGTCTACGTGGACGGCGCATCGCGCATGGAGACGTTCCTCCTGAAGGCGCTCTACGAGTCTAGCATGCTCCCGTGCCCCTATATCGGCGGATCGAGTGCGGGCAAGGATTTTTCCCATACGTACCTCTACGACGGCGAGCGCACGCTCGAGCATCATGCCGTCATCCTGGTCGTGCGCCTCGCACCCAGCTACCGCTACGGCATTTTCAAGACGCAGGCGATCGAGGAGACGGGCAAGAGCTTCACGGTTGCCGATGCGAGCACGATGCTCCGCTACATCGAGACGGTGAAGCTCGATTCAGGCGAGGTCTTGCCTGCGACGGACGGACTCAAGAAAATTCTCGGCGTCGCGACGGACGAGGAACTTGAGAGGACGCTCGGCGACTATACGCTCGCGACGGATGTGAATGGGCAGCACTTCGTCCGCTCCATCCAGTACATGGACTTTGAGAAAAAACGCGTTGCGGTCTACTGCGACATTCTGACGGGCGAGCGGCTGCACCTCATGCGCCGCACATCGCTTTCCAAGACAGCGGAAGAGGACTACACGGACTTTGCGAAAGGCAAGCCGGAACCCATCGGCGCCGTCCTCAACGACTGCATCCTGCGCCGCCTTTCGTACGGTTCCGATACGGCGAATGTCTCGCTTTTCCGCGATTTCCCCGTGGCGGGCTTCTCGTGCTTTGGCGAGATCGCAGGACTCCATATCAACGAGACGATGACGGCGATCTTCTTCTATCATGTTGCAGATGGCGAGCGCTTCGCCGATGCCTACCTCGATCATTTCGCGGGCAGCTACTCCGACTGCCGCGCGTATTTCTTCCAGCGCGACATGAACCGGCAGATGTACATCGCGGCGCAGCGCCGCAGCCTCATTGATTTCTTTATCGGCTCGCAGGAGAAGATGCCGCTTATCGTGGATTCCATCACGCAAAACATCGATGAGTTCCGCAAGGTCGAGGATTCGCTTTCGTCCATCTCGAGCGGCATCCGCGACCAGAAGGAGCTTTTTGCGCAGATTGTGAAGCAGGGGGAAGAGATCGGCCCGAAGCTCAGAGTGCTTGCCGAGAGCGCACAGCGCATCGACGACATCATGGGCATGATTACGGAAATTGCCTCGCAGACGAACCTTCTCGCGCTCAATGCCGCCATCGAAGCGGCGCGTGCGGGCGAGGCGGGGCGCGGCTTCGCCGTCGTCGCGCAGGAAGTCCGGAAGCTCGCGGAGAACACGCAGGAAAATCTCGCTGCATCCGACGAGGCAGTGCGCCGCCTGCGGAAGGATGTCGAGCAGATTGATGCGATCATGGCGGCAAACGAGGAAATGAGCAGCAAGATCGCATCGTTCGACAGTGCCTTCAACGAGCATATCGAATCCCTGCGCACGACGCTCAAGGAAAGCCTCGCGCAGGTCAAAGGCTCGGCGAAGGCGGTCAAAGAGCTCGAATCGGTCAGCGTGGAAGCGGAAAAACGCCGCGCGTCCATCGTGAAGCTGATCGAGCGCATCGAGCACGGCGCATAAGAAATAGGCGGGCTTGCTTATTGACAGGACGCAATCGTTTGCGTTAATATAAAGATGAAAATGAAATATGATTGGGAACAGGTGTCGAAAGACTCAATCGGGAATCCGGTCAAAGCCGGAGTGGTCCCGCCACTGTAAGGGGAGCGTTGCGCAGCATGCCACTGGGAGCAATCTTGGGAAGGCGCGTGACGTGAGGAACCTAAGCCAGGAGAACGGCCTGTTCTTGCATCACCGTTGGCGCCTTGCGCGCCTAGACCTGCGAGCGATGGGTAGGGGATTGGGCTATGCGGCAGTATGGCAGGGATCCGATGTATTTTGCATCGGATTTTCTTATATACATTCACATTTCGCGTGGTCTTGTGCCGCCCTCGTGCAGGGCGGCTTTTGTTTTCCCTTGAATCAAGAGTCATTGAAGGAGGCTATGATATGGGCAATGAAGCGAAGGAACGGGAGGATTTGGATCTCAGGGCGATCCTGCAAAAATCGGAGGCACAGACGGATTTCCCGGACGTGCCGCTCGACGAGTTCACGCCGCCGACTTATGCGGAATGGAAAGCGGCATGCGAGGCACTTTTGAAGGGTGCGCCTTTTGACAAGAAGATGTATACGAAGACTTACGAGGGGATTACCTTCGAGCCGATGTATACGCGTGCGGGGACAGAAGAGATCCTGCCCAAGCATTCCTACCCCGGCATGTTCGACTTTTTGCGCGGGACGCGTCCGAACGGCTATATCGAAAAGCCGTGGGGCATTGCGCAGGCCTGCGACGAGACGCTCCCGGAGGAGACGAATGAGCTGCTCCTCCATGAGGCGGAGAAGGGATCGACCATCTACCACTTGCGCCTCGATACCGCCACGCTTCAAAACCGGGATGCGAAGGATGCATCAAAGGTCGGTGACGTGGGCTGCAGCGTGACGACGACGGAGGACATGCATACCGTGCTCAATGGGCTTCGCCTTGACCGACGCCCCTTTTACGTCTACGCAGGCGCGTCTGCGCTTCCCATGCTCGCGCTCACAGCGGCCGCAGTTCGGGCCAATGGGATGGACACGAAGAAGCTGAGCGGGCTTATCGGTGCGGATCCGCTCGGCGAGCTCATGGCGAACGGCACGCTCTATGCACCCATCGCCACGCTTTACGACGAGATGGCTGCGTGTGCGCGCTGGGCGGGGAAACACGCGCCGCAGCTTTGCACGGTCTTCGTGCGAAGCGATGCGCTCTCGCGCGGCGGGGCAAATGACGTGCAGGAGGTCGCGTCCGCGCTTGCGACGGGCGTCGCGTATATAAGGGCCATGATGGAGCGCGGCCTTACGATTGATGAGGCGGCCCAGCAGATTTTCTTCGGCTTTTCGATGGGCGCGAATTTCTTTCTTCAAGTCGCGAAGCTCCGCGCCGTGCGCCCCATTTGGGCACAGATCGTGCGCGCGTTCGGCGGCGGGGAGGACGCGCAGCGCATTCGCATCCATGCGCGCCCCGCGCTCTTCTTCAAGACAGTCTATGACCCGTATGTCAACATGCTGCGCAATACGACGGAGATTTTCTCGGGCGTCGTCGGCGGCATCGATTCCTTTGAGAATGCACCGTTTGATGAGCCGATCCGCAAGGGCGATGAATTTTCACGCCGCATTGCACGCAACGTGCAGATCATGCTGCAAGAGGAGTTCGGCCTATTGCAGCCCATTGACCCTGCGGGCGGCTCATGGGCGGTCGAGAGCCTGACGAAGGAAATCGGCGAGAAGATTTGGGCTGAGTTTCAGGCCATCGAAGGCAAGGGCGGCATGATGCAGGCACTAAAGGATGGCTATATCCAAAGCTGTGTGGAAAAGACGCTGCAGGAACGCTTCAAGAACCTTGAATTGCGCCGTGACCGCATCGTCGGAAACAACATGTATCCGAATATGGCGGAAAAGAGGCTCGACCCGCGGCCAGAGGATACGAAGGCTCTGCGCGCCAAGCGGAACGAGGAGGTGCAGGCGTATCTTGCCGATATCGACGCACCGCAAAAGGCGGCGTGCATGACGGCGCTTCGCGAGGCAGGCGCTGGCGAGGTGGCAGAGGCTGCCATCGCCGCTGCATCGAGCGGCGCGACACTTGCCGAATTGCGGGCCGCACTCTCGGACGGGACGGGGGAGGCGGAATGCGTCGCGGCAATCCGGCCGCATCGTTGGAGCGAGCGTTATGAGGCGCTGCGCATGACGACGGAGGCATATCGTGCCACGCATGACGGCGACAACGTCCGCATCTTCCTCGCAAACATGGGCCCCATCCCGCAGCATAAGGCGCGGGCGGATTTCTCTGCGAGTTTCCTGCAGGTTGGCGCATTTGACGTACTGACAAATGAGGGCTTCAAGGAAACGGACGAAGCGGCCGCTGCTGCGAGGGATTCCCATGCGGACGCGGTCGTGATATGCTCGACGGATGCGACGTATCCGGATCTCGTGCCGGAACTTGCACCGAAGCTGCGCGCCGCCCTTCCTTCCGCAACGATCTATCTCGCGGGCGCTGCGCCGAAGGATTTGGAGCAGGCTTACCGGGAGGCGGGCGTGGATGATTTCATTTCCGTGCGCGCGAATTGCTATAAGATTCTTCGCTTCCTGCAGGACAAGAAAGGAATGATCCAGTGATGGCACAGAATCCCGACTTCACGAAAATGCGTTTGGAGGATGCAGCACCGCAATCGGAGGCTGCTTGGGAAAAACGCTTTGAGCAGGCGACGGGGATGCGTTGCGACTCGCTCGTGGAAAACACGATGGAGCATATCCCCATCCAGCCGTTTTACGACCACGATGTATACGAGCACATGAATCACCTCGATTTTGCGAGCGGAATCCCGCCTTGCCTGCGCGGGCCGTACTCGACGATGTACGTGTTCCGCCCATGGACGGTGCGCCAGTATGCGGGCTTTTCGACCGCGGAGGAATCGAACGCGTTTTATCGGCGCAATCTCGCCGCAGGGCAGAAAGGGCTTTCCATCGCCTTTGACCTGCCGACGCACCGCGGCTACGACGCGGACAATCCCCGCGTCTTCGGCGACGTGGGAAAAGCGGGCGTTTCCGTTTGCTCCATGCTGGACATGAACATCCTGTTCTCGGGGATTCCCTTGGATCAGATGTCCGTTTCCATGACGATGAACGGCGCCGTTCTGCCGATCCTTTCCTTCTTTATCCAGTCTGGCGTCGAGCAGGGTGTGGATAAGGCCATCATGGCCGGGACAATCCAGAACGACATTCTGAAAGAGTTCATGGTTCGTAACACTTACATCTACCCGCCGGATATGTCCATGCGCATCATCGGTGATATCTTCGAGTACACCACGAAGTACATGCCGAAGTTCAACAGCATCTCCATTTCCGGTTATCACATGCAGGAAGCGGGGGCGCCGGCGGACATTGAGCTGGGTTATACGCTGGCTGACGGCCTCGAGTACATCCGCACGGGCATTAAGGCCGGGCTGCCAGTCGACGCCTTTGCCAAGCGGCTCTCCTTCTTCTGGGCCATCGGCAAAAACTACTTCATGGAAATCGCGAAGATGCGCGCCGCCCGCGTCCTCTGGGCGAAGATTGTCAAGTCCTTTGGGGCCACCAACGACAAGTCCATGGCGCTGCGGACGCACTCTCAGACCTCGGGCTGGTCGCTCACGGCGCAGGATCCTTTCAACAACATCGCCCGCACGGCGATGGAGGCGATGGGAGCGGCGCTGGGGCACACCCAGTCCCTGCATACCAACGCGCTGGATGAGGCTATCGCGCTGCCTACGGACTTCTCGGCCCGCATCGCCCGCAATACGCAGCTCTACATTCAGGACGAAACCAGTGTTTGCAAGATCATTGATCCCTGGGGCGGCTCCTACTATGTGGAAGCCCTCACCAACGAGATCATTCGGCGTTCCTGGGCGCATATTCAGGAGGTCGAGTCCTTGGGCGGCATGGCGAAAGCTATTCCTACCGGCCTGCCGAAGATGCGCATCGAGGAGGCGGCAGCGCGCCGCCAGGCGAAGA
>ERZ772945.823-NODE-823-length-23651-cov-4.187023_pt1 | contig 23651 bp, 20 predicted proteins | sample MGYA00511681_ERZ772945 | MGnify/ENA primary metagenome ERZ772945 (study PRJEB29015, sample SAMEA2737943) | human oral metagenome | biome: human oral; feature: human-associated habitat; material: dental | place: China | collected 2143 ...
CGTCGACCCCGAAGTCGCCGAGCGAGTCGAACTCCCTGTAGCCCTCGGGCGCGGGCCAAGCGTAGAGCGGGAGCTCGTCGGCATGCCTGCCCCAGAACTGCTCCCAAAACATGCCCCGGGTGCCAAGCCAGCTGCGCTCCTTGTCCCAGAGGAGCATAAGCCTGTCCGCGAACTCTGGAGTCAGGTAGACCGCCCCCACCATGCAAAGGCCCGACCCCGCGCCCGTGCGCATGCCGGAGAGCCTGCCGTCGGCAGCCTCGTCTACCACAAACTCGCGGGTGGCGTCGGTCTGCTCTTGCGCCATGCGAACAGACCGGCCTTTCGGCTTGAAGCCTAGGAACGGGTTCCTCTCGTACCACTGGTCAGCGTAGCAGGCGAAGGAGCCTCCCAACCTGTCCCGTACGAGGGCCATGCTGGCCAGACTGCCCTCGTCGGCCCAGTTCGGACTTACAACAAGGTTCACGCCCATCTTTTCAGCCAAGTAGAAGAACCGCTCCTTCTCGTAGCCGATTACGACTGTGACGTCCCCGATCCCGGCCTCGTGCAACTGCCGGATCTGCCGCTCGATCAGTATCTCGCCTTGGTACTCGAAGAGACCCTTGGGCTTGTCGTAGAGCGGCGGGAAGAACTTGGAGGACTTGCCGGCGGCGAGGATGACGGCCATCTTCACGCTACTCATGGGCATTTTCTTTCCAGAAAGCCTCGAAGCAATGGTGTGACTTGCGCTGTTCGATGGGCGGCAGCTGCATGTAGTCATCGTAGAGCCTAGTGAGGTAGTCCTCAACGCGATCTGGCACGGTGAACTCCATCCCGCAGAATTCCTGCGTGCGGTTACCGCCGAACCATTCCAGTGGGTAGGTCTCCCTCTCTCTCCCGTAGACGCAGTAGGTCGAGGGACTAACGTAACCCGTTTCGCCATTCGAGTCGACGGCTTTGGCGACCTTGTCTATCCGCACGGAGAAACGCCGTGGTCCTAGGGCGTTCAGAAACCACTTCCCCATTCTCTTAACGGGATGTGTGGAGGTTGTCGGAGCATACTGAGCCGCCTCCCATTCGCGCTGGATTCTGTCTAGTCTATGGTAAAGAGCCATTCTCTCACTGTCATTTGCAGGCACGGCGTCGAGCACGAACACGTCCACGTAGACGCCTAGGTCGAAAGCCTCAACCTGGTCCGTCTGGTGCAGTACGGTCTGCGTATCCACGACCTTGGGCAACGGCAACGTGTACCCGGCCTCGTTCTCGGTGCAGACGAGGCGATATCTGCCGCCAGTCCTCTTGTCCGCCGCTACGTAGCGTTCGAAGTCGGTGCGCAGCATGTACACGTCCACGTCGTCGTCCCAAGGGATAAACCCCTTGTGGCGAACCGCCCCGAGTGCGGTCCCGTAGCCCAGGAAGTAACGAATGTCCTCGGCATCACAGAGTTCCTTTATGTGCTTTAGGGTCTCGAAAGCTATCTGCTTGATCTCCCTATCCTTGACAGGTCTCATTTTCACCACCTACGCAAGCTCGCCGAGGACGTTGGCCCAGCTCCTAGCCCAGCTATCCCTCGAAAACGAGTCCTCCGCCGTCTGTCGCGCGTTGCGCGTGAGGCGCTCTCTCAGCGCGGCGTCTCTCATGAGTGCGACCACGGCCCGGTACAGGTCGCCCGCCTCCGGGCGCACCAGCAGGCCGTTGTGGCCGGAAAGGACGATGTTCGACATGCCGCCCACGTCCGTGGCCACCACCGCGCATCCCGCCGCCATCGCCTCCAAGAGGGAGAGCGACGTGCCCTCGGAGGCCACCGAGGGCACGAGCGCGATGTCGAAGTGGCCATGGAAGGCCACGCTCTCATCTGCGTCGTAGCGGGTGAAGGTGACGCGTGGGTTGTCATCGAAGCGCTCGTGCAGCCCGGCCTCCATGGAGCCCTCGCCCGCCACGGCCAGTTCGACTTCAGGATGCTCGGCCAGCACACGCGGCATCACGTCCATGAGCAGGCCGCAGCCCCGTATAGGCTCGAAGCGCCGCGCGAACACAACGCGGACCCTCCCGTCGTGCGGGCGCTCTGGCACCGGGGTCGAGGTATCCACGAAGTTGGGGATATAGGTGTAGGGCAGCCGATTGGCCACGCTAAGCGCTCGCATCCAGTTGACGTAGTTTAGGTCCACGCACACCATGCGGGAGACGAGGGAGTGGAACCCCAGCTGCCGCTTGCCCTGCGCGACACGAGCTAGCAGCGCCTTCGTGCCGGTGAGCTCACGACCCTTGTAATCGGTGGTGTCCCAGTAGATGCCGTGTTGAATGGCGATAGAGCGCTTGAAGGGGTGCTCACGAATGAGAGAAGAGGTTCCAAAGATGAAAATGTCTGCCTTGGAATCCCCATGCTCGAGCGCCTTCTGAACGAGAACTTTCGTCGGAGTATTCATCCCACCCTTGATGGAATGGAGAGCAACGCCTTCGATTGTCGTGTCGATTGCCTGGTCGCTTGCAAAGACCACGTGTGGTTCTATATCAACGGAGTTGAACACATCGCACAGGTTGCGAATGTAGGTCTCGATGCCGCCTATCTCGTAGCGTCTCTCTTTGAAACAATAAAAACGGCTATAGAGTATGAAGATCTTGCTCATTGATCACCTTTCGTAACTTGGAAATTGCGGCCGCAAGCGGATTGGGCGCCTGAAGAGCAGACTGTGGCGCGATCGCACCGCAGCAGATGGCGACAACACTGCTTCCTTTGCGGTGACGCGGTAATAGTCAAGAAGCCCCATAAGAGCGAAGAACTCGTATTGACTGTCGAACGTCGCGAAGAGTGTGATGCTGATGACCGCGAGGATATAGGCGATATAAAGGGTCCTCGAGCTCCGCAGGTCTTTTCTGAGCACACGACCAGAGCGCCACAACGCCCTAAGCAGGAGGAACGTCTCGAAAATGCCCCAGTACATTCCGTACTGCAGGACGGCGGACTTCGCGCTCATGCCGAAGTCGCTATTCGAATAGATGTAGGTGTTGATCTCTGACATGTTGAGCGAGATACCCATGTTGCCGAAGAACCCTTGGAAGCGCTCCAACATATCCGGAAAGAGCTGCAGGTAGAGCGCGTTTCCGGTGCCGAAGGGGTAGATCAGCGAATACAGAAAGGCTACAGCGTTTGAGAGCGTACGCGTAGCTGTTGAAGTGTACTGACTGATATCAGACTGGAAAAGTTCAGTCATCTTATCGAAGATTCCCGGCACGCCTGCAACAACTAAGACAATAGGAACGATAAGCAAAGTCCACCTCGCATCATGCCGTATGAGCACGCACAATGCAACTACGACCGCCACGATCACCATCACAAGCAGCGACTTTGCCACGGTCGTTGCAATCATAAACGTTATGGCCGCGATAACCGCAAAGCCTGGGGCCTGCCAATTCTTCACTTTAAAGCAATAATGTAGCGCCACGCCGCCGTAGACAATGATGAGAGGTGTGGTCCAGGAGGCCTCGGTCGTGAGGAGTCTCGGCCTGTTATAGGGGAAGATGCCCGAGTAATGGGCCCATGGTAGGGCATTGGGCAGTTGAATGTACTCAACGATTGCGATGACGGTCAAGATCACGAACGCATGAAAGAACGGCCTGGTAACTCGCTCCTCGTCATATCCCTTTGCAAGATATGAGACAATCATCAGATATGAACCTATTGATAGCGCCGTGAGCAGTCCTCTCAAAGACTTGGACATAATATCCTCACCCTTAAGTACCGTGGAGTTGCCCGTCAGGACCCATACAAGGTCGGCGATGATGTTTATGGCAATGAGGTAAAAAAGGAGCCTCCACCAAACGTCAGTAAAAGTCCCTCGCCTCACCAGCCTCTTATGCATCGTCAAAAGGAGAAAAGGGACACATGCGACTAAAGATAGGAGGGGTACAAACGAGTATCCATAAGATCCAAGCGAACTCTTTAAAGGGCTGTCCTGCCAAATAGGCAGTACGATCATGAGCCAATAGAAGATGTATCTCATTCGGCCGTCCTAGATTCATCTTGCAAAGAATGAGTAATATGTTTTTGACGTATTTGTACAAATTTGTTGAAGATGCACTCGTACATCCCGGGTGCATGGGTGATGACAACGAAGCGGGTCTTGTTTGCTTTAGATATATGGTTGTCGCGAAGAATCGTAGCTAGATTCCTTTTTATTTCATCCAGACATGCTTTCTTCGTCTCTGACACAAACTTATCAGATTTATCGGAACGAAGTGCAATCCGGAAAATCCTCGTTAAATGAAGTGCTCGCATAAATGCAATAGCATCCCATGACGCCCCAATGAGTTGCAATTCGTAGCTCTGCTTGGCCAGAGCGCTCATATAATCTCTGATCTGTTGAATTGGAACAGCTTTTGCGTTGACCGTAGAGCCCTTTCTTCTGACGTGATAATAAAGAGGTTCATCCAGATACAGTAACGTCTTGGCAGAAGAAATGTATTCGGCTTCTATGGCAACATCTTCGTAAAAACGTTGCCCCAATGGGTGAGCTCGAAATAACGAGACTGGCGCCATACGCCCCCAGCAGCAAGAAACCAAGTCTCTGTACAACAGATCGTCGATAGTGGCTGTTCTCCATACCGTTTTCTGCTCTATTTTATTTGGTACAATCGTCTCATTGGGACTTTGAATGCTTACGTCAACGAATCCTGTGATGGCCATACAGTTCTCATGTGCCGAAACGCCCTCGACTAAACGTTGTATGTATTGAGGAGCTACATAATCATCACCATCGATGAAAGCGACGTATTCTCCCGTAGCCACATTCAATCCATGGTTGCGCGCTGAGGCTTGCCCTGAGTTGTTCTGTCTGATAAGCCGTATACGCTTATCCTTTGTTGTAAATTTATGAATAGCTGCTTTGGTTGAATCCTTGGAACCATCGTCTATGCAGATGATTTCGAGCTTTTGGTATGTCTGGTTGACCACCGAGGAAAGACAGTAACTTACACAATCCTCTAGGTTGTAAAAAGGGATAATTGCTGACACAAGCGGTTCATTTTCCACGCTTACACCCCCCATAAGGACGCAGTAATATCGTACCTGCGATCATCGAGTCTCATGTGCAGGAAGCGAATCCTGTAAGCGCTCATCATGCAACCCCCTCGTCGAGCTGGAGGTATCGCTTGCAAAGACGCGCAGCTATCTCATCCGCGCCGTGCTTGCGGAACGGCTTGGCCGCGAGGTCGACTCGCCTATCGGCCACCCTCTCCGCCATGTCCATCACGGCGTCGGCCCATGCTTGGGCGTCGCCCAGAGGTAGGAAGCGGACATGTGCGGTGAGGTCGACCTCCGTCGGAACTGCGTCGGACACCACGCAAGGCAGCCCGGCGGCCTGCGCCTCCATGGGGGCCATTCCCAGCCCCTCGTAGCGGCTGGGGAAGCAGAATATGTCGAAGGCCGAGTAGGCCCTAGCGGCGTCCATGTAGCCCGGCGCCACGACGCGGCCGTCCACGCCGAGACACCCGGCCTCGATGGCGGGCCTGTCGGGGCCGTCTCCTACGAGCGCGAGCCAGGCGTCGGTGCCGGCCTCGAGTAACTCCTTAAGGACGCGCAGAAGAAAGATTTGGTTTTTGGGGGGTGACCATCGGCCCACGTGACCGATCACGAGTGCGTTTTCCGGCACGCTCCAGGCAGCCCTCATCTCTTCGCGGGCTCTGGAGTTGAAGGTGAAGCGTGAGAAGTCGATGGGGTTAGGCAGCACCTCGAAGGGGGCCTTGCCGAAGAGCCAGCGACCTGCGTGCTCGGTGCATGCCATACGCAAGGTCGGGTAGCGGTTGGCTTGCGTGCGCAGGATGTTCTTGGCGGTGTTGCGCAAGAATTCACCACGTCCGCTTGCCGAGTGCGAGTGCGCGATGCGCACGGGCACACCGGCACGCTCCGCCTGATGCAAGGGGAAGACGGAAAGAGAGTTCATATGCGCGTGGACGATTCGCCACTCGGGATGGGCACGGAAGAGCTCGTAGGAAGTCCGCTTGAAATCGGGGAGGCGCGTGTAGGTGGGAACCGTGTAGACGCTCCCGCCTAGGGACTCCACCTCATCCCTAGGCACGACCGAGGAGGCATCCGTGACCACAAAGTCAAACTGCATACACGAGCGGTCGATGTGCCTATAGAGTGTCATGACAACCGCCTCGACGCCCCCGCCGACCATGTTGCCCACAAACTGGCATACCCGGATGGGATTGCCAGATACACTCTCCGACATGGGCTACATCACCGTTGAAAGGGCAGAGCAGAGATTGAGCATGGGCCATTTGAACTGTACGTTTACCAACAGAAGCACCCCCACCCGCTATACGCGGGAATTATTAGAAACTATACGTACGTTTTGATTCGCTCAAAACAAGTGTATTTTAGGCCCATTGGTAGTTCGTGTGGGCGACTATCGGCCACAAGAACTACCAAAGGGCCAAAACTTGACAGAACACACGCCAGCGGTACCCGCACCATGTCGGGCTTGGCGTGACCGCACTCGTCGGCGTAGGCCATCAGCCTATCCGGGCGCAGGAGGGAGTTCAGCAGGAACGCGTCGCCGAACGATACGGCGAGCCTCGGACGCGCGGCACGGGCGTTGCGCCTCCTCGGCCCTCCGACGCCCTCCTGCGCAGGTCCGAACTCGCCCGTCACCAGGTCGTAGGAGAACATCCCCCACTCCCGGCTGCGGTACACTCTGCGCGCCCTGTCCACGATCCGCCCCAGGTATGCGCGGTCCTCCTGCGTGACTTTGGTCCCTTCCCTCACCTCACGGACCTGACGACTGTCGCGTACTCGTTACCGTCCGCGACGCTGCGGCTGATACACGTTCCCGCCCCATGGGATAGGTGAGAGCCTCATTCCGCATGACACCGGACGCAACCGCCGCACGCAAGCGACGGCCTGAGGGTCTCCGCAGCCGGGCACAGGCTCTCGGGGCAGGCGACGATTCGGGTTTGCGCCAGTGGGCTAAGGAAGTGCTGGGAAGTCAGGTTTAATGCATCTCGTAACCCACATCAATGATGACATGGCTATGAATGCTCGGCAACAGACGTAGGACGGTCTTTGTAGAGTATGATCTTCTCGATTGTTGGAAGACTGATAGACGAGGAGAAGGCGTGGCCAAGGCATTACAGAAGCGGGAACGGAACTCCGCCATAGAGGCGCTCAAGATCGTGGCCATGATTGCGATCGTGTTCTCACATGTGACACAATCGCTGCAGTTGCCGGAGATAAGCGGGGGAGGTGCTGCTCTCAACACGATAGACACGCTCTCCTACTGCGTGGACTTCAAGACCGCATCTGCCGACCCCACGATGTGACTTCTTGTCTGCCTGCGCACCCTCGGCGCCTGGGGTAACGCGGTCTTCGTCATCTGCTCGGCCTGGTTCCTCTGCAAGAGTGACAAGGTAAGCTTGAACAAGATCGTCAAGATGGTCCTGGATGTCTTCCTTATCTCCGTCGTCATCTTGGTGGTGGCGTTGCTCGTCGGCGTGCGCCCCGGTATTAAGAACATCGTCAAGTGTCTCCTGCCGACGACCTTCGCCAACAACTGGTTCATCACCAGCTATCTCCTGCTCTATATGATCCATCCCGCCCTCAACTGGATCTTTGAGCGCTTGGGAAAACGTGGCCACGCCGCCCTCGCCATCGGTCTCTTCTGCCTCTATATGCTGTTTCCCGTAGCCCATGGCGGACACTTCTTTACATCTGAGCTCATCGTGATGATTACCGAGTACGTGATCGTAGGCTACGCACGTTTCTACCTGCCCGAAACCATGGAAAACAAACGGGCCGCTTGCACGGCGTGTCTCGTGGGTACACTGGGAACCCTCGTCTTGGTAGCTCTGCTTGAGGTGGCGGGACTCCACATCGGCGCGCTCGCCAACAAGATGTTCCACTTCGATAAAGACGGCGACCCGCTCCTCTTCCTATCTGCCTTCGGCCTCTTCAATCTAGTGCGGACCCACTTTTTCGTGAGTGTGAGGGTGAGCAGGGTGGCCGCGCCCATGCTCTTCGTCTATCTAATTCATGAGAATCTGATCGTAAGAACCTACGCAAGGCCCTCGATCTGGCTTTGGGTCCACGACACCCTAGGCTATGGGGCGCTGGTCATCTGGATCGTGACGTTCTCGTTGGCGCTCTTCGCTGTAGCACTTGCCTGCGCGTTCGCCTACACGCGGACGCTGGGCAAAGTGGCCGCGCGTATGGAGATACCTGCCGAGCGGATGGTGCGCAAGGTCGGCAGGTACGCCGTGGGGTGGCTGTGCGGGTTGAGGTGATGGCGGATGTCACCTCTCAAAGGCTAGCCGATCCATTTTGAATCTCATACTGAGCTTATGACATGCCCGTAGCCTGAACGTGATGGTTCAGGTCGCGGGCTTTTCATGCCCGCTGGAATGGAAGGCGGGTTCGCATGGACGGCGAGGGTGATGGCGTTCATGTGCCTGACTAGACGATATGACCCGAACTGAGGGGCCGAACTTATTTCTGGGTTGGGGTCCCCATGGACATCCATCGTGCGTGCCCTGGAATCGACAGCCACCCGTGAGCCGCGACGATATGCGCGCCGGCGCCTAGGGACAGCGGGCCGGGGCTGCACGTCCGGGGGAAGCGACTATGGCGAGATGGCCGAGCGGGCGGCCGACTTCCCGCAGCCGTCCCACGGCGCGTGCGAGGGCGGCATGGGCCTCTGGGCCTCTGCCAGCGCGACTACTGCCGTGCGCAGGGTCTTGCCTTTGTGTGCCTCGTCGCGTCGCTCGTGCGCAGGGAGCTCGCCGACCTGGTCGGGTCGGGGGGTGGCTCCCCGGCCGTACCGTCGACGAGGCGCTGCTCGACGCCCTCCGGGCCGGGAGGTGGGGATGCCGCGACCGCGAGGGGTCAGTCAGGAGGCAGTTTGATACCCTAGGTGTGCCGCTCGAGGCGAGGTTCCCCATTTCCGCCCCAGCGCATACCTAATGATGAGGGAAGCTGTGTCTAACAGAGACTTGTGTTTTTGCATCTTACTTAATACGGTGGGGATCTTGGGTGGTCTATGTTGCATATCTGGTGGGCAAGGCGGTGTACGAAGGAAAGTATCATGAAAGGCATCATTCTCGCAGGCGGCTCGGGCACGCGTCTGTATCCTCTCACTACTGTCACGTCCAAGCAGCTCTTGCCCGTCTACGACAAGCCGATGGTCTACTATCCACTCTCCACCCTCATGCTTGCTGGTATCCAAGATATCCTCATCATCTCGACGCCGCAGGACCTGCCCAATTTCGAACGTCTTTTGGGCGATGGTTCTGACTTTGGCGTCTCGCTGTCGTATGCCGTTCAACCCGAGCCAAAGGGTCTCGCACAGGCGTTCGTGATCGGGGCGGGTTTCGTGGCGGGGGAGGCCTGTGCCCTCGTACTGGGTGATAACGTCTTCTATGGCAACGGGCTGTCCAGTCACCTCAGGCGGGCCGTCGTCTCGGCTGGGTCTGGTCGCTCCACGATCTTCGGTTATCGCGTCGACGACCCCGAGCGTTTTGGAGTCGTCGAGTTCGACAGTGACTACAACGTGGTCTCCATCGAAGAGAAGCCAGAACATCCCAAGAGCAGCTATGCGGTTACGGGGCTCTACTTCTATGATTCCCGTGTGACGGAGTTTGCGGCTAATGTCAGGCCCTCCGTACGCGGTGAGTACGAGATTACAGACCTCAACCGCATGTATTTGGATGATGGTTCCCTCGATGTGGTGACGCTCGGGCGCGGCTATGCCTGGCTTGACACGGGAACGATGGAGTCACTCTTTGAGGCGTCGCAGTTCGTGCGCATGGTCGAGACTGCTCAGGATCTACCCGTCTCGGTGCCGGAGGAAATAGCCTACGAGAACGGCTGGATCGGTCGCGGTCGGTTGCTTGAGTGTGCGGAGCGCTACGGCAAGAGCAACTATGGTCATCACCTCAGGATCGTGGCCGAGGGAAAGATTGCGCCAGACAGTCACTATTCAAAGGAGGAGTGATGGACTTCGGGAGCAAGCTTGCCGTTGAGAAGACGGGCATTGCCGGACTCAAGTTGCTTAGGCTCACTGTGCACTGTGATGGTCGAGGATGGTTCAAGGAGAACTGGCAACGTGAGAAGATGGTCTCCCTTGGCCTGCCTGACCTGCGCTGGGTTCAGAACAACATATCGTTCAACGCTAGGCGTGGTGTGACGCGCGGCATCCATGCCGAGCCATGGAACAAGCTTGTTTCCGTTGCCACTGGATCGGTCTTTGGTGCTTGGGTCGACCTGAGGCAGGGAAGCTCCACATTCGGTCGGGTCTTCACGGCCACGTTGGATCCGGCACGCGCGGTTTTCGTTCCGCGCGGGGTCGGGAACGCCTTCCAGGCGCTCGAGGACGCAACGAGCTATACGTATCTGGTCGATGCGCATTGGTCCGCCGAACTTAAGAAAACCTACACCTTCGTGAGTCTCTTTGACGCGGCGCTTGCCATCGACTGGCCCATCCCGCTCAAGGGGTGCGAGATATCGGAGGCGGACAGTCACCACCCCCCGCTCGCTGACGTGGTTCCTATGGCACCCAAAAGGACGCTTGTGACCGGCTGCGACGGCCAACTCGGCCGTGCGATCAGGGCGTTTGCCGACGCTCTTGGCCTCGGGCCGACGTTTGACTACCACGACATCGACGACTTCGACTTCTCTGACCCAGCTGCCTATGACGGCATCGACTGGGATCTTTACGGTACCGTGATCAACTGCGGTGCCTATACCGCCGTCGACAGGGCGGAGACGACAGAGGGTCGCATCAGCTGCTGGAAGGCAAACGCTGTCGGCCCTGCCCTTCTGGCACGGGCATGTGCGGAGTACGGTATCACGCTTGTGCACATCAGCTCTGACTACGTCTTTGATGGTGTGCGCGCATCTCACGACGAGCTAGAGCCCCTCTCGCCTCTCTCTGTGTACGGGCAGGCGAAGGCTGCGGGCGATCTGGCCGTGGCGGGCTGTCCGAGCCACTACATCGTACGCTCGAGCTGGGTTATCGGTGACGGTAGGAACTTTGTCAGGAGTATGGCGGCCTTGTCTGACCGTGTGGCCGATGCCGGTGACGAGCTGGATCACGTGACGGTGGTTGACGACCAGAACGGGAGGCTGACCTTTACCGACCAGATGGCTGAAGGGATCTTCCACCTGCTGCAGGAGCATGCTCCCTACGGCATCTATGATCTGACCGGCTCCGGTCACACCAAGAGTTGGTATGAGATAGCCTCTGAGGTATTTGAGTTGAGGAACGCTAACAGTTCCGCTGTCATCCCCGTGTCGACGGCGGAGTACTATGGGAGCTCCGAGGGTCCCATTGCTTTGAGGCCGCGACACAGCACCCTCTCCCTTGGCAAGGTGAGATCAGTCGGGTTTATCCCGCGTGACTGGGAGGACGAACTCAAGGAATACGTCGCACGACTGCTCCGATAGAGTCTACGTGATCTATGCGAGCGGAGTGCGAGGAGGAGGGATAGGTGGTTTACCATGTCCTGCGCGTTTGATCCGGCGAATATCATTGTCACGGGCGGCTGTGGCTTTGTAGGCAGCAACTTCGTCCGCCATGTCGTCGAGAGTCATCCCGGCGTGTGCTTGACAGTGCTCGACAAGCTCACCTATGCAGGCAACCCCGAGAGCCTCGCCGGTCTTCCCGAGGACAGGGTAAGGCTCGTGGTGGGTGATGTCTGTGACGTTGAGCTGCTCGAGCGCATTGTCCCCGGGCATGATGCCATCGTCCACTTTGCCGCCGAGAGCCATAACGACAATTCCATTGCGGATCCCGATCCATTCATTCGGACTAACGTCGAAGGTACCTTTCGCCTACTCGAGGCTGTGCGCAGACATGGGCTGCGCTACCACCATGTCTCTACCGATGAGGTGTATGGTGACCTTGCCCTTGATGAGCCTCGTCGCTTCCGACCCGAGGATCCCTATCGCCCCTCGAGTCCCTACAGCTCTACCAAGGCGTCCTCCGACCTGCTCGTGCGTGCCTGGGTACGTACCTACGGCATTTGCGCGACGATATCGAACTGCTCGAACAACTATGGCCCCTACCAGCATGTGGAGAAGTTCATACCACGTCAGGTCACCAACATCATCTGTGGTGTGCGCCCCAAGCTCTACGGAGATGGCAGGAATGTGCGTGATTGGATCCACACCGAGGATCACTCCCGTGCCGTATGGGACATCCTCACGCGAGGGCGCCAGGGGGAGACCTACCTCATCGGAGCGGATGGCGAGAGGAGTAACCTCGACGTGCTTCAGACTATCCTTGAGCGCATGGGTCGTCCCCTAGACGCGTTCGATTGGGTGCGCGACCGCCCGGGCCATGACCGCCGCTACGCCATCGATCCATCCAAACTTTGCGAGGAGCTTGGATGGAAGCCCATCCACACGAGCTTCTCCGAGGGGATTGATCGGACCATCACCTGGTATCGCGATAACGAGTGGTGGTGGCGTCCGATGAAGGCGGCTACCGAGGCGAGGTACGGAAGACAGGGTAAGTGAGAGTGGCGCTATCGCGTGGGTGACTACCGCGCCCTTTGTGAGATTCGCGATGGAGAGCTCGTGGTGCTCGTCCTTGAAATTGGCCATCGGCGCAATATCTACGAAAACTAACGGTGGTGCCGTTTGGCTGTGCCCGGGTGGGCGCATGGCATCGCCCGGTCCACTCACTATGCCCTGCACATGGAGTAAATGTTCAGTTTTGTTTATGCTCTCGTGTGGGCGGGTACATACAGCTATGCTTCTGACAGCACAGGTGGAAGATTGGATGATATGAAGGTCGTTATTCTGGCGGGGGGCTTCGGATCGCGCATCAGCGAGGAGAGTCACCTACGCCCCAAGCCCATGATCGAAATCGGTAGGTACCCCATCCTGTGGCACATCATGAAGGGCTACTCCCACTTCGGCTTCAACGACTTCGTGATCTGCGCGGGGTACAGGCAGGACGTGATCAAGGAGTACTTCGAGGACTACTTCCTGCACCGAAGCGACGTGACCTTTGACTTCACCAACGGTCAGCGCGACATGGTGGTCCACAACACCTCGGTGGAGCCTTGGCGTGTCACCGTCGCCGACACCGGCTACGCTACCATGACGGCGGGCCGGATCAATCGCATACGGCCCTATGTTGACGATGAGCCGTTCATGCTCACGTACGGCGACGGCGTCTCTGACGTCGACCCCAACGACATCCTCGCCTTCCACAGGGCATCGGGTGCTATCGTCACGCTCACCGCCGTCAAGGCCTCCCAACGCTTCGGCGTGCTCGACATCGATGACGGGGGCTGCGTGGGGGACTTCCGCGAGAAGAGCGACAGCGACGACGCATACATCAACGGTGGCTTCATGGTCTGTGAGCCGGGGGTGTTCGATGTCATCAACCAGCGGGAGGACCCGGACGGGGACGACTTCTCTGGCGTGACCCTCGAGGCGTTGGCACGATCCGGCAAGCTCTCGGCATATCGCTACGACGGCTTCTGGAGCTGCATGGACACCCAGCGTGACATGCAGCAGCTGATAGCGCTCTGGAACGCGGGGAACGCCCCCTGGAAGGTGTGGTGACATGCCGCCTAAGCTCGTTGGCACGGGTCTGCGCGATCGGCTGTCCTCCTTCTTCGGGGGAAGAGGCGTGCTTGTCACCGGCTCGACCGGCTTCAAGGGTTCTTGGCTCTGCCGCACCCTGCTGCACCTGGGTGCCAAGGTGTCGGGCTATGCGCTTGAACCCCCCACGAACCCGAGTCTGTTTGACTTGGTAGGCCTGGGCAACCAGATGGACCAGACGGTGGCGGACGTGAGGGATCTCGATGCCCTCAGGCGCTGCTTCGAGCGCACCTGTCCTCACGCCGTGCTTCATCTTGCCGCCCAGCCCTTGGTCATCGACTCCTACCAGAGGCCCCGCCACACCTATGAGACTAACGTCATGGGGACGGTCAACGTGCTCGAGTGCGTGCGCTCGTGCGAGAGCGTCAGGACCTTCCTCAACGTGACCACAGACAAGGTGTACGAGAACCTCGAGCGTCCGGGCTACGGCTACAAGGAGGATGACAAGCTCGACGGCTTCGACCCGTACTCCAACTCCAAGAGCTGCTCGGAGCTCGTGACGCACTCCTACGCGAGAAGCTTCTTCGCTCCAGGTGCCTTCGGAGCCGCAGCTGGTCGCTGCGCCATCTCGACGGCCCGGGCGGGCAACGTCATCGGCGGCGGTGACTTCGCAGACAACAGGATCGTTCCCGACTGCGTGCGCGCCGCTCGGTCGGGAACTGTCATGACCATACGCAACCCCAGCTCGGTGCGGCCCTACCAGCACGTCCTCGAGCCCCTGCTGCTGTACCTGACCCTCGTCATGAGGCAGGATGAGGATGCGAGTCTCGCGGGGTGGTACAACGTCGGCCCAGATGACGCCGACTGCGTGACGACGGGCCAGATCGTGGGGATGTTCGCCGACGCGTGGGGCGATGGCTTCTCCTTCGAGGCGCGTCGCGTGGACGGACCCCACGAGGCGGGCCTCCTGAGGCTCGACAACTCGAAGGCAAAGGACAAGCTTGGCTGGCAGCCCGTCTGGGACGTGCGCGAGGCGGTGAGGAGGACAGTCGAGTGGTCCCGCGCCTGGGTCGTCGGGGGTACCGCCGCCGCGTCTGATGCCATGGACAAGCAGATTGATGACTACCTAGAGGAGCTGATATAGTGGCGTTTGAGGGCAAGAGCGAGGCAGAGGCGAGGGAGGAGATCCTCTCCCTTGTGAGCGAGTACTGTGACAGCTACCACAACCAGGGCAAGCCCTTCGCCCCGGGGGACCGGATCAGCTACGCGTCGCGCGTCTACGATCACAGTGAGATGGTCAACCTCGTTGACGCGTCTCTCGACTTCTGGCTCACGGCAGGACCGTGGACCGCCAAGTTCGAGCGTGCCTTCGCGCGCTACCTTGGCGTGCGCTTTGCCAGCGTGGTCAACTCGGGGTCCTCTGCGAACCTCCTCGCGTTCGCGACCCTGACGGCACCCGAGCTCGGCGAGCGGGCCATCCGTCGTGGCGATGAGGTCATCACCGTTGCCGCAGGCTTTCCCACCACCATCACGCCCATCATCCAGTTTGGTGCCGTGCCGGTCTTCATTGATGTCACCGTTCCCCAGTACAACGTAGACGTCACGCGTCTTGAGGCTGCCCTCAACCCCGGCAGGACCAAGGCCGTCATGATGGCGCACACCTTGGGCAATCCCTTCGACCTCGCCGCCGTCAAGGCCTTCTGCGACGAGCACGGGCTCTGGCTCATCGAGGACAACTGCGACGCTCTCGGCTCGCGCTACACGATGGACGGCACGCCCCGTCTCACGGGGACCATCGGCGACATCGGCACCTCGTCCTTCTACCCCCCGCATCACATGACGATGGGGGAGGGTGGGGCCACCTATACCGACGACCCCAAGCTCAACGTTATCATGCGTTCCATACGCGACTGGGGTCGCGACTGCCGCTGTGCCTCGGGCCAGGACAACCTCTGCGGACACCGTTTTGACGGGCAGCACGGTGAGCTTCCCAAGGGCTATGACCACAAGTACGTCTACTCACACTTTGGCTACAACCTCAAGGCGACGGACCTGCAGGCGGCCGTCGGCTGCGCCCAGCTCGAGAAGTTTCCCTCCTTCGTGGAGAGGCGCAGGCACAACTGGGCGTATCTGCGAGAGGCGCTCGAGCCCGTCTCTGACAGGCTCATCCTTCCCGAACCCGCCTTGCACTCGGAGCCGAGCTGGTTTGGTTTCCTCATGACCTGTCGTGAGGGGACGGAGCGCAAGAGGGTCGTGCCCGCCGTCGAGGCGGCTGGTGTGCAGACGAGGATGCTCTTCGCGGGCAACATCGTCCGCCATCCCTGCTTTGACAGCATTCGTGGCAGTGACGCCTACCGCGTGGTGGGGGACCTCGACGTCACCGATCGCATCATGCGTGACACTTTCTGGGTGGGCGTCTACCCGGGCATGACCGACGAGAAGCTCGACTACATGGCCACGGCCATCGCAGGCGCCGTGAGGGAGGCCTGAGCCATGCGCGTAGCGGACTACATGGCGCAGTTTATCGTGGGCTATGGCATCACGGACCTGTTCTCGGTGGTCGGTGGCGGTGCCATGCACCTCAACGATGCCTTTGGTCACCACAAGGGGCTGCATGTGACCTACAACCACCATGAGCAGGCCTGTGCCATGGCAGCAGAGAGCTACGCCCGCCTGACGGGGCGCATCGCGGCAGTCTGCGTCACCACGGGTCCTGGTGGCACCAACGCGATCACCGGCGTGCTCGGGGGGTGGCTCGACTCCATCCCCATGCTCGTGATCTCGGGTCAGGTGAAGTTCACGACGACAGTCGCGTCCTGCCCCGAGCTTGGGCTTCGACAGCTTGGGGACCAGGAGTGGCATATCGTCGACACGGTGAGGGACATGACCAAGTATGCCGTGATGGTCACCGATCCCCTTAGGGTCTCCTACCACCTCGAGAAGGCCCTTTACGCCGCGACGCACGGGCGCCCGGGCCCCTGCTGGCTGGATGTCCCTCTTAACGTACAGGCCGCAGAGATCGACCTCGATGACCTCGTGCACTTCGATGCCTCTCGGGAGGGTGTCGGTAGCCTTCCAGCATGGGAGTATCCTGACCCCGTCTCTGCCGCAATCGTCTCCGACCTGTTTGCCAGGGTCCATGCCGCCAAGGCACCGGTCATCCTTGCCGGTGGTGGCATCCGGACTGCCCATGCCTACGATGAGTTCCGAACCTTCATAGCGAAGCTGCAGATCCCCGTCTGCACTGCGTGGAACGCGCACGACCTCATGGCTGACGATGATGAGCTCTACGCGGGACGTCCCGGCACGGTGGGGACGCGTGGGGGGAACTTCGTGATTCAGAATGCCGATCTGGTCATATCCCTTGCGTGTCGCATGAATGTGCGGCAGGTGAGCTATAACTGGGAGAACTTCGCGAGGGGAGCCTACCTGGTTGCCGTCGACATCGACGAGGCGGAGCTCGCAAAGCCAACCCTGAGCATCGATCTGCCGATCCACGCTGATATTAGGGACTTCTTGGGCGTGGCAAATCGCCATCCGGAATGCTTTGACAGGTCCGAGCACCAGAGCTGGCATGAGTTTTGCCAGAACCTGAATCGTCGCTATCCGGCAGACCTCCCCGCCTACAAGGAGAGGCGCACGCCAGTAAACCCCTATTACTTCCTCGATGTGCTGTCACGGCGCTTGCCCGCTGACCAAGTCACGGTTACGAGCAATGGCGCGGCCTGTGTCTGTTCGTTCCAGACGATGCGGATCAAGCAAGGACAGCGCCTCTTTACTAACTCTGGTGTCGCCTCGATGGGCTATGGCCTGCCTGCGGCCGTGGGAGCTGCGGTGGCGAGGGGAGGAGGCAGCGTCTTGTGCATCGAGGGTGACGGATCCATCATGATGAACCTGCAGGAGTTGGAGACGATCTCCTACAACGGGCTTAACGTGAAGGTCGTCATTCTCAACAACGACGGGTACCACTCCATCCGCCAGACGCAGACCAATACGTTCAACGCGAACTTCTGTGGTGTGGATAAGGACAGCGGCGTAGGAAGCCCCAACTGGGGCAGGGTGGCGGCAGCATTCGATCTCCCGTTCGTTCGCATCGACAGTACTGACGGTCTTACGGCTGTCATAGATGCCCTCCTTGCCACCGATGGACCAGTTGTCTGCGAGGCGGTTGTTGGTCACGAGCAGAACTTCGAACCTAAGCTCTCGTCGAGGAGGCTCGACGATGGCACCATCATCTCGCCATCCCTAGAGGACATGAGTCCATTTTTGAGTAGGGAGGAGATGGCCCAGAACAGGTTCGGGGGCTAGGCATCACACTACCCATGATACGAAAAACTACATTATAACACGAAAGGAGCAGGGTCATGAATCAGGTTGGTAGGAAGATGGTCGATATCCTCAAGTCTCTCAAGGAGGAGTATGGTTGCGTTGCCGTGAAGGCTGAGTTTGAGGCCGAGGGTTCAAGGACGGACGAGATGATCATGCTCACCGAGGTCCTGAATACGGTCAATATGCCCCTAACCATCAAGATCGGAGGTTGCGAGGCAGTGCGCGACCTGGATCAATGCAAGCTCCTTGGTGCGAGTGGCATCATGGCGCCGATGATCGAGACCCCCTTTGCGCTCTCTAAGTTCAAAGGTGCTGCTCGAAAGGTCTACGGAGACGCGATGGGTGGCATTAACTGGGTGATCAATGCGGAAACCAAAACCTGCAAGAAAAATTATTCCGACATTCTTGCCGAAGGGCAGGGCTTCTTGGACATGGTCGGCATCGGGCGCGTAGACTTCTCCGCATCCTGTGGCCTCACGCGTGCGGATATCAACAATGACTTCATGCTCGAGAGCTGCATCGACCTCGCCAAGCAGTCACGCGGTGCCGGGTTGAGGGTTGCCTTTGGTGGCGGTATCTCGTTTGACGCCATTCCCTTCATTAAGGCCATGGCCCCTTATGCAGATCGCTTTGAGACGCGTAAGGTGCACTTTGAGGTGACTGACGACGAGAGGATCCTCAAAGGCGGCATCCTTTCTGCCATGAGGTTCGAGACGCTTTACCTTGAGAACAAGTGCACCTACTATGACTCGATGGCGAACGAGGACCGCTCACGTCTTAAGATGATGCGTGAGCGGATCGAGAGGGCCGAGGCGTAGGCGGGGCAAAGAAGATCCGCACGGGTTCCTGGGAGGCTTCTGGTGAGTAGACGCCTTGTCATATTTGATGCCGATGGGACGCTGGTAGATACCGTCGAGGACGTGGCTGAGTGCTTCAATCAGGCGTTGGTGGCCGCAGGTTACCCCTCGAGCACGCTCGAGGGCGTGTCTGCGCAGCTGGGAAAGCCCCTTGAGGAGATCGTCAGGGGCATCCTCCCTCCGGACGTCGCAAGAGAAGACGCCGCTGTCACGGCGGTCTCGCAGGCCTATCGGAAGGCATATGCGTCTTCTCCCAAGTCAAGGACCCGTCCTTACCCAGGAGTTAGCAAGGCCCTGCGACAGCTGCTCGACAGCGGCATGCAAATTGCGGTGAACAGCAACAAGCCCCATGATAACCTTGTCAGGCTGATGGATAGGTTCTTCAGCGATCTACCTCTTTTGGTTTCCGGCTATGGCAACGTTGGAGTCAAAAGCGCCAAGCCCGATCCCGAGGGCGCACGATGGCTCATGACTAAGGCCAAGGTGACTCCCGCCGAGACGCTGTACGTCGGTGACACTCGCATCGATGTGGATACGGCCAGCAACGCGGGGGTAGGCTGCGTTGTGGTCGCTTGGGGTCAGGGGACCGATGAGCTTTACCGTGATCCTAGGATCGAACGCGTCGTTATGGACACTGACGAGCTGATTGTTGCATGTGGGAGATGATCGTATGAGTCGCGATATCAGGCGCGCGTTCGTCACGGGTGCGACCAGCATGGTCGGCTCGTCTGTTGTGCGTGCATGCTTGGAAGAGGGGATGGAGGTCATCGCCGCCGTTCGACCTCACTCCAGGCGCATGGGAAACCTCCCTGATAATGAGGGGGTGTCCCAGCTTGAGTGCGAGCTGAGCTCCCTTGCCCAACTTGATACCTCTCAGATCGAACCCTGTGACGCCTTCTTCCATATTGCATGGGCGGGGTCGGCGGGTCCAGTTCGTGACGACGCACAGCTCCAGACCGCAAACATTGGCTATGCCGTGGCGGCCGCCCTGCTCGCAAGTCGCCTTGGATGTCGTGTCTTTGTCGGAGCTGGGTCTCAGGCGGAGTGTGGTCGCGTTGATGGAGACATCACCGTAAACATGGTCGGGGTGCCCGAGACGGGATATGGCATAGCCAAGCAAGCTTCATGTCAAATGACGAGGCTTGTGTGCGAGCGCGTTGGTATGGACCATGTGTGGTCTCGCATTCTGAGCGTGTATGGTCCGGGAGATGCCCCCCACACCATGGTCATGAATGTGATCAGAGATGCCCTGCGAGGTGTTGACCCACCTTGCACGAAGGGGGAGCAGCTTTGGGACTATCTCTATGCTGATGACTGCGGTAGAGCGCTGTTGGCCATGGCACATCGTGGTAGATCTGGTTATGTCTACCCAGTAGGGAGTGGTACATGCAGGCCCTTGGCTGATCTCATCTGGCGGATATGCGATGCTTGCGCCACCGGGGCCGTTCCTAAGCTGGGCGCAATCCCATACTACGACAAGCAGGTTATGCATCTGAGAGCGGACATACGGTCTCTTACGGAAGACACCGGCTTCAGCCCGACCGTATCGTTTGATGAGGGGATTGACCGGACCATCAAGTGGTGCAGGGGGCAGGATGGTTGACGAGGCGGATCAGGGTGGGAAAGCTAGGAAGATCTCGGTGGTGGTACCTTGCTACAACGAGGCCGATAATGTCATACCCATGCATGACGCGATCACAGAGCAGTTCGCGAAGGCGCTGCCCAGCTATGACTATGATATCATCTTCATTGACAACTGCTCCACGGATGGCACCCGTGATAAGCTGCGCCTTCTGTGTGCCCAGGACGAGCGCACCCGCGTGATCCTCAACTCTCGCAACTTTGGGCAGTTCAACTCCCCGTTCTATGGCATGTGTCAGGCGGACGGCGATGCGGTCATCACCATCTGCTGCGATTTCCAGGATCCTGTCGACCTCATCCCCAAGTTCGTTCATGCTTGGGAGGAGGGGCATACGGTCGTCTCTGCCATCAAGACGAACTCAGATGAGGGTAGGGTGCTACGCCTGCTCAGGACCTGCTACTACAAGCTTATCCGCAAGATGAGCGACGTGAGTCAGATCGAGCACTTCACTGGGACGGGACTCTATGACCAACGCTTCATACAAGTCCTCAAGGACCTCGACGACCCCCAACCCTTCCTTCGTGGCATTGTCGCGGAGCTTGGTCCTGCCAACCGCAAGGACATACCGTATCGCCAGGCAGGCAGGCGGGCCGGCAAGACACACAACAGCTTCACGACCCTCTATGATGCCGCCATGCTCTCCTTCACGAGCTATACCAAGGTGCCCCTAAGGCTGGCGACGATAGGCGGCTTTGTCGTCTCGGCCATTACCCTCCTGCTTGCGGTGGTATTCCTTGTCTTGAAGCTGTTGAACTGGAACCAGTATGCGGCGGGTATGGCACCTCTGGTCATCCTGGTCCTTTTGATCGGGTCTACGCAGACCTTCTTCATAGGACTTCTGGGGGAGTATGTCCTCACTATCAACTCGCGTACCATGAAGCGGCCGCTCGTCGTCGAGGAGGAACGCCTCAACTGGCCAGCTGACAGGCCAAGGAAGGGGGAGGGGCCGCGCGAGTAGCCCGTTTTGGTGAGAGGTCCTGCTTCGTCTCTCGGCACCGGGTCACGAGTGCCTGTTTTAGTCGGGTATCCTTGACGCGAGCTTCGGCAGGGCAGTGGTTAACGTGGCCGTGTCATGTGGTGATGCAGGGTGTTACCTGCTCGTGGTCAAACGGAGCTCAGACCAGAAAGGGAGGAAGCAAAGATAGCCCTCCCTCAGTCCCTTGCTAGCGGCTTTGGTGGCTGGCTTTCCTTGGCACTCTTACGGGCACGCGAGAGCTCGTGCGCATAGGGCACAAGAAACGAGATTACGAGCAAAACCATCGTGGCGAGGTAGGACCATGCGGCACCCGTGATGCCAAAGAGCTCCGTCGCGACAGGGCAGAGCAGCGCAGCGAGCGCGGCGGCGATGACGTTGCCCACGATCAGGCTGTTCTGCCTTCGCATGATCGCCATGACGGAGGTGAGGAGCATCGCGACGGCAAGAAAGCCCCCACCTGTCACCAACACGACGAGCTCGACCACATAAGGCGAGAGGTCGGCGGCATAGAGCGCGCTCAGGATGGGAATGCCGAGGATGGCAGCCGCGACGTCGCAGGCTATCGTGATGGCGACAATCAAGGCGATGATACGCCTGATGGTGGAGCTGAAGCCCCTCACGTCATGTCGTGCCCAGCTTAGGCCGAGGGGGGTGAGGTTGGGGTTGTATATGAAGCTCGACAGCATGCTCACGACGAAGGTCGGCATGGCGAGGTAGCCATAATAGGCCTGATGCAGGTCGTCCAGCCTCGCGTCGATCGCATACTTGGGGGCGTTGGTGAGGTAATACTGGAGAGAGGTGACGAGAGCGAGCGCAAAGCAGGCAAGGAGAAGCCTGCCTACCTTTCCAGGCGAGAACCCCTGTCCTGACTGGGGCAGCTTGTGACGGAGTCGTGCCCAGATGCACTCGCAGACGGCGAAGAGGGTCGTGTAGGCCGTGGCTAAGGCTAGGGCAGGGAGCTGGTCACGCAGGATGATAATGGCCGCGACATAGAGGGCGATCGTGGTCAGAAGGCGCGCCGTCAGGACCTTGCCCGCCACATCGAGCCTGCCCTCGCGCTGATACTCCCCGTGGTACACGTCCTCGACGCAGTCTATGAGCTTGAACAGCAGCATGAGGAAGACCACCGCCGTCTTGTCGGGTGGGTAGCCGACGCTTACGGCGTTGAGGGCGAGCAGTGCTGTGCCTAAGGCAAGCATGAGGAGGCTCGTCGCGATGCGCGAGACGCCATACTCCGCAAAGGAGTACTCTCCCGTAGTGTCTGAGGCCTGGTATGCCCGCTCCCCCCACTTCCCTATGGTGAGGAAGAGGTTGGCGTGCGCGTAGGCCAGCGTGAAGACGCCCGCTGCCGTCGCGTCGCAGACATGGCTTATCACGATGACCACGATGACGCTCTGGAACGCCATGAGCAGGCCACTTATGGTGTTCCAGAGGTAGGCGGACCTCATGACGTCCTCTTGTATGGGTTTGTCGAACCTCACCGAAACCTCTCGTCTGGTAGCTTTCGTCATTGGACACCAAGAGGCCTAGCGCTTGAGCAGGTAGGTCTCGGACGAGATATAGCCCTCGTTGGCGCCCATGTAGCCCTTGACGTACGTACACCTGGAGTAGCCAAGCTTCCCCGCAACCTCTCTTGCGTTTTCCTCACCCGTCCGGTTGCTAGGAGCGTTATACATGTCAACGTAGAGCACCACCTCGTCGGGGGTGCCCTTGGACGCGAGGTAGGCGGCGATGCCCGCAGAGGCGGGGTCCTTCTCCACGTGGACGTCCTCGAACTCCATGAGCTGCGGTACGTCGGAGGTGATGGAGTAGTTGTTATCCGCAGGCTCTTGGTATGAGCTTCCCACCAGGTAGACGCAGGGGTCGGCGGTGTAGGGTGCCATGAGCTCCCGCTGTCGGGCGTACTCCTCCCCGAGGGAGACTGGTGGCATCGCGACGTCGAAGGCGAAAAGCGCCGCCACCATCGCCAGGGCCGCGAGGGCCGCCAGGCGGCCCCGCCCCCCGTGCGCGCTGCGCAGCCAGGCGTCCAGCGACAGGGCGGCCCCGGCCGCGACCATCGGGAGGGAGCTGTAGAGGTACCTCGCCGAGAGAAAAGGAGCCACCAGGGAGACGAGGACGAGGGTGAGCAGCCCCGGCGCGACGGACGCGACGACGACCGACGACGCGCCGCCGTCGCCCCCGGCCTCCCCCTCGCGACCGCCCTCGCCGTGCCCGAGGCGGATGCGCGCCCACGCCGAGAGCGCCCACGCCAGGATCGCGACGACCATGTCCTTCAGGGCGTATCGGCCAGACTGTAGGAGACTCTGTGGCCACGCGGGGACG
>ERZ772945.824-NODE-824-length-23650-cov-5.445730_pt1 | contig 23650 bp, 10 predicted proteins | sample MGYA00511681_ERZ772945 | MGnify/ENA primary metagenome ERZ772945 (study PRJEB29015, sample SAMEA2737943) | human oral metagenome | biome: human oral; feature: human-associated habitat; material: dental | place: China | collected 2143 ...
TTACAATATCGGCAGTGCCTCTGGCCTTGACACCATGGAGAGCGTGCGGCGTCTCTTAGGAAGGATGAAGGAGGCGGGCTATCGCATTGATTTCCTGCCGGAAACAGCGGCGGATCTTGCCCAGCTCATGACCAGCCACGCCACGAACGATCTTTCCCTCATGACGGACCAGCAAGCGGAGGAATGCCAAAAACTTGCCGCGAAGGAATACGTCGCTTGGTTTGATACGCTCCCCGAGAGCGCCCGCCAAGGCATGGAAGCCCAGTGGGGAAAAGCCCCGGGCCGGGTCATGCTGTCGGACGAGGGCAATATTTTGGTTCCCGGCACCATGGACGGCAACATCTTCCTGACGGTGCAGCCTGCCCGTCAGTACGGCATGGATCCCCAGCGGGCCTATCACGATCCGAAGATTGCGCCGACCCATCAATATTTGGCCTTCTATTATTGGCTGCGGGAAGTTTTCCAGGCGGATGCAGTGGTTCATGTGGGCACCCACGGGAATGTGGAGTGGCTGCCGGGGAAAGCTACGGGGCTTGATGAGGCCAGTTATCCGGACATCGCCATCGGCTCCCTGCCCAATATCTATCCCTATCTCATGACCATCACCGGGGAAGGGATCATCGCCAAGCGTCGTTCCGGAGCCTGCCTGATCGGCTATCTCCCCGCACCGGTGGCGGAGGCCGGGGCTTTTGACGAGCTGGCAGAATTAGGGAAGATGATGGACGAGTACGCGAATTTCAAGGGAAGCGATGGGGAGCAGACCGAAGCTTTGGCGAAGAAAATTCGTGAATTAGCGGTGCAGGCGAAGCTGGATGATTCTGTTCCCTATGAGGAAGGGATGTCCTTTACCGATTATCTGGCGGATCTCCATAGCTTCATTGAGGAATTACAGGACAGCGAGATCCATGTGGGGCTGCATGTCTTGGGGGAAGCGCCCGCCGGGGATCTCCTCATCGACGAGATCCTCCATCTTTTGCGCCTCCCCAACGGTGCGGTAGGGGCGCTGCCGGATCTTTGGGCGGAAAAGTACGGCACGACACTGGAAGAAATGGAGCGCCATATCTGGGAAGGCTGCGGGAAAAGCGGCCTGACCGGCAGCGAGATCAAACGCCGTATTCGGCAGGAGGGCCGGGATTTCATCGCTGCCCTCGCAGCAGGAGGCTTTACGGCAGACGCCGTGGAGGACGCCATGGCCATCGCTTCTGTCAAGGAAGGCAGTGCTGAGTGGCAGGAGAAAGCGCGCCGGATGGCGGCGTACGTCACGGCGGAAGTCTATCCTCGGCTGGCGCGGACAGGGGAGGAAATGACGCATACGATGGACGCCCTCGCCGGCCGTTATGTCCCGCCGGGGCCGTCAGGTTCCCCCAGCGCCGGGGGCGTTGACCTTTTGCCTTCGGGGCGCAATTTTTACGGATCCGATCCCCGTACCTTGCCCTCTCAGGCGGGGTGGATCACCGGCTGCAAGTTAGCGGATCGGATGATTGAGAAGTACATCACGGAGCAGGGAAAATACCCGGAAAATATCGGCATGGTGCTGTGGTCTGGGCCGAATATGCGGAGCAGCGGCCAAGACATCGCGGAGTTTCTTTACCTGTTGGGGGTTCGGCCGATCTGGCAAAAGGGAAGCCTTCGCGTCGTCAATTTGGAGGTCATTCCTTTAGCCGAACTAAAGCGGCCGCGCATCGATGTGACGGCTCGGATCAGCGGTCTCTTCCGGGATACGCTGCCCCAGATCGCCGAACTCATGGACAAGGCGGTCATGATGGTGGCGGCGCTGGAAGAGAGCGAAGCGGATAATTTCGTCCGCCGCCACATCCGTGAGGACAGCGACGCGCTGAAGGCCGAGGGCGCGTCCCCTGATGACGCCTGGCGCAGCGCAGCCTACCGCGTCTTTGGCGACGCGCCGGGAACCTACGGCTCGGGGATCAATGTGGTATTGGACGCCAAGAATTGGCAGGACGAGAAGGATTTAGCCGAGGTCTACGTGCGCTGGGGCGGGCACGCCTTTGGCGGCGGAGTGCGGGGCGAATACCAGCCGGAACTCTTCAAAAAGCGGCTGGCGGTGATGGATCTCACGGTGAAGAACGAGGAAAATCACGATACGAATATTTTAAGCTCCGACGATTACAACGGCTTTCACGGCGGCATGATCAACGCCGTTCGAAGCCTCAGCGGCCAAGCGCCCCAATCTTATGTCGGCGACAGCAGCAACCGGGGCAATCCGGCCATGCGCACGGTGGCCGAGGAGATGAAGCGCGTGGTGCGGGCGGAAGCCTTGAACCCGAAATACATCGAAGGCCTTATGAAGCACGGCTACAAGGGAGCCATGGATATGGCCAACCGCCTCAGTATCAGCTTTCAGTGGGATGCCACCAGTCAGGTCATGGAGGATTGGATGTACGATAAGTACGCTGAGAAATACGCCTTTGACCCAAAGGTGCAGCAGTGGATGAAAAAGGTCAATCCCTGGGCGCTGCAAAATATCGCCGAAACTCTCTTGGAGGCGGAGCAGCGGCAGATGTGGAACGCCAGCGACGAAACGAAGGAGAAATTACAGGCGCTGTACCTCTCCGTGGAAGGCGAGTTAGAAGAAGACGACGAAGACGATTGACCGCGAGGATTTGGGGCGGCGGATCGCCGCTGAAGGAATTTATACAGGAGGCAGAGTTTATGAAAAGACAGGACACATTTCCCTTTACCGCCATCATCGGGCAGGAGAATATGAAGCAGGCGCTGGTACTCAACGTGGTGAATCCTCGGCTGGGCGGGGTGCTGATCCAAGGGGAGAAGGGGACGGCGAAATCTACAGCGGTGCGGGCGCTGGCCGATCTGCTTCCGCCCCGGCGCTGCATTAAGGGCTGCCGATTCCACGACGATCCCGACGCGCCCGCCGCGTGGTGCGACGAGTGCCACGAAAAATACGACGGCAAAGCGCCCGAAGTGGAGCTGCTTCCCATGAAGGTGGTGGAGCTGCCGGTGAGCGCCACCGAGGATCGTGTCGTCGGCACGCTGGATATTGAGGCGGCCATCCGCGAGGGGAAGCGTTCCTTTGAGACGGGCATCTTGGCAGATGCTAATCGGAACATTCTCTATGTAGACGAGATCAATCTCTTGGACGATCATGTGGTGGACGTGCTGCTTGACTCAGCGGCCATGGGCATCAATACTGTGGAGCGGGAGGGCATTTCCTATTCCCATCCGGCGCGGTTTTCTTTGGTGGGTACTATGAACCCGGAAGAGGGGGACATCCGGCCCCAGCTTTTGGATCGCTTCGCCCTATCGGTTTACGTCGCCGGGGAGAAGGATTTGGATAAACGGGCGGAGGTCATCAAACGCCGCTTGGAATACGAGGACGATCCGGCGGCTTTTGTGGCGAAATGGGAGGAAGAGCAGAAAAATGAGGTGCGCCGCATCGAGCGGGCCATGAAGCTCCTGCCCCAGGTCACGGCGGACAACGAGATCCTGCGGCTGGCGGCGAAGCTCTCCATCGCGCTGGGGGTGGACGGCCATCGGGCGGATATCACCCTCATCAAAACGGCAGAGACGTTGGCGGCGATGGACGGCCACACCGAGGTCAACCGTGAAGATCTGCGGACGGCGGCGAAGTTAGCCCTGCCCCACCGCATGAGACGCCGTCCCTTCGAGGAACAATCCCTCAACTGGGACGACGTCGATAAGGTCATCGACGAATGAAGCGGCAGGGATACCCGCTGACAGCGGTCTGCCGGATGGAAAAAGCCAAGCGCGCCCTCCTCCTGGCGCTGGTCAATCCTCATACAGGCGGCCTTTTGATCAGCGGCGATAAGGGAACGGGAAAATCGACGCTGGCCCGGGGGGCGCGGGAGCTGACGGAAGGGCCGTGGCTGGAAGTTCCCGTCAGCGTCACCGAGGATCGCCTCTTTGGCTCTATTGACACCGAGGAGGCCATCCGCAGCGGACATAAGAAGCTCCTGCCGGGACTCATCGACGAAGCCGACGGGGGCCTTCTCTACATCGACGACGTGAATCTTTTGCGCGACGATCTTCTCTCCGCCATTCTCACCATCGAGGAGGCAGGGGGATACCGCTTGGAAAGGGATGGTCTTTCGGAAGAGCGGCGGACGCGGTTCACCGTGTTGGCGGTGATGTCCCCAGAGAGCGGTACGCTGCCCGCCGCCTGTCTTGATCGCTTCGGCCTCTTCGTTTCGGTAGCTGCAGCAGCGGAAGAGGCGGATCGCATGGAGATCATCCGGCGGGTGACGGCGTATGAAAAAGACGCGGCGGCGTTTCGTGCCTCGTGGCAGACGGAGACGGAGGCCTTAGCGGAGAAAGTCAAGGCCGCTCGGGCGACCCTTTCCGCGGTGGAGGTGTCCGACGCCATGGTCCGCTTAGCGGCGGTCTACACATTAAAGGCCAATGTGGCCGGACATCGGGCGGACATCTTCCTCATCGAAGCGGCGCGCGCCGTAGCCGCTTTGGCGGGGCGGGCCTTTGTGCTGCCCCGGGATTTAGAGGAAGCCTCTGAATTTGTCCTGCCTCATCGGATGCGTCAGCTTCCTTCCGAGGCTGAGGCCCCGGCGGAGCCGCCGCAGCAGCCGGAAAATCCCCCGGATACGCCGGAAGAACAGAAGGAGCCGTCTCCGGAAGAAACCTTCGCTCAACCAGACAGCCCGCCGCCGCCAAATCCCATCGACACGGAGGAACACGAAGGCAAAGAAGAAGACGAAACGCCGCCGGAAGACATGGGCAATCCCAATGCCGGAAGCCGGGAGCGCGTGGACGCCGCTGATACCCGCGTCCTTCTGCCACCTGTCTGGGTCGAGCCGCCGGGGGCGCGGCAGGTGAAGAAGGGCAGCGGCAAGCGCAGCGCCACGAAAACCGATCTCAAGCAGGGCCGCTACGTTCGCGCCGGGATTCCGAAAGGGCGCACCACGGACATCGCCTTCGACGCGACGCTGCGGGCGGCGGCCCCTTTTCAGCGGCTGCGTCCCTCTAACGGCTGTGCTGTGGCCATCCGTCCGGAAGATCTGCGGAGTAAAATTCGGGAAAAACGTACCGGCAACATTTTCCTTTTTGCCGTAGATGCCAGCGGCTCTATGGGGGCGCGGGAACGCATGAAGACCGTCAAGGGCGTCATCTTCAAGATTTTGATGGAGGCCTATCAAAAGCGGGATCGGGTCGGCATGATCGCCTTTCGCAAAAATGAGGCGGAAGTATTGCTGCCTGTGACGCGCAGCGTGGATTTCGCCCAAAAAAAATTAGCCGCCATGCCCACCGGAGGTAAGACTCCGTTGGCTAAGGGGCTGCTCAAGACAGAAGATCTTTTGGACATGATCTATCGGCAGGATCCGGCGCAAGATCCGGTGCTGATCCTCATTACCGATGGCCGGGCTACCCGGGCGCTCCATCCCGGCGCTGATCCGGTGCAGGATGCTATCACCGAAGCCCAGCGCATCGGCAAGCGGAAGCTTCCCATCGCCGTTATCGACACGGAAAACGGCTTCGTCAAATTGGGGCTGGCGAAAAAATTGGCCCGCGCTATGGAGGCGTCTTATTTTCCCGTGGACAAGATCACGGAGGATCGGCTTCTCCATATTTGGCGCAGTACGGCGGCGCGCGCCTGAGAAGCGTCAGGCCTTGATCCAGTGTACCCGGGCTGGGTCGTAGCGATCTTCCGGAATGCGGCGCTTGGCTGGATAGCCGAAGGGGAGGATGGTAAAGGGATCAAGGGTTTCTGGCAGGACAACGGCGGCTCGAACCTTATCCATATTCTCCGGGATGGGGGCGACGCCGATCATCACCGCGCCGAGACCGAGAGTTTCAATTTCCAACATCATGTTTTCCGTGGCGATGGCCATGTCGATATCCCGAAATTCCGGGGCGATGAGGCCCTCCCGGCGGGCGGCCAAGACAAAAGCCGCGGGGGCGTTTTTAACGCACATGGCATAAGGGGTTGCCTGGGACAGAGCCAAGAGTGTGTTCTTTGCCGTGACGACGAAAAATTCCCAAGGCTGTTGATTCTTGGCCGATGGCGCGGCCATGGCAGCCCGCAGAATTTTTTCAATCTTTTCCGGCTCCACGGGGCGTTCCTCAAATTTTCGGACGCTGCTGCGGGTAAAGATGGCTTCCATAAGAGATACCTCCCATTTTTCTTTTATTATATCGAGCTGTTGAGGGAAAAACAAGGGCGGGAGGATAAGCAAGCGAAGTGTAGTTTGCATTTAGTGATTGTGGTGGTATAATATAAATGTACAGTTGGTAGATTTAGTATATGGATCTCAAAAGGAGGTTATGGCATGAAAAAAGCAGCGAAATGGATGAGCGGATTAGGCGCTTTGATGATGGCGGCCGCCGTGACGGGGGCGTCGCTCCCCGTGGCCTGGGCGGCGGAAGATGAAGGACCGCGGGACGGCTTGGGTGGCAGTGGCGAATATAAATACAACGTTCGGCGCGGTATGTATCAACAAGAAGGGGGCGCGACGCACCACGTTAAACCGGGCCGTTATGCTCAGCCCCGGCAGGAAACTGAATAAGGATTGTAAAAGAGAGCCTCACTCCCCTCGCGCATTCGGCGGTGTGGGACAAAGCTCTCTTGATGGGCAGAAGAAAACCCCGGCGCATCCGCGCCGGGGTTTTCTCATTGGAGAACAACGATATGTCGTTTCGTTTACATGTGATTTAACGGCCGTCGAATCTTACATCATGCCCGGCATACCGCCGCCCATGCCGGCTGGAGGCATTGCCGGCGGATTCTTCTCCGGCTTATCGGCGACCAGTGTCTCCGTGGTCAGCACCATAGCCGCGATGCTGGCGGCGTTCTGGAGTGCCGAGCGGGTGACTTTTGCCGGATCGACGATACCTGACTTGATCATGTCTACATACTCGCCGGTCAGCGCATCGAAGCCTTTGCCGGAGCCGGCCTTTTTCAGCTCTTCGACGACCACCGAGCCTTCAAGCCCTGCGTTATTCGCGATCTGACGCACCGGCTCTTCCACGGCCCGCTTGACGATGTCAACGCCCGTCTTGATGTCGCCGTCGGCTTTGATCTTGTCAAGGGCCGGCAGAATATCGATGAAGGTCGCGCCGCCGCCGGCCACGATTCCTTCTTCCACCGCTGCCCGGGTGGCGTTCAGCGCATCCTCAATGCGGAGCTTTTTGTCCTTCATCTCCACCTCAGTGGCTGCACCGATTTCGATGACCGCTACGCCGCCCGCTAATTTCGCCAGACGCTCTTGGAGCTTCTCCTTATCGAAATCGGAAGTTGTCTCCGCTACCTGCTTCTTGAGCTGCTCGACACGAGCCTTGATAGCTTTCTTATCGCCCACGCCATCCACGATGGTGGTCTCATCTTTCGTCGCCCGTACCTGGCCGGCCCGGCCGAGATCAGCGATCGTAACGCTGTCCAGTTTGCGGCCCAGCTCCTCGCTGATGACCGTGCCGCCCGTCAGGATGGCGATATCTTCCAGCATGGCCTTACGGCGATCACCAAAGCCCGGAGCCTTAACCGCCAGCGCCCGGAAGGTGCCGCGCAGCTTGTTCACTACCAGCGTCGCCAGCGCCTCGCCGTCCAAATCTTCGCTGATGATCATGAGTTCCTTGCCCTGTTTGACGACTTCTTCCAAAATCGGCAGAATGTCCGCAATCGCCGAGATCTTACGATCCGTAATGAGGATGTAGGGATCCTTCAGAACCGCTTCCATCTTATCCGTATCCGTCACCATGTAGGGGGAGATGTAGCCCCGGTCGAACTGCATGCCTTCCACGACCCGCAGATTCGTCTCCATCGTCTTGGACTCTTCGACGGTGATGACGCCGTCTTTCCCGACGCGCTCCATGGCTTCGGCAATCAGGTTTCCTACTTCCTCATCGGACGAAGAGATAGCCGCGACCTGAGCAATGGAATCTTTGCCCGCAACTTTTTTCGCCTTCTTTTTGATCTCTTCCACCAGCGTCTTGACTGCCTGCTCAATCCCCTTCTTTAAAACCATGGGGTTCGCGCCGGCCGCCACGTTCCGCAGGCCCTCGTGTACCATCGCCTGCGCCAAGAGCGTCGCCGTCGTTGTGCCGTCACCGGCGATGTCGTTGGTCTTCGTCGCAACTTCCTTGACGAGCTGCGCGCCCATATTCTCAAACGGGTCTTCCAGCTCAATGTCGCGGGCGATGGTCACGCCGTCATTGGTGATGGTCGGTGCGCCGAATTTCTTGTCCAGTACCACATTGCGGCCTTTTGGGCCCAGCGTCACCTTCACCGCGTTGGCCAGCGCGTCAACGCCTCTTTCCAATGCCCGGCGGGCTTCTTCATCAAATAAAATCTGTTTTGCCATCTCAAAGAACCTCCAATTATCTAAATGTATTGTCTATAGAGAATTACAGAATCGCGAGGATGTCGCTCTGACGGATGATGAGGTAATCCTCGTTGTCCACCTTCACTTCGTTCCCCGAATACTTGGCGAAGAGGACCTTATCGCCCTTCTTCACAACCATCGGCGCCAGCTTGCCGCTCTCTAACATCTTACCCTCGCCCACGGCGACGACTTTGCCCTCCTGCGGCTTCTCCTTTGCCGTATCCGGCAGCACGATCCCGCTGGCCGTCTTCATGTCCTGTTCTGAAACCTTGACCACTACCCGTTCGCCCAATGGCTTAATCATTGTTATCGTCCTCCTGAAAACTATAAAATCTTGGTTGTTAGCACTCGACGTCATTGAGTGCTAACTCACAATCCTTATCATAGCGAATTTATTTCCAAAATGCAAGCAAAATTTTTGATTTTTTGTCCTTTTAGCAAAAAATTAATTTCCGATATGGTAAGGTCTGATTTTTAGGGCGTTCACCTTCGCCCGAAGGCGAAAATTTTCACGAATAAAAACGTTACTGGGATGCCTAAAACGGCAGCGATGAGGTAGCTGAGGATGGGCGGATAGCCTAAAAAGTTGTAAAAGAGAAGGACGATGAGGTTTTGGATGATGTAGTTGGGAACGTAGGAGAGGGCGAATTTCAGGCAGCGGTGCAGGCTCAGCGGCTCGGGAAAGATGAAGGTACTATTTAAATAGTAGGCGATGAGATTGCTGGTAAGATAGCCGCAGTTAAAAGCTACGTTGTGGTTCGGTATGAGAAAGGCATAGAGCCATGACAGAAATGTCCCGTTGAAGGTATTGACGCCGCCAACGACGAGGAAGAGGAGAAACTCCCGGGTGAAAAAATGATGTCGGATATGGTGGATGAAATGCACGCCGCAGGCCTCCCTGGTTACTTCGTTGAGGCTATTATCCCCGGTAACGGCCGGATTGTCAAAGGGGGTTGATTTGTTTTTTACCTGAAAGAGGCTGTGCGAGAACAGCAAAGACTTTTTGAAGAGAAATGAGAAAATTTTCCCGGTGGGGTTAAGAAAAGCGGGGGGATGGTCGATAATATGTTTGTAACAGACAGATTCGGGGACTGAGATGTCCCGCTCATACGTGCCAAGGCTGGCGCGAGTATATTCCAGGAGGTCATCACCATGGCTATGGTCATCAAAAACAACATGTCGGCGAAGAACACGCTGAACCAGCTCAATAAGAACAATAAGGCACTGGAAAAGAGTTTGGCGAAGGTTTCTTCGGGCATGCGGATCAATAACGCCGGGGATGACTCTTCGGGCTACGCCATCTCGGAGCGCATGCGGGGACAGATCCTTTCTTTAGGGCAGGACGACCGCAACACGCAGAACGGCAACAGCATGCTGAAGGTGGCCGAGGGCGCGGTGCAGAGTGACATTGAGATTCTCCGCACCTTAAAAGAAAAGGTCATCAACGCGGCGAACGATACGAATACCGATGAAGACCGCATGATCATTCAGCGGGAATTCGATCAGATGGTGGATCAGATCGACGATAACGCGAATGTTACCTACAATGGAATGAAGCTCCTGGACGGGACGAACAATCACTTCGTGAAGAGTCCCGGTACCCATACTTCGCTGGTCAATCAAAGTTTTTGGGAAGGTACGGACGAAAATACGCCGTTTACGGAACTGAGAGATAAGACGGGGAATAAGTTAGATATTGCTCCCACGGACACGGTAACAATTTCCTATGTTAAGCAGGGAGTAACTTATACACAGCCGTTTCCGGTACAAAAGGAAAGCCCCATTCCGTTTTTTCCACCCATTGATTTAACTTTTAAGCGACTTGCTCAAGGCATCTTACGGCCAGAATTTCAATTAAAGATGCCGGTTACTGACGAGATTGGGACGGATGCTTCCGGCAATAAGGTTTATACTGCTGATCATAAACCGGCCATGACATTTGTGGCGACGGATCCTGGTCTGGATGGTCAGATTTCGGGAGTTACGATCTGCGTAACGGACCGCTATGGTAAAGTGAAACAATCCGTGAATACGGTCTTAAATAATTTTACGGAACAGATTCGCGCAGAGGACCCTTCGCCGGACAACTCCATTGTCCTCCAGACGGGGACGAAATCCAATCAGGCAGTGAAGATTGGGCTGTCAGATCTGCGCTGCACGTCGCTGGGACTGAAATCGTCGTTGGGTATGACCTTGCGGATTTCCAGTCAGACATTTGCCAATGCAGCCATCAACGTCATTGAGACGGCCCTGCAAAAGGTGACGGATGAGGCGACACACATCGGTGCCGTTGAGAGCCGTCTCGGAATGACCAGTAACAATATCATTACCCAGCAAGAGAACACACAAAACAGTGAGAGCACCATCCGAGACGCCGATATGGCGGCCGAGATGGCAGAATATACGAAGAACAACGTTCTCCAGCAAGCCAGTCAATCCATGCTGGCGCAAGCTAACCAAAACAGCAGTGCCGTATTAAGTCTGCTGCAGTAATGAGCGTACTAAAAAAGCCTTGCCACGAATACGTAGCAAGGCTTTTTAAGTGGAGATCATGATTTTTGGTTTGCGGATAGATAAAACCCCTTTTATTCGCGTGAAATGCCGTCATTGCGTGACAGCAGGTAGACGCAGTATTGGTTCATACTGATACCCTCGCGTCGGGAATGTTCGGCTAGGGAACTCTAAATGTGCAATGACTGCTTCCGCTGGGGGGCTTTTCATCACATATCCGTAGCTTTCCAATATTTTTTGTAATTCGGCAAAACGGAGGTTCGCAGATATGTATGCGCCGCAATAATTTCTTCCATTTTGACATTTTCACCCCTCCGCTCCTTAGTATAGGTGGTATCGTATTTGGTGTCAATGGGGCACAAAGGAAGAGAGATTGTCAACCTTCGTTTTATTTTTTATGACTGTAGGTCTATATACCCTTGAAAAATTTTTGTTGGTCAGGTTATAATCAGATTATAAAAGTGGGGTAGTGTTGCCATAAATGGAGTGAGGAGAGAATGAGTCATTCAGCGGATAGAAAGTGGCTGTCGCGGCAGGTGGCCATTGCTTTGATGGCGGGGGCGGTGAGCATTGTGCCCCAGGTAGCCTACGGGATGCCACAGGGGGTTGATGGTGCTTCGGCCGCCGTCAATACGGCGACGAAGACCATGACGGTCACTGGGACGGAGACAAATAATGTCGTTGGCTGGCAGGATTTTTCTATCCAACAGCAGGAGACGGTTCATTTTTCCGGGGCCGGGAAAAATTACCTAAACCTTGTCAAGGGGCAAGGGTCTTCTTTTATTGACGGGACGCTGAAGAGCGATGGGGGCAATGTCTATCTCGTCAATCCCAACGGCGTCATCTTCGGCGCTGGGGCGAAGGTGGATGTGGGGGCGGGGACCTTTGCCGCTTCTACGCAGGCGATTGACACCATAAATCAAGCGACGTTTGCTGCTACCGGATCATGCCCCCTGTCCGCCGCTGGGACGACGATGGATGTGGTGAACCTCGTTGATCCGACGAAAGGCGGGTCGATTAAGGCCAGTCATGTGGAAATGGCTGGGCGGAATATCCGCTTTCTGAATACGAAGAGCATAGAGTCGACCGGGGCTACGGTGAATCTGCAATCGAACACGGATGCGGCAGTGACAGCTAACGGGAACGGCTATGTCCACATCGGCTATGACGCGGCGGTGGGGGATTCTTATGGCGCCGCCGATTCATCTGCATCCCCGGTGACCTTGGGGTGGCAGGTAAATGGGGCACTGGCGACAGAAGCTAATGCTTACATGTTGGTCAATAAGGGCATCCAACTGCAAAATATGCAAAGCAAGACGAACGGGAATTACATGTTGGGAAAGGATATCACCCTCAGCGGGAATTTTACTCCGATCTCTACATTTTCCGGCAATTTTGACGGGAATTTTTATACGATTTATGATTTGAATATTCCTTTCGCTTCAGGAGATGCGGGACTTTTTTCCACAATCGATGGCGGTGCAGGTGTCAGCCGCGTAGAGAATGTGCTTTTTGCTAAAGGTGTGATGTCGCCCGAGGCTTCGGTGCAATCCTTTGGGGGATATGCGGGAACAGTGGCGGGGCAGGCAAAAAAAGCCCTCATACAGAATGTGGGAGTCAAGGCGGGCGGAGATGTCTATGGCAACGGATCGGAGGACATGACAGGTGGGCTTGTGGGGCTCGTCGATAATAGTACGATTCGTAGTTCGTATAATGAACGTAAAGTGTTTGGTGGTGGTATTGTTGGCTCGGCTATTCATGGCACTCGCATTAGTGATGTGTATAACAAAGGTGAAGTAAAGTACGGTATTATTGGCAGTAATAAGACTGGAGCCGTTGTAGAACGTGTTTACTCTACCCCTGCGGAAACCGATCTGATGTGGTCGGGGTGGAACGGCTATGCCAGAAATAATAATCCGCAAACGGGCAATCTGAACGGGTATTTTTATTTTTCTGACAAGGCTCAACCCAATGCAGGCAATCCTCCCAGTTCAGCGCAAGTGCATACGGGGCTTAAACCTGAATATAAACGGTATGAAACTTTCATCGAGGGGGTGAATACCGGGACGTACAAAGTTGAGCCTTGGGGCGCAGATCATATCAGCGAGGATGGTGGAGCGCGGACGACGTGGCGTATTCGTGCCAATGGTGAACTGCCTACGCTGACGGCGTTTTACCGGGGTATCGTGGCGGTGAAGTACGAGTACACGATGGGGGATCAGGCGGCGATTGGGGATATTGCTCATCAGGGAAAGAATTGGGAGAAGGAGAATTATCATCCCCAAGAGACTTACAATAGAGAGAATTTAGCGATCGCCAACGTGCAGTATAGCTATGGAAATACTGGGAACTCTGATGTTGTAACGGCTAATCACGGCACGGGCGGCGATACCGGAGTAAAGAATGTCAATCTTACATACGACGGTAAGGCAAAATCGCATGTCTTGTTCCAGTCCGATGAATACGATGTTGTGGGGGGCAATTTTACGATCCAGAAGCGCAAGCTTTCGGGCTCGACTCATGCGACATTGGATCAGGTGGAAAAGGAGTACGACAAAACTTCAAACGCTGCGGCGACAAGCGGTCCGGTAGCGCTGTTTCAAGCACATGGCGATACGGGCGTTATCGAAGGGGATAAAGCCCATGTGCAAGTCACGGGGAACGTGACGGGGACTTTTTATCGCTCTAAGGCTGCATATGATGCTTTGGGAAGCGATAAGACAGCCGCTGAAGTCGAAGAGGTGGGGAAGAATTATTATGTCACGCTGACTTATAACAGCCTCGCGCTTACGGATGACGGCTCGGGCGTGGCGCAGAATTACGATTTTAACGTGCATACGTCAGGCTCGGCGTCGTCGGAACACGGGATGATCACGCCCCGCAATATTAAGCTGAACCTCACGCAGAAAACGAACCTTGATAAAACTTACGACGGCACGACGAATATCGCTAATAACGCCTATACGCCGCAGAATAATATCACCGATAATTTTGCCGCGCAGAAAATGGCGATTCCTACGATCAGTATGGATAAGGTCCAAGTAGAGTATGGCGGTGCGGCGGTCGCCTACGATAATAAGAATGCCAGCACGACGGCAAATGATCGTAAAGTCAACTATACGGGAATGACGCTGTCAGGCAGCGATCGCAAGAATTACCGCCTCGTGGATGAGAACGGTAAAGTTCTCTTTTATAACAACGACGGGGCCAACAACGGCTTTGACAATGTGGAGAATAATACTTCTCACGCCCTCGTCGGGACGGGGGCGATTCTCCGCCGGACGATTAAGGCGGACGGTTTTGTCATGCAGAATGGCCAGGGGCAGCCAGTTACCCCATCGAAGGAGTATGACGCGACCTCAGCTTATACGCTTCCGGCGGGACATTCGATCGTGCAGAATGCGTCTGGAGACAGCGGCGTCATCGAGGCGGATAAGCCGTACATCCGCTTTGAACCCGGTACGGGCGCTAAGTTCCTCGACGGCAGCGGCGCGGAGACGTCAGACGCGACGGATTCCGGCTACGCGACGGCCGCGACGCAGGCTTCTTTTGATCTCACGGCGAAGGCGGATGGGCATGAAGATCTCTTGGATAACTACACCTACGAGGCGCATCCGACGGTCGGCTCCGCTTCCATCAGGACGGGGACGGGTGCGGCGAAGATGGCAGGCCGTATCGAAAAGAAAAATATCCATGCAACGCTCAATCAGACGACGGGGATCGATAAAGTCTACGACGGGACAGACGCGGTTAAATTGACCAATAATGTCAATCTGTCGGGCCTGCTCGCCGACGGGACGGCGTTTTCTTCGTCGGCGGCGTATGAGGATAAGCATGTGGCTTGGGATAACGGGCAGCCAGCGGTAAAAAATATTACTTACACCATCACCCTGACCGGCAGCAAGGCCAATAACTATACGCTGAACGATACAACAGGTGTCACGGCTGCGCTTTCGGCGCAGGGAACCATCACGCCCAAAAAGCTGATAGCGAAGTTCAGCGATGTAACGAAGGTCTATGATGGGACGACGAAGGTGACGGATCCTACCCTGGCCCTTACGACGGATTCGTACAACGGGAACGGCGGCGTCATTGCCGGCGATACGGTCACGCTGACAAAAACTGGGGCGAGCTACGCTTCTAAGCATGTCAAAGACAATAAAGGTCAGCCGAAAACTGTCACCTACACGGGGCTGGCCCTCAATAATCGTGATTATCAGTTGGTGGACGACAGCGGAAACGCCACGACGACAGGAAAGGGCAACGGCACCATCACGCAGACGACGGTGGGGGCGGGTGATATCGTCTGGAATTGGCAGAAGGATGCTGGGCAGAATAATGTCCCCATTACGAAGGTATATGATAACGAGGCTTCCGTCGCTGGGAGAGACGCTAATGGCAATACCGTGGGCGTTGGGACGTATCTGCGATCGGTGGGAGTGCGCTTTGGCAGCGGAAGCGATGCAGTGGTGGAAGATCTTGCCACCAGCGATCATTCAGGGCGTTACGCTTCCCAGAACAGTCAAAATAAAACGGCGCAGACAGTGACCTTTAAGGCGCATTATGACGGCCCCACGACGGCGGCGCCGGATCCCGATGCCGATTATGTGGTGTCGTCTACAGCCTTGACCGCAGGGAATTACCTCGAAAATAATGACCGTACCGGTATCATCACGCCGAAGACAGTGATGGTGACGGTGGCCAACCCGAATCCCACCAAGACCTACGACGGCAACGCAAAGAACACGACGGTGTCTGTTAAGGAAATTACGGATACGATAGGCAGCGCGGTCATCGACGACATCCTGAGTGATGATAATGTGACGGCACTCGATCTCACGAATCAATATCTAACGAAGATGGCGGCGGCACCTGCCAACTACAAGAGTACCTACGGGCGCGGAAATACCGATGCGACGTTTGCCGAGAATGTCAACGCCAGCAATGGCACGCCGCACGATGTGCAGTATACGAATATGCGAGAGGCATTCCGCACGAAGTTTGGCTCGTCTTCGGCGGGAAACTATTCTGTTGAGGAAAACGCCTACGGCAAGGGGACAATCAACCGACGCAACATCGACCCAAATAACTTCGACGTAGTGGACGATCACAACGTGACGTCACATGCGACAAAGGAGTACGACGGAACAACGACGTACAACGTCCCCACAGGCTGGAAGCTCTCCCCCTCGACGGGACCCTCGACGGGTGTGATTGCAGGAGATGATGTGACGTTCCATCTGACGGCGGATGGAGCGCAGTTCACCACCGCTGCACATAACCCGACACCGAACGCCTACGATGCGGACAAGGTCATGTATAACGTCGTCGCGAGCGGCGACCGAGAGAAGATCAAGAACTACACACTCGGCGGACGCAAACTCGAGGACGGCAAGGCAAAGGTCTACGGCGAGGGCAAGATCACGCGCCGTGTGCTCAGTCTCGCGCTCGTGAACAATACGGACATCAACAAGGTGTACGACGGGCAGACAGGGGTTGTCGATACCGATACAAAGCACTGGAAAGCACTTACGAAGACCGATGCAAAGGGCAACGTGGCGTATACCACAGGCTCAAAGGAGCTCGTGAACGACGGCTCGTCCTTCCACATCGAGGCGAACTACTGCAACAGCGCGAACACGGCGAACGACAAGAACGTCGCGCATGACTCTGTGACCCCGCGCAATATCATTGACAAAGCAATCGAATATAACATCTACATTACGGGTGGCGACGCGCGCAACTATGCGTTTGCCAACGGCACACCTACACCGACGAATGCGGAGAACGGACTCAAACTTTCGGCGACAGGAAAGATCACGCCGAAGGATCTTTCGGGTGCGTTTGAAAAGATCACGAAGGAATATGACGGTACGAAGACTGTCGACCCGACAAAGGTCGGCTTCAAGACGGGCACGGACGGTGTCCTCTCAGGCGATACCGTCAATCTCGCCACGCATACGGAATCGTTCCAGAGTGAGAACGTCAACGGCGATGGCACGACGGAGACGATCGGCGGCACTGCGCAGAAGAACTGGGTCAACTACTCGGGGCTTACGCTTGGCGGAGCGGATGCGGGGAACTATACGATCGCCTCGACGGCGAAGGGGCTTGGCGAGATTACGCCGTACGTGCTGAATCCGACTTCGGTGGACTTTTCCATCACGCAGGCATCGAAGACCTATGACGGCACAAAGACGGTCAAGTGGACGGACGGCTCAAGTGCGCCGAGCGATCAGAAGAAGTACATCACAAGCGCGACCGTGAACATCAATGGCAATCACGTCAATGTTCTGAACGATCTGGAGGTGATCTCCGCCGAGTACGATACGAAGAATGTCGATAACGGCAGATCGGCCAACCGCGTGACCTACAATCTGAGCTACACAGGGCAGAGTGGGAACTTCTCGCTCGGCGGGGCATCGACCTTTGCGAAGAAGTACGACGGCGTTATCACGAAGAAGGATGTCACGGTTACGGTCAAGAGCCCGCTGACAAAGACCTACGACGCAACGACGGGTGTACTCGGCGTGGCAAAGAACTCCGCGAACGCAGTCGTCAATACGGCGAACGACATCATCGGCATGACGGGGCTGGTCTCCGGCGACGGCGCGACAAACGAGTCGACGGCGACGTATGCGGACAAGCACGCCGGTACGGGCAAGGTCGTCAACTATGATGTCAAGCTCGACACGGCAAACGCGGGCAACTACAATCTGAAATACAACGGCAATACAATCACTGCACCTATCTCTACCAATAATAACACGATCACGAAGCGCAAGGTGGATGTCACCTTTGCACCTGTGACGAAGAGCTATGACGGTACACCGACGAATACGTCGATCACACCGTCTGTTTCGGCTGCCGATGCGTCGGTGCTCTCACAGGATAATGCTGCTCGTGTCAGCGGCACAACGATCACGGGGCTGACGGGTGTCACGAGTCAGTACGGTACGGGCACAACGGATGCGACCTTTGCCGCCAACCCGAACGCGGGCACGAACAAATCCGTGCAGTACGCGGGCATCGGCACGGCGATGGGCACGGCGTTCGGCGCGAACAACTATGAGTTTGCGACGAACGGCTACGGCAAGGGGACGATCACGAAGGCGAACATCAATGCGAGTGATGTGACCTTTGCCGCGTCCAATGCAGCGAAGGTCTATGACGGCACGAAGACGGTGAAGTATAACGGTTCGAGTGCGTCCAATGATGTGAAGAACTATATCACGACGGCGAGTGTTGTACTGAACGGGAATACGGTCGACCTGCGCAACGACCTTGTCATGGATACGACGGGGACGCAGTACAGCAGTGCGAACGCGACAAATGGAACGCCGGCGACGGTCACGTATAAATTCTACCTGAACAACAGCAACATCAATATTTCGGGGGACAATAACTTTACCAAGACGGCACAGGGCACGATTGACCGCCGTGTGCTGACGCTTGACCTTGCCCAGAAAACGGGCATCGACAAGATCTACGATGCCAATGCGAATCTCGTGGATACGAATACGCGGCACTACGACAAGTTCATTGACGACGATGCAAAGGGCAATGTTACCTATGCATCCGGCACGACGAATGACAACAAGCTCGTACGCACCGCAAACGGCGCTGCGGTCGATGACGGCGCGTCGATGACGATCCGGGCGAACTATGTGAATGCGGGTGTTGCCGATAAGAATGCCGGTATCAACAAGGATATTGCATACAAGGTTAGGATTGGTGGGGCGCAGGGACAGAACTATACCCTTTCGTACAACGGTACGACGGCAGACGCCGAAACGGGCCTTGATCTCACGGGTGCATCGGGTACCATCGCAAAGCGCAAGATCACGCTTGGGTTCGGCGATGTGAATAAGATGTATGACACAACGCCGAACAACACCACGAAGAACATCACCTCTGTGACTGCGGGCAATACCGATGGACGCGGTGCAGCCACGCTTACGGCGGATGGGATCACGAGTGCGTCGTTTGATACGACCGGCATCGTGAGCTATTATGGTGCAGGCACGACGGATGCGACCTTCCAGCGCAATCCGAACGTTGTGACGGATGCAAACGGAAATGTCATCCCGAACGGCAAGGACGTACAGTACTCGAATCTCGCGAATACGCTTGCGGCACAGCCCTATGCGGCCAACTATGAGATCACAAATACGGCGTATGGCAAGGGCACGATTCGCAAGCGTACGGTCACGGCGAACGACTTTACCTTTAACATTAACAATGCCACGAAGATGTATGACGGCACGCGGGATGTCTACTGGAAAGATACCGTGACGGGCAAATCCTACAAGGACATGGATCATGTCAAGAACTATTTCAGCACGAGCAAGCTCGATCTCGGCGGGGGCAATCTCGTTGATATCAATCTCAATGACATCCAGCTGAATTCAGCGAAGTACAATGACGAGCGCGTTGCGCACGCTACGGGTGTCGACTATGATGTGACGATCAATACGCAGAACTTTGAGTTCTCGGGCACTCGGAACCGCATAATCAATCATACGGGTGACAAGATCGAAAAACGCGACCTGGCGACGAAGCTCCCGCCGCATCTCATCAAGGAGTACGATGGTGAGGACACGTTTACTGAGACAAATGAGATATTTGCCAATGCAATGGCACGCGCAAATCTGACGGGTGTTGTCGACCGTGACAAGAACAAGATCCAGCTGAAGGTTCAGGGGACGTACAGCAGCCCTGATGCCTCGGTGGAGACGCGCGCAGATGCGGAGGCGCGTACACCTGCGACAGCGGGACGAAACGTCGCCTACGAGCTGACGCTCTCGGGTGATGCCGATACACTCTCGAACTACAAGATCGGCACGGTGGAGACCCTTGACAGCAATGGCGAGATGAAGGGCAACGGTTCCGGCAAGGCGGATATCTATAAGAAAACGCTGACGGTCAGTGCAGATCCGATTGATAAGGTCTACGACGGCACACGGACGGTTGTTCGCCCCGATGGTTCGACGACGGCACCGCATCCGGCGGCGAATAAGCTGAAACTCAATGGATTTGCGAAGTCGGCAGATCACTTTGACTTCGACCAGACGGCGGCGGATAAGATCGACGGGCTTTACTCCGATCCGAACGTCAGCCGTGCGGCGGACGGCACGATCCTCGACAAGGATATTGCGTACAGCGGAGTGAAGGCGGCGTTTAAGAACTACGCCGACAACCATGCGGGCAGCGCGGCGAGAAACTATCGCGTGGACAGCGACACGGTGTCGGGCAAGGGCAAGATTACACCGCGTACGATCACGCCGAATGATATTGCAAACGGTCTGACGCTCGCGGATGCCACAAAGGTCTATGACGGTACGACGAAGGTCAAGTACAACGGGCAGAATACGCCGGACGCACTCAAGAACTATCTCACGAGCGCGACGGTGAACATCAATGGTACGCCGATTGACATCAAGAAGGAGCTCACGATCCGCGCCGACGAGGCATCAACCCACTACGATACTGCAAACGTGGCGGGCGGCGCACAGCCGCGCGTGACGTATACGCTAAACTATACGGGGCACAATTTCGATATCACGGGTCCGATCACAAAGCAGGCGAACGGTATCATCACGAAGCGGCAGGTCACGGCGTATGCGCCGGGGCAGCTGACGAAGGAGTATGACGGAACGCCCAAGGTCTATGACAGCGGCGACCCGACGATCAAGACGTACTATCGTGGAAATCAGGTTACGTCGGGTGCGGACATCGTGCAGCTGGAGGAAGAGAACGGCGATCGCGGGCTTCTCACGAATGACGGCGTGCAGAATATCTCGACGGCGACATTTGAGGATAAGAAGGCGGGACGCAACAAGAAAGTCAACTATAATATTGCCGTCGATGCTGCCCATGCAGGAAACTATGAACTCGTCGACCAGCGCGGAAATGTGATCTCACAGACCTCGACGAACAACAATACGATCACGCCGCGCCGCCTCGATATCACGTTCGGTGATGTGTCGCGTGCGTATGACGGGACGAGTACGAACACGGATGTGACTGCGCTCGTGAAGGATTCGGATGCGCGTGCGACGCTGCGCCGCGATGGTGTGAATCCCAGCGGCGAGCAGCTGATCTTGCGTGATGCGGCAAATAACGACATTACCTTGCCGAGCGACTACGGCTACGGCAGAACCGACAGTGCCTTTACGAAAAACGCCGACGCAAATCAGACCGGCGAGCCGCCGAAGGATGTGCAGTACCGCAAGCTGGGTGATGCGATGCGTACACTGCTCGGCAATGATGCGGGCAACTATGACTTCGATGAAACGGGCTATGGCAAGGGCCGGATTACGAAGGCAAGCGTGCGCGAGAGCGATTTCCGCATGAAGTTCAAGGATGCGGTAAAGGAGTACGATGGCACGAATGCCGTAAACGACGCACGGTCGCGCCTCGATCGATCGGATAGCCGTATGCGCCTGCCCCGCGCGGAGGGGTGGAAGCCCTTTGCCCTGCAGGACAAGGATATCGCGGACATTAAGGGGACGTATCAGCCGACGGGTGGAAAACGCAGCAAGGATGCGAGCGAGAACAGCCGCGGTGTGCAGTACGAGGTGCAGCTGAGCAAGCAGAACTTCGATTTTGAGAACGGTTGGAATGGGAAAATCCATGGTGATGGCGCGGGCAAGATCAACCGCCGAGCGATCACGGCGGAGACACTGCCGTACCTGACGAAGGAGTATGACGGCACGCGCGGCATTGTGAATGCGGCGCGGGATGCCGACGGCAATCTCATCACGCAGAGCGGCGACGGACTCATGCGATTCCGTCATGCCAATGATGCGGCGAAGCGTGCCCTCATCACGGGCGATGATGTGTCGAATGCGACCACAGCAACGTATGACACCGAGAATGTTGCATGGAAGGACGGTGTCTGGAACCAAGGGAACGGCACGACTGCTGATGTCGGTGTTGCCTATGCACTTGGCCTCTCGGGAGCGGATGCCGCGAACTATAAGATCGTGGACAGCAAGGGCGATGAGGTGACAAATGCCAAGGGGCTAGGCAAGATCACGCCGAAGGAGATCGTGCTGAAGGCTGACCCGCAGGAACGCTGGATCAATGAGGGACTGCCCACCAGCTACACGGGAACGCCACAGGGAACAAACCTTAGTCATAATGAGGTTCCGGAGATTGTACCGGACGAAAAGCTTCCGGGCACGATTGACTATAGTTCGCCGAATGCGCGTCTGCGCGTCGGACACTATGCCGTGAACGGTACGTACCATGCGCCGAACGGTGCAAAAGACGGCGACGTGGTGTCGCGGAACTATCGCTTCATCCAAGATCCTGCAAACGACACTGCACTCTACATCGGTCCATACATTCCCGACTATGAGTACTACAAGGCGATGACGCAGGTAAGCAAGATGACGCCGGACGAGTACGCGTATGAGAATGCGTCGCTCGACCGCACGAATCACTACAGCCGCAAGCCAACGGCACAGGTTGATCCCGTTCCGCCCGCCGTCAATGTGATGAGGGATGGAAAGGATATCACGCGGAGCGATATCAACGTCCTTGACGATACGGTCTACACCATCGTTGACGAGGTATTCGGCTGAGATTTACAAAACACAAAATAAAGAGCGCCCCATTGACGATACTGTGTCGATGGGGCGTTCTTTTGCTAGGGGATCGTTGATAAAATGAGGTGTTTATCAGTGCTTCTCTAAAGTCGTTCTTGTCAAACGACTTGGTGTGCTATATAATATAGGAAAAGGGTGAGCCGACACCTGAAAAACTCCACATTAAGACTCAGACATAAGGGCTGAGAAGTCGGAGAGCGACGGTAAAACTCTACAGAAGACCTAGACATGAGGGCTAGGAAGCCGGGGAGCGGCGGTAAAATCGGTATAGTTGGGGGCATTCGTTTGGATGTCCCCAATTTTTATAGTCAGGTGGTTTCGCAAAGATGAAGAAATTTACCCGCGACGAAACAGTAAAAATTCTACATGAGTCGAGTATCGCTTATCGTGAGAAACTCGCGGGACGAGTGTTTGCTGTCATTTATCAAGATTCTTCTGCAGGAGCGGGGACGGAATGGAAACAGATTGTTTTTTCGGAGAGTAATTTTGCGCATTTGACGGGAGTTCGCTATGCAGAGCAGGTGACGCCGAAGGTGTTCTTTCAGATGTGCTGAGGAAGGTCTATGCAGTATATTCTAAGCGCGCTGGAACAAAAGAAGCGTGGGCATGCGTATACGTTGATGAGAAGATTGTGCATGAAATCAATCAAGATGTGCTTCCGCAGGATATACGGGATGCGATGAAATGAATACGATAAAGAGCGCCCCATCGACGATACTGTGTCGATGGGGCGCCCTTTTGCTAGGGAATCGCTGATAAAATCAGGTGTTTATCAGGACTTCCCTAGTTCCGCGAGCAGTGCGCGGCATCCTGCATCCACGTCGCGGTAGGTCACGTCAAAGTTCCCTGTGTACCACGGGTCGGCGACGTCACGGTTTTCGCCAATGTAGGAGAGGAGGCGGTGTACCTTGCCTTTGGGATCGCCGCCCGTGAGGCGGGCGAGGTCGCGCATATTTTCCTCGTCCATTCCGATGATGATGTCGTATGTGTCGTAGTCGGCGCGTGTCATGAGCGCCGCACTGCGTTTCTCGTATGGGATGGCGTGTGCGTCCAGCACGGCGCGCGTGCCATGGTGGGTGTCGCTGCCGATTTCATCCGTATGAAGTGCCTTGGATGTGACACGGATGCGATCCGCCATTCCCGCCTCGCGAACGAGATGTTTCATCACGAACTCCGCCATCGGCGAGCGGCAGATGTTGC
>ERZ772945.829-NODE-829-length-23532-cov-18.031009_pt1 | contig 23532 bp, 13 predicted proteins | sample MGYA00511681_ERZ772945 | MGnify/ENA primary metagenome ERZ772945 (study PRJEB29015, sample SAMEA2737943) | human oral metagenome | biome: human oral; feature: human-associated habitat; material: dental | place: China | collected 2143 ...
TGCTCGACATCGACCACGGCACCTACCCCTTCGTGACCTCCTCCAACCCGACCGCGGGCGGCGCTCTCACCGGCTCCGGCGTTGGCCCAACCCGCATCGACCGCGTCGTCGGCGTCGCCAAGGCCTACACGACCCGCGTCGGCGAGGGTCCGTTCCCCACTGAGCTGGATGGCGAGGTGGGCGAGGAGCTGCGGCGCAGGGGCGGCGAGTTCGGCGTGACCACGGGTCGCCCGCGCCGCACCGGCTGGTTCGACGCCGTCGTCATGCGCTACTCCACGCGCATCAACGGCCTGACCGACATCTGCCTGACGAAGCTCGACGTTCTCTCCGGCTACGACACGATCCCCGTGTGCGTGGCCTACGAGGTGGACGGCGTGCGCACCGAGGAGATGCCCCTCGATCAGGCGGGCTTCGAGGCCGCCGTGCCCGTGTATGAGGAGCTGCCCGGCTGGCGTGAGGACATCTCCGGTGCGCGTTCCTTTGAGGAGCTGCCACGCGCCGCCCAGGACTACATCACGCGCCTGGAGGAGCTGTCGCGCTGCCGTATTCAGTCCATCGGCGTGGGACCGGGCCGCGAGGCAACCATCGTGCGCTACCCGCTCATGTGAAGCGGTTGGCGGCTGAGCGGGGGCTGACGCATGCGCGTCGGCCCCCGCTGCGCTGTCCGGGCCTCGCCCGCAGCCCCGTGGTCGAGCCTCGTTGTGCTCTATCGTGCGGGAGCCTCGCGCGAGAGGCGGCAGTCTGTGACATCTCCACCGTCGCGAGGGGCAGCCGGGTCGCTGGATGAAACTCCAACCGCCCCTGCGTCGCCGGCCTGTGGGTTCTGTGAAACTCCAACCGCCCCTGCGTCGCCGGCCTGCGGGTTCTGTGAAACTCCAACCGCCCCTGCCTGCCCGAAATGGCGCAAAAATGGCCCTTGCCGGGCGACAGGGGTGGTCGTGGTTTCACTGGGGGTGGGTGTGCTGTACGCGGGGGTGGTCGCGGTTTCGGTCGCGGCTGAGAGGAGGACGGACTCCGCGCAGACGCGCTGAGCCGCGCCCTCGGCGGGCGCGCCTCGGCGCCTGCAAGAGGACGGAAACCGGTAGCAGGGAACGTGCGGGTTGCGGGCGAGGTCGGCACAGACGTCCCGTGTCCCACACCGTGGCCGGGTGCCCCCGCCATCGACGCCCGGATACGACAAAGCACGCCGAACCGAATGCGCCTGTCGGCGCGAAGGCCGCTCGTAGCGGCAGAGTTTGGAGCCCGGGGCATACCGGTCCGGCGTGCTCCACAACTGTACGGCGAAGGAACGCCTCGGCGCATCTTTGGCAGGCGTGCGCATACACACACTCGCTCGGCCCCTCCCCGCCTCCCGCCAGTCGGTGCCCCCCCGCGGCTGTCCCCCCGCGGCCGTCCCACCCCTGCCCCCGCCGCAAGGCGCGGGGCGGGGCCTCGCAACCACCGAACATGTGCGACGATGGAGGCGTGATGACATCAAGCCAGCCTCCCACGCGAACCCGAACCGGCCCCGACCGCGGGCGCCGCCGCGACACACCGGCGACCCTTCGTGTCCCAGCCGCCGTGGGCACGCTCATTGTCATGCTCCTGGCCGCGCTGACGATCGCGGCCTGGTGGTTGCCCGGCTCGCGGTGGAGCGTCGGTCCCGTCGTCGCGGTGGCATCCTTCCTCCTCGCCCTCGGGTGGCCTTCCCTCGCTCGCTTGCACATGCCGTGGCTCGCGCAGGCGGTCCTCGCCCTGGGGGGAGCGCTGACGCCGGTGGCCGTCGCCTACTGGAAGAACCTCGACATCGCGATCCCGCTGACGGGCATCACGCTGGTGGCCCTGGTTGCCGCCACGATTCTCGACGCGCCCGCTCCTCGGGACCACTCCGTCGGGCGAACGAGCGAGCACTGGGGTTCGACGTCCCTGACGGCGGCGCTGGCCTCGTCGGTGACCGCGCTCCTCATCGTCACGGCCGGCTCGATGTGGGTGTCCCTGACCGTTCACGAGCGCTGGTCCGTCATCGTTCCCATGGCTGCTCTGATCGCGCTCGTCGCCGCCGCGTCGGCGCGAACCGGTCGCAGCTCGCGAGCAGTCATCGTGTGGTCGATCATCATGGGGTTGGTTGCGGGCCTGGTCGCAGCCTCGGCGGCGTGGATTCTGGGCCAGACATCCGACCTGCTTCCCGTCGTCTTCCCCTTCATCGCCAGACGATTCGGAGACTTCGCTGCCTTCCTCACGCTCGGTGGCGTCACCGGATTCGGCGTGGGTTTCGCGGTGTCCGTCGTGGACGTGCTCCTGGGCGAGCGGACCTCCTCCGCGCAGCTGGCGAGCGTGCTCGGACGGGGAGCCGCGAAGTTCCTGGTCGCCGCCCTTCCGGTCTACGCGATGATCCGAATCGGCGGGATCTGAACCCGGCCCCTGCGGGTGTCAGACGCTAGGCTGGAGGCATGATGGTGATACCCGCTGATCTGCCCGCACTCGTCGCTCCCGTCGCGTGGATGCTCGGAACCTGGGAGGGGTGGGGCATGCTCGCCCGCCCCGACGCTTCGAGCCGGGGGGACGGGGACGGCGCCGCCGAGGACTCTCCCGTGGTTGAGGAGATCCGCGGCGAGGTCGTCGGAAACCAGATGCGCCTCGTGACACGCGTCTACGCCGGTGCCTCCTCGACCCCGATCGATCCGACCTGGGACGCGGCCAGCGGGCTCTCCGCGATCTCCAAGGGCGACCTCGTGAGTGAGGAAACGCTGTACGTGTCGGTCGCCCCCTCCGATGCCCCGCTTCCCCCGCCCGGGCAGTACTCTCCGCGAGAGTTCGCGGCGACCTCGGCCTCGACTCAGGGGCACGCGGCGGTCTGGAACGGCGTGAGCGTGGGACCGCGCGTCCAGATGGTCTCCGACGCGATCGCGCTGGGCGAGGGCACGCAGCGACTCGTTCACCTCGGGCGCATGTTTGGCCTGGTGGCCGGGGAGCTCATGTGGACGCAGGAACGCACGCTCGACGGGGAGCAGGAGGCGAGCGTTGAGATCTCGGGACGACTGATGCGAACCGCGCAGGCCTCGACGGAGTCGGGCGAACCCATCGACGGAATCGACGATTCTGAGGGTGGTTTCCTTGTCTGAGGAACGCCGCGCTGACATCCTCGACGAGGCCGTGACCTCCTTCGGCGCGACCCCACACTGGGGGGACCCCGCGGGCGAGCAGTGGGCGCTCGAGGGCGGGCGCGCCATCGTGGAGCGTCCCGATCTGGCGGTCATTGACGTGGGCGGCGCGGATCGGGCGACCTGGCTGACGTCGCTGGCGTCCCAGGTTCTGACCGGGATGGCTCCCGGAGACAGCCGCGAGCTGCTGATCCTGTCTCCCGAGGGACGCATCGAGCACTGGGCGGGCGCCAGCGACGACGGCGAGACGACCCACCTGATCGTGGAGCGTTCCGACGCGGACTCTTTCGTTGAGTTCCTCGAATCCATGCGCTTCGCGCTGAGGGTGAGCGTGGGCGTGCGCGACGCGGTTGTCTTCTCGTCCGTGCGCGCCGGAGCCAACACCGCCGACGCCGCTTCGGCCCTGCCCGGGATCGAGTGGACGTGGGAGGACCCGTGGCCCGGGGTCGCCGAGGGCGGCGCGGCGTACTTTCAGGGCGAACGTCACCCGGGCGCGCGCACGCCGATGATGTACCACGTGGCCTCGCCCGAGGGGGCCGCCAGCTTCGAGGACGCCTGGCTGGGTGTCACCGAGGGAGGGAGTCGTCGCCGGGCCGGCATCTTGGCGTGGGAGGCCATGCGCATCGCCGCGTGGAAGCCGCGCCTGGGACGCGAGGTGGATGCTCGCACGATCCCGGCCGAGGTGGACTGGCTGCGCACCGCCGTCCACACCGATAAGGGCTGCTATCGCGGGCAGGAGACCATTGCTCGCGTCATCAACCTGGGGCGTCCGCCGCGCCGCCTCACCTACCTGCAGCTCGATGGCTCGCGCGCCGACCTGCCCGCCCCGGGCACTCCCATCGAGGTCGGGGGGCGACAGGTTGGGGTGATCACCTCGGCCGCCCGCCACGCCGACGAGGGGCCGGTGGCCCTGGCGCTCCTGGCTCGCGCGCTTCCCGTGACGACGGTCTTCGACATTGACGGGGTGGCTGCCGCGCAGGAAGAGATCGTGCCCCAGCACGGTAAGTCCTCCATCTCCCCGCAGACTCGTCCCGGGGCCGACCTGTCCCGCGAGGCGGGCCAGCGCGGCGGGGCGAGCGGATTCGGTGGGCTCGGTTCCGCGCTGGGGGCGCGCTGATGCGAGCCGTTATTCAGCGCGCGACCTCGGGGGAGGTGCGGGTCGGCGGCCGCGTCGTCGGACGCCTCACCTTCGGCGAGGGACCCCTCGGGCGCGCGGGGGATGAACCCGGCGCCCCGGCGAAAGCCCGCGTGGACGGCGAGAGCGCGCAGGCGCGCCAGGGCCTCGTGGTCCTGCTGGGGGTCCGGCGAGGCGACGGCCCCGAGCAGGTGGCCACCGTTGCCCGCAAGATCGCGGAGCTGCGTGTCCTTAACGGCGAGGTCAGCGCGTCGGAGGCGGGCGCCCCGATCCTTCTCATCTCGCAGTTCACGCTGTACGGGGACACGCGCAAAGGTCGGCGCCCCTCGTGGGCGCACGCCGCTCCCGGGGAGGAGGCGGAGCCTCTCGTTGACGCGGTCGCGCAGGAGCTGCGCGCGCGTGGCCTGCACGTTGAAACGGGCCAGTTTGGCGCGATGATGGAGGTCCGCCTCGTTAACGACGGACCGTTTACGGTTCTGGTGGAGGCCTAGCTCGCGGGGCCTGCCGCCCGGCCTCGCTCGCTGAGCGTTTCTGTGGTCGCGGTGCCCGCGTGCGCTTCCGCGCCGCCGGACCGTCGTGGTTTGTTGGCCGGTGCCGTGCTGTGGGTTTGCTGGCCTGCCGTGGGTCCGGCTACGCGCACGTTAACCCACTAGGTGGCCGCTTCGGCCCGGTAGGTGGCGGTGTAGGCCCAGCTACGCGCACGTTAACCCACTAGGTGGCGGGTGGGCGGGGTGGCCCACGCTCCACTAACTGGGCTAACCTGCGCAGCTGCCGGGCCCACGCTCCACTAACTGGGCTAACCTGCGCACCTACTGGGCCCACGCTCCACTAACTGGGCTAACCTGCGCAGCTGCCGGGCCCACACGGCCAAGTAGTGGGCGAACGAGCACGAGGCGCGAGGCACAAACCACGAGGGCTTGCGGAGCCGACCCGGCACGTGAGGAAGATGGCCCGTTCCGAAAGCCGTAACGTTGCAATCTCGAGCGGGCCCGGCGCGTGCGGAAAACGGCGTTCCCGACGTCGCGGGACGTGCCGCCCAGAGGGAGTCGGAGGGCCGATTCCGTCCCGGCCTCGTCGAGAGGGTCCCGTCCGGCGAGCTTGCCCGCACACTCGCCGCCCCATGCCCTGCGCCCAGGGCGAAAGCGCGCGCACGCCGTGAGCTGGCCTCGTAGTCTGGTAACCAGTCAACTGGGATGGGTCTGTGCCGAGTTCGGCGCGGTGGACGCCCCTGAAATGAGGAGAGGCATGTTCGAACGCTTTACCGACCGCGCTCGCCGGGTCGTCGTGCTCGCGCAGGACGAGGCACGCGGTCTCAAGCACAACTACATCGGCACGGAGCACCTGCTGCTCGGTCTGATCTCGGAGGGTGAGGGCGTCGCCGCCAAGGCCCTGGAGACGATGGAGATCAAGGGTGAGGCCGTGCGCGCCTCGGTCATCGAGATCATCGGCGAGGGCGAGAAGCCGGTTGAGGGCCACATTCCCTTCACCCCGCGCGCCAAGCGCGTCTTCGAACTGAGCCTGCGTGAGGCCCTGCAGCTGGGCCACAACTACATCGGCACGGAGCACCTGCTGCTCGGCCTGCTCAAGGAGGGCGAGGGCGTGGCCGCCCAGGTCCTTACCAAGCAGGGGGCCGACCTGGCGCAGGTGCGCCAGACCGTCATCCAGATGCTGTCCGGCTACCAGCGCGGCGATGAGGAGGGCCGCGAGTCCGTGGGAGCCGGCGTGGGTGGCACCGGCGGCCCCGAGCGCTCCAACTCGGCGATCCTGGAGCAGTTCGGTCGCAACCTGACGCAGGCCGCGCGCGAGAACAAGCTGGATCCCGTGATCGGGCGTCGCACGGAGATGGAACGTGTCATGCAGGTCCTGTCGCGGCGCACGAAGAACAACCCGGTGCTCATCGGCGAGCCGGGCGTCGGCAAGACCGCCGTCGTTGAGGGGCTCGCCCAGGCGATCGTGGCGGGCGACGTGCCCGAGACGATCAAGGATCGGCAGATCTACAGCCTCGACATGGGGTCGCTGGTGGCGGGTTCGCGCTATCGCGGCGACTTCGAGGAGCGCCTGAAGAAGGTGCTCAAGGAGATCCGCACGCGCGGGGACATCATCTTGTTCATTGACGAGATTCACACGCTCGTTGGCGCGGGCGCCGCGGAGGGGTCGATCGACGCCGCCCAGATGCTCAAGCCGATGCTGGCGCGCGGCGAGCTGCAGACGATCGGTGCGACCACGAACGACGAGTACCGCAAGTACATCGAGAAGGACGCGGCGCTGGAGCGTCGCTTCCAGCCGGTGAAGGTGGACGAGCCCAGCGTCGACGAGACGGTGGAGATTCTCAAGGGCCTGCGTGACCGCTACGAGGCGCACCATCGCGTCATCATCACGGACGCCGCGATCCAGGCGGCCGCGGAGCTGGCCGACCGCTACATCTCGGATCGCTTCCTGCCCGATAAGGCCATCGACCTGGTCGACGAGGCGGGCGCCCGCCTGCGCATCCGCCGCATGACCGCCCCGCCGGAGCTGCGCGAGCTCGACGAGAAGATCGCCGAGGTACGCCGCAACAAGGAGGCGGCCATTGACGACCAGGACTTCGAGAAGGCGGCCTCCCTGCGCGACGAGGAGTCGAAGCTCGCGGAGGAGCGCAAGTCGAAGGAAGAAGCCTGGAAGGGCGGGGAATCCGACGAGATCGCCGAGGTGGGGGATCAGGAGATCGCCGAGGTCCTGGCCATGTCGACGGGTATTCCGGTCGTGCGCCTGACCCAGACGGAGACCGCGAAGCTGCTCAAGATGGAGGATGAGCTGCACAAGCGCGTCATCGGGCAGGACGAGGCCGTCAAGGCCCTTGCCCAGTCGATCCGCCGCACGCGCAGCGGCCTGAAGGATCCGAACCGTCCCGGCGGCTCCTTCATCTTCGCGGGCCCGACGGGCGTGGGTAAGACGGAGCTGGCCAAGGCGCTCGCCGAGTTCCTCTTCGGGGATGAGGACGCTCTGATTCAGCTCGACATGTCGGAGTTCTCCGAGAAGCACACGGCCTCGCGCCTCTTTGGTGCGCCTCCCGGCTACGTCGGCTACGACGAGGGCGGGCAGCTGACGGAGAAGGTGCGCCGCAAGCCGTTCTCGGTTGTTCTTTTCGACGAGGTCGAGAAGGCTCACCCGGACATCTTCAACTCCCTGCTGCAGATCTTGGAGGAAGGCCGCCTGACCGATTCCCAGGGCCGCAAGGTGGACTTTAAGAACACGGTCATCATCATGACGACCAACCTGGGGACCCGCGACATCAATAAGGGTGTTCTCACGGGCTTCCAGACGGCGGATCACTCGACGCACGACTACGGCCGCATGAAGGCGAAGGTCGCGGAGGAACTCAAGCAGCACTTCCGGCCGGAGTTCCTCAACCGCGTCGATGACACGATCGTGTTCCCGCCGCTGACCAAGCCCGAGATCGCCCGCATCGTGGATTTGATGATCGCGAAGCTGGCCAAGCGCATGGAGGCTCAGGATATGCGACTGCAGCTGACGGACGAGGCGCGCGAGCTCCTCGCGGACGTCGGCTTCGATCCGGTTCTGGGAGCCCGCCCGCTGCGTCGCGCCATTCAGCGAGAGATCGAGGACGCGCTGAGCGAACGCATCCTGTTCGGAGAGCTGCAACCTGGTCAGGTTGTCACGGTTGGCGTGCAGGAAGAGGGAGGCGAGCGCTCCTTCACCTTCAACGGGGAGTGATCTTCTCGCCAGTTGCGCCGGGATGACAAGTGTGTGGTTGGTGGTAAAGCGACCGCCGCTCTGTGAGAGACCCCCCTCTGGTTGTTAGGTAATCGCCTGTCTGATAGATTCTGATTAACTATTGGATTCGTGTGAACTCGTGCCACACTATGTTCAGGGCACTGCTCATCTATCGAGAGAAGGGTCATGACCTCGCGACCGCGACGACACCTGACTAGCGTGAGGCGACGCCTGCCGTCGGCCATCCTCATGCTGGTCGTTGTTGCACTCTGCATCGCGGGCGTCATCTACCGGGGCGCGGAAGTCACCCAGGTCAACGTCAACGACGGTGGCATCTGGGTGACGAACAAGTCGAAACAGATGGTCGGCCACCTCGACTACGAGGCCCGCATCCTCGACGGTGCGCTGCGCACCGAGGCCACCAACTTCGACGTGGGTCAGGCGGCCGAGACCGTCACCGTCTCCGACCTCAGCTCCCTCACGGTCGCTCCGGTCAACGTCACTCAGGTCGCCCTCGGCGCCCCGACCGCTCTGCCTGCCGGTTCCATTGCCATGCAGGGCGGCGACGTCCTGGGCGTGCTCAACGCCGCCGACGGCACCCTGTGGACGACGTCCGCGTCCTCCCCGAGCCCCTCCAACCTCGCCGAATCAGCGGCTCTGGCCTCGAACATGGGGGCCAGCGCCTTCGTGACCGGCGAGGACGGGTCCGTCTACTCCCTCTCGGCCTCGGGAACGCTCACGACCGTGAAGCATCGCGGCTCGGTTGACGAAACGAAGACGAGTCAGGTCGCCGGGATCTCCGAGGACGCCCGCCTGTCCATGACGGTCGTCGGTGATCAGGTTGTCGCCCTCGATGCGGCGTCCAACACGCTCTACCTCCCGGGGAACAAGACCCTTGACCTCGGCGCCGCCGGTGTCGAGTCCGGCGGTGTCCTGCAGCAGGCCGGACCGAAGGACGACTCGGTCCTGCTGGCCACGGCCACGTCCCTGGTCTCGATCCCGCTGGCGGGTGGGCGCCCCTCGATCACGCCCGCCGCCGAGGGTGCCCCGAGCGGCATCCCGGCGGCCCCCGTGCGCCACGAAGGCTGCGCCTACGGCGCGTGGAGCGGATCGGGGGCATACGTGCGCTCCTGCAAGGACCCCTCCTCGAACAAGCAGATGGTGGTTGACACGCTCACCTCCGCCCGCGAGGTTGTCTTCCGCACCAACCGCAAGGCCATCGTCCTCAACGATGTCGCCGAGGGGGACGTGTGGCTGCCCGACTCGAACATGGTCCTCATGGACAACTGGGACGAGGTCGAGAACCAGCTCGAAGAGAGCGAAGAAGAGCAGGACAGCCCGGAGCTCACCAACGAGGTGGCCGACCCGCAGCAGCGCGAGGAAAACACCCCGCCCGAGGCCGTTGACGACGAGTTCGGCATCCGCCCGGGGCGCTCCACCGTCCTGCCCGTCCTGGACAACGACTCAGACCTGGATGGCGACGTGCTGACCGCCACCCCGACCTCGCAGCCCGGGTGGGGCTCGGTGGTCGTGGCGCGCAGCGGGCGCGCCCTGCAAATCGAGGACGTCTCGGCGGACCAGAGCGGATCCACGTCCTTCACCTACGAGGCGTCGGACGGGCAGGCCTCCGCCTCCGCCCGCGTTCAGGTCACGGTCCATCCCTACGGGCAGAACGAGGCGCCGGTTCAGGTGCGCTCCTCCTCCGTCAAGATCGGGGTGGGCGCGCGGATCCAGTACCAGGCCCTCAGCGACTGGCGTGACCCCGATGGCGACCCGATCTACCTCAAGGACGTGCAGGCTCCCACCGGCCTGGACGTCTCCTTCGTCGAAGACGGCACCGTGACGATTAACGAGGAGGGCAGTTCCGCCGGGCCCAAGACCGTCGTCCTGACGGTGGCGGACGACCAGGGGGCCGAGGCGCGCGGCGAGCTCGTCGTCAACGTCCAGGAGGCGGGTAACCTGCCGCCCTCGGCCAACGGCGACCTCTTCCAGGCACACCCGGGCGAGACCATCACCCTCGACCCTCTCAGGAACGACACCGACCCCAACGGCGACCCTCTGTCCCTCGCCGCCGTCTCCGGAGCCCCGTCGGGCGTGACTCTCACCCCGGATCTCGACCGCGGCACCATCGACTTTCGGGCGCAGCAGCCCGGGTCCTACTCCTTCGCCTACACGGTCTCCGACGGGATCGCGACGACGCTGGGCATCATCCGCGTGGAGGTCGTGGCCGCGTCCTCGGTGCGCCCCGTCGCGGAGAACGACACCGCCGTCCTGCCCCAGGGCGGGTCCGTGCTGGTCAATCCCCTCGGCAACGACTACGACCCCGCCGGAGGCATGCTCTCCGTGACCTCGGTGGATACGTCGAAGGCGCCCGAGATCGAGGTCGCGCTCATCGAACGTCACCTCCTGCGAATCACTGCCCACGCGGGCATCGACAAGACGGTGACCTTCTCCTACACGGTTTCCAACGGCCAGGGAAACGCCACCGCCGAGGTGACCGTGATTCCCGGCGCTTCGGATCGTTCCGACCTGCCGCCCATCCTGGCGCCCGACCGGGCAAAGGTGCGCGTCGGCGACGTCGGAACCGCGTCGGTCCTGTCCAACGACCGCTCCCCGGCAGGCCTGAGCCTCCAGGTCGAGTCGACCCTCGAGTACGACCGCGCCTCGTCGATTGGGACGCCCTTCGTGACGGGTAACCAGGTGCGCCTTGAGGCGGGAACGAGCCCCGGGCTTCTCGAGGTCGTCTACTCGGTCATCGACTCCGCCGGCAACCGCGCCTCCAGCACCGTCACCTTCGAGGTCATCCCGGACACCGAGAGCAACGAGGCCCCCCGTCCGAGGACCCTCAACGCGTGGACGAGCGCCGGCCAGGCCGTGACGATTCCCGTCACGCTGAGCGGCATCGATCCCGATGGCGACTCGGTGACGCTGGTCGGCGTGGACTCCTCGCCGACCCAGGGCGTGGCCACCGCCTCGGCCACCTGGATCGACTACACCCCCAACCGCGGGGCGGTGGGCACCGACACCTTCACCTACACGGTCGAGGACCGCAAGGGAGCGCGCGCCTCCGCCCGCGTGCGCGTCGCGATCTCCCCGTCACCCACGTCCAACCAGAACCCCGTGGCCGTCCCGGACACCGTGCAGGCTCGCCCTGATCGCGTCCTCAACATCAACGTCCTGTCCAACGACGTCGATCCCGACGGCGACACGCTCTCCCTGGACGAGGACGGCCTGACGACGGCCACGCCCGCGCTCAATCCGCAGGTCCGCTCCGCGACCACGATCTCCGTGCGCACCCCATCCGAACCCGGCAGCTACGCGGTCGCCTACACGGTCTCGGACGGCCGAGGCGGCTCGGCCACCGGTTTGGCCACCATCTACGTATCCGAGGACGTCCCCCTCAAGGCCCCCGTCGCCCGCGACGACTACGTGGCCTACACGGAGCTGCCCGAGGACGGGTCGGCCGTGCGCGTGCGCGTCGTCGACAACGACGACGACCCCGACGGGTCGGTCGACGAGCTGAAGGTCACCACCGGCGAGTCCGGGGTGAACGTGAGCGGCCAGGACCTGCTCATCCCGGTCTCCGACCAGCTGCGCCTCGTCGTCTACACGATCACCGACCGCGACGGACTGACCAACTCCGCGGTCGTCACCGTGCCCGGACGCAACGGCACCGCGCCCTTCCTGAACAACGCGAACCTCCCGATCGAGGTGGACGCGGGATCCCAGCGCACGATCTCCCTCTCCGACTACGTCATCGTGCGATCGGGTCGCTCTGCGCGGCTGGTGGAGGGGTCCTCTCCGGCCGCCCAGGCGGGGCTGACGTCGGTGAGCGCCGAGGGCGCGACGCAGCTGACGATCAGCGCGGCCGAGAGCTTCTCCGGAAACACGGCGTTCACCATTCAGGTCAGCGATGGGGATGACGCGGGCGCTCTGTCATCGAGCCTGTCCGTACCCGTTCGCGTGCGCGCGACCCAGAACCAGCCGCCCACCTTCACCCCGACCGGCGTGCGTGTCGAGGCCGGGGGCGAGGCCGTCACCCAGAACCTGGCGCTCGGAGTCACTGACCCCGAGGGAGGCGACCCCTCGACCTTCACGTACGCGGTGGGGAGCGTTCCCGACGGCATCAGCGCCTCGGTGTCGGGTTCGACCCTCACCGTGACCGCGGCCCAGGACACCGCCCGAGGCCCGGCCGGATCCATCGGGGTGAGCGTGACCGACACGGACGGAAACTCGGTGTCGGGTTCCGTCCCCGTCGAGGTCGTGTCCTCCTCCAAGCCTCACGTCAGTGCGCCTGACTACCAGGAACGGGGCCGGGTCGGCGAAACGGTGAGGGTGGATGTCGCCTCCCGGGCCATCAACCCCTTCCCCGATTCCCCGCTCACCCTCGAGGGCGCGGTCATGGGCCTGGGAGGCGGGCAGGTGCGCGCCGAGGGAACGGTCGTGTCGATCACCCCCGACGAGGTGGGAACCATCAAGGTCACCTACCGCCTCAACGACTACCTGGGCGACCCGTCTCGCTCGGCCCAGGGCAACATTGTCGTCACCGTCGTCGGCGCGCCGGGTGCCCCCACGGGAGTGCGCGCCGAGGCCAGGGGGACGAGCGGCGCTCGCGTGACCTTCACCCCGGGCGCGGCCAACGGCGCCACCGTCACCGGCTACCGGGTACTCGACGCGGACTCGGGCCAGCAGCTGTCGGCCACCTGCACCGCCGGCTCGTGTACGGTCGATGGTCTCAGCGCCGGTCGCGGCTACTCCTTCTCCGTTGTCGCCACCAGCAGCGAGGGCGATTCCAAGCCCTCCGCAGCATCCAACAGAATCTCGACGGTGGGCAAGCCCAGCCAGATGGTTGCGCCCACCGTGAAAGAGGGAGACTCCGTGCTCAACGTGTCGTGGGAGGCTCCCACCGACAACGGCGGGGCGGCGATCGACCACTATGAGCTTCAGGTCAACGGCGGCCAACCGACCAGCTACACCACCACGTCGGCCACGCTTTCCGTGGTCAACGGGCACGACTACGCTGTGCAGGTCCGGGCCGTCAACCGCGAGGGTCAGGCCGGACCGTGGTCCTCGCCCACCATCGGACGCCCACACCCCTCGCACGTCGCCCCCGACGAGCCGGTCGTCACCGTGACCACCGAACGCTGGGAGGGACAGGGCCAGATCGTGGCGAAGGTCTTCGTCTCGTGGACGGTCGGCAACAGCGGCGGCAGCGGATGGGGGACAACCACCGTCACCGTCAACGGCGAGTCTTACAACGTTACGGCGGACGAGGACCAGCGTAAGACTAAGAAGGTGGTCCTCGAGGACTCGGTGACCTTAGCGACCGTGACCGTCACCGTGCGCAACGCCGAGGGCGACGCCACCACGTCGGCCCCCCAGACCGTGCGCATCCCGCCGAACCCGAACACCCCGCCCTTCGAGATCGACCCGCCGACGATCACGGCGACGGGCAACTCCGGCCAGCTCCACGCCACGAACGTCAACGTCAAGCCCGGACGCGGCTACCTCGCCAACGAGCTCACCGTGTTCTGGGGAACGAGCGGCGCCGACTGCTCCGCCAAGGCCCGCTCTAACGACCCCTACCGCAGGGTCCAGGGCACGAACTTCGTGTGGTTCGGGGGAGATGAGGCTAACGGGGTTCCGCAGAACTTCTACTTCTGCCAGATCTCGACCTCGGGCCTGGTCTCGAGCGCCATCAGGGTCACCGGCACGCCGAGGAACGACCACGCCGTTCCGGACAAGGATTGGGCGAACATCGAGATTCGCGCCGACTACGTGCCCTACCCCGACGGCGGCTTCGCGGTGGGAATCCGCCGCACCAAGGAGACCGAGGGCCTGTGCACCTACGGTTGCCGGCTCAAGGTCGTCGATTCGGCGACCGGCCAGACGATCTACAAGCAGAGCGACGCCGTCATATCGCCCACCGAGACACCGGGTCTTCGGGTCGAAGGCTCCATACTGCCCGTCGACGAGCCCTATCGAGTTGCCCTCTACATCACCCTGTCGACGGGCAAAGAGCTGGTCAAGTACATGCACTAGGGCACGGTCCGGGCGGGAAGGCCCGGAACCAGCACACCGACAACCAACACAACGACCGAAGAGAAAAGGATACTCATGTCACTGTCCATTGAGGACGCGACGCGTTTCGCCCAGGTTTTCAAGAGCCTCGTCAACGGGGTCTCCGTGGCGGTCTTGGACAAGCGCCAGGCGGTTCGCCTCGCGCTCACGACGATGTTTGCCGGAGGACACCTGCTGCTCGAGGACGCCCCGGGCACCGGCAAGACCGCCCTGGCGCGCGCCATCAGCGCCGTCATCGATGGCACGCACTCGCGTATCCAGTTCACCCCCGACCTGCTTCCCTCCGACATCACGGGCGTGAACATGTTCAACCAGAAGACCGGCGAGTGGGTCTTCCACGCGGGCCCCGTCTTCGCCGAGATCGTCCTGGCGGACGAGATCAACCGCGCCTCGCCCAAGACCCAGTCCGCCCTGCTGGAGGTCATGGAGGAAGCGCAGGTCACGGTGGACGGCGTGCGTCGCCCCGCACCCCAGCCCTTCATGGTCATCGCGACCCAGAACCCCGTCGAGCAGGCCGGAACATACCCCCTGCCCGAGGCCCAGCTCGACCGCTTCCTCATGAAGACCTCGATCGGCTACCCGTCGCGCAGCGCCATGATCGACGTCCTCGACGGCTCGGCATCCCCGGACCGCTCGAAGAACCTCCAGCCCATGGTGTCCGGCCAGGACATCGTCGCCTGGTCCGCCCTGGCCGCGGACAACCACACCGACCGCGCGGTCCTGGACTACGTGGCGGCCCTGGCGGAGGCCACCCGCGAGGACGAGTCCTCCCTGCTGGGCGTCTCCACGCGTGGCGCGATCGGCATGGTCCGATGCACCCGCGTGTGGGCGGCCGCGCAGGGGCGTAACTTCGTCCTGCCCGACGACGTCAAGGCCCTCGCCGTGCCCGTGTGGGCCCACCGCATCGTCGTTGACCCGGACGCCGCGTTCTCCGGCGCGACCTCCGAGGGCGTCATCCAGCGCGCCCTCACCTCGGTCCCCGCACCCGCGGTCGGCGCGTAAGGATCCTCCCGGTAGCAGTGATGGAAGGGAAGCGTTCGGATAGCGCGGACGGGGTGCGGCACCGCAGGGAGCAAAGCGCTCGTGTGCGCCCCGTCGCGGCGCTCACGGGCGCCGTCACGCCGATCGGCTGGGCCGTCATCGTGCTCGTCGTCGCCGGCGTCGCGGTCGCCGCAGCGTTCCAGTGGGTCGAGGCGTTGGCGTGCGCGCTTGCGGGCGTCGTCGCGCTCGTGCTGGCGGCCACCCGCGTCGCGTGGAAGCCCCCGCACCTCGTGTCGATCCGCGTCCCCAACGAGCGCATCGTCGCCGGCCAGACGGCCGTCGGCGAGATCATGGTGCGTAACGAACGCAACCGGCCCGTGCGGTCGGGCATCATCGAGTTGCCCATCGGCTCGGGCACCGGCGAGTTTGTCGTGCCCCCGCTGGGCGCGCGACGCTCGTGGGACGAGATGTTTCTCATCTCGTCGCGTCACCGAGGCCTCATCAACGTCGGTCCGGCGCGCTCGGTGCGCTCCGACGCCCTCGGCCTGCTGCGCCGCGTGCGCGTGTGGGACGAGCCCGTCATCCTCCACGTGCACCCGCGCACCGTGCGCGTTCCCTTCGACGCCACCGGCTTCCAGCTGGATGTCGAGGGCGTGTCCACGGGCAGGCTCTCCAGCTCCGACGTGTCCTTTCACGCGCTGCGCGACTACGAGCCCGGAGACGACCGGCGTGCCGTCCACTGGCAGTCGACCGCTCGCCTGGGCAAGCTCATCGTCCGCCAGTACGAGGAAACGCACCGTTCCCACCACGTCATCGTGCTGGACACCTCCCGCGACGTCTGGGATCACGAATCCTTCGAAACGGCGGTCTCCGTCGCCGCCTCGCTCGCTCTGGCCAGCCTGCGCGAGTCCCGTCCCGTGTCCGTGACGACGACGGAGGAGTGGCTGCCGTCGGGTAGCGCCATGCGCCTGCTGGACGCCCTCTCCGAGGTGGGGGCGGGTGCCGGAGGGGAGTTGTCCCTGCGCGTGCGCGAGGCCGTGGCCGAGCGTCCCGGCGTCTCGGCCCTCACCCTCGTGGTGGGTCCGAAGGTGAGCGACGTCGACGCCGCTCACCTGGCGCGACTGGCCCCCATCGACGTTCCGGTCTCCATCATCCGAATCGGTGGCGCGGAGGGGCGAACCAGGCGAGACCTCGGGCGGGGCGTCCTCCTGGACTGCGCGCGCCTCGATGACCTGCCGCGTATCATCGTCGCCGGAGGGCTTGCATGACCACCAGCGTTGATACCAAGCCGCGCGCGCAGAGGGTCGACTCGCAGGCCGAGACCGCAACGGCGACGCCCGTCGCGACCCGCGCGCGCGCGGACGCAGCTCCTTCCGCCTCCGCCCGCCCCCGCGCCAACGACCGTCCCCCCGCCGGCTCGCAGGGGCCTCGCCACAAGACGACGCGTTCGCGCCTGCTGACCATCACGCAGCGTTTCGCGACGTACCGGTCGAAGCTGCCGATCTGGTCCCTCCTGGTTCTCGCTCTCCTCTTCGCCGGGCCCATCGCGGCCTTCGAACCCGTCTTTGGCGGGGGAGTCGGGGCCATCGCCGCCGGAGCCGGCGTGGCCTGCGGCCTGGCGATTGCCGCGGCCTCGACCCACTGGCGGTGGGATGCGCTCACGACCGTGTTGAGTGTCGCGGTGACCTACTTCCTGGGCGGCAGCGCGGCCGCGCTGCGCTCCGAGGCGCTGTTTGGCTTCCTGCCCACGGGGCAGACCCTGCAGGTCATGGTGCTCGGGTCCTTCCGCGCGTGGAAGGACCTGCTGACGCTGACGCCCCCGGTGTCGGTCTACTCCGGCCCGGCCCTCGTGCCGTGGATGAGCGGCCTCATTCTGGCGCTTCTGGCCGGCCTGATCACTGCGCGCGCCGGACGCGCCGTCCTGGGATCCATCCCCGTCGTCGTGATGGCGGTCATCGCCGTGTTCTTCGGGCTGACGCACTATCCTCTTCCGCTCGCGCCCGTCCTCGCCTGGTGGGCGCTGCTGGTCGCCTGGTGGGCGAGCGCCGCCCAGTACCAGAGAATCACCCTGGGCCAGGATGTGCTGGTGGGACGAAAGAGCTCGCCCGGCGGCGAGGCCACGGTCGGGCGTCGTTCTCGCTCGACGGTCTACGTGGGAAGGCGGGCGGTTGGCGCCATCCTCGTCCTCGCGGTTTCCGTCGCCGTGGCGATGCCGGCCGCGGCGTTCCTGGGCTCCCCTCGCGGACGCATCGTTGGCCGCGACCTGATTCACCCGCCCCTTGACGTCCAGGCCTACCCCTCCCCGATGTCCTCCTTCCGCCACTACACGACGGACCTGAAGGACGAGACGCTGCTGACCGTGTCGGACCTGCCCGAGAACCAGCGCGTGCGAATCGCAGCGATGGACGTGTACGACGGCACGACCTTCGGCATGTCCCAGAAGCGAGGCGACGGGCACACGGGGTACATCCAGGTCCAGACGACCATCCCCGGACGCTCCCAGGGCGCCTCCGTGGTTACGCTGACGACCACGGGGCTGTCGGGCCCGTGGGTTCCCGTCCTGGGAACACCCTCGCAGATCGCCTTCACGGGGGCGCAGTCCTCCGAGCAAAAGAACGGCCTCCACGTCGATACGTGGGCGAACGCGGCGCTGACGACCGGTCCCGCGGGCTCCATGAGCTATAACGTGACCACCGATTTTGTCGCGCCCGTGCGCGACGAGGAGCTGGCCAACCTCGTGGCGCTGTCCTCCACCTCGGAGGACAAGAACGTTCCCGACGGCGTCGCGGAAAAGGCCGCGGAGCTCACGCAGAACGCCTCGACCCCGCTCGCGGCGGCGCGCGCCATCGAACACTACCTGGCCACGAACGGCTACTACCTCAACGAGAACACGCGCTTCTCGCGGCCGGGCGTGCGCACCGATCGGCTGGAGCGCATGCTGACCTCCGACGAGAATCTGATCGGCGACGACCAGCAGTACACCGCGCTCATGGCTCTCATGCTGCACCAGCTGGGGATCAACGCGCGCGTCGTCATGGGAGCCTACCCCGAGGGCGGCTCCCAGGGGGGCGCCGCGACCCTGCGCGGATCCGACATTCGCGCGTGGGTTGAGGTCGAGTTCTCGGGCGGCGTCTGGGGCGTGTTCGACCCGACTCCGCCGCGCGACCACGTGCCGCAGACCCAGGTTCCCAAGCCTCGGTCCGTCCCTCGCCCGCAGGTCCTGCAGCCGCCGGAGCCCCCCGAGCCCCCGGCCGAGATGCCTCCGCCCACGCGTGACCAGAACGCCGACCCGCTCAAGCCACCCGAGGCGGGCCTGCCCTGGGGCATTATCGCCGGAGTGTCGGGCGCCATCCTCCTCCTCGCGCTGCCGCCCCTGGCGATCCTGGCGTTCAAGGCGGGCCGGCGCAGGCGTCGCCGCAGGGCGGCGGCCGGTGATGCGCTGGTGGGCTCGTGGGACGAGGTCGTGGACCTGGCCGCCGACTCTGGCCTGCGCATCGAGCTGGGACGCACTCGCCAGGAGACCGCGTGGGCACTGTCCTCCCAGTGGCAGCTGGGGGAGGACCCGGGCGACCCCTTCGCCCTGGTGACGGGTGAGATGCGCAGCGGCGAGGACGGGTCGACCTCGTCCTCCGACCGCGGCGACGCCGGTGGCAGGGGACGCTACGTGATTGACGGGTGGAGCCGCTTCGGCGGCGACGTTCCTTCTCCCGTTGTGATCGCTCGCTTCGCCGACGTCGCGAACTTTGCCTCCAACGGTGCCTCCCGCGACCGCGCGCGCGCCGCGTGGGCCCAGGTGGGACAGCTGCGAGACCAGGTGTCCAAGCGTGCGGGCTTCTTTGCGCGCGTGCGCCGGGCGCTGTCCCTGCGGAGCCTGCGTATGCGCCGCAAGCTGCGTCTGAGCGCCCTGATCGAGCGCACGATGCGAGAGGAGATCGAGCGGTGAGTCCAGCCTTCGCAGGCATGAGGGGGCCGGAGATTCCGGGATTTAGGTGGGTTCGTCCCCTGGGGCAAGGCGGTTTCGCCGACGTGTTCCTCTACCGTCAGGAGCTGCCGAGCCGGGACGTGGCCATCAAGGTGGTGCGCGCCCAGGGGGATGAACGGGGCACGAAGGAGCTGCATCGCGAAGCCGACGCCATGACGCTCCTGTCGGGTCACCCCTCCGTCGTGGAGTTGCACGGCGTGGGAACGACGGCGGACGGGCGGGCATACCTCGTCATGGAGTACTGCCCGGTTGCCGACCTCCTCACGCAGGTTCGTGCGCGGCCCATGTCGCTCGAGGACGCCCTGGACACGATGATCAAGATCTGCGGCGTCGTCGAGACCTTCCACTGGCAGGGCTACGTGCACCGCGACATCAAGCCCTCGAACATCATGCTGGACGCCTACGGCAAGCCTGTCCTGGCCGACTTTGGGGTCGCGTCGAAGGTGGGAGCGCTGGAGGTCGGTGCTTTCGACGGCTTTTCGGTCCTGTGGGCGCCCCCGGAGCAGCAGGACGTGAACTCGCCCGCCTCCCCCCTGCAGGACGTGTGGGCCCTGGCATCAACGACGTGGACCTTCGTGACCGGGCGCAGCCCCTTCGAGGATCCGATCGGAGACAACTCGGCGGCATCGATCGCCAACCGCGTCCAGCGGGGGCGCGTGCGCGGCCTGGGACGGGCGGATGCCCCCTGCGAGTTGGAGCGCGTGTTGCGGGCGGCGATGGCGGTGGACCCGGCGGAGCGCACACAGTCGGCGAAGGAGTTCGGCGAAGGGCTTCAACGGGTTCAACAGGAGCTCGGCTACCCGCGCACGGAGATGGAGATCAAGGAGAAGCGATCGAAGAAGGTCCAGGCTCCTGCGGTCGGCACCGACGACAAGACCCGCCTGCGCGCGGCCCCCGTGATCGACCCCGAAGCGACGCACATGCGCCCCTCCCCCTACTCCTTCGAGGGGGGAAGCGGCTCCGGCGGCGTCGAGGCGGTCGCCGACTCGTGGAAGAGCGACCGGGACGGCGACATCGACGAGGTCTCTGCCCGCCGCAAGGTTGAGGAAACGGCGGTGCCCGCCAAGGGCCTGACCCCCGTGACGGGAATGATCCTCGTGCTGTTGGCCGCGATCATCGCCGCCGGCTTGGCTGTGGCGATGCTGCGCGGTCAGGGGTCTTTCACGCGCATCACGCCGGCACCCGAGACGAGCACGGCGTCGGCCACGCCGGGTGACGCGGTGGGGGTTGCCCCGCCCCAGGTCACCGATTTGACGGGGAGTTACGCGGGCGGGCTGGTGGAGTGGACGTGGACCGCGCCTGCGGGTGCCACCGACTCCGAGACGGCCTACGCGTACGAGGCCTCGGGCGCGGGAGGAACCTCCCGCGGGCGCGTCAAGGAGACGACCGTTCGCGTCGACGGCGCCAGCGGAGACAACTGCGTGGAGATCACGACGGTCGCTCGCTCGTCGGGGCGCATGTCCGATCCGGTCCGCGCCTGCATCACGGTCCCGTGAGGATGCTCATGATGCCGCCTGCGTTTTGTTGTCTTTCGCGCTTTTCGGATGCCGCGGGCCTCACGCGCCCCGTGTGTAGAATGGTGGACGTAATGCGTCACGCTGCGCGAGTTGCGCAGCGGGAAAGATGAAGGCAGATGGCTCTCGATGAACATGCGGAGCGCCCCGCGGTTCGATGGGGTGCCTCGACCGACATTGGCCCGGTCCGAGCAGAAAACGAGGACTCGTGGCTGGCTGTCCCACCCGTCTTTGCGGTCGCCGACGGCATGGGCGGGCACCTGGGCGGGGCGCAGGCCTCGTCGACGGCGGTCCTGATCCTGCAGGAGTACCTCAGCCCGGGCAGGCTCGGGGATCGGCCGGTGGATCTGGTGGATCTGTCCGTTGCGATCGACTCCGCGGCCACCGCGGTGGCCTCGTTGGCTCCCGCCGACAATCCGATGAGCGCGCCGGGCACGACGCTGTCGGGCCTCATGGTGCTGCACACCGCCGAGGGCCCCTACTGGCTGTCCTTCAACGTGGGGGACTCGCGCGCCTACGTCGTGGGTGGAGGCGGGGTCCGTCAGCTCACGCATGACCACTCGGCGCTGCAGGAAGCCCGCGACCTCGCGGCGACCTCCGGGGCGCCCAGGGTGATCCCGCCGGCGAATGTCGTGACGAAGGCGCTGGGAGCCGGGCAGTCGGGTGGCGTGAAGGCTGACTACACGATCATGCCGTTGGAAGAGGGCGATCGGGCGGTGATTTGCACGGATGGCGTGCACGGGGTCCTGTCGGATTCGCAGATGTGCGCCCTGGTTGCCGCCGGGAACGGGCCGCAGGGTGATGCCGATGCGCTCGTCCGGGCTGCCCTCGAGGGGGGAACGCGTGACAATGCCACTGCCGTTGTGGTTTACGCAGGAACCGAATCGCGAGTAACATTGCCTTCGAATGTCATGAGTCGCATGATTCAACCAGTACGTCCGGCGTCGATCGAGACAGCTCGCCGGATTCCTCGAAGAAAAGGCAGTAACTGATGCTTCAGATTGGACGCTTCCTGTGTCGCGGACAGGGCGCGATGCTCGTCACCGGCCCTCTCGGTGCAGCGTTGGTTCCGCTGAGTTTCGCTGATTCCGCGGCAGACGTCGTGTGGGGGCGCGCGGATACGCAGGCGTGGCTAGCGCACGTGCAGGCCGAGCAGGGGGACGCCCTGCTCCTGGACTGCGCCGGCGAGCAGCCCTACCTGACCGTTCTGGGCAACATTCAGCTGCGCATGCGCGCCGCCGGCCAGATCACGGAACAGGTGTGGACCGACCCGATCTGGGCGTGGCCCTTCAACCCAGGCGAGTGGCAGACCTTCGAGGCCACCATCATTGAGGGCGACGAGGTCACGTGGATGGTGCCCGCCGCCGACCGCGTTGAGGCTGCCGAGATTCGCATTGGTCGCGCGCTTGATGAGGTGGAGGCGATGTCCTCGCTGCCCGTCGACACGATGGGTTTCCTCATCAATCCCGACATCTCCACCCACGAGCGCCGGGCACTGCGGGAGGCTCGCGAGGAGCTTCCCGAGCCGACCCTGCGCACCGCCTCCGTCGATCTCGAGGCCCTTGAGGCGCAGTTCCTGGCCGCAACCAACAAGGCGCCGGTGTTCCTGTCCTCCTCGAGGGCATCGTCGGCCGACGAAGGCGAGGCCGGTGCGGATGCTACCGATGCCCGGGAGTCGGCCGCCGATCGCGCCGAGGACAAACCCGTGAAGTCGGCCGAGCAGCCCTCCGGGGAGCTCTACGTTGTCGCTGCCACGGAGGAGCCCCCGATCGACACGGCAGCCTCCTCCGATCGAGTCGAGGACTCGGAGGCCAGCGAGGAACCGACCCCGGGGTCCGCCCCGGAGCCGACCCCCGAACCGGCTGCGGAGTCTCCGGCCGTTCCCGAGGCGATGAGCGCCGTGGGACTGGCCGGCCTGAACGCCGAGACGGACACCGAGGCCACGATCTTGCGCCTGGCCCCCGTCAACTCCGGCCCCGCCGCACCCGTCGCCTTCCTGATCCACGGCGGAACGGTGCCCGTGGAGGTCTCGCGTGACGTGGTCATCGGTCGAGACCCCGATGCCTCTGCCCTCACCGGTCGTCCTCCCGCCACCGTCCTGCGTGTGCCCAGCCCCGCGACGGAGATTTCTCGCTCGCACTGCGCCGTGATGATGACCGCTCCCGGCTCGTGGGCGCTCATGGACCTCGGCAGCGCCAACGGAACGGTTCTGCGTCACGCGGACGGTTCTTTCCAGGATGTGACCCCCATGGTCACCTTGGCGCTCAACGACGGTGACCTGATTGACGTCGGCGAGGGGACCACCATCGAGTTCCGCGTGCGCTGACAAGTCGGTGACGCTTCGCGCGTGGGGCGGGTCTTGTGGCTCGCCCCACGCGTTTCTTTCTGCTCCGACTCGTTCGGCGGGCGCACCCTAGGACGCCTTGTCAAGACAATGGGGCGTCGTCGCGCCATCAGGTGACCTAGGTCCCTAGAGCAGTGTATTCTTGCCTGTGGTAGCGACCCGCGCGCGGGTCGGTCATCGCAAAACAAGGAAGTTGAGGACCACGATGGTCAAGTATGTGTACGACTTCTCCGAGGGTGACAAGTCCATGAAGGACCTGCTCGGAGGCAAGGGAGCGAACCTCGCAGAGATGACGAAGCTCGGTCTGCCCGTTCCCCCCGGGTTCACGATCACCACCGAGGCATGCCGCGCATATCTCAAAGAGTCGACGGTTCCCGAGTCGCTGGCCACCGAGGTCACCACCGCGCTGCGCGGCGTCGAAGACCAGATGGGTCGCCAGCTGGGCGATCCATCCGACCCGCTCCTAGTCTCCGTGCGAAGCGGCGCGAAGTTCTCCATGCCCGGCATGATGGAAACCGTTTTGAACATCGGGCTCAACGATGAGTCCGTTCGCGGCCTCGCCGCCGTTAGCGGTAACGAACGCTTCGCGTGGGACTCCTACCGCCGCCTCATCCAGATGTTCGGCAAGACCGTCCTCGACA
>ERZ772945.830-NODE-830-length-23530-cov-17.627348_pt1 | contig 23530 bp, 18 predicted proteins | sample MGYA00511681_ERZ772945 | MGnify/ENA primary metagenome ERZ772945 (study PRJEB29015, sample SAMEA2737943) | human oral metagenome | biome: human oral; feature: human-associated habitat; material: dental | place: China | collected 2143 ...
CCTACCCCGAGACCGACGCGCCACCCCCGCCACCCACCCTCGTTTGGGATGAGCCACCAATAGCTTCTACCAGGTGCTGTCGGCTGAGGCGTACTCCAAGCACGGCTTCAACGTCTCCGGGGTGATCTTCGATGAGCTGCACACCCAACCAAACCGGGCCCTGTTCGACGTCATGACCAAAGGGTCTGGTGACGCCCGCACCCAGCCCCTGTATTTCCTGATCACCACCGCGGGGACAGACACCCACAGCGTGTGTTTCGAGCAGCACCAGAAAGCCAAAGACCTACTCGCCGGCAAAGAGGTCGACCCCACGTTCTACCCGGTCGTGTACGGGGCTGATCCCGAGGACGACTGGCTCGACGAGAACGTGTGGAGGAAGGCCAACCCGTCGCTGGGGGTGACGGTCCCGATCGACAAAGTCCGCGCCACCGCACACAGTGCACGCATCAACCCAGCCGAAGAAAACAGCTTCCGCCAACTCCGCCTGAACCAATGGGTGAAACAGTCCATCCGATGGACGCCCATGCACATCTGGAACCAGAACAACCAGCCCGTCGATCTGGCTGACCTCGAGGGGCGAGTACTACGGCGGCCTCGACCTGGCGAGCACCACGGACATCACGGCGTTCGTGCTTGTGTTTCCACCAGACGAGAGCATGGATGCGTCCAGGGTGTGCCGTGGTTCTGGATCCCAGAAGAAGGCATGACCGCTAGGGTGAACCGTGATCGGGTGCCCTATGACCTGTGGGCCAAGAAGGGCCTCATCCAGGTCACCGACGGCAATGTCGTCCACTACGGGGCCATTGAGGCCGCCATCGAGGAACTCGGGGAACGCTTCAATATCCGCCAGATCGCGTTCGACCGGTGGGGCGCGACCCAAATGAGCCAGAACCTAGAGGACGCCGGCTTCACCGTCGTCCCCTTTGGGCAGGGGTTCAAGGACATGAGCCCACCCTCCAAGGAGTTCATGAAGCTCGCCCTGGAGGGTCGGCTGCATCACGGCGGGAACGAGGTGCTGGCATGGATGGTCGACAACATCCACATCCGCACCGACCCTGCCGGCAACATCAAACCTGACATAGCCAAATCCACCGAGAAAATCGACGGAGTTGTCGCCACCATCATGGCCCTCGACCGAGCCATCCGAAACGGCGGACAACACACCGAATCCGTCTACGACTCGCGCGGCCTGTTGGTGCTGTGACGGGGCCTAGATGTCGAGGTGTTCGACTGGGACGGGCTCGGCTTTGCCCTGTAGCTTGGCGACGATCTCGGCATCGAGCTGCGTGCGGAGTTCTTCCCACGTGTCAGCGACGAAGAGTGCGTAGGTGGGCTGCCACCACTCGTTGCCGTTCGCGATGTCTGCCCAGGTTTCTTCGTTCATGTGAGCGCTTGCCTGCCACGCCACCGCGCAGCGCTTGGTGACCGCAATCTTGTCTTTCGGTGTGGCGTAGGCACGGAAGACGGTCTCTCGTCCCTCACGCACGTATGCAACGCGGCTCAGGCGGCGTCCTTGGAAGGCGACGACAACAGGCTTTCCGTCTCGTTCGATTTCAACACGGACTTCCTCGAATTCAGTGCTGCCTGAGATGTTCTGCCTCGCTAACTGCTGCTTATTTCTCCTAGGAGCACCCTATGGGCCTGATTACATGGATACGAAACCATGCTACGCGCAAGGCCACCGACCACGCGATCAGTTCGTCCTGCTCCTTCCTTTTCGAGCCTACCAATAGCGGCCGGGCGGTGACGGAGCGGTCCGCGATGCAGATGACGGCCGTGTATTCGTGTGTGCGGATTCTTGCGGAGGCGATTGGGGGCCTGCCGTTGCACGTGTACCGGGTGCGGGCCGATGGTGGAAAAGAGAAAGCCCTGGATCATCCGCTCTACCGGCTCCTGCATGATGAACCCAACCCGTAGATGACGAGCTTCGTGTTCCGGGAAACCCTCATGACCCACCTGCCGTTGTGGGGCAACGCTTACGCCCAGGTGATCCGCAACGGTCGCGGCGAGGTCTCGGCTTGTATCCGTTAATGCCCAACCGCATGGCGGTGTGCCGCGACAGTGCTGGCCGGTTGTATTACGAGTATCAGCGCACCACGGACGAGCCCCCAAACGCCCGGTATGAGCGGGTGATCCTGCCACCGTCTGAGGTGCTGCACATCCCCGACCTCGGGTTTGACAGGCTGGTGGGTGATAGACCGATTGCGATGGCGAAGAACGCGATCGGTATGGCCCAGGCCTGTGAAGACTACGGGGCATCCTTCTTCGCCAACGGGGCAGCCCCCGGAGGCGTCCTCGAACATCCCGGAGTCATCAAAGACCCAGCCAGAGTGCGCGAGTCATGGACAGTGACGTTACCCCCCACCCAAACACCGCAGCATCCTCGCTACATAACGGTGGCATTGAGTAGCGTCCCGCTGAGATCAGCGATGCCTCTCACCGGACTCATCGACAAGCAGATGAAACCAGTGCCACCACCGTCGGGAGACACAGGCAGCTGGATGAAACCCCCAGCACCTCTGTCGGTGAAAACGTCCCCTAAAACAGCCGTTTATGGTCAACAGAGGTGCCACCGGTTTCAATCCGAGGCGAGAAAGCACCAACAAAGGTGCCAACGGTTGTACCCCAGAGATAAGAAGCACCAACAAAGGCACCACCAGTTTCACCCCAGTGCAAGAAAGCCTGACAAGGTGTCAGAGGATTCAACCCATCGGGACGGATCAACCCGATCAGAAGGTGTTGAATGTTCCTGATCGGGTGCACACCTCACCCCAACAAGCATTGTCGTGAGTGTGGAGGCCACAAGCCACTCGTTGCGCCCTGGACAGTACCGAGGCCCGACCACGACACTCGTCGGCGGCGGCCTGGCCAGGTGAAGCTCGGGCGGCTCGACCTGGCCATGGGGCCCTTGGATGGCGAATGCCAGGAGGACCGATCCTTCTCACGTAGGAAGGAAGCACGCGGATAGGTTGCGACGATGCGAATAGGTTATCGCGATGCGGATAGGTCAATAAGCTATCCGCATCCTCATAACCTATCCATATAGCAATATCCTATCCGCGTACATAACCCATCGGCGTGCAAAACCCACTCCGGAGCGCCGCTCCTTCGCCGCGCGAACCAACAGCCCACCATTACGACGCCTCACATGGCGACATACCCCGCGCGCCCCGAGGCTCCAGCCTCACAGTCGCTGGCAGGCTCCCGATCCGGATAGAAGATAACAATCTGGATAGGTTATGACGTTCTGAATGGGAACGTAACCGATCCAGAACGCACACCCCGCCCGAAACAGGAGCACCACGAGGCTTGCACACCCCCTGCGCTCCAAGTAGCCAGTCGCTGGGCCGCGCCGCGGTGGCGGCGAGTGGCGGCAAGGCCAGGCTTCGAGACGGCGCACCGAGCCACACACCAGCAACCAGGCCCCACTGGTGTGGAGGGCGCCGGAGGGACCTGCCGCAGTGCCGGTGGGCGGTGGCGGGGCCTGGCCGGGCTTCGAGCCGACGCGCCGAGCGAAGCTCGCAGCGCGGGCGGCTCGCGGGCGGGCCGCCGCCCACCGGCACACACAGCAGCCGGGACCAGCACCCGGAACACCAGCAGCGCCACACGTCAGGCGGCACCACACGCAACGCAAACGCGCGGCAGCCCGCCGGGTCGCCGCGCGTTCACACAGTCAGTGGAACACTCAGCGCAGCCGCTGCGCGACAACCTCGGCGACCTGAACGGCATTCAGGGCGGCACCCTTACGCAGGTTGTCACCGGAGACGACCAGGACGAGTCCGCGATTGCCGGGAACAGCCTGATCTTGGCGAATACGCCCGACGAGGACCTCGTCACGACCGGCCGCCTCGAGCGGCGTCGGCACGTCCACGACGCGCACTCCGGGGGCTCCCGCCAGGATCTGGCGCGCCTTATCGGGCGTGATATCACCGGCAAACTCCGCGTGAATGGTCAGCGTGTGGCCCGTGTAGACCGGGACCCGCACGCACGTGCCCGACACCGCCAGGTCGGGCACGTGGAGGATGCGGCGAGACTCGTTGCGCAGCTTCTGTTCCTCGTCGGTCTCCTCGCTGCCGTCCTCGACGATCGAGCCGGCCAGGGGCACCACATCGAAAGCGATGGGGGCGACGTAGACACCCGGGGCGGGCAGGGTGACCGCGCGACCGTCCAGCGCCAGGCCAGCCAGATCCTGCTTGACACCGGCCTCGATCTGCCCGGTCAGCTCGGCAACGCCGGCGCGACCCGAACCCGAGACGGCCTGATAGGAGGACACGAAGAGGCGCTTCAGGCCGCCCGCCGCGTCCGCGAGAGGCCCCAGCACGGGCATGGCCGCCATGGTCGTGCAATTGGGATTGGCGATGATGCCCTTGGGACGATCCTCGACGTCCCCGGGGTTGACCTCCGAGACGACCAGGGGGACCTCGGGATCCTTGCGCCACGCCGACGAGTTATCGACGACGACCGCGCCGGCTGCCGCGAACTTCGGCGCGTACTCACGCGAGGCTGTGGCGCCGGCGGAGAACACGGCGATGTCGATGCCCGAATAGTCGGCCGTCGCTACGTCCTCGACGACGACTTCCTCGCCCTTCCACGTCAGGGTCGTTCCGGCGCTGCGCGCGGACGAGAAGAAGCGAATCGTCTCGACAGGGAAGTCACGTTCCTCCAGCAGGGTACGCATGACGCGCCCAACCTGGCCGGTCGCGCCGACAACGGCGACATTGAATCCACTCATGGTGCTCTCCTTGTTGTTGTGCGCGCGCCCATACGACGGGGCGAATGCGGGGTGAAATCTGCGGCGACAAGACCCGCGACCGGGGCGACCGGGCGCAGCGGCGGTCCCAACGTGCGGGGCGCTGCAAGCCCGCGCGGGGCGCCAGGCGACGCCCGCCCGATCCCGTCGCCTCGTCAGCGTCCGGTGCCCCCGTAGACGACGGCCTCGGTCTCGGAGGCGTCCAGGCCGAAGGCGGTGTGGACGGCCTTCACGGCGCGGTCCAGGTCATCCAGGCGTGTCACCACCGAAATGCGAATCTCCGAGGTGGAGATCAGGTCGATGTTGATGCCGGCCTCGGAGAGGGCGCCGAAAAGGCGGGCCGAGACACCCGGGTTCGTGCGCATGCCGACGCCGACGAGGCTCAGCTTGCCGATGTTGGGGTTGTAGCGCAGCTCGTTGAAACCAATCTCGCCGCGGTGAGCCTCAAGAGCGTCGAGAGCCTTTTGGGCGTCTCCCTCGGGCAGCGTAAAGGTGATGTTCGCCTTGGTCGGGTCCGAGATCGGCAGGTTTTGAACAATCATGTCGATGTTCGCCCCCACCTCGGCGACGACGGCAAACACTCGCGCCGCGACACCGGGGCTGTTGGGAACGTCGGTGACGGTGATCTTGTCCTGCGAGCGGTCGTGGGCGATGCCGGAGATGACGGGCTTTTCCATGGCGTTCTCCTCTGGGGACTTCAGGGCGGCGTCGGGCACGAGGCCCTTGAGTTCGGGGTTTGCGGGAGCATCCGAGATCCACGTCCCGTTCTTCTCCGAGAACGAGGAACGCACGTGCAGGGGCACCCCGTAGCGGCGGGCGAACTCGACCGCCCGCAGGTGAAGGATCTTCGCTCCGTGCGCGGCCATCTCCAGGGTCTCCTCCTGGGTCAGGGTGCGCAGGCGGTGCGCCTTGGGAACAATACGCGGGTCAGCGGAGAAGAGGCCGTCGACGTCGGTGTAGATCTCGCACACATCGGCGTGGAGCGCGGCGGCCAGAGCGACGGCCGTCGTGTCGGAGCCTCCCCGGCCCAGGGTCGTCACGTCGTCGTCCTTGGAGATGCCCTGGAACCCGGCGACGATCGCCACCTGGCCGTCCTTAACGGCTCGGGCGACGCGCTCGGGAACCATGCCGATGATCTGCGCGGCGCCGAAGCGGCTATCGGTCTGGATACCCGCCTGCGCACCCGTGTAGGCGCGCGCCTCAACGCCCAGCTCGTTGACGGCCATGGCCAGCAGCGCCATCGAGATGCGTTCGCCCGCGGACAGGAGGATGTCCATCTCGCGCTTGGGGGGCTTCGAGGTCACGGATGCCGCAGCGTCGAGCAGGTCGTCGGTCGTGTCGCCCATGGCCGATACGACGACGACGACGCGGTGCCCCGCGTTGTGCGTGTCCACGATGCGCTGGGCGACGCGCTTCATGGCCTCGGCGTCGGCGACGGAGGAGCCGCCGTACTTTTGCACAATCAGTGCCACTGAACCCTCATTTCTGTCGGTGCGCCAATCCACGCACGGTCGGGTGGCCTGCACCACCACGACAATCTTATGGCTGCGCGCCGATCACGCCCAAGAAAACCGCATTGTGGGCGGTGAGATAAGACGCGCCAGGATCGGCATCCGCACGCACGCCTCGCCGGGCGCGCCGACCCCTTGCCGAGCCACGGTCCGCCCCGAGGGAAGGCGCATCCCGCCGTCAGGCCGAAGGCAGCGTCACGTCGATGACGGTGCCGGACTCGGAGTCGACGAGGCACACCCGCCCGCCCATGGCGCGCGCCAGGGAATCGACAATCGACATGCCCAGGCCCGAGGAGCCGTGACCGTCGCGCGTGCGGGAGGAATCCCCGCGCACGAAGCGGTCGAAGACACGCTCGCGGATCGCCTCGGGGATGCCGGGACCGTCGTCTGCCACTCGGATCGTGATCGTGGACGAGGCCGGGGCTCGCGCGCCCGCCGCGCCACTCGTTTCGTCGACCCCGGGGGAGGAGCGAAGCCTCGGCGAGTCCTCCCCGAGGACGGAGACGACGACCCGGGTACCGGCGGGCGTGTGGACCCGAGCATTCGTGAGCAGGTTCGTGAGGATCTGACGCACCGCCGCCTCGTCTCCCAGGACCGGCTCCTGGGCGGCCGATCCCAGCTCCCAGGTGTGGTCGGGGCACAGGACGTGCGCGTCGGAGAGGGCATCCAGGACCAGGGGGATCACCTCGACCCGGTCGCGTGCCAGGGAACGGTCGTCATCGAGGCGGGCCAGCGTCAGGAGCTCCTCGACCAGCGTGGCCATGCGCGCCCCCTCGGAGGAGATCCTCTGAAGCGCCTGGCTCCGGGATGCCTCGTCAATGTCGCGACGGGCAAGCTGCGCATACCCCTGCACGGAGGCCAGCGGGGTGCGCAGCTCGTGGGAGGCATCGGCGACGAACTGGCGGAGCTTCGTCTCGCTGCGTGCCCTGCGCTCCATGCCGTCTTCGACGGCGTCAATCATCGCGTTGAAGGCACCTGCCACCTCGGCGACCTCGACGGGGCCGGACACCGCCGCGTCACCCACACGCGTCAGCGCCTGCGCGTCATCGGCCAGGTCTCGCCGCGCAATGTCGGCGGCGGCCTCGCGCACGACTGAGAGGGGGCGCAGCTCGCGGCGCACCCACGCGCGTCCGATCAGGCCGGCGCCGAGCGCCACGCACAGGGACAGGACGAGCTCGACCGCGACGAGCATCCACACCACGTTGTCCACGCTGTCGGTCTGGCGGCCCACGAGGATCGTTCTCGTGTCGAAGACCTGGGAGACGACGCGGAAGGTCCCCCACCCCGGCAGGTGCACGGTGTGAGGGAGCGCGTCCGCGGGCACGGACTCCAGGACCTCCAGGGCCTCATCGTCGAGGTAGCGCAGCGCGAAGTTCGTGACGATCGCTCCTGCCGCCTCCCCGTCCTCGCTGACGTACTGCAGGGTTCCGTCCGCGACGCCGGATCCGCCGAAGCCGGGCCCGCCGGGATTCCCGGGGCCGCGGCGGCCGGTCCCCGCGGGAAGAATCGCGCCGTCGGCCCCGCCGTGTTCGCCGGACTGCGCCTCACTCGCCTCGCCGTCGTCCTCCTCGGAGTCGGCGTCGTCGATATCCAGGTGTTCGTCGGCGCGCTGCGAGAGCCGATGCAACTCGGAGTCCACGTCGGCGAGCATCCACGAGCGCATGACCAGCGTGGAGCTGAGCGCCATGACCGCCAGCGCCAGGGCGACGCAGGCCGTGAGCGCGCGGGAGAGTCGCCCGGCCAGGGACACACGCCTGGTCACCGGGGTTCCCTCATGATGTAGCCAGCGCCTCGCACCGTTCGGATCAGGGCGGGTCGACCCGAGTCGATCTTCTTGCGCAGGTAGGAGATGTACAGTTCAACGACGTTGACCTGGCCGCCGAAGTCGTAGCTCCACACGGCGTCGAGAATCCTCTGCTTGGACAGGACGATCCCCACGTTTTCCATCAGAAAGCGGAGCAATTCGAACTCGGTGTTCGTTAACGTGATGTTCTCGCCGCCGCGACTGACATCGTGCGACTCCACGTTGAGGGTCAGATCGGCCACCGTGAGCACGGTGGAACGAGTCTGCTGGGCGCGCCCGGAGCGACGCAGCAGCGCCTGCACGCGGGCCGCGACCTCGTCAAGGTCGAAGGGCTTGGTGACGTAGTCGTCGGCGCCGGCTCGCAGGCCGGACACCCGGTCGGCGACCGCGTCGCGGGCGGTGAGAAACAGGACGGGCATGTGCGGGTCATGGGCGCGCAGACGTTCCAGGGTCTCCAAGCCGTCCATGCGCGGCATCTGCACGTCAAGGATCACGACATCGGGATGAAAGCTCGCCGCCTTTGCCAGCGCATCGAGGCCGTCCGAGGCCGTCGCCGTCTCCCACCCCTCGTGGCGAAGCGCCTGTGAGAGCAGGTCCGCCAGCATCGCCTCGTCGTCGACAACCAGCACGCGGGGCGTGCAGTTCCTCTCTTGCGTCACCTTCGCGGCCTCCTCATCCGTCGGACGGTTTCACTGACGATTGTGTCAGACCGGGCGGCGTCCTCCCTGCGGACGCGGCGCGAGTGCGTCAACGCGGGCGGCTACAGTCTCCGGCGTCCCTCCAGGGCGCGGCCCAGGGTGACCGAGTCAGCGTACTCCAGGTCTCCGCCCATCGGTAGCCCCATCGCCAGGCGCGAGGTTTCGACGCCCATCGTGGAGAGCATTCGCGCCAGGTAGGCGGCCGTAGCCTCGCCCTCGACGTTGGGGTTGGTAGCCAGGATCACCTCGGTGACCGTGCCGTCCGCGAGGCGGCTCATGAGGGAGGCAATGTTGAGCTGGTCGGGGCCGATTCCGTGAATCGGGTCGATCACCCCACCCAGCACGTGGTAGCGTCCGCGGAAGACGCGAGCACCCTCGATGGCCTGGATGTCCTTCGGTTCCTGAACGACGCAGATCTGGCTGGGGTCGCGGCGAACGTCCCTGCAGATCGAGCACTGGTCGTCCTCGGTGAGATTCGCGCACACGTCGCAGTGACGGACCCGGCCGCGCACCGCATTGATGGCCTCCACCAGGCGCGCAACCTCTTCCGGGTCGGCGTCCAGGACGTGCATCGCCATGCGTTGGGCCGACTTCGGGCCTATTCCGGGTAGCTGACCGAACTGGTCGATCAGGTCCGCCAGGGCTCCGTCATACATGTCAGTATCCTCCTTCGGTCATCTTCTCTTCGATGACGCGTCCGCCCAGGATCTCCAGGACGGCTGCCAGGCCGATCGTCTGCGAGGTCTCAATGTTCTCGTCGTCGATGCTGGCGCTGTCGTCCTCGGCCGCATGGGTGCGCACGCCGGCGGCCTCGCCGTCGCTGCGCTCCCTGGCGCGCAGGGCGGCCTCCGCGGCGGCGCGTCCCCGCAGCGGCGCGTCGAGAGCGTCGGCCCGCTCCGTTGCACCATCGAGCTGCCCGCTCGCCACCGGGCCGGGGGGCGCCGCGCGTACGGGGGCCGAGGCGAGCCAGGCGGGCGCACTCGTGGCGGCGTCATCCGGCGTTGCCTCACCCGCGCCGACGGTGGCCGCCTCGGCCGAGGGGGGCTCGCCGCCGGGATCGTCGAAGGAGACGGGGGCACCTCCTGGGATGACGATCGGATCGTCCCAGCCCGTCGGGGTGATGGGCGCGCGAGGGGCCGTCTCGATGGGGGTGTCGTCAAAGGCGGGGGGCCGATTCGACGCATCCTCGACGCTGACCGGCGTGGGCGGCTCACCCTCCTGCGGGTCGCCCGGGTAGCGAAAGACCGTGAAGGAGTGCTTGCGCTCGGAGGAAGGGGCGGGTGCGGGGTGGGCGTCGCTTGCGGGAGCGTCCGCGAGCGCACGGATGGCCCTGGCGGGCAGGGCGCGAGACTCTCGGCGTTCTTCTCGCGACGAGGCCGCTTCCGGCTCCGCGTCTGCTGTCACCCGTTGGATGGGTTGCACCGCCGCTGGCTGCGGCCATCCGACGTCCCGGGGTTCTTCGGTCGTCGGGGGCGTCTGCTCGCCTCCGGGGGTGCGTGCGGGCTGCGGCCATGGCTGCGCATGGGACGCGTGCGTTTCCTCGTGAGCCGCCTCGGCGGCGGCGCGATCAAAAGGGGGCGGCTCCGACACCCACGCATCAGCCTGGGGCGGGCGGGGCTGGTTGCCCGCGCGAGAGGCCTGAGCCGACGGCCCCGTCGTGGCTGTCCCGCCCGACGCTTGCCCCACCTGAGCGATGACGGCGAGCGACAGTCCCGTGACTTCGCGGATGGCTTCCTCGACCTCGGTCGCACGCGGGCCGCGCGCGAAGGCGGCGACCATGGCGTCAACCGGGAAGAGGAGGACCGCGGTGGATCCGTCGACGGCCCCCAGCTGCGCGTTGACCCCGACCAGCGACCAGGCGACTCGGCTGATGGACTTCAGGTGCTCCAGGACCTCGTTCCAGCGGCCGCGCAGCATGTCCGCATCGCGCCCGGCGCTGCGCGCTGGAGGCGCGCCCGTTTCGCCGCCCTGCTCGGCGGTTGGCTCCGGGCCGCGTGGCGCGGGCGCTCCGCCACGCTCGGGCGGGGATTGCCGAACCGGCTCTGTCGGCTGCGCTGTAGCCTGCGGGCGTACGGGCTCAGATGCCGTGCCGCCTCGCTCTGGCGCGCGCCCCTCCGGTCCGGCCGAGGCCTCCTCGGGGGCGGTGGGGGTTGGCGCCGGGGATGACCAGTCGGGGCCGCCACCCCAGGCGGGCCCGCCTTGAGCGGGGGCGACGGGCGTGGAGGAAACAGCTGCAGGCGTCGCGGTGGCCTCGGCGCGCTCCTGCTTCTTGCGAGCCAGCGCCTCGCGGGCCTCACGCGCGCCAAAACGTCCCCCGGAGGACTGCGGGGAGGGCGAGGGCTGCGCCTCGCGGGGGGCTCCGCCTCCCGCCATTCCGACCGTTCCCTGGACGGGCGCGTGGCCGACCTCGGGCGCGGGCACGAGAATGCGCCCCATCAGGAGCTCCAGTTGCAGGCGGGGCGAGGTGGCCCCCGTCATGGCGCGCAGGGCCTCGTCGGTCAGGTCGGCGGCGCGCGACAGCCCGTGGGGACCCCAGTTCTGTGCCTGGCGCTGCATGCGTTCGAATTGGTCCGAGGGCGTGTCTGCGAGGACGTCGCGCGCGCCGTCCCCGGCGACCGCGATGATGAGCAGGTCCCTGAGGCGCTGCAGGAGGTCCTCGACGAAGCGACGCGGGTCGTGCCCGGACTCCACCATTCGCTCGACAACGCGGAACGCGGCCGCACCGTCCCCGCCGGCCAGGGCATCAACGGATTGGTCCAGCAGGGCCGAGTCGGTGTATCCGAGCAGCGCGACCGCCGTCTGGTAGGTGACTTCGCCGTGAATCGCACCGGCCATCAGCTGGTCCAGGACCGATAGCGTGTCACGAACCGACCCGCCGCCCGCGCGCATCACGAGCGACAGGACGCCTTCCGTGACTCGCACGCCCTCCTCCCGGCACAGGCCGCCCAGGTAGGGGCCCAGCACGTCGGGTGGGACCAGGCGGAAGGGGTAGTGGTGGGTGCGCGAACGAATCGTGCCGATCACGCGTTCCGGTTCCGTCGTGGCGAACACGAACTTGACGTGCTCGGGGGGTTCCTCCACCAGCTTCAGCAGGGCGTTGAAGCCCTGGTTCGTCACCATGTGGGCCTCGTCGATGATGAAGATCTTGTAGCGGTCCCTTACGGGCGCAAACGTCGCCCTCTCGCGAAGGTCACGCGCGTCGTCAACGCCGCCGTGGGAGGCCGCGTCGATTTCCACGACGTCCAGGGAGCCCGGACCGCCGGTGGCGAGTTCCCGGCAGGAAGCGCACTGCCCGCAGGGCTTGTCGGTGGGCCCCTGCGCGCAGTTGAGGCAGCGCGCCAGGATGCGCGCCGACGTGGTCTTACCGCACCCGCGCGGGCCCGAGAACAGGTAGGCGTGTGTCACGCGATTGGCGCGCAGCGCCGCCTTCAGCGGCTCCGTCACGTGTTCCTGGCCGATCACCTGGTCGAAGGTGTCGGGGCGATACCGGCGGTACAGAGCAGTGGTCACCCTTCCAGGGTAGTGGGTGACGTCGGCGTTTGCGTGTCGCCGCAGGTGGACGCCGACGCATCGCGGCACGCGTGGCTCCGCTCCGCACCGCCTACGCGAGGCGGCCTTCCTCCATCGACAGGCTGCGATCCGCAAACCTGTCGGCCTCGGGCTCGTGCGTGACGATCAGGACCGCCGCCCCACGGTCGGCGGCTTCACGCAGGAGGCGAAGAACGACCCCCGTGTTTGCCGAGTCGAGGCCCGCCGTGGGCTCATCGGCGAGAACGATGCTCGGCTCCATGAGGAGGCCGCGGGCGATGGCCATTCGGCGTAGCTCGCCGCCGGATAACTCCTGTGGCTTGGCTTCGGCCAGGTCCGATAGTCCAACCGTCTCGAGCAGTTCCTCGGCACGGCTGCGGGGCAGGTCCGCTCCGCCGTAGAGAACGGAGGGCAGGAGCACGTTCTCGAGGACGCTGAGGCTACGCAGGGCCGTGTGCCCCTGGGGGATGAAGCCGATCCTCTCGTTGCGCAGGCGGGAGAGTTCCCGGTCCGACAGGCGATAGAGGTCCGTCCCCTCGACTGCGACGGTTCCTGCGGTTGGGGCGAGCATGCCGGCCAGCATGTTGAGGAGCGTGCTCTTGCCGCTGCCGGAGTGCCCGGTGATCACCGTCAGCTCCGCGGCGTCGAGTCCGAGGTCCGCCGGGTGAACCGCGACGAAAGACCTGTTGCCCCTGCGTGCGCGCGCAAACTCCTTGGTCACACCCGTTGCTTCGATCAGCACGTCACTCCCCTTCCTTCAGCAGCGATCCGGCATCCATCGCTCTGATGCTTCGCACCGATATCCACGAGGCCACGACGGCTACCACCGCGATCGCAGCCAGCGAGGCCAACGCCAGGAGAGCCATCGTGGTGATCGGCGGGACGAGGAATCCCGTGCCGATCGTCTGGCGGACCAGGCCCGAGAAGGAGGCGATGAGGACCCCGGAGATCACGATGCCGACGACGCCTCCGATCGCGTTGACGGTCAGGGACTCGGCGAGGATGATCCGTGAGACGAGGCCTCGGTGCGCCCCGGCGACGATCAGGGAGGCGAACTCTCGTTTCCTCTCGATGATCATCATGACGAAGATCAGGGTGATCATGAGCAGTCCGACGCCCCAGACGAGCGCGATGAGGGTCACGACCGTGCGTGACGTCGCGTCGAGGCTCTGCGCGATGCCGCTCACCATGCGTGTCGAGGTTGTCACGCTCACCCCTGGAACGCTCCGTTCGATGTCGGCTGCCACGGCGTTGACGTCGCGGCCGGGAGCCACCTTGACCATGACGGAGGAGATGATGTCGTCGGTGTCCAGGCTCGTGTACTTGTTGAGTCCCTTGCGCAGCGAGGAGTCAATGAGGATCTTCGCGGTGTCGAAGTTCGTGTAGACGGCGTTGTCGAGGGTCGATCCGGTCGGGTCGAATTTTCCGACGACGTGGAGCCGCTGGCCGAAGAGCGCGAAGTTGTCCGTGTCGTAGACGCTGACGTTGGCGCCCACGATCACGTCCATGTGTCCGAGCTGCGCCTGTCCGACCGAGTCGGCGATCCAGGGTTGGACGGTGAAGTCGCTGCCCGGATCGAAGGCGATCACCTGGTATCTGCCCGAGCAGCAGCTCGCGCGCGCGGAGGCAAGGAAGAGCTGGGGCGAGGATGATTGGACCCCGTCGACGGCGGCGACGGCCTCGCTCGTGGACGTCGGCATGTAGAAGTAGGAGGCCTCGGCGTGCACGAGGAATGACTGCGCATCGAAGTCGTTGTCCGCGTCCGCGGGGGTCACCATGATGTCGGCCCCCAGGCGCGACTGGACCGTCGCAAGGCCCCGTTCGATCCCCTGAACGAGCATCGTTCCACCGAAAATCGTCATCGTCATGAGCGCGGAGAACAGCACGAGGGTCCCGGTCCGCACCGGGTAGCCGCGCAGGTTCATCCACGGAAGTCGCCTCAGCGACAGCATGTTCGTTCCTCCTCGATCCGCGGCGCCTAGGCCGGCACCAACTTCTGGCCCTGGGGGATGGCGCTCACCCTCCTCAGGGCGAGACGGGTTCCCACGACGCCGGCCGCGACCACGACAACGATAGCGACGCCGGCGAAGGAAAGCACTCGAGCAGCGCTCGACGCGCCGCCGACGGGCGTCCCGGCAACGAGCGGGAGGGCGGCGGCGATCAGGACTCCGCCGCACGCTCCCACCAGGTGAATGAGCGCGGACTCGCCCGTCATGACCCTTGCGATCGCCCCGCGCGAGGCTCCGACGGAGCGCCACACGTACACTTCTGCCTCGCGCTCGTTCATCAGCGTGAACTGGGCGACGATCAGGGCGATCAGCAGGAGGAGCCAGGAGGCTCCGAGTACGCCGATAGTGACCCCGCGTTGAGAACTGATGCTTGAGGCCGTGTCCACGAGGGCCTCGTCGCTTCTCACGGCGGTCACCTTACGCACGTAGAGGTTGATCCAGTTCGTCACGCTCTGGACGCTCTCCGCGTCGCTCACTCTCACGAGGGCAGCCGAGTAGTCCCTACCCGGCTGGACGGAGGCGTACTCCCCCGCTCCCGCCTCGACCGCGTCGCCGATGATGCTCTCCAGGGTGTCCATGCTCACGAAGACGGCGTCGTCCAGCTCGGTCCCGGTTTCCGCGAGGCGCGAGCTCACCGCCCGGGGTGTGCCGAAGAGCGGGACAGTCCCATCCTCGCCTTGAGCGACCTTGGCTCCGGCGGCGATCGTCCCCGGGGCGAGTTCGCGCGAGGTGCCGCGCTCCATCCACGGGGAGAGAGCGAAGTCCGTCGCCGGGTCGAATCCCACGATCCACAGGGTCTCGCCGGTGGGCAGGGTGTCGGCGACGTAGAGCTGGTAGGTGATCGCCGCGATGTCCGGGTTGTAGCGCGTCCGATCCAGGGCGCTTCTCCCCTGGTGGCACCGCACAGGGGTGCCGAGCATCACCAGGCGCTTTTGTTCGACCTGATTGAGGCACGCGGTCGGATAGATGACAAGGTCCGCCCCGAGGCGCTGCTCGGCGAGCGCGAGCTCGCTCCTCATGCTGTCGGCCATGACGAGGCCCGCCAGTAAACAGGCTGCCTGCGCGAGGGCGAGGAACGCCAGGATCGCCGCCCGGACGGGGTGCGCGCCGATGTTCTTGAGCGGGATGCGGCGCAGCGAGAGTGCGCCGCTCATCGCAGGCTCCCGTCGGCCTTGGCGATGCTGATCCACAGGGCGGGGCGCGCCCCGTACTGTGCGTCAACGTTCGCTCCGCTGTTCATCGGCTTGCCCGAGGCGTCAACGAATTGGGCGGCGAATCCGTAGGTGCCGGGGGAACGCAGCCACCAGTCGACCGTTCCATCCTCGGTGACAGACAGTGCCCCGGAGGCGGCGTACTCGGTTGCGGCGGCGGCGCTCACGTCACTTCGGCTCGCTCCGGCGGCCAGGTAGATGAGCGCCTCGGTCTCGCTGAGCGCGAAGACGCGGTCGTCGGTGTCGGCGCCCCCCGGCGCCCCCGTGACTGATTGGTCGCTGTTCTCGTTGTGCACGGTTCGCACGATGGTCTGCTGGGCGGGGGTAAAGGCTTGCGCGTAGAAGAAGCCGTTCATCCACTCGCGAAGATCGCTGTTCTCCCACGTGACTTCTTCGAAGGGCACGTGGTGGTATTGGCGCCCCTCCAGGCAGTCGGCGCTGAGCAGGAGGACCTGGTCGTCGATTCGATCGAGGACAATCCACCGTATCGCTTCGGGGCCGTTGGCCGTGTTGTTGTCCTGCTCGTAGGAGCCGAAGGTGACCGTATCCCCCGGGGCGACCGAGCGGTACGGGAGTGCGGGGTCCTCCTCAACGAGGCCGCGTGCGCGCTCGGCGGCGTCGGAGTATCCTCCCAGCGCGGTGAAGACCTCGTAGGCGCCCTGGGTGTCGCCGGCCTCGGCCAGGCGCCTCGCCTCCTCGTAGCGCGACCGCCTGTGGTGGGTGAAGGCGGCCACGGCGAGGGCGCACACGAGGAGGACCGCCGTGATGACGACGGTCTTGGAACGGACAGGGGTCATGGCTGCGCCACCGACTCCCGCGTGCAGGGCTTCCTCGGGTTCAGGCGGCCTTGCCTTTCCTCAGCGACTTCACCAGCGCGACGATTCCGGAGCCGGAGACGAGGACGGACATGATCCTCACGAAGGGCTGGAAGACCGTGTGACAGCGCATGGTCTCCATCATGCACAGGGGACAGATGATGCCGGGAATGAAGAAGACGACGACGCTGACGACGATTGCGAGGGCCTGCAGGGCAACCCTGACGGCCCTGTTCTGAACAAAACCGGCGGCACCAAACACGACGACGAGGCCCGCCGCGCTGGCGACGACGGTGTTCTGGCAGCGGTGGCACTGCATCCAGGTGCCGTCGGGACGCTGGTGGCAAGCGGAGAAGACGGTCATCCCTCCGACCACGAGTAGCGCGCTCAGGGCTGCGGGCACGAGGGGGACGACGACATCCTTCTTCGCCACGGCGATCATTCCTCACATGGGGCAAGCATCGACATACTTTACAAATGTAATATAACCCTAATCACGTTAGGGCGTCAATGCGCTCGCCCGCGCATCGACGACCAACAACGCCGCTCAAACGCCCTCCTCTCACGCCCCCCAACGCATACCATGGAGGCACCACACGTGAATGAGGTGCAATCATGAGAAGCATCGGCATCCGCCTCCTACGATGCATCGGCGCATCGGCAACCGCGATCATGTGCGTCGGCCTGTTTCCCCTCGCCGCGGCGGCCTCGGACGCGGAGGGCGCGCCGCCTGTCGGCACCCCCTCCCCCTCCGCTGCCTCCAGTCCGGCCGCCGATCCCGCGACACCCAGTTCAGGCGACCGGGACTCCTCGTCGGCCGCCGCGCAGGAGTCCGGACGGCCCTCGGATCACCAGGACCCCTCCCCCGTCGAAGCATCCACCGACTCGGGGGCAGCCCCCTCGGCTGAGGAATCCGCCTTGGCCGGGAAAGAAGGGGAACCCGCAAACCCGGGGGATCCCAGCGGACGCTGGGTTCGCCACGAGGTCGGCTGGCGCTACGAACTGATCGACGGCACGTGGCTGAAGGACGGCGTCTTCGACGTGGAGGGTGGCCGCTACGCCTTCGATGCTCTCGGCTACGTCCCCCTCGGTTGGTACAGGGACCCCAGCGGCGTGTGGTACGCGTCGACCGAGAACGGCGTGCGCACCGGCTGGTACCGCGAGGGCGGATCCTGGTACCACCTCGGTGACGGTGGCGCGATGACGACCGGCTGGCTCTCCTCGGGCGGTTCCTGGTACTACCTGGCCGCGGCAGGCCAGATGGTCACCGGGTGGTCGCGCGTTGACGGATCGTGGTACTACTTCGATGCCTCCGGGGCGATGGCAGCCTCGACGTGGGTGCGCTCGGGTTCGTGGTACTACCTGGGAGGCAGCGGCGCGATGGCAACCGGGTGGTTCGTCGCCGCAGGCACGTGGTACTACGCCGACTCGAGCGGAGCGATGATGACGGGGTGGCTTCTCACCGACGGCTCCTGGTACCACCTGGATTCCTCCGGCGCGCTGACCACCGGGTGGCTGCGCGACGGGGGCGGCAGCTGGTACTACCTGGATGCCGCCCGAGGCGCGGCGATGGCCACGGGGTGGGCCCAGGTCGGCGGCACGTGGAACTACTTCGACCGCTGGAAGGGCTTCTGGGTGAGCGATCGGGCGGGGTTCGAGGCCGACTGGAACTACGCCAAGACCCTCTACAGCCCCACGAACTACCTGGTGGTGGTGGATACCAGCGCCCCGCACTGCATGACGTTCTACTGGGCCGATGGCTCGTGGCAGCCGCTCACCGACATGCCGTGCTCGGTGGGCAAGCCCTCGACGCCGACGATCACGGGGACGTTCACGATCAAGAACCGAGGTCGCGCCTTCGGGCACGGCTACACGGCCTACTGGTGGACGCAATTCTCGGGGGACTATCTCTTCCACTCGATCCTCTACTACGAGGGCACCTACACCGTCATGGACGGAACCCTGGGCGGGCACGTGTCGCACGGGTGCGTGCGCCTGCGCTACGAGGATGCCAAGTGGCTTCATGACACGATCCCGTCGGGGACCTACGTGACGATCTACTGACCACCCGCCGGGGAACTCGCGAGGCGGTCCGCCTCGTCGCTGACGCATAACAAACCCCCGGGATTCCATTGGAATCCCGGGGGTTGGAGCGGAGACGGCGGGATTTGAACCCGCGAGGGGCTATGCACCCCTACCTCCTTAGCAGGGAGGCGCACTCGACCGGACTATGCGACGTCTCCAGTGCTGACCACTCTAGGGCATTTTTGCCGCGAACGCGAGCGTACGTCCGCCGCGCCAGCGCCCACGGGTCGGCTCGGCGGAGGGCGAGGGATTCGAACCCCCGGTGCCATTGCTGACACAACGGTTTTCAAGACCGTCTCTTTCGGCCACTCAGACAGCCCTCCAGACCTGAGCCATCCTATCAGGCCGCGGGGGGTGGGCGCGACCCTCGCACCCACCGCCCGCGGCGCCGTCATCGTTTCGTCGGCGCTCAGCCTCGCAGCCCGAAGAAGTTCCAGGACTTCTTATCCGGCGCCGGCTCCTCCGGGTGATCCAGGAGTCCGCGGAAGAGAGCGGGTGCCGTGGGCGGCCACAGCGGCACGCGAATCGCCAGCGTCGCCTGGATCGCGTGGTACACGTCCCAGCGGGAGGACTTCGCCGGCTGGACGCTCTCGTTATGGGGTCCGAGGCGGCGCACCCAGCGACCAGGCTGACCGATCAGGTAGTCGTGGATGTAGTCGAGGAACGAGCGGTAGCAGTGCTCGAAGTGCTCGACGTCAGAGATCCGCGAGCCGTCATCAAGCATGGCGCGCCGGATCGCGACCGTTGCACACACGCCCTCGCAGACGACCCACTGCTGATGCTCATCCTCGCCGGGGATCGGGTCCCCGTTGCCGTCAACGCCGGTGGAGAAGCCCGGGGCGCCGCCCGTGCGCCGCCAGCCGTCGACGCGGGCGCGCTCGAAGAGCTCCGTACCCATCTCCAGGAGGTAGTCGGGCACCGTCCACCCCATCGAGCGCAGCCCGGAGCGGACCTGGAGCGCGAAGCGAGCCAGCTGCATGGAGTGGCCGGTAACGTACCCCTCGTAGTAGCGACGGCCGTCGTTGAGGAGCTTGCCAGCCTCGGGGCTAGGTTCCCAGCTGTCGTCGTAGTATTCGTGGATGCGCCAGTCGTTGCGAGAAGCGATCTTGTGGGCGAACGCCGTCATCTTCTCCGCGCGGTCCAACCATTCGGGTTCGGTGGTCGCCTCGGCAGCCGCCATGTACGCCTCGATCGTGTGGATGAGCGTGCCCAGCGTGTGGACGGGGACGGGCTCAGTGAAAGCCTCGTCGTACTGATCCCACACGAGACCAAAGTCGTCGATCCAGTACTCCTGTTGCTCGGCCAGCATCGCCTCAAGGAGTTCGTGCGCTCCGGGACGGTTGGCGACGGCCGCGGCCGCGGCGCCCAGCAGCGCGTACACGGTGTGGTACTGGGATTTCACGCGCCCGGCCTCGTCCCAGGGGACGCCGTGGCCATCCTCGCCGGGCTCGGGCTTGATGGACACCCACATCCCGCCGTTGACGGGATCGACGAAGTAGGTCGACAGCGCCTTGATCGCGTGGTCCGCGTAGCGGCGCATTCCCGGAAGGCCCATCAGGACACCCAGGGAGAACACGTAGGCCATGCGCCCGGTGACAGCCAGATCAATGGACCTTGTCGGGTCCGGTTTTCCTTCGGCGTCCAGGTGAGCGAAGCCGGTTGGTACGATCGCTCCCTCAGCCTCGGCGAGCAGCGCCTGCATGTTCGCGCTGAGCCAGCGATTATGTTCGATGGAATCAAACCATCCCACGGTGTTCCTCCTGACGACGATGTCACGGTCTGCGGTGACCGACGTCTCATAGAATAGTCGCTTCGCAAACATTTGGAAATACGGACCGTTTCACGCCATGGGATGGTCCTACCCAGCCGAGGGCGAGACGTGCAACACTGGACGTATGCATGATCGAGCTGGCACACGTGCCCTACCTGAAGACCTCATCAACGTCGACGATGTCATCTCCGCCTACTACGACATCACGCCCGACCCGACCGACGTCGGTCAACGCGTCGCCTTCGGCACCTCGGGTCACCGCGGATCCTCGCTGGACGGCAAGTTCAACGAGGCCCACATCATCGCCATCACCGCCGCGATCGTTGAGTACCGCACCTCCCAGGGATTCAACGGCCCCCTGTTCATCGGTCGCGACACGCACGCCCTGAGCGAACCCGCGTGGCGCACCGCCCTGGAGGTCCTTGCAGCGGCGGGCATCGACACGCGCGTCGACTCGCGCGGCTCCTACACGCCGACTCCCGCGGTCTCGGTTGCCATCCTGGGTGCCAACGGCGCACCCTCCGCTCTGCGCACCTCCGGCGATGGCCTCGCCGACGGCATCGTCGTCACCCCGAGCCACAACCCTCCGCGCGACGGTGGCTTCAAGTACAATCCGCCTCACGGTGGGCCGGCCGACACCGACGCGACCGGCTGGATTGCGACGCGCGCCAACGAGCTCCTCGACTCCGGGCAGTGGAAGGACGTTCCTCGCGTCACCGGCTCCGATCTGCTCCACGATCCGAACATCACCCCCTTCGACTACCTGGATTACTACGTGTCGCAGCTGGACCAGGTCATCGACATTGACGCGATCCGGGCCGCCGGCGTGCGCATCGGCGCCGATCCGCTGGGCGGAGCGTCCATCGACTACTGGGCGGCCATCGGTGAGCGCTACGGCCTGGATCTGACGGTCGTCAACCCCGAGGTCGATCCGGCGTGGCCGTTCATGACGCTCGACTGGGACGGCAAGATCCGCATGGACTGTTCCTCCCCGTACGCGATGGCCTCCCTGCGCGAGGCGATGACCCCGGACGCGCAGGGCCACACTCCCTACGACATCGCGACCGGCAACGACGCGGACTCGGATCGGCACGGGATCGTCACGCCCGACGGGCTGATGAACCCGAATCACTTCCTGGCCGTCGCCATCGAGTATCTGTTCACGCACCGCCCGGGCTGGGGCTCTGAGGCTGCCGTCGGTAAGACCCTGGTGTCCTCCGCGCTCATCGACCGCGTCGTGGCCGCCATGGGACGCGGCCTGATCGAGGTGCCGGTGGGCTTCAAGTACTTCGTCCCCGGCCTGCTCTCGGGCACCGTCGGCTTCGGCGGCGAGGAGAGCGCGGGAGCCTCGTTCCTGCGCAAGGACGGCACGGTGTGGTCGACCGACAAGGACGGTATCATCCTGGCGCTGCTCGCCTCGGAGATCCTCGCGGTGACCGGCAAGACGCCGTCGCAGCTGCACGCCGAGCAGGTGGAGCGCTTCGGCGCCTCCGCCTACGCCCGCATCGACGCGGCTGCCTCGCGCGAGGAGAAGGCGAAGCTCGCTGCCCTGTCCGCCAACGACGTGAGCGCGACCGAGCTGGCGGGGGATCCTATCGTCGCGAAGCTGGTGCGCGCGCCTGGCAACGACGCGCCCATCGGTGGCCTGAAGGTGACGACGGAGTCCGCGTGGTTCGCCGCGCGTCCGTCGGGCACGGAGGACGTGTACAAGATCTACGCCGAGTCCTTCAAGGGAGCCGAGCACCTGGCGCAGGTTCAGGAGGCCGCCAAGCAGGTCGTGTCCGACGCCCTGAACGGCTGACGCTTCGGCGCTGCCCGCTCACGCGGGTTGCGAAGGGGGCGGCGCTCATACGAGCGCCGCCCCCTTCGTCATCTAGCAGGTTGCTGAGTTGGATCTCGTCACGACTGCGTGCCAGCAGCAACGTCGGCGAACCAGTCCGGCACGCGTCCGGGGATATCCGCCAGCTCCTGAGGATTAGCGGACGTTCCATCGCTGCGCAGGTATCCCGTGTAATAGTTGACCGACGTCAACCAACTCTCCGAAACCATGACATCAACAGTCGTTCCATAGCGTTCACTCGTCCACGCCAAGACGGTGTCTGTCGTTCCGCCATCGCCCGCATCGGTACTGCGACGCAGGTCAAAACCGAGGGGCTTAAGCTCGGTATCAAATGCCTCTCGCACACGCTCCGGATCGTGCTCATCAAAGTCGTACGAGCGCGAAATCAATCGGTACAGCGTCTGGTCACCAACGCCATACTGCGAAATGTAGTCTGTCCCGTAGTAACTACGGTAGTTGTCACGCGTCATGACCTTGTTGCGTGCCCGGATAATCGCTGGTTCCACGTCTCGCTTGAACGCCTCAATGGATTCAAGAGACGCGGCTCGCTCCAGGTCTTTCTTTTGTTCCGGGTTCATTCCTTTTCCTCCTCCGAACGGTACGCACGCGGCGCACGCCACTGCTAGAACAACCGCGAGGACCCCAAAGAGCGGACGCCTCACTTCTTACCCCGCCCCGCGATGACCTTCGAGATATCGTCGAGCGCCTTGCTTCCCTCGTTGAAGTATCCACCGTGCTTCTGGAACGCGTAGGGCTGCGACTCATCGATCTTGTCGCCAACATCGCCGGACAGGTGGTTGTAGCCCGGCATCTTGGCGGGATCTTTTCCAAATCGTAAATCGTCGCCCATGCCCTGCACCCGGTCTTGTTCGATGTCCGTGGCGCTCACCCAGGCGTGTCCCTTCTCGAGCTTGAACTCGGAGACGTCCTGAACACCCGCGCCCGGAGAGCCGAACTGGATGAGGTCGTCCACGACGCCGGGATTGACCTTGGTGAGCGCGATGCCGGCGGTCGTCGACCCGAAGGAGTGGCCGGCGACGCTAATGTGGGCATCGCCCGCCGGTCCGGCTTCGCGCGAGGCATCCAGGCCGTTGAGGAATCCAGCCAGCTTGTCCGCGCCCTTCTGCGCGTAGCCGATATCCGCAACCTCTGCAATATTCTGGGGCGCCTCGTATCCCAGGTAGGAAATCATCGCAACGCTCTCGCCATTGCTATGCTTCCTCACGTTCGCACCCATGACCTTAGCATCGTCGTCGTACTTGCCCAAGTTGGTCGCCACGTTGGAGTAGAGGCCAGGAACGATCACACCCACGTGATCAGCCGTGTCGACGTTGCCCTGGGCGACAGCTGCGGTGACGTGCTTGCCCGAGGTGTCCAGACTGAGAAGCTGGCGTTGTATTCCGTCTCCATCCGGCCAGGGCTCCTCGCGATCGATCGTGTCCTTGACATTATGGAGCGCCGTCACGCGCTCTTGAACGAGCTCGAGCTCCTGACGCTCGCGCCGCGAC
>ERZ772945.832-NODE-832-length-23376-cov-14.329917_pt1 | contig 23376 bp, 32 predicted proteins | sample MGYA00511681_ERZ772945 | MGnify/ENA primary metagenome ERZ772945 (study PRJEB29015, sample SAMEA2737943) | human oral metagenome | biome: human oral; feature: human-associated habitat; material: dental | place: China | collected 2143 ...
AAATGAACGCCTTAACGCTTTTGTTGCCCGATGGAAACCACGCTTAGCGGATATGCGAAGGAACGCAATCTACTATATTCGTGCTTCATCATTCTGCAATAAGGACATTCTCGGTCCTAAGTTCTTCAAAACCCAGCTTGACACGCTCGACATGGATGAGTTCTTGACGGCTATCTGTGCTATTCGTCACAAGGAGGTAACTAACAAGTTCTTTACGACCTACGACCACGAGCGACACCAGTTCAAAGATAGCTATATCTATGACCAGATACTGAAGCTAAACCTTAAAGACCACTTCACACTCACGGCTCGCTATCTTCGACACTACGATAAGCGTGAACCACTCTACATTGGTTACGATCCTGGTAACTTCCAATCGCTCATCGTTGGACAGAAAAAAGACTATGGTAGTCGCTTTGATATCATCAAGGAGTTTTGGGCTTATATCCCCGACGACCAGCAGAACCTTGCACAGCAGGTGTATTCTTTCTTTGGTACTGATGCAGTAAATAAGGTTATACATCTCTATCCTGACCGTGCAGGTAACAAGACACGTGAGGAATTAGAGCAGATAACTACTGACTCACTGACGATGAAGGCAGCCTTAGAGAGTTACGGATTTTCAGTTATCCTGTACAACGACGGTGCGCCTACCATTTACCACTGGCAGCAGTTCCGCCTTTGTCAGTTGCTCTTTGGTGAGAAACTTCCTTTGCTTCCGAAGGTGCGAATTGATGAAAACGAATGCCCTAACCTTTGCAGTGCAATTTTGATTAGTCCGTTGAAGAAAACCAACGGCAGAATAGAACTCGACAAAGCTTCAGAGAAGAAGGAAGAACTCAAGCGAAGACCAGGACTAACAACGCAGCTCCCAAGTGCGATGATTTACCTTTTATATGGGCTTTATTCCGACCTTATCAAGAAGGAATTAAGCAGTTATCCTGATGATTTGCCTGAAAACATCACGATATAACACCCAATAATGTCCAATATTTGATATAAAAAATGTCCAAAACAGGGCAATAATAAAGGTTATTTACATAGGTCAAAATCTTATTTTGTTGTGTTTCAGTGGTTTACGTTTTGAAAATCAAAATTAAAAATAAACAAACGGCGTTTATCACCACGCACCGCTGATTTGAGGAAAAGCGGTGCAACGTTTCAAAAGTTGGGAAATATGACAGTAAGGGGCAAAATCGTCCTTTGTTAGCACAGCGATTTTAAGTAATTTCGCAAGTAATGGAGAAGACGATTGAGATGAACGGCATCGATGCGATGCAATGGGCAAGAGAAATTAGTAGAGTACCACAAGGTGACTTCACTATCTGCTTCTTTCCTTACGCTCGCTCACAGGGTATGGCAGGCGAGCAAATGGTTGTCAAGGAACATTGCAAGTACCGCACGCAACTACCAGACGAGTGCTTCAAAGTCGATTCCGAGAACTACTTTCTCTTCGAGGACCAAGAGGGAAACCCCAAGATGTGTTATCGTATCCTCATCAGATACATGGGGTTCCCACAAGACGGATATAAACTACATAAGATAAATTGGTTATGACAGATAGTATTGAACTGCACGGCAACGCTGGACTCTACGTTATGGACGGCAACACCTTCTCCTTTCAGATTGGAGAAGGAAGAGAGTTGTCGACAAGCCCAGGCCTACTCGTTCCACAGGGTCAGCAGACTTGCCTACATGAACACCAGTGGATGAGTGTGAATGGATACCAGGTGTGTATGCGTGGTATGAACAACGCGCTGTGTGAAGAGGTAACGATGGAGATTAAGCAGAACCGTCTGCTGCCTCGCTTGTATAGTAAGGAGATTAAGATGCTGTATGGTAACGGACCTTGCGCCTATATGCAAACAGTAGAAAGTGGTAAGCTGCGACGTGAGTACACCGCACTACCTGCGTGGAATGAGTGGATGAACTCTTGGCAAGAGCGTGGTATGGAAACATCTGCACAGGAGTTCGCTAAGACCTGTATCAAGAACTACTACTGGTTCGGTGATTACTTCGTTAAGTGGAGGTTCTCACGTGGTAAGCGTATCGGTATGTTGCCAGTAGCTGGATTGGAACCCTTGGAGAATAAGCACTGCCGTCTTGCTACCACTCGTAAGGATGTAGCCTACGATCAGATTAATTATGGCGACTTCAATAACATAGCTGTAGGACGGTGGACATACGGATTAGGCAATTACAAGATATACCCTAAGTTCGCATTGTCAGAAGTTGACAACTATCTATTCGCTGCTGTGTCGCACCACAGAGAGAAATCAGTCGACGAGTTCTACGGTGTGAACGAAACCCACCAGGGCGCACGTCCATATATTCAAGGTAGTAACAAGACCGCCTCCTACATTAACTCCTTCTTGCGAAATTCCCTTGCAGCGAAGATACACATCATTATTCCGAATGCGTGGGTGTCAAGTAAGCGCAATCAGTTAGTTAAGCTATGCGAGGAGAATAAGATTCGCTCATCTAAGAAACAGGACTTGGTGAAGTATAACGGTATCAGTATCGGTACTGAATATCGTGAATCGTTGCTTGTAGAGTATATGCGATTAGAACTGCGTAAGATAGGCGACTATCTAAGCGGTGCTGACAACCAAGGTAAAGCCTACTCTTCTATTTCATTTATGGATAGTTCTGGTAACGAGCAGCAGTGGAGAATCGAAACAATCGACCTTAAGTATAAGGAATATATCGATGCGTTGATTTCCTACGATAAGCGAGCAGAAGAAGCCTTACTGTCAAGCGTTGGTTTGGATGCATCCATCACAGCAGTTAGCAAGGATGGTGTTATCAGTAAGTCAGGTTCTGATGCTTACTATAACTACCTTATCTATATAATGTCACTCACACCAGAGGACGAAATCTGTGCAGAACCGTTTAATCTCGCTCTCCGATTGAACTTCCCAGAACTCTATAAGCAAGGTTATCGCATAGGCTTCTATCGTGAGGTTCCTCAGCGACAGGAAGAAATTGCACCGAAAGATAGACTAAATCAGCAGCAGTCATGAAGAATGTATTAGTAGATATTTTCAAGGATTTTGGTTCGTTCAGCAAGTACGCACCTGGTGTGGAAACGAATATGGACCTGAACGACCTGCTTTCGTCAGGCATTACCGCTCGCAAGCGTGTTGAAACCATCATCACTGCAGAGGTGTTTGATGCAATCATCAGTAGTTCCGATGAAACACTCACAGAACCCCTACGCTCTGCTGTGGCGAACATGACAATGGCGTCGCAGCTTATTTTTGACAGTATCAACCGCCGAAAGAACCATGTCGACGTCTATAAGTACGAGGTGGAAGGAATGAAGCGTGCATATATGGACAATTACTACAATGCGATGGATTCTGTCATCCAACGCTTGATGTCTACCGAGGTTACGAGTGAAAATACCGACTCTCCAGCTGCTTTGTGGCGAAAATCACGATATTACAAGATTATAGACAGTTGCAAGATAAAGACTACCGAAGCATTCGACTCTATCTATCCAATAGACCTCTCTTACTTCTTTTTCTTCCGTATTCTTCCCTTACAGAAGGAGACGCTCGACGAACGTCTGTCTGCTTACTACGATAGACTCACGGATGATAACCGTGAGCGTGTAGAACCGATATTGACGCTTGCCCTGCTCAAGAAGACCGTTGCCAAGTCGCTCCGTCGCTTCGATATCTTGGAATTTCCTCCAACTATCCGTAATCTCTTCGACGATAGTCACGCTTCACGCACGGGCAAGGACGAACACGATGCAGTGCTTGCTCTTGCTGATCGGCTTGACCTCGAAGCAGAGGAACTCATCTCGAATGCTGACACCCTGCTCTCTACAGATGCCTCGATAGATTTCTGCTCTAATTCTGCGTATAATCGTCCTGAAGACCAAATTGTGATACTGCCATGATGAAGGATATTGAACTTGTATATAAAGGTGAGATACATCGCATTCCTAATCGTTGGGATGCAATGAACGACCGCCAGTATATCCGACTTGTGGACGATTTCCTCCGTATGGCTGCCGGAGAACTATCCGCTGGAGAGGTTCGGATTAACTGGTTATGCGATATTATGGGTTGGGATAAACGCAAGTTCCATTCAGAGGAACTGATCGCTAACCTCGTCGCAATCTCTGAACAGCTGACGTTCATGTTTCAGATTAACTACCCTGATAACAACGCTGTGTTAGATGGTGTGGGAGAAGAAACCTACGAGTTGTGCCGTCGTGTAGATCCTTACCGCCTGCACATACCGTTGGCACGTGTGCTGCGCCGTCTCGACTATCAATATGTAATCGACCTCTGCTTCTGTGCGCAGCTCATCCCTTCTGTTCGGATTGGCGAGCGTTCTTATCATGGATATAGAATTGAAACAGGCTTCAGTATGCTCACCTGCTCGCTTACTGCTCTTCAGTATATTGAGGCGCAAGCACTTATCGAGCGAGGCGAAGAGTCGCTCCCGCTGCTCGCCGCCATTCTCTACTATCCCGAGAAAGAGTATCATTCCGAACGTGCACACGAATTAGCTAAGGTGTTCGCTCGATTACCCATCGAAACACTCACAGCTATCTCGTTTAATTTTCAGGCATTTAACAATTATCTGTTTAGTAAAACTTCATTCTCTCTCTTGTCTAAGTTCGTTCATAAACCGAAGCAGCCTATCACAACCGATGCCTCTGATGCGCTCTACGACCTTTCCAAGGAGGGGCTTGGAGATGCAAGACAGATAGAGCAGATGAACGTACTCACCTATCTGAAGGTGCTGCGCAAGAAGACCATCGATGCGGTTAAAGATATGAAGGGGTTTGGCTGGGATAAATTAAAAATCAGTGAGGAGGTAGGACTGCCTATCTTTGTAATCGACCAAATAATATAGCTATGTATAATAAAAGAGTTTGGCTCAATAAGCCCGAGTCTCCATCAACAGGTAATGTCGTTTGTTTTGACGGAAATACAACCTGGCATGGTGACACGATACGAAACACATTCTTACAGGTGTCTGATTGTAGTTGGGCAGTCAGATTACATAAAACGGAAGATGATAGCACTACAGATTTTATCGACAAACTAAAACTGTTGAGAGATGAAGTAGATAGTTTTATTTCATATTTGGAAGAAAATAAATAGGAGTATGATACTGGATCAATTTCTCTATTTCGCACAATACCCGTCAAAAGAGGGTATCCGTGCCATACTTGTCAACGGATCGAGTGATTTTCCTGGTTATAATGAACTTGCGGAGTCTCTGGACAACCTTCCCAATGTGTCGCGACTCCCTGAGATAGCCAACTATGTCTATGGTCAGTCTTTCGAAGAATTGAAGCAGCGCATCGATAAGTTAGTGGGCTCGTTCCTGTTTGTGGACTACGGCGAACTAAATATGTCTGCCGATGGGCGCAACTCTTATCAGGTCACCCAGCGCATCGCCATCACCGTGGCGAACAAGATGCCGAACCGTGCGGACGCTGCCGAATATATGCTTGCTTCCGACCGGACGCTCCAGCTGCTCTCCAAGATTCACGCTTGGATTATAGCTGACGCTGAAGAAGGTAATATCGAGTGGATTTCCCGAGGCGAACTCGACAAAGCGGAGATCATTCCCTTCGTGGCCACGGAATTATCCTCTGTCGGGTGGACGCTGATGCTCTCCTGTGTTGCGCCTGACACGCTCGGCACTCACCTCCTCAGTCGGTCCTTTGGCAAACAGACGTAGTAAAGTAATTTTGTAACACGATTAAAGACAGATTATAATGAAAAAGCTACCCATGATATCTATCGTTTCACTGCCACTCTCCATAGTGGCCGACTACTCGCAGTACCTCTATCAGGACTGGGAGTTTGCCAAGTGGATAGGCGTCGCTATCATCATCGACACTATCCTAAGCGTGTGGAAGCATCTCCTCCACAAAGACGCCTCAAGCGAGGCCTTCTTCAGTAAGTTCAGCAAGAAGATTGCTATCTACATCCTGCTGCTCATCCTTTCCAACGTACTTGCGAACTTTAAGGTGAATGGAAGTGTGGTGGGTACTACCCAGTGGATAGGAACTTATCTTTGCGTGTTTATGATGGTGCGAGAGTGCTTCTCCTGCGTTGAGAACATCCAGGCCATCTATCCAATATTTCCCACCTCATTCGTCCGCCGTCTGAAAGACTTCAATGACAAAGGCGAATACATCAAAAAAGACTGATCATGGCAACAGCAGCACAGCGTGATTTTGCACGCAGCATCTATGCAGCAGCCCAGAAGGCTACTGACATCGCCCCCGAGTTTGTCACGGCGCAGGCCATCCTCGAAAGCGGATGGGGCAAGTCGCGCATAGGAAAGTTCAACCTCTTCGGTATCACTCGTGGCAGCAACTGGAAAGGGCATACCGTCCTTATCCTCACCCATGAGTACTTCAACACACCTAACCGCACATTCACCGCACCCGAGAAGGTCGTGTCCATCGCCAAGTGCAGGACCGGCAACAGATGGTATTACACCGTTTACCGACTATTCAAGGACTTCGATTCCCTTGAGGAGTGCCTTCAGGAACATACCCGCCTGCTCCGCAAGCCCGGTTATGCCGATGCCTGGCCCTACCGCCACGATGCCGAGGAGTTCGCCCGCCGCATCTGCGACAACAAGGGCAGCAAGTATGCCACCTCACCAGTCTATCAGCAGCAGATGCTGCAGATGATCAAGACAGTACGTTCAATTTGTCAGTAGCCTATGTTCACACAGATAAGACGCAGACTGCAGGTCATCACCGCCGTCCTCATGGTGGTCTTCGCCGGCCTTGCGCTGGTTGCCTTCCGCGCATACAGCGACATGAAAGCCGACCGTGACCGGCTGAAGGAGAACCAGAGCCTTCTCCTCCATAATGGAGAAGTGGAAATCAAACAGACGAACACAGGCAGCAGTCAGGCTTCCGTCCCGGCACTGACGCTCCGCCCGTCAGAGTTCCGCCGGAGCGGCGACACGCTGCTGCGGACGGCCAAGGCCGCAGGGATAAAGGCTTCCCGCATCTCCGAAGCGACCACGGCGGCAACAACAACACACGTAGACTTCGATGCACGGGTGTTCCGTACGGTGGTGCATGACACATTAAGAGACACCGTCCTTTGTCCAGCAAGTCCGATGCCAGCCCTGCCCCCGTCGAAGCAGCTGCAGCTGTCATGGAATGACCCGTGGGTGTCCCTGTCTGGAACGATTGCCGACTCCATCTTTCACGGTTCGCTCACCTCCAACGACACTCTCGACATCATTGTCCACCGCGTTCCCAAGCGGTTTCTCTTCTTCCGCTTCGGCTGCAGGCAGGTGCGCATGGACATCATCAGCCGTAACCCTCACACACGGCTCACCTACGCACGGTATCTTCAGATGATCAGATAAAGGTTTCATAGGTTTTAGTTGTTAGTTTCATAAGGTTTGTTTAGGTTGACTCGAGCCGCCGCAGCGATTGCGCCGGCTCTTTTCGTATCGTTCTTTAGCTATAGATAATTACCTTTGCAAAGCAAGGCAAGGTGCAAACCAACACCACCCTGCTGAACATTCCTTTCCTTACCGAAAGCGAAAAGTTGTACTTCAGATTAAGAACTAAAAAATTAGCAGCATGTTAACAACCTACAGGCTGGACGCCACCTCTCCAGCCGACTTCCTCCACCAACTTTGCACAAGCAGTCGCTTCGATAGCGAAGGCACAGATACGGAATATATGCAACGCTTCGCTCACCGCTTGCAGGAACTCGAGGGCTACCTTGTTTCCACCGACAGCCCCGAAGCTTTCCTTGCCGACCTAATCGCCCACGGTTTCGTGTCCGTAGAAGTATAAAAACACGATGCTCGTTCTTTGTAGCCGTGGCAGTCTCCGAACTCTTACGGCTTTTTAAATGTTAAAAAACAAACCTTACTACAAATTTTTATAGTGAAAGTTTGGATAATACGATTTTTTATAGTATCTTTGTCTTGTCTTAATAAAACAACAGAATATGAAACAAGAAACAGAAACAATGAGGGTTACCCCCAAGGAAAGAGACCTGATTGAGCAGATGAGAAACTACAACCGTTCCTATCCTAACGGTTATCCCAGATTACTGGAAATCATCATCGAGAAGTTCTACTCAATGCTTCGCCAACCCTATTAACAACAAAACACCGCCTCTCTCTAAAAGGGGAGGGGGCTTCAATAAAAGAAAGGAATACAACAATGGAAACAGTTATTAGAAAGCCGGTAGTAGTCAGCGATATGAAGCAGCGTTTGGCAGACATCAACTTGTCCGTGTCGTGGATGGACTTTGCCAATAAATACTTCCACAAGTCATCATCGTGGTTCTACCACAAATTAAACGGTATCGACGGCAACGGTGGCGCAGGTGGTTTCAATGAAGAAGAGATAGAGCATCTCCGTGGCTCACTTTTCGATCTGAGTGACCGCATCCGCCGAGCTGCAGAAAGAATTTAGGCGTGGTTATCTGTTGACCATTCAAGACAAAAGCCGCCCGTCGCCTACGGGCGCATTTTAGCCTCTCGCAATGCGAGGGGCTTTATTCTTTATGAAGTAAAAACTTACGTCACGCAAAAAATAATTGCGTTAAGTGTAGCTTATTTCGTTGATTATTCCTACCTTTGCACTTGGAAATTATAGACTACACTAATTTTATACGATAAGACAACAATATTCTCGACACCATATATCAAGAATTAAGGAGCTACCCATGATAAAATAATAAGGTCTTATTAAAGGGAGTTTTTTTAATCTCCAAACTAAAAGCAACCAATAGTATGACACAATTTGATAAAGAGAAACTAATAGAAGTAGTATTGTATATTATCAATGCTACCAAAGGGCTGGACTATTATCACATTTTCAAAATCTTATATTTCGCACAACAGAAACATTTATGCAAATGGGGAAGTCGTATCGTTGCAGATGATTTTGTTGCGATGGAATACGGACCAGTTCCTACAAAACTCTATAGTGCTGTTTGTAAGAATGAACATTATGCGAAAGAGCTAATTCCACTTTTTACAGAAGCTATTGAGTTTGCTGGCAAAGATGCCTCTAACACGCTTTTGCCAAAAAGAGAAGCAAACATGGATTATTTATCTCAAGCCGATATAGAAAGCCTTAAAGAGTCAATTACAGAAAACAAAGGTCTCTCTTTTGGCGAGTTGGTTGATAAATCGCACGATAGTGCATGGTATGCTACAAACAACTGTTGTGTTATGAGTGTTAGCGACATTGCTAAAGCTGGCGGAGCAAATGACGGCTTTGTAGACTACATTAACGAACAAGAATTCATCCAAAAGGCTTTATCATAATGGATATACCTCAGACACTTATTGATGAAGCTGTGAGCGATGAAGTTCGATTGGGCGATGTCTACAAAATAGAGCTGTCAAGAGCAGATGGCATAATATCTAAAAATGGATACGACACACGTGATAAATTCTTTGTAGTATTAGGTTTTGATGAGCAAGGCAATATTTATGGAGGCATTCTCTTCAATTCTAAAATTAATCAAAACCTCCCTACTCTTATAAAAGATCATCACATGCCAATATCGGCTAAGGCTTATCCCTTCCTTTCGCACGATTCGTTTTTGAATTGCACTAAAATATTTTCAGTAACTTCAACGCATCTATGGAAGGGCGAAAAGTTAGGAACTATCAATACAGACGATTTTGATTTAATCCGTTCTACAGTATGCAGCTATCCCAATGCTGTACCTTTGGATCTCAAAAGATTTGGACTTATTAATGAAGAATAAAACAGATAGTTAGTGCGTTACGCACATTTTTTACGCTGATTAAAATATTTTTTTACCTTTGCCATTAATCTAAACATATAAAAATATGGATTTTAAAGATTCTGTAAAGCAACTTGCTGAAAAAGTTGCTCAGTTAAAAGCTGGCATTCTCACTGAAGAAGCCACCAAGAATGCGTTTATAATGCCTTTTATCAATGCTTTAGGCTATGATGTATTTAACCCTTTGGAAGTAATCCCAGAGATGGATTGTGACCTTGTGAAAAAGAAAGGAGAGAAAATAGACTATGCAATAATGAAAGATGGTGCCCCTATCATCCTCATTGAGTGCAAGCACTGGCAACAAGACTTGTCCCTGCACGACACGCAGCTCAAGAAATATTTTGTTGCTTCAAAGGCAAAGTTTGGTCTACTCACCAATGGTATCCGCTATCTCTTCTACACCGATCTCGAGGATCAAAATATCATGGATGAAAAGCCTTTTCTGGAGATAGATATAACCGATGTCAAGGACTATCAGCTTGAAGAATTGAAGAAGTTCCACAAGTCCTATTTTGATATTGACAACATTCTTAATTCTGCAAGCGAACTAAAATATTCCAATGAATTGAAGAAAATCTTTGCAGAAGAGATTGTCAATCCTACGCCTGAGATTGTAAAATATTTCACAAAAAAAGTCTATGACGGCATCATCACGGCTAAAGTACAGGAACAGTTTTCCGAACTCGTCAAGCGTTCTATCAGTAGTTATATCAATGAACTCATCTCCAAGCGTCTGAAAACAGCCCTTAGTTCTGAAGAACAACGGGAGGCTTCTGAAACAGCTGCCATAACCTCTGAAACTGAACAAACGGATACCGCTGCCACCTCCGACGACGGAATAGTTACAACCCAAGAGGAATTAGATGGATTTAACATTGTAAAGGCTGTAGTTCGTAAGTCCGTAGATGTATCAAGAGTCGCATATAGAGATGCTCTATCCTATTTTGCAATACTGCTCGATGATAATAACCGAAAGCCTATTTGCCGACTCTATTTTAATGGTAAATCTAAAAAGTATATATCGACCTTTGATAAAGATAAGAAAGAAACGAAACATGAAATAACAGAATTGAATCAAATCTTCAATTTTGAGAAAGAGTTATGTGATGCAATTACGGCATATGATGAGAAATAAATCATAATTAAGAGGGTGTGTCAAAATGCAAATTAATAACTTGACAACTTTCAATCTATAAGTAGGATTCTTCTAAAGGCAAAGAAAAGACCATTTCTTTACTCAAAATCGAGTATAGAAATGGTCATTTTTTATTGGATTGTTTCAAACTGTAAGATCATCAAAATGATATTTGCATTTTGACACACCCTCTTATTCATATCTTTGCAGTGGTTTAACAATGATGGTAGTCTATCTCGTAAGAGCATCGGTTATTGCTCAGCATTTTGCTTGGGCTTTTTTCATGCTCTCAAATAAAATATTGGCGGTTGCCATCTCGTACAATTCGTATAGCTCTTCGGAGAGATGCATCATTGTTAAACCAGCGGGATGTGCAGCCGCTTCTCTGTATCTCTGCCACGGCAGTTCCGTGGATGGTTTAACAATGATGCAATATGCAACAAGTAATCGAATTCGAGAACTCTGCGAAACAGCAGCCTATCGACGTACGTGCTACGATACAGCGCAAAATCAGGTCTATTAATCTTTGGCTCGACTCAAAAAGCGAGTTTTACAGCCGTATCTGCGAGTTCTCAGTTACCCGTCGTTTGGTAATTCGAGTTAACCTTGTATCTTTGTGCGTGATTGTAGCAGCTGTAGCCATCGAGCAGCAGCCTATTACATCCGTAGTTTCAACCCTCTGTGCAGGCTACTTAGTTTATCGTATGAACAAATCAGAAAAGAAACAGAAAGGAGGCAAGGCATGATATTCTTTGATTATTATTTCAAGGCATCTTCTACCCCGAAGTACCTTGAGCCTGTTGCCATGTGTATGGAGCGACGTTACCGAGTTCTTATGGCAGATGAACCGACACTAAAGAAGTTTGTTGCAGAACTTAAATCAGAACTGAATTCTATTCCAAAGGCAAAGGGTAAGTATGAACTCAAAGCTGATAAAGGCTATATCTATATCATTACTACTCACGAACTCACAGAAGGCGTTATACGTCTTCATTATAAAGAGGTGCTTTCTTTGGAAGGTTTCAGCGAGAACCTCTGTAAGAGCCTTGATGAAGTGGCTGAGAAAGGAGGTGAGAAATGATATTCTTTGATTATTTTCTTATAGATTATTCAATCCCAAAAGAGCTTGCACCGCTTGCTGACTGTATGAAGAAATACCAAGGAGTTCTTGTAGCGGACAAAAAAGCATTCAACAAGGTTGTTGAAGAATTGGAGGAAAAATTTTGTGCTATCCCAAAGGCTGAAGAAAGATTCCTTTTCAAGGTTAGCGAAGGTCCTCTCGGAGTTATCTCTGTTCATAGAAACAACACTATGAGGAAGTGTATATTGCGCATCTATTTTACGCCAGTACATGGTATGTTTGGTTTCGATTCTTCTCAATGTTCTATTCAGCCAGTACCAGACGAGGGAGACGAACATTTTACTTTGCCTGAAGATATTAAAAATAGTGTTCAGAAAGGAGGTGCAAAATGAAAACTTCTTTAATTAGTCTCGACGAGCAGACAAAGAAAACTCTCGAGGCAATGCTTGACCCAGGTTATATCAGTGAACGAACAGAGCGTCTTCAAGCCATTGAAGATTTCCTCATCGACCAGTGGCGTGATGCTGGTACTATCAAGCCAGATACCGCACTAACTTTCCTTGATACTCTACGTACACTGCGTAAGGATCTCGCTACTTTTCTGACCTCGGCAGACCATCCCGGCGAACCGATTATTAAAAACAAATAAACCTCCTAACAATGACTAATAAAAAGAAACCGGCGAGCAGCCTATCAGTGATATCAGTGTCTACGTGGCAGCTCTGTCTTCTACCTATCGTCCAGCTTCGACACCAGCAGAAGCTACTCACTTCTTCTCAACTCCAGAGGTAGTAGATGCTATTCGAGATATAGACCCTTCTGCCAAGGTGTGTGCAGAGCAGATATTCTCTGCTCTTCTCAAGGCAGGATATAACTTCTGTAATCGTCCTGGTGCGCAAGGGTTAGAGTTCAAGTGGATGTTTCGTGAGGTATAATATTTTTAGCATTTCCAATCAAAGAGAACAGTGCGCTGTGAAGCGTGCTGTTACTCGTCCTTTAATCTCTTTTATAAATCAACTATCTTTGCTTTATGATTACAGAAAGCCTTATACGAAAGAAATTCGTTCATAACACAATGACGGATGCTGTCAATCGTCTCTATGCAGCATGGAGACCAGCCGTTTCTGTCTTTCAGGTACGTTCAGGCGAACTTCAATGCTTTGCTCAAAGCGGAGCTTCTTCAAAGCAAATCTCTGATGGTTCGTATGAATTAGGCTTGTTTATTCCTTTGCACCTTCGTTTTCTTGATATTCAATATCGAAAACCTAAAGGGAAAAGAACACAAGGACAGTCTAATCTTTATAATAAACTTGTCTGGCCTATCCTTTATAAGCACGTATTCCCAGAACTACGCTATGGGCTTACCGACGAGGTTCGCAACTCTCTGCATAATCAATTGTCCCATGCAATAGAAAGTAAATAATTAGACTATCACTTGTGCGTTTCAAGGATATTGCCTATCTTTGTCGCAGGAGCTAAAAACAAAAACTATGTGGATATTTCTCGAAATAATCATAACGCTAATAACAATGCCCTTCTTTATAAAGGCTGACGATTGGTGCTGGAGAGCTTGCCTTATTTACATTGGTTGCTGCATACTCTTTACACCCCTCGTAGGAATACCCGTTTTTCTCTTTGCTTTCAGCAGATAGACAAATAGTTTTGTCCTTTCCTGCTTTATTGTCTGTTATTACCTTTGTTTGCAAAAGGTAATAACAGACAATTTTATTTATGGCAAAACATTTATCTGAAGACGAGGTAACACTCGTCGTAAATGCTAAGGCAGACAAGGCGCAGCAGAATATTCGTAAGTTCTCTAAGGAAATTGATAACCTTGGAGAGCGCAATAAGTCACTCCAACGTCAAATGGAATCTCTCGAACTTGCAGGGAAAAAGAATACTGATTCGTGGAAACAACGACGTGAAGAGTATGGCAAGAATGCAGCGCAGATCCGTAACCTCAAACAACAGATTGCTGCCGAGACGAAAGCGCTCGACCTCAATGCTCTCACTATGGCGCAGCTACGTCAACAAGCACGCAGCCTTCAACGACAGCTTGACAACACGTCTAAAACTATTAATCCTGAAGATTGGAACAAGCTCTCCAGTCGCCTCTCTGATGTTAGGAAACGTATGGGCGAGCTTTCCGATGCGTCCAAAAGTCTTGTAGAGAAATACAGCGAACCACAAACCATGTCTTTCTTTCGTGGTGAAATGTTTGTCCGTTTTGCAGAACTGGCAGGGAAAGCTCTCCAAAAGGTAAAGGAATTCGCTGCTGAAGGTATCAGTATGGCTGAATCTGCTGATGGTGTTATTTACGCCTTCCGCAGACTTGATCAACCAGGATTACTTGATAGCCTTCGAAAAGCTACAAAGGGAACTGTCAGTGACATAGAACTTATGAAGGCTGCCGTGAAAGCTAAAGACTTTCACATCCCTCTCGAAGACCTTGGTAAATACCTGTCTTTCGCACAGCTTAAAGCGCAGCAGACGGGACAGTCTCTCGATTATATGGTTGACTCTATCGTAACAGGTCTTGGTCGTAAGTCTCCAATGATCCTTGATAATCTCGGACTATCGGCTGCGGAAATTTCTGAAAAGACAAAAGAGACTGGAGACTTTATAAAAGGAGTTGCCTCTATCGTCGAGAAGAATCTTGCATCAGCAGGCGAAACCTACATCTCTGCTGCTGATCGTGCTGCTCAAAAAACTACTGAACTTCAAAACAAACAGTTACAATTAGGAGAAGCCTTACTCCCTCTTAAGGAGAAAGCCGTAGATGCGTTTGGCTCGATGAAGATTAGTATCATGGAGTGCATTGTCTGGCTTATGAATCATCGTAAGGCTTCAGCTGCACTTGGTTTAGCTATTACAGGACTCACTATCAGTATGACGGTTCTTAATACTGCTTTCAGAACTTGGATAGCACAAACGGCAGTCACAAAGATTGCTATAGCTGGATGGACATCTGCTGTGACGACGCTCAAAGGTGTTTATCTACTCGTCGCAGCTGCTATTAATGTTATGCGAGGTAATACTATTCGTGCTACGGCTCAAGAAAGAACTTGTTAGCTCACAAGAGAAGAATGTTACGCAAGCTGAACAGGAATTAGCCGAGAGCCGTATCGCTGCAGAAGAGAAGTATCAGGAATTAATGAATAAGATAGTCGAGCAAGGGGCAGTGAAGCAAACGCAGACTCTGCAGGAAGAACGAGATGTAAAACTTGACTTTCTAAACGGATATTATCAAGCGGCTCTCCAGTTGGCTAAACAAAATGGAGAGGATACTAATAATGTAGAAACTGCTTATCAAACTGCACGGCAGAATATTCTTAAAGAATATGCGGATAAAGAGCTTGCAAAGGTAAAAGAACTTGAAGAGCGTAAAGTGTAGGCCCGACAGGAATACGGGCTTGACACTCTCGAAGATCAGTATGCCGCACGTCGCAAGAAGATTGAGAATGACAGTTTACTCAATGAACAGGAACGTCAACAGGCGCTTACTAATCTTGGCAAGCAGGATGGAAAGATGTTCCATGCCGACTACGACCCTGACAGACGTGGATTTATCGATAAGCCAACAGTTCTCGTCAGAGAAGGTGGGTACGGGCATAGTAAGGAGTGGGTAGCTTCGAATGCAGCCGTTGAGAATCCTACCATAGCTCCATTCATTGATATAATCGACCGTGCACAGCGTGCAGGAACAATTCGCACGCCCGACATGAATAAGTTTCTTATTCAACAGGCGCAAGTCCGTGCTTCTGGTGGTACGTAACGCCATCTGTTAACGACGTGCGAGGCGTGGCTAAGGACTCCTACAAGGATTCGCTCATCGAGCGATTAACTGATGTTCTTAATCGATTGTCTGTCGACGGTATCCCTGCGTCTGTCTCTCTTAATGAGATTGAACAGAAACAGCAGCTGCAAGACAAAGCTCGTCGCTTCGGTAGTAAATAGAAACAACACCTTTATATATATGAAGATAACGAACTTAGAGTAATGCAGAGCCGTATCAATGCTGTGCAGCAGCAGGCGGACAAGCAGTTTTTAATATTGTTCGGCGACGCAATCCCAACGCTGACCAATGAGCCTGCCAATGAGTGGACGGACGATGCAACCCGTGAGATGCACTTGCATGACATTTACTATAACCGAAGCTACGCACAGACAGGTGGTGGCAGAGCGTATTCATTCGAAAAGAATCCTGATAACACATACTCTTGGAATGAAATAACCGATGCTGACGTGTTGAAGTCGCTTGAGGCAGCGAAGCAGGCGCAGGACACGGCGGACGGCAAGCGCAGGGTGTTTGTCAAGGTGCAGCCCACGCCACCATACGATGAGGGCGACCAGTGGAGCAATGCCTCTTACGGCACGGAGTATCAGAACGACCTCCTTGTGTGCGTTAAGCCTAAGAAGAAAGGCGAAGCGTTCGATATAGCTGATTGGCAGTCGGCACAGGCGTACACCACGAAGAAGTTTGAGGCGCAGCTGAAAGTGAGCGATAAGACGATTGAGGCAGCCATTCGTGACCTCCGCACGGGGCTTGAATCGGCGGGACTTCATCTTGATGGAGAGAATAGTACGCTTACTTTGGTTGCGAACAAGACCCGCATACAAGCCGCTGACGGAACGGAATCAGCCGTATTCAATGCTGATGGCACAATCGACGCTCGGCATATCATAGCGCAAGGCACGGAGGACAGAATAGAGTATGGTATCATTGACGGCAGAGCGAACCTTATTATTAAGGATAAGCAGGGCAACACGATGTTACTCTTGAACCGCAACGGCATTGTATTGCCAACGGATATTACGGCATACGCACGGCGCAAGGCTTTCACCATGACGGTCAAGGACGCATCAGACGGCGTGTATGTTTCGGTACTAATCAGTCTCACGCTCTTTGTGCGCAATACGGGCTTTGAGCGCAGCACCTTTGGGAATAATATCCGTATTGAGGTGGATGTGCCTATCTTAGGTATTAAGGATTTGGTTGTTCCCGTTGGCGTGGTCGAATCCGCAGGACAGGACAAGACGTTGAATGTGGACGAAACGGGCGAGATATTATATGTCACCACGTGGGATAAGCAGTACAAGGTTGGCACACCCATTCCCTTAACTCCCGAGTTCGAGTACAGGGTTTTGTGGCGCAACAAAGTGATAGATAAAGGTACGGGAGAAATCACGAGAATGCATGAGGGCAGTTGATTCCACTAGCTAAGAAAATGAGCAGTAGTGCTCGCAACGTTGACTAGCGGTGCTCACAACGTTGACCAGTAGTGCTCAAAACAACATATCGCACCACTCACAAACGAGAAGCCCCAAGAGTGGTGTTGAAAGGGGCATAAACAATTTCAATTATGGACGCAATATACAAGTTTTTCAGTAAGCTCGCCAGCATTGGCAGCGACAAGTATCTGCACATGCTTGCAGGATTAATCGTATCGATGGTAGTATGCCGTGGGCTGCATGCCATTGATGCATGTTTATTATTATCGCTCGTGCCCGCTTTCATTGTCATGTTTGGCAAGGAGAGCATGGACTATTACTTCCGCAAGGAGCAGTTCGATTGGCACGATGTCGTGGCAGGGATGACGGGAGCACTATTGGGTATAGGGCTCTATCTGTTGTAAGAAAGGAGGTGTATTCGTATGAACTATTTAGAACAATTTAAGTATATCATGGGGAGTATTGTTAGCGGCTTGTTAAGCCTGTTTTTTCCTATTCGTGACTTCATGTACGCTATGCTCATTGTCTTTGTGCTCAATTACATCTTCGGATGGATAGCGGGGATGACGCACGGCGAGCATTGGGATTGGAAGAAGTCGATGGTTTTCTTTCGTCATTGCGCCCTCTTCTTTGTGATGACCGCAGCAGTGTTTGTGACGGGGCATTTCCTGCATAACGAGGAGGAGACAGTGGGCGTTGTGAAAGTGTTGTGCGGTGTGGCGATATGGTTTTACGGCACGAATATCGTGCGCAACTGGCGACAGATGCTCATTGAAGATACCACGATGTGGAAAGTGGCAGGGTTTATCTATTACGTCTTGACACTGAAGATGATAGACCGCATCCCTTATCTCTCCGAGTATTTAAGAACAACAAACACAAAAGCAGTAAGTAATAACATAATAGAATAACAATGGCACACTTCACTTTGGCGGAGCTATCACAATCCAGCACCGCCGTAAAATTAAACATAGATAACAACCCACCAGCCCTCGTGCGAGCACACCTAACAGAAACCATCACACTGCTGGAGTGCATACGTGCAGAGTGGGCAGAGTATTGCGAGCGCAAAGGCTTAGGCACACCAGCTTTGCGAGTGGGCAGCGGTTATCGTTCGCCAGCCGTCAATAAAGCGGTGGGAGGTGTTAAGAACTCAGCGCACATGTACGGATATGCAGCCGACCTTAACCCTGTCAATGGCAATGAGGATGAGTTTGAGAAGTTCATGGCAAACGAGTTCAGTAAGATGGGTTATGCTTATGACCAGATTATTATTGAGCGGTCGAAGACTTCACGATGGGTGCATGTGGGGTATAAGCGACCCGATGGTAAGCAGCGCAGGATGTGTTTTCACTTAAAAGTATAGTAACAATACAACATTAATAACAACAAGCGTTCTTTGACATTGTGGGGACTGAAGCTAATATAGCAATAGTTAAAATAAGGAATAAAACAGCCGATTATTTGCGTATATCCGAATTATCTTGTATATTTGCCCCGTAAATATATTATTTATGAGCTTTCACATAAAGGAGATGGAGTCCCTTTCAGGAGCTAAAGCACATATCTATTCTGTTATATTCGATGGCGACAATGATACCTTATTAGAGCAATTTTTCAACGAAAATCAAGACAACAAGAACCTAAGAGAAATGCTCAACAGAATAATTGTTATGGCAACAAAGACAGGATGCCTTAGACAATTCTTTAAAGAGGGCGAAGGCAAACTTGCCGATGGCGTTGTAGCACTCTCGGTTGGGAATCTTAGGCTCTACGGCATATACTTTAACAGTACGGTTGTCCTATTAGGGACAGGCGGAGAGAAGAATGTCAGAGCCTATCAAGATGATCCAGTACTGAATGCGAAGGTAGAACAAATTAAATATGTTGCCAAGCAGATAAATAAAGCTATCAGCGAAAGAGATATTACAGTATCTGAGAAGGGGGAATTAAACTTTGATAATTTTGAAGTGTATGAGTAAGAGGCAAGAAACAAAGAACGTCCTAAGTCAACTTCTATCTAACATTGATGAGATTGCACTTAAGAAGACTAGTAACCGAATGATGGTTGCGGCAAAAATAAGCAACGCACTTAAAAACAAAGGCATATCACAAAAGGAGTTCGCCAAGATGCTAAGAAAGTCAGAGTCTGAAATATCTTCTTGGCTATCAGGGGATAGAAACTTCACTATAGATACCCTTACCGAGGTGTCTGAAGCACTGGATATATCATTGCTAGATACAGAGGCACAAACCACTTGCTCATTTTCGGTTCATACGCTCCTGCCTGGAAAGAGACAGGATGCAAGTGTGGGTATCTCGGCTCGCTCCAATTGGGCATGTAACTTGGGCTATATTGATTGTAGGAAAGGGCAAAAGGTCGGATGATGAAGAGCGGAGAAAAACTAGAGTTTGGAGTAATAGGAATGCAAGAAGATTCCTATAAATTCAATTACGATGCAGACTTCTCAAAGCTGGACAAAGGACAGATAGAGTTCCAATTCGAGCAACACATAAACGTGTCCGTTGAGCCTGAAAGTATAGTCGTATCCATACGAGTACACTTGATGAATGGTAGTGAAGAGCTAGTTCTACAAGGTGTTAGAGCAGTATTCATAGTAAAACCTTTCAATAGCTTTGTTAATGATATGCAAGATGGCGAGTTCAATGTATCGACCCCCGCACTTATCGATACTTTTATAAGTGTGTGTATAGGTGCTATTCGTGGTATGCTTGCAAAGAATCTAAAGGGTACACCCTTAGAGGATGTAGTGTTACCACTGATACCAATGAATGTTATTAGAGCCAATTCTACTAAGCGAAGAAGATAAATAGAGGCAGCTTGCCCTAACTGAATTATATTAGCAGCAGTTCCCACAATGGATTGAGGACTGCTGCTAATTTTTTATTATTATGAATGATAGACAAATAAGAGATGTACTCCATGCGATGATTATAATCTTCGCACTATTCGCTATGTTATCCCTCTTCCTTTGCGGATGTTCACATAAAGTATATGTACCCGTTGAGAGTGTGCGCACCGATACGCTGTATCTATCTCATCGTGATAGCATACACGTCAAGGATAGCCTCGTTATGCACCACGTCATACATACACGTGATAGCGTGGCAATACACGACAGCGTGGTAATTGTGAAAAATGAGCAGGGCGAGGTCAAGGAACGATTGATTGTGCGTTATCGTGACCGATGGCACGCTACGCAGGATAATCTAACACTGCAACGTCAGATAGACAGATATAAAGCAAGTAATGATAGTCTACGTGCGGTTAAGCGTGATAGTATCAGCGTCCCAGTACCAGTGGAAAAGAAACTCACACGGTGGCAGAAATTCAAAATGGATGTCGGCGGCTGGGCAATCGGTGCTATGTCAACAGTTCTGCTGGGTGTTATTGGATATATCGTTGTTTGGTTACTGAAGAAGTATAGAAGACTTTAATGAAGTACATCAAGCTACATCTCACTGAGAGCTGTACGAAAGATAATCGTTTCACACAAGCTTCTATCCGTGGCATTGAAGACAATACGGGTGAGAATTTTACGAGTTCTCACCCCAAACTCCTACAAGACATTATCTGTCATGCCCTATCCCTTGCGCACGGTGTCGAGATAGAAGGCAACAACGGTTTTACATATACATTCCCATTCAAGCTATCATAATTATGGCGATAGAAAAACTTTACTTAGAACATAAACAGACAGGCGGACGACTGACCGCTGATGAGTTTAACAAGTTACCCGAAAAGGTCAACGAGTTAATTGACGCACAGAACACGGAGGAGGAACGTGTGAAGAAGACGATTGCAAAGAACCGTCCTTCGCTCGGACAGATTTCAAACGTAAATACTGAGGTTGACGAACTCACATCCGAGACATGTGTACTCGTATGGAATAGTGAAGAGTGGGTTCCGATGAAGCTGTCGGAGCTCCCTATTGGGCAAGGTGGCGGTCAGCAACAGACGATACTGTACTTTCTGCGTGCTGTCAATCAGTCGCCATCTGTCACACTCTCGGCTTCAAAGTCAGCTGGCGAGTGTGCCATTAAGTTTATGTTCATATCACGCACTAAGGACGTCGGACAGAGTGATTTCATCGATACGGGTGAGTGGGGTACGTATGAGATATTCGCTAAGGCGGGCGATGGTACGTTCGTGAGTAAGGCGCGTGGTCGCTGTCAGTCGAATACGGTTACGACTGTTGATGTCTTTAAGTTCCTCGAATCAGGACAGAACAACATCATGGTGAAGATTACAGGTGAGGTGACGGGACAAACGTCGCCTGCCTTGGTATATAGTATCACGCTGTCAGCGCTCTTCCTTTCTATCTCGGAGTTCAATTGGTGGAAGGCTTACCAAGGTGATATTGTGCTGCCGTGTTACATCAGCGGTAACATCTCAAAGACATTGCACGTCAAGATAACGGGTGATGGTTACGAGCAGACGTATGAGCGTCAGTTCGGTACCGCTACTTACACGTCATCGCCTGTGGCATATACCGTTCCATTCACGAACAAGACGGGTATCTTCCACTTGTCTGCTTGGTTGTCGAATGAAGACAACACCGTTCAGACAACGCCAGTAGGCTACGACTTCATGGCGGTAGCCAACAATGAAGCTGTGAAAATGGTAGTCGTCAATAACAAGGCGGAGAAGCTGTTGAACTGGTACGAGAATAAAGTGTTGGAGTACGCAGTATATGACGGAAAGGCTGTTACGACACCACTCTCAATCTTGATGAAGAAAGATAATGAGGTGCTTCAAGAGAATGTATCTGAAAATACGCTTACACAAACCAAGATGCAATACACGCTTTCGCTCGAGGTCGAGACAATCGATAACTCTGATTTTACAGCACTCATCGGATTTCGTACTCACCCAACAGACGAGGTGCGCTTGCGTGATGCTATTCCATTCCCTGTGGACAACTCGCAGGGTTACTCAGCTACAGCTGGAGCGGTGTTCTATCTGAATGCTAAGAACAGAAATAACACCGATACCGACCGCAATGTCCTCCGCAATCTCATCAACTCCGAGCATATCGGCGCAGAGTGGCAGAGCGTGGCCTTCTCACGTGACGGCTGGGTGACAGATGATGAAGGCGCACGCACATTGCGCTTGCTCGCTGGTTCTCGATTGACAATAGATTACAAGCCGTTCGCCAAGGAGGCAGCACAGAGTGGTAAGACTATCGAAATTGACTATCAGATTAACAACACATCTGATTACGATGCAGAGTGTATCTCTATCGCTATGCCTCATCAGAAGGGATATATCGGATTGAAGGTGAAACCTTCTTCTATTATGTTCGCAACCCGTAGTGAGCGTAACAGTGACGTGCAGGCGATGAGTACTGACGATGGTGTGCGTATTCGATTGGCTCTCGTGATTAGTCCTAAGAAGTACACCTACGTTTTGAATGGCAATACGTACTACTTGAATCTTGTCTATCTCTACATTGACGGTGTCGAAGCTCGCAAGTTCGCTTACCTGCTTACTGATTCTATGCAGATAGGTACAGGAGGCGGTATTATCATTGGGTCGGATAAGGCTGACGTTGATTTGTACTCTATTCGTGTGTATGACAGTGCAATGGATGCTGCTAACGTGCATCAAGACTATATCAACGCACTTGCTACTGTAGGAGAGAAGAGTGCCGAGAAATTAGATAACGACATATACGATACACTCGGTACCACAGTCGACTTCGATAAGGTGCGTGGAAAGGTGAATGTCTTTACTTTCGATAAGCCCCTCCCAGCGTATGAATATGGCAAGTCATATCGTCCAAAGGGTACACTTGAGATTTATCCGAAAGACGGTAATACGAATCTTAACCGCTTGACGATTACCAACCTTCAGCTGCAAGGTCAGGGTACATCTTCAATGCTCTACTATCTATGGAACTGGAAGGCAAAGGTTGCGAAAGACACAACTATTGTATATGAGGACGGACAGACTACGCAGAAGAAATTTGAGCTATTCAAGAACCTGCCGAAAATATCAAAGTTGACAGGAAAGAAGAATATCGCGTCTTCTATGCAGTTCCATAAGATGGGCAGCGTGAACTCATTTACCGACCTATGGAAAGCGGTAGGCTTAACTAACGAGGGTATCG
>ERZ772945.838-NODE-838-length-23325-cov-17.114396_pt1 | contig 23325 bp, 16 predicted proteins | sample MGYA00511681_ERZ772945 | MGnify/ENA primary metagenome ERZ772945 (study PRJEB29015, sample SAMEA2737943) | human oral metagenome | biome: human oral; feature: human-associated habitat; material: dental | place: China | collected 2143 ...
CTTACGTAGCCTCACGAAATATACTACTGCCCAACCACATGGAAACTGCAACTTTATCCACGTTTGTTGCAGAGTCGTTAAGGAGCAATGATGGTACCGGCACGCAACGGGCGGAAACGGCGAGCAGGCAGCCCCCGCCTGCCTGCCGAACCCGGCGCCGCACGCTTCCTGATCCACGGGCGCGCACCGGCCACAACGCCCGTCATTTCAGCGGAAACTCTCAGCCCGCAGCCCTCCCCCATCGTCCGCCCGGTCCAGGGCGGCCCCAAGGGGCCACACCCGCAGGTTCCCTCCTCGCCAGCCCAACGCGTGCGCGCGTGGCTTGCCAAGCAAGCCCGCTACTACCCGGCACGCCTCGCGATCAGCACTTTTGCCCTCATTATCGGCGTCATCACGGCGCTGCTCATGCTGCCTTTCGCCTCCGCCTCGGACACCTCCGCTCCCTTCGTCGATGTCCTGTTCACCGCGGTGTCTGCCGTGTGCGTCACGGGGCTCACAACCGTCGATACTGCTACCTACTGGTCACCATTTGGGCAGGCGGTCATTGCCCTGGGTATCGTCGTCGGCGGCCTGGGCGTGATGACGCTGGCCTCGATCCTCGGCTTCGCCGTGTCTCGCCACCTCGGCCTGACCCAGCGCATGCTCGCCACCCAGGAAACCAAGACGGGCGCCATGGGACAGATCTCCACGCTTCTCAAGGCAGTCATCGCGACCTCCCTGTCCATGCAGTTTCTCCTGGCGGCCGCGTTCCTCCCCCGCTTCCTCTCCATGGGGCTCGACCCCGGTCGGGCGGCCTGGGATGCGCTTTTCATGGCTATCTCGGTCTTTAACAACGCGGGCTTCGTGATCCTTCCCGGCGGGCTGTCCCCCCACGTCACGGACTGGTGGATGCTGGTCCCGATCATCCTGGGGACCACGGTGGGGGCCATCGGGTTCCCCGTGATCATGGACGTGTCCACACACCTTCGGACGCCCCGCCGCTGGCGGCTTCACACGAAGCTCACCCTGTCCACGTACCTGATTCTCGCCTTCGTCGGAGCTCTTGCTTTGGCTCTCACCGAGTGGCACAATCCCACCACTCTCGGCGCGATCGACACGCCCTCCAAGATCCTCAACGCGCTGCTTGCCGGCGTCAATTCGCGCTCATCGGGCCTGTCTGCCCTTGACGTGGGCGCCATGCGCTCACAGACACACTTCGTCCAGGACATCCTCATGATGATCGGCGGGGGCTCGGCGTCAACGGCCGGCGGCGTCAAGGTCACAACCTTCGCGGTCCTCGTCCTCGCGGTCATCGCGGAGGCTCGAGGCGATCAGGACATCGAGACGTTCGGGCGACGCATCCCCACCTCCACCATTCGCCTTGCGGTCGCGGTGTCGCTCCTCGGGCTCGCCCTCGTCGCCGTCTCCGTCGTGTTGCTCCTGTCAATGACGGACTACACGCTCGACATCATCCTGTTTGAAACAATCTCCGCGTTTGCAACGGTCGGCCTATCCACCGGCATCACGCCGATTCTTCCCGTTGGTGCGAAGTACGTTCTCATCGCCCTCATGTTCGCCGGGCGCACGGGTTCGATGACAGTGGCGGCCGCCCTGGCACTCCGGGAGCGTTCCCGGGTGATCCGCATGCCCGAGGAGCAGCCCATCATCGGCTGACCCGCGGGCGTGCGCGCACGCGCCGGGCGCACCGGGATGCCCATCACCACCAACTGTTTCCCTTCAGTCGCACCGGGCATACATTCCCCATCCGACCTTTCCGCGCGCACCGGGATGGCCCATCACCACCAACTGTTTCCCCTCCCGACGCCCCCGCGCGCACCTCTCCAACCACGGCCACGCAGTCAACGGGCGTCTATCCCCTCAGTCGCGCCGCCACACGACCCCTCTCACCGTCGGCGGCCTGCCCCAGCGTCCATTCCCGTGGCACCGCCGCACGCACCTCACCAGCACAAGCTCGGCCTGCCCACCCCAGCGTCCATTCCCATGGCACCGCCGCGCGCACCGGGGGCCACCACCGCTACCGTTATGATGCGTTTCGCCGCACGCCAGGCACTCTGAGAACCTGCGACCGGGGCGTGTCCCAGTTTCCTCGTCGCATCCAGAGCAAAGTTCCCTCCACCCCTGGCCTTTGTCTGATCCACGATGAAACCGAGACCACCCGCGCCACAGGAAAAACGCCAATATATAGCGATTCATACGAAGCAGGGGCGGTCCCGGTTTCATCACCCCCTCCGCCACCACAGACACGGGCGGCCCCGGTTTCACCACCCCCTCCGCCACCACAGACACGGGCGGCCCCGGTTTCATCACCCCCCTCCGCCACCGCAGGCACGGGCGGTCCCGGTTGCATCACCCCCTCCGTCACCGCAGGCACGGGCGGTCCCGGTTTCACCACCCCCTCCGCCACCACAGGGACGGGCCGCCCCACTATCACCAGCCCGCTCTTCCGACCCCGCAGGTCAGCGCGCCCACGTCTTCCCGTGCGATCAGACGCAAAAGCGGCAGCTTAACTGGCCGGCACGATGGCCCTACCACTCACGGTCACCTCATTGCCGCTTCGACGCACACCTGCATCGACCAGACCATGCCCTCACCGCCCGCGGTCACCTCTTGACGCCTGCGACGCGAGAGCTTCCTCCTCGTCGCGTCGTTCTCGTCCCCAGTGGCAGCGAGTTATCCACAGGGCCGGATCTGGCGCTTGTGTGATCCGGCAGCGGCCGCGCACAGTCAAGACAAGACCTTGAGTTTGGTCAGCACACCCTGGGAGAGAGAAGCCGCTATGACACCCGATGAAATCACTGCGATCAGATCGCAGCTGTTGGTTGTAGGAGTACACGGCACCAAAGTCCAATTGCATCGGCGGTGTAAGGCACGAGAGATAGTGCGGCTCTTGTCCGGAATCTATGTTCCGACAGCGGCGCTTGCCGACCTTGGGGTTCAACAGCGCCGGGATGTCGTCTTCGCAGCCAGACTGAGCGCTCTGAGTATTCGTTTGCCCTCACATGTGCTCAGCGGGGCAGCTACTGCACCGCTGCTCGGTTTGCCAGGAGAAGGATGCCTTGAGGAGCTCATCGCTTACGCGCCAACACGCGGATGCAACCGGATCGTGCATTTTCCTTCCCTGACGTTGCCGGGCGACCAACACATTCCAGGCGTGACGCTGCGGACGTGTCGGCCATGCCAGCCAGCAGCTTCCGTAGAGTTCCTTGGCTTTCGCATCGCCGCACCCAGCCGCATCCTGGTCGATTGTGCCCGCACATGCTGCGACGAGCAGGCATTTGTCCTGGCTTGTGCGGGCTTGGCACGTGCGTCACACTTCAACCGCTTCCGACCCAGTGAGTCACGCGCTCGGCTCGCTGAAGCACGCCGAGACCTCCTCGCCGAAGCATCGCTGCTTCCCGTCAATACTCCAGGGAGGAGACGCGCAGAGTGGATTGCACGCAACGCGAACGCCGGTTGCGAGTCACCGGGTGAGGCTCTGGTGTTACTCGCGTTGCTCCGCGCCGGAATTTCTGGGCTCACGACCCAGGAGGAAGTCCACTGTCGCGACAACACCTACTTCATCGACATCGCACTTCCGGCCCTCAAGATTGCCATCGAGTTTGACGGCCGCGTCAAGTACGGAAACACCGTCGAGGAGGTGCACGACAGTGTTGAAGCGCAACAGCGGCGTCAGAGGAGACTCGAGGTGGAAGGATGGCTGGTGATTCGCATCCGCTGGTCCGACCTACGCCACATGGACGAGGTAGTGGCACAGATCCGGGTTGCCATTCGCTCGCGATCGGGACGATAGCCTCTCTCGCTCACGTTGTGTGGAACCCGGTACCCAAGGTGGCTTGCATCTGGCTTGCGCCGCACCCAGAGGCCTTGGCGCGTCACATCTGTTGATGGCTCGACCGGATTGTAGCTTTCCCCGTGCCCAGAGGCCTTGGGGAGGGATTCACTACGTGGCTCCGCGTTTCCCGGGTCTCTCTCCCATCGCCACCATCCACGCGGATGCAACAAGCACCTTCCCGCGATCGGCCTGTGACCCCACTGAGTAGCTGTGGCCGCGGCAGCTCACCCTGGGCTCCCGCGGCAGACCGCTGCACTACGCCTCCGCGTCGGGCGCTGCATGGAACCCAGACCGCCCCCGCCACGCCTTCTCGGGCGCAGCACGAAACCCAGACCACCCCCGCCACGCCTTCTCGGGCGCAGCACGAAACCCAGACCACCCCCGCCTCAAGAGAAACACCAATATCCGGCGATTCACGCGAAGCAGGGGCGGGCCCGGTTTCACTAACCCCTCCGCCGCCACAGCCAGGGGCGGCCCCGGTTTCACCAACCCCTCCGTCGCCGCAGGCAGGGGCGGGCCGGGTTTCACCAACCCCTTCGCCGCCACAGGCAGGGGCGGCCCCGGTTGCACGGCGCGCCACGCTTTCGCCTCCCTGGCAACCACCATGACGGCATGCATCCGATATCTCGCGGCAGATGGCCCGACTCAATGGATTTCCACAGAGGATATGAGTCAGAGTAGATGAGTCGGTGGGGGCACCGTCACTCATGGATGCTCATGTGCACCACGCGTTTGACGGTTGTTTCACGGGGCCGCTCGCGCGCCCCATTCGCGCTCGGCACGCCCGGAGGGAAGAATGGGGGTATGGCAGATGAACGCGAGTCGAAGGAACTCCAGTCGGGCACGCTCGTCATTGGGTTGGGCCGTTTTGGTTCGGCAGTGGCAGTGACGCAGGATCAGCTCGGGTACGAGATCTTGGCTGTGGAAAAGAATCCCGCGCGCGTACAGGCATTCGCGGGGCGCTTCCCGCTCGTTGAGGCCGACGCAACATCGAAGGACGCGCTGGAGCAGCTGGGGGCGCGCGAGTTTCGCAGCGCTGTCGTCGGCGTCGGATCGTCACTCGAGGCCGCCGTGCTCATTACCGCGAACCTGGTGGACATGGGAATCTCATCCATCTGGGTTAAGGCGACCTCATCGCAACACGGCCGCATCCTGCGGCGCGTCGGCGCCCACCACGTCGTGTACCCCGATCTGGACGCGGGCAAGAGAACAGCGCACCTGGTGGGAGGACGCATGGTCGACTACATCGAGATGGAAAAGGATGGTTTCTCCATCATGAAGCTGCGCCCGCCGCAGGAAGTCCACGGCTTCTCTTTGGAGGAGTTGGACCTGCGCGGCCGCTACGGGGTGAATGTGCTGGCAATTCGTCGGCCAAAACAACGTTTCGAGTACGCGGACGCGTCTACCCGGATCAACTCCGACGACGAGATCATCGTCTCGGGCGACTCGCACCTGCTGGAGTACTTCGCGAACCGCCCGTAGGGAAGCAAACAGACGTGGGCCCCGCGCGATGATTCGCGCGGGGCCCACTGCTTGATGAAGCTCACGAGGCCGGATCAAAGACGTCGGTTGAGCATTGTTTTGGGCGCTCACGCCCTCACGACACGTCCACGCCAAGCTGGCACATCAGTGGTGACGGCGATGAGACCGGTGGTGAGAACTACCGCCACCATGGTTGCCACCATGGTTCCCGCTGTGGTTGCCTCCGTGGTTCCCGCTGTGGTTCCCACCCTGGTTCGCACTATGCTTACCGTGGTTCCCACCCTGGTTCCCGCTGTGGTTACCGTGGTTCCCACTCTGGTTGCCTCCGTGGTTCCCACCATTGTGCGTCCCGTGATCGCCATCGTGTTTGGATCCGTGGCCCGCGCCTTTACCGTTATCGTGGCCGTCGTGACCCGAGTCATGATCGCCGCCCTTATGGGACGACTCTTTATCGCCACCACCAACTTCGATGTGCGGCTCGATCTGCGGATTGACCTCGACGTGATGATCATCGTGCTGACTGTTGTCAATGTTGACGTCACCGCCCGCGTTGATCCCGTTGTTGTCGCCACCGACGTTGTTCGTACCGCCCGAGGTGGCACCGTTGGAAAACGGCCCATCGGTATTCCAGTTGCCATCACCGGGAAGCTCAGGATTACGCCGTTGCATGCCGCCGTCTCCGCAGCATCCCCCGCCAGGGGCCTGGCACTGCTCACCGATCTTCTCGACGCCGCGGGTCAGGTCACTGCCCGCAGAGGTCAGGACGGCGAAGATTGCCTGGAGAGCCTCAAGCGCATAGGTGAGCGTCTCCATGATCGGCTCGATCCGACCAACCCACTTGGCGACCCTGCTGGCGACCTGCTCCGCAGCAACCGGAGCCGCCGTGCCCAGTGAGAGGACAACCTCAGCAACCACTTCGAAGCACGTCACGATAATGTCCGAGATCGCGCCAACCACCGCGTCGTGAATGTTATCGACCGAATCGGCGACCTTCGACAGGGCTGCACCAAATGCGCTCGAGGCATCAGAGATCGCGTTGATGGCGCTCACCACGATCGCCTGACGCTCCAGGTAGGCGCGGACGGCCTCGCCCTGCATGCTCGACATGGCGCTGGACGAGCCGCTGTCGAGTTCAGAAGCGATCGATGCCAGGGATGACGAGATCGAATCCCAGCTGGAACTCATCCCATAGACCTGGCCCGAGTCGCCGGTCAGCTGATTGATCCACCCCTTGAGGGGTTCCACATGCTGCATGATCCATTCAACGACCATGCTGCCGATATAGCCAACGGGGTCGGCGACGAAACTACCGATCTCGTCATAGATGCCTTTAGCGGACTCGGCGAGGGAAACGATATCGCCGTTCCTGATGTCGTCGGCTGCGCCGACGATCTGGTCAACGAACCCCAGGCCCTCCGTCGGGGTTGTGTTATCAATACTCCGAGTATGCTCGGGAGCTTCAAGATTCACTTCTTAACTCCTTCGAATACGAAGCGACGCAAGCTACGTTCTTCGTCCTGACGCTGACGATGGAGGAACTTCTCGATGTCCTGGTCGCCGTTGCTATCCTGTCGCTCAAAGAGCGAACGTACATCATCCGGCTTCGAATCGGGGTGAGCCTGCGTAAACTCGTCGATTCGTGCGGTCTGGGCCTTCTGCTGCTCCTCCACGAAGGAACGGTAGCTAGCCTGCTGGTCGTTGCGCTGCTGCGACATGAACGTATCGAAGTCGCGACTCGTTGCCTGGGGGTGCTCCTGCACGTACTGGCGAATCTGCGCTTCTTCTTCCGTGCGCTGGCGCGCCAGGAAGTCGGTCATGGAGTCTTGCTGCTGCTGCTGATTTGACTCAACCAACGACTTGATCTCGGACATGTCCTGGCCGGGGTGGGCGTCGGCGTAGCGGGCGAGCGCCTCGGTCTGGTCGGCATGCTGACGCTCGTAGAAGGTAGCAAGGTCAGTATTCTCGTCGTTGCGCTGTTGCTCCAAGAAGGCGCGCAGCTGATCATCGTCGACGCTCACCTTGTCGTGGCCACCGAGGAGGGCCTCGAAGTCGTCGGCTCCGCCGCCGCCTTTACCGCCGTGCGCGTCCTTTCCGTCCTTGCCGTCGGCACCATTCCCGTCCTTGCCGTCGGCACCATTCCCGTCCTTGCCGTCGGCACCGTTCCCGTCCTTGCCGTCGGCGCCCCCATGGTTCTTGTGGTCGCCGGTGATGGAGTCCGTTTCCCCATGCGCTCCGTCGGCCCTGTGGAGACCCGGGGTGGCAGGGATCGCAGGCGAGCCAGTCCCCCCGCTATCAGAAGATCCGCCGCCGGAGCCGGAACCCATCCCGCCACCGCCACCGCCACCGGAGCCGGAACCCATCCCGCCACCGCCACCGCCACCGGAGCCGGAACCCATTCCGCCACCGCCACCGCCGCCGGAAGAGGTCGCCCCGCCGCCGGAAGAGGTCGACCCGTCGCCGGAAGAAGTCGACCCGCCGGGCGGGTTGTCCCCCGATTCCTTCTTTTCTTTCTTGAACTTGTCCTCGATCTTCGTCTCGAGGTCGTCCATTTCTTGCGCCCACTGGTAAAGGCAGTTCACGAGGCGGGATTCCGCGCCGGCGCAGTCCTCGATCATCTTCTGCAGATTCTTGATCTGTGAACTGACCGGAGGAACGAAGAAGGAGCAGATAATACCGAAGGCGTTGCCACTCACCTGGCCCTGTGTGGCCGCTGCGGTGCTCACGTTCTGGTTGAGCATGTCCGCGCAGCTGCTGACGTCGGATGCGTGCGACCTGATCAGGTCCGTGTCGACACCGAGATCGAAACTCATACCGATCAGCGCCCCAACGAGCCGAGGTTCGCGTCCAGGTTGGTGAGGTAGTCCTTCAAGGTACCTCCGTCATCACCGAAGCGCTCCGTGGTCTGACGGTGAATGTAGTCGCGCATGTTGCGTCCCGCGTCCGCGTAGGCTTCCATGATGGCATCCTCGACGTCGCGAGCGTCGGCATCCTCGAGTGCTTCGTCGTCGATCGATAGCTTCACAAGACGTCCGTCGGGGTCAACCTCAACTTCAACCTCGCGGCGAGAATCGAAACCGGAGGCCTTGGCGTTCTTGATGAGGTTGACGAGCTCGCGCGCGTCTGAAGCCCTCTTCTCCGCTTCGGCCATCTGTTTCCGGAGTGTCTGTCTGATTTCTTCGGGCGTCCGCCCCAGTGCTTCTACCATACGGTTATCCTAACTGATCCCGCTTGCTCTCGTAATACTGTTCATCCTTCGAACGCTCGTTCATCGCCACCCTCCCCAGACCCTGCACACTGTTCAAAGTTCAACGGTCACTGCGGTGTCCGAAGAGGCGCGCGGAGCACGAAGCGCCGGGCCGCAGCGTCACCTCGTCCACGCCTGTCAAACCGTGGCTGGGCGCGCGGCTCCGTCGCCCGGTAGCTCTGCGCCCGCGGCGAGCGAGGAGGGGCGACGACATCGCCGCGGCGGCGGCCCGTCTCCCCGTGTCCGCCCGCGACGGAGACGGACAGGCGGTTCAGCTCGCGTGATAGCGGGGGCTGGTGCCCAGGTGCACGGGGTAGTCGTGCTGGGAGTCGAAGGCGGCGTTCTCGTTCGTCCCGCGATAGACGTAGGAGTCGTCGTTTCTGATCAACAACGGGTTGACGGTGCCATCTATGTAGTCTTCAACATCCTGCCAGCTGGGATCCGAGGCGTAGGTTTTGGACTCGCACGGGTTCTCGTCGGGAAGGCTGCTTGCCCTCGCATTGAGCATCGCCCACGGGTCAATCGCACCGAATCCCGTGTACGTGTTCCACTCGCCGTTGCCTCCCACGCCCGTCGTGGTCATCGCTTGCAGGATCTGATTCGACGTCACATCGTCACCAAACCTCTGCCACGCGATGGCCAGAAAACCTGCGACAATGGGCGTCGCGAAGGACGTGCCCTGCGCATCGCGGATGCTCCCATCCGAGCCGGAGCGGAAGTAGCTCCTGCCCAGGGCGGCCGTTTCGATACCGTTGCCCCAGTTGCTGTAGTCGGTCAGTGAGCCGTCGGCGTAGATGGCTCCGACCCCGCAGACGCCCGACCACACGGGAAGCCCATCGCCAGCGTCCTCGGTCGAATCATTCCCCATCGACGCGACGACGATGACCCCCTCGGCCAGGGCGCGGGCCATCGCCCACCGCAGGTCCTGCGATTGGTAGGGGTAGTTGCTGGAGATGGAAATGATGTCCGCGCCGTCGTTGATCGCCTGTTCGATGAGCAACGAGGTGTCGGCGGCCCCTGCGCCATTCCACCCGGGCATTTTGCAATCCGCGCCCGCCTCCTCGTCCCGGTACGCCAAGTCGTAGGTGTAGAGGGTAGCTTTGGGCGCGATACCGAATCGGGAAGACACCAGGATCTGTGCGACGGCAGTCCCGTGATCGAGGTCCTCGGCGTTGGAGGACACGGCGCAGGGGGACTTGTTCTCGATGTGCGCTCCAGCCAGCTCCGGGACGTTCGTATTCACGTGCCCATCGATCATCGCGATGATCGTTCCCTCCCCCGTGTAGCCCTGAGAGTGCAGGGAATCGAGGCGGTAGTAGCCGTAGTACTCCTGGTCCGCGCCCGTGAGCGTGGGCCCGACGGCGTTGGCTGGAACGGAGGGAACAGCGAGTAGGCCGCCCGTCAGTGCGAGGATGCTCGCAACCGTGGTCCCAAGGCGCGCACGGCGCCTCGTCAGTATCGTGCTCACGACAGGTCCTCCTCGGGGTCTTCGACGACGCTGGGCCGCCCGCGCAGGTGAGAGAGGATCACCAGGCCGCCAAGCAGCGCAGAGCCCAGCACCACCACGGCCGAGACGATGTATGTGCGGATGGTGAGAATGGTGTCGCGCCCCACCAGCCTCGGCGCAGCCTGGGCGGGATGCTGCGGTGCGGGGTGCGCCGCGGGGTTCGGGTGAGGCGGGCCGAACCTCGTGCCGATGTCGTCGAAGGTCAGGGCATCGTAGGGGGAAAGGATCCCCCACCCGAGTTCATCAGTGCGTTGATCTGCGGTTCCGCGCACGGCGGTCACCTCCAAGCGATACTTCCACATATCCGGTGACTCGTTGGGGTACCGGGAGGCCACGAGGGCCGCGAACCCTCCCGCGTAGGCGGTCGCGTACGAGGAGGACGGGAGGGGTGTGTCACCGGAATACCCGCCGACCAGGCAGTCGGCCTGGTCGAACCACGTGGTGTGAATGACGCCGGCGGGAACCGCCGCGTCGACGTGCGCGCCGTGGACCTGCTGGTCGGAGGAGGAGCCGTCCGCGTTGCTGGCGGTCACCGCCAGAACCCCCTCGTAGGCTGCCGGGTAGACGATCTGCTTGTCCTGCTGATCCTGGTAGGTATTGCCCGTCGAGGCCACCACGAGCGAGCGAGACCGCACGGCCTGGATGGCGGCCTCCAGCTGCGGATCGCTTTCGGCGGACGAGTGAGCGACCACGATGATCTGCGCGCCGTGGTCGGAGGCCCATCGGATCGCGCGCGCCACGCGCTGCATGAAGGTCTCTTCACCCTGCTTCGGGTTGGCGTTTCCCCCCTGTTCGAGGCCGGTCTCGACGCGAACGGGAAGAATCTGCGCGTCGGGGGCAACGCCGATGAGCCCCGAACCGACGGAGGAGGGCAGCTGCTGGGCGGCGATCGCCCCCGCGATGGCGGTTCCGTGCTCCCCCACGTCGACGCGCCCATCGGTGTTCTCGCCGCTGAAGTCGACCCCCGGCAACACGACCGTCTTGCCGCTCGCGTTGAAGTGCTGGTTACCGGCTGCGACGCCCGAGTCGACCACGGCGACCGTGACTCCCGAGCCCCGCGACACCTCCCACGCTCGCCGCACCCCAACGTGATCGAGGATCGCGGGCTGAGCCTTGATGTACGTCGGGCTCTCCTGCGGGCACGTCTGGTTCTCCGTTGGCTTCGGAGTCGGGCTGGGCGCCTCGGTAGGCGGAGCGGTGGGCGTGGGGCGCACGCTGGGGGTCGGCACCGGGTCCGCGTGGGCTACGCGGGCACCGAAGGCGGAGGCGTTCCCTGCCTCGTGTGAGGAGGTGGGCACGACCAGGGGTGCGAGCGCGAGGCCGACGGTCAGCGAGGCGCCGACAAGGCCTCGTCCAAACGCCCGCGAACGGACAGTGCCGCCGCTCACGAGAGCCCCACTGAGGCCGCTGCCGCCTTGGGCGTCAGTTCGGCGCCCTGCGGGATGAGGTTGCTCCACGCCTGCGGGATGGCCGTCGCGTCGGCCTGCGTCCACCCGAGGAGCTTGATGGAGGTGCTCGGCACGTCTCCGAGGGAGTGGAAGTATCCCAGGTCGGAAACGAAGCCGTAGGCGGCGGCCTCTCCACCCCCGGGGGAAATCGCGACGAGGGCGCCCGAACCGCCGCCGACCGTCACCTTGCGCGTCGTCACCGGCCCTGTCGTGGCGTTCAGGGACTCCGGATCGTAGGAGGCGGCGTCCGCGTCTTTCTTGGGCATCGTGTACAGGCCGATCTTGGGCACCGCGTGATCGGTGGTATCCATCTTCGCGCACACGACCGTCTGAGTGGCCGAGTCTCGCTTGTCGTTCGCCCACTCGGCCTGGGCAAAGTGCTCGTACGGCGGCCAGTCCTCTCCGATGAAGTCGGCGTGGACGGGGGCGATGTCCTTGAACTCCTCGGTCGGGAGCTGCTTGCCGGTCGGCGCGTCCTTGTACAGGCGCGCCGCGGTCGAGTTGAAGACCGCCAGGTTAGCTTCGTCGACGACCAGGTAGGAGTTGAGGACCTGACCGTTGGAATCGATCTGGTCAACGACCATGCCGATCGTCAGCCCCTTGTCCTTGAGGGAACCGGGGAGCTTCGTCGCAGGCTGGCCGGCGTTCGGGATGTCGTGATAGCTCCACGATCTCAGCTGCGTGCCGGACGGGAAGAGCTCAAGCCACTCGGGCTCGACGTCGATCGGGTAGGCGATGATGTTCTGGAACGCGAGCGCCCATTCACTCTCGCGACTGTCGGCGTCGTTGATCAGGTACTTCTTATGCGTGGTTCCGTCAATGAAGTACCTGGTTCCCCCGTGATCGGGGGTCACGAGCGCCGAGGTGGTCTCCGTGAGCTTGAACTGCTCGGAGGGCAGGCTCTTGGCGATCCACGTGTGCGAGGAGTCGTCCAGATCGCACGACAGCCACGTGCTCGCTAGCTGCTTGGCGGCGGGAACGTCTTCGGGGACGTTATCGAGGCCGAGCTGGGGGCCTCGCGGATAGTTCTCGAGGGCAGCAGCACTGGCCTTCGTTGAACCGAGTCCCGATTCCGGCGCGAGGAGCTTAGCCGTCGTGATGTTCTTGATCGGGTGAAGCACGCCGTTCGCCCAGAAGTAGCGGGCGCCGGTGTCCTTGACGTTGATCAGCTCGTAGTTCACCGTGTTCAGGTCCGGATTCGAACTGAAGAAGCGAGTACCCACGCCGATCACGCACATGATGACGGCGACGACGACTCCGAAGATGAGCGGACGAACGGGCGAGGGAGTGTCAACCTCGCGTCCGTTGGGGGTGCCGGATGTGAAAGCGGTGATCAGGCGACTGCGATTGAAGCGCTGGGCTTCAAGGATGTCTTTACTCGACGGCATGACTTAGCCCCACAGGTAGACGGCCAGAGGGATGAGGACAAAGAGCGAGAGCACCGAGAGCGTATCCGCGAGGCGCGCCAGGTGGGGTCGCATGCGAGGCCCGACGACGTTCGTGATGACGAGGACAAGCGCGGCGGCGACCGCCAAGAGCGTCACCCACGGCAGGACCGTCGCGTCCGTCCGGGTCGCGAGGGCGGCGGCAACCAGGATCGCGCTCAGGCCCGTGAGAGCGCCGAGCAGAACCTCCACGCGCGCCCGAATCGAGCGGGTCTGGAGGATGAGGGAAACCGCACCGAGCAGCACAAGCATGAGGGGGAGGAACACGGACCCCTTAGCGGGGGCCGAGAGCATCGACACCGTCAGGAAGATCGCCGCCAGCCCGCCGCCCGAGCGCAGGGCGACGACGAAGACGAAGGAGGTGCTCACCTGGTCGGTAACCCCCTGGGCGGGGATCTGCTCGGTCGTGTTCGCGTCGAGGATGCGGACGGGGATGTGGGCGAGCGCCACCCACGGGGCGAGCTGAAGCAAGACCACGACGAAGGCAAAGAGGACCGCCGAGACACCACGCTGGGAGAGGTTTCCGACGTGCACCATCAGCCCGGTGGCTGCGATCACGGAGCCGAGGAGGAGCGGGGCCGCGATGGAGATCCGGTAGCGCTTGGGCAGCGCGAGTGCGGCAAGAGAGCCGATCAGCAGGCCGACACCAACGCTGATCCAGCCCCCCTTGTCCCACTGGCTCTGGGTCAGCCGCAGCGCGGCGGCGGCCGTCAGAAGCGGAACTGTGTGGGCCAGGGCGATGCCGCTCGGTCCCGGGCTCTTGCGGGCGACGACCACCGAGGTTCCGGTAACGAGCATGGCGGACACGAGGCCGATCGCTCCGTAGAGGTAGTTCTGTGTGCGCAGGGCATCCTTGTCGAGGGAAGCGATCGTGTCGGGGGGCGTAGTCGCCAGGAGGAGCGCCGCGACGAAGATGAGTGCGGCAGCACACAGCGCGGCGAGCGTGCGAGTATCCTCACGCGTCCATGGTGTGGACACCCTTTCGATGACCTGTCCCACGGCCTCGGTCAGATCGTCGTAGACCATGTCCGACGCGCCTTCGCCGAGCGGCTCGAGGGTAAGGGCGGCGCCCGCACGCACCCCCTGACTGGCCAGGGACTTCGACTGATCGAGGAGGCGACCCGACGCCGTACGCACCGCAAAACCGTCATTCGTGGGCTCGTCGCTGAAGGCTCCGACGGACTCAACCAGTCCCGGGAGAAGCTCAACCAGCGGTACCGACTGGGGGATCGTCACGTCGCTACGATCCACGCCATAGGTGATCGTGAGTGGGATAAGCGCCACGCCACGAGATGCAACCGATGCCATCGAGTCCTCCCAAGATGCCGTGTGATGGGGTTAAGCGAGTACACGACACAACCCTGTAAGTCTAGGTTGTCGGTCAGGATTTGTCATGATTTTCGCGTAACATCTAAAAAATTCTCGAAAACATGGTTAGTATTCGTATGTCCCCATGCTCTCACGCATCCCCGCGAGAGAGTCCACTCATACAAAATGGAGGTTCACATGGCAGACCAGAGGGCCGAGGACGGCGCCCTTCCTAAGGGCGTACAGGCTATCGAGTCGACCTACGCCGACCTGCAGGGTCACTTCTCCCGTCTCGAGGGCGACCTGTCAACCATCGGCAGCTCCTGGCAGGGCGCCGCTTCTGTCCAGTTCACGCAGCTGATGCAGCAGTGGCAGGATAATGCCCGCAAGATTAACGAGGCTCTGCAGGAGCTCGCTGACAACCTGCGCGGCACGCACCAGTCCATGGAAGCCAACGAGTCCGATACTGAGAGCTCGTTCTCTCAGCTGCTCGGCGGACTGTGATAGAGACGATAGGAGACTGAAATGGATTTCCAGGTACAGTACGGCGCCCTCGATCAGGCCGCCGCTGACATCAACACCGGTGCCGGCAACCTCGATAGCTGCCTGAGCGACCTCGAGCAGACGCTCAACCAGCTGGTCGCGTCGTGGGAAGGCCAGGCTCAGGAAGCCTACCAGGCCGCCCAGCGCAAGTGGAACGAGGGCCTCGAGGGCCTGAAGGACGTCCTGCGTAAGACCTCGACCGCCGTCGACTCCGCTCGCACCAACTACCAGCAGACGGACCAGTCCAGCGCTGCCCGCTTCTGATAGCGTCGCTCGGAGAGCATAGAGGGGCCGCCCCATCTGGGGGCGGCCCCTTTCCGTCTTTCGTCCGTACCTGTTGTCTGTGTCTACTGTCCGTGCTTGTAGCGGCGGTTGTTGTCCGTGCTTGTGGCGGCGGTTGTTGTCCGTGCTTGTGGCGGCGGCACCCCGGGTTCCACCGGCGCGGCGATCCCTCGGGTGGAACGTCAAAGCGCCGCGCGGGCAGATCCTCCTTCGGTTGCCGCGAGCACAATGACAGCCCGACCACGTTTCAACGCGCCGCACGGGTAGTTCCTTCGGTTGCCGCAAGCGCGATGACGGCCCGACCACACTCCAACACACCGCGCGGGTAGCTCCTTCGGCTCTGTCTTCCTAGCCTGATCGAGCGGGGCTGCGATGCCCACCACGATATGCGCACGCCAGCACCGCTAGGGCATTCCGCTCTCTTCGGCTGCGCATCCGTATGCCCCTGCTTCGCCCTGAGGTATCAGCCAAGAAGAAGGCTGCGATTCACGCCAAAGTCAAGCGGTCGAAATTCGCGGTGAGGCGGTACGGCGCACCTGGCTTTCGCGCCCAATGACTCGCTTGACGCTTCAACAGGGTGACGTATCGCATTGCTTGGCATGGTGCCGTCAGCCCAATGCAGGCGCAGGCGACAAGGACGTGAAACCCAGACCGCCCCCGCACGCCGCGCCAGCGCCCCCAGTGAAACCCAGACCACCCCCGCATCCACAAACTGCCCCATTTCAAACCACACTACCGAGGCACGGGCGGTCCCAGTTACACCACGACGCAAACAGCCCCAGGCAGGGGCGGGCCCGGTTGCATCGCCAGGCGAGGGTCAAGCGCAGGGGCAGCCCGAGGGTGTGGGCCCGACACACGCAACTCACCGCCACACCCGCCGTGCCGGCCGAGCCCGCCGCGGGATCAGTGGGCGGTGTCAGCATCGGCGTAGACGATGGTCGCTCGCCGCTCCCCCATGAGGATCTCGGTGCCGGCGGGGACCTCCACCGCTTGTCCGCCGGTCAGGGCGGTGATCCGCCCATCTGGGGTGCGGATCTGTGTGCCATTCGCCGAGAACGAGTCCTCAATCCACGCGCCGTTTGCGGTGGGGCCAACGCGCATGTGCGTGCGCGACAGGGACACCGTCGTGTCGGGCACCACAACTGAGCGGGAGCCCTCCACCGATGCGGGCGCTCGGCCGAGGGTCAGCGGCGAATCGATGAGCTCGCGCTGCCCGGAATCAAAGATGATCCACAGCAGCGGCCGCACCGTGGGAGCGGCGGGCGCCCCCCACTGGGACCGGCCGGGCACGCCGGCCTGCGACCGCCCATCCCCACCCCACTGCGATGGGGCCTGCGTTCCCGCCTGCGCAGCTTGGTAGTCCCGGCGGCTAGGCGGTGGCGCGGGCGTCGAAGGAACGGAGGGCGCCGGAGCCGAAGAAGCGCCAGAACCGGCGGGGGCCGAAGGCATAGACCCCGCGACAGGAGCGCTCGGTGTGGGAGCGGAGCGAACACCGGGTGCAGACATCGAGGCGGGTGCCGAAGGAACGGAGGGTGCGGCGGGCACGCCGGAAGCTGACGCCACAGGCACGCCAGGACCGGCAGGCGCCGAAGGAACGGCGGGTGCGGCGGGCACGCCGGATGCTGACGCCACAGGCGTGGCAGGATCGGCGGGCGCCGCAAGGACCTCGTCGAACTGGGTGGGACCACCGATGCGGCCCGGCGCAGGAGCCGACGGGGCGGGCGGGACCGAGGGGCCACCGTAGGAGCCCCCATACGACGGTCCGGAGGGCGGAACGGGCGCAGAAGGAACCGAGGGCCCGGCCGCCCCAGGAGCGGCGGGCGCCGCAGGAACAGAGAACCCGTACCCCGAGGGAACACCGGGAGCCGCAGCGCCGCCCTGCTGAGCAGCAGCGAACTCGGGACCGTAGGGGTCGTTCGCGCGGTAACCGGGCGCGGAGCGGTCGGGAGCGCTGGAGGGGACGGGCACGAGCGGGGCGCTCGGCGCCCCCCAGTCCTGCGATACGGGACTCGTGTGGACGGCGTCGAAGCCGCTGGGCGTTCGCTCGGGCCGCGAGTACCCGCCTCCGCCCAGCGCCGCGTCACCGGGTCCGGCCGCAAGCGCCGCGTGCTTGCGCAGGTCGACGAGGCGGGTGCCGGTCGGGCCCGTCAGCCAGGTGTGCCCGTCGTTGACCATGGCGAAGGCGGCAAGGGGTCCGACGACCGTCAGCTGCAGGCCGACGTTCATGGCGGTGTAGGCGAGGGCTGAGCCCAGGGAGGGGGTCTGCGCGTCGCCCTCGTCGCGGATGAGGCACACCTTCATGGCGGCCATCCCCGGCGTGCGTCCCGTTGCTCCCAGCATGATCGCGGAGGCAAGGACGGCCTCGATGGTGATGAGGGTCATCGTCAGGGGCGTGAAGTAGACGAACCAGGTGATCCCGAGCAACGCGACGAGGATTGCGAGGTCGATGACGTAGGCGCCCACCAGGCGCGACGCAGCCGCAGGGGCGAAAGGAGTCGTGTGGGTGTCAGGCATTACAGGACCGCCCTCCAGGCGAACTCGAACAGGCCCGAGGCCATGAACGCCGCGGGAAGGAGAAGAAAGGTAGAGAAGGTCTGGACGAAATCGAGGATGGTTCCCGCGAGGGCCGCGTGCCCCTTCGGCTCATACAGGGCGACTCCGGCGGCGACGGAGACACCGACGACGATGAGGACGCACACCGGGAGCAGGGGGTAGAGGCCGATGTGGCCGGTCCAGGACTGGACCCAGGCCCCCAGGAGGAAGGCCGCGGCCAGCCCCGCGGCGCTGAGGCGCGGCAGAATCCGGCCCAGGTGGTTGCGGGTGGCGCGCGGGGAGGTGAGCAAGGTGATGATGGCGGCGATCACCAGGACGAATCCGCCGATGCCCCGGCCCACGTCGATGGTGGGGGTGACGGACAGGGCTAGGGGGACGCCGCCCACCAGGACGAACAGGGTCGAGGCCGTGACGATCAGGGCATTTCGGGCGTCCGTGTGGCCCAGGGCGGTCGCCATGCGTCCGCCCGTCACCGGGCTGGGGGTCTGCGCGGGCTCCTCACGGATGCGCACGGGGATCGTGAGGACGGAGGAGGCATCGACGAGCTGGTTGTCGGGCACGCGCAGCGCGAGCCTGGGAGCCATGAGGAACAGGAGGATCCCGACGACGACCGCGAGGGGAGCGACATTCACGAGGTGGAAAACCGGGTATGCGCCGACCGTCACGAGCGCGACGGCCCCGACCCAGACGAGGATCGCGCTGACCGCTGCGGGGGTGCCCGTCAGCGAGGCGACGGCGACCGCGGCAATGAGGGCCACCCAGACGGCGACGACGGGGGCGACCTCGAGGGCGTGCACGCCCGCACCGGAGACGAGGCCGATGGAGCTGTATCCGGCGAGCGCGGGCATCAGGAGGAGCATCGCCGGCCGCGAGCGCACGAGGCGGGAGGCGAAGAGGGGAACGAGGGCCCCCGCGCAGCACAGGAGGGAGCACAGGATCCGCAGCCAGACGGGGATCCCGGCGAGGATAATCGCCCACATCGGGCCGTCCTCGGGGTACTTGAACCCCCGGAGGGTCGCGTCCGCGACGAGGGGCATGAGACACAGCGAGGTGATCGCGCCGACGAGGAGGAAGCAGACGCCGACGAGGGCGAGGACCGGGGAGAGCCACTGGTTCTCGTGACGGGCGGAGGCCTCGTTGGCCTGCTGGGCGGAGAGGACACGGCTGGACAGGGCGATGGCGGACCCGGAGGGAAGCTCCCTGCCGAGGACGGCCGCGCTGTCGAGGGGGCGCCCGTCCGCATGGGTGAGGCGGACCGACGGGATGGTCAGGTCGATGGCCAACATGGCACACAGCCCGGCGACCGTGGTCCCTTGGGGGGCGGCGAAATCGGAGGCGCCATCCTGGTCGATTACGGTCACGGACACCATGGGTGCGCTCATCGGACCTCCGATCTCAGGGAAACAACAGTGCCCAGTGTAGTGCACCGAGGCTAACCGTCGGTTAAAACTTGGAAGTCCACTCCGCTACACTGGGGGCAGTCGCATCGAACACGTACGCGCGCAGCGCGAGGAGACCTGATGGTTACACGCAAAAAGAGGCGCATCGCCAAGGTTCCAGAGCAGCCCTCGGGCACCCTTGACCTCCAGATTCCGCCGGAGAAAGCCGAACCCGCGTCGATCGGCAACGTCTTGATGATGGTCATCCCGATGCTGGGTTCGACCGGCGTCATGATCTTCATGGCCTTGCAGCAGCAACAGCAGCAGTCCAACCCGCGCATGCTGCTGATGGGCGGCGGCATGCTCGTGGCGATGCTGGGCATGGTCGGCTTCAACATGTACCGCCAGTTCTCCCAGTACCGCACGCGCGTGGTGACCCAGCGCCGCGAGTACCTGTCGTACCTGGCGGAGACCCGCGAGGCCGTGCGCAAGGTCGCCAAGAAGCAGCGCGCCTACTACAACTGGGTGTACCCGGACCCGGACGCGCTGGTGACGCTGGCGGCCAACGGCTCGCGCCTGTGGTCGCGCGAGGGCAACACCTACGACCTGCTGGCATTCCGCTACGGCAGCGGCACCCAGCCCCTCGGCTTGACGTTCAACCGTCCGCCGATCGACCCGATGACCGAGATGGACGTGGTGTGTCTGTCTGCGATGGACCGCTTCATCGGGGTTCATGACCACACGGATAACGTCGGTATGTTCCTGTACCTGGGCGACTTCAGCCACATTGAGGTCGCGGGTGAGGGCGAGTCCGTCTACGACGAGATGCGCGCCATCATGATGCACCTGGCGTGCTTCATCGAGCCGTCGAAGCTCAAGATCGCGGTCCTGTGTTCGGCCGATCGGCTGGGCGACTGGGAGTGGGTCAAGTGGATGCCCCAGGCGCGCTCCTCCCTCGTGCGCGACGCGGTGGGTCCGGGCCGCATGATCTCCACGGATCCCGCGGAGCTTGCCGAGATGATCGGCCCGGACATCCCGATGAGGGGTCCCTTCCGCTTCACGGACGACATGCCGGAATGGCCACACCTGCTGCTCGTGTGCGACGGGGCCGAGTTCCCCTCCTCCTCGCCGCTGGCCTCCCCCTCGGGCGTTCGCGGCGTGACGATCATGAGCCGCGCGCGCGAGTGGACCCCGATGACCTCGCACACGACGCTGCGCCTGGTCATCCACCCCAGCGCGGACCGAAACGGCTCCGACGTGGTTGACGTGGTCACCATGGACTCGGTTCCCGAGAGCGCGCACGCGGACCGGCTGTCGGCGGTCCAGGCGGAGGCGATTGCCCGCCGGATGACGCCGTTTGCGACCCAGCAGAGCCTGGAGGAGGCCGACACGCCGGTGGGCCGCTCGGACGAGTCCCGCCAGAAGGACCTCATGGAGCTGGTGGGCATCGGCGACATCCGCGACTTCGACCCCGAGAAGCAGTGGCGGCGCCGCGAGGGCCGCGAGCGCCTGGCCGCCCCCTTCGCGGTGACCCCCGAGGGCAAGCCCGTCGTCCTGGACATCAAGGAATCCGCCCAGCAGGGCATGGGCCCGCACGGCCTGCTGATCGGCGCGACCGGTTCGGGTAAGTCCGAGGTGTTGCGCACGCTGGTGCTGGCGCTGGCGCTGACCCACTCGCCCGAGCAGCTGAACCTGGTGCTCGTCGACTTCAAGGGTGGCGCGACCTTCGCGGGCATGGCGGACCTGCCCCACGTGTCGGCCATGATTTCGAACCTGGAGTCGGAGCTGTCCCTGGTTGACCGCATGCAGGACGCGCTGCAGGGCGAGATGGTTCGCCGCCAGGAGATGCTGCGCCAGGCGGGCAACTACGCGAACGTGAGCGACTACGAGGCCGACCGCCTGGCGGGCAAGCACGAGTTCCCGCCGCTGCCCGCCCTGTTCATCGTCCTGGACGAGTTCACGGAAATGCTGGTGGCCAAGCCGGAGTTCGGCGAGGTCTTCATCATGATCGGCCGTCTGGGCCGTTCGCTGTCGGTTCACCTGCTGCTGGCCTCGCAGAAGATGGATCTGGGTAAGGCGCGCGGCCTGGAGTCGCACCTGTCCTACCGCGTCGCCCTGAAGACGTTCACGGAGAACGATTCGCGCGAGGTCCTGGGTATTCCCGACGCCGCGAAGCTTCCTCCCCTGCCCGGTTCGGGTTACCTCAAGGCCGGCGGAGACGGCCTGGTTCGCTTCCGCGCGTCCTACGTGGCCGCTCCCCCGCCCGCCCGCACGTTGGCCTCCCTGTCCGAGGCCTCGACGGCGGGCGCCCCGAGCGCTCCGATCGAGATTCTGCCGTTCACGGTGGCTCCCGTGATCACGCGCGCCGACTCCCTGGGTGAGGACAAGGAGGAGGTCGACCAGAACCAGGAGGTGGTCCTGGCCGGTGACGAGGAGTGGGCGGACATGTCCGAGATGGACATCGCCGTGGCGAAGATGAAGGGCAAGGGCTACCCCGCTCACCAGGTGTGGCTGCCTCCCCTGGAGGTTCCGGACACCTTCGCGACCCTCATGCCGGACCTGCGCGCCGACCCGGACCTGGGTTTCGTGTCGCGCGCGTGGCGCGAGTCGGGGACGCTGCGCGTCCCGCTGGGCACGGTCGACCTGCCGCTGGAGCAGCGGCGTGAAACCCTGGTCTTGGACCTGTCGGGGGCGGGCGGCAACTTCGCGCTCGTCGGCGGCCCTCAGACGGGTAAGTCGACGGCGCTGCGCACGATCGTGCAGGCCCTGTCGCTGACCTACACGCCGCAGGAGGTCCAGTTCTACGTGATGGACTTCGGTGGCGGCACGTTCGCGGGCTTCGACGGCGCGCCGCACGTCGCCGGCATCGCGACGCGCGACACCCCCGAGGTGCGCACGCGTATGCTCGCCGAGATCGCCTCCATCATGGATGACCGCGAGCGCTACTTCCGCCACAACGGCATCGATTCGATGGACACCTACCGGCGCGGGCGCCTGGAGGGCCGCTACGACGACGGCTACGGCGACGTGTTCCTGGTAGTCGACGGCTGGGGCGCGCTGCGCTCGGAGTTCGACAGCCTCGACAAAGAGGTGACGACGATGATGAGCCGAGGCCTGTCGCTGGGCGTTCACCTGGTGATTGCCGCTGCGCGCTGGATGGACATTCGTTCGGAGGCTCAGGACATCTTCGGGTCGCGCCTGGAGCTGCACACGGCGAACCCGAAGGAGTCGATCGTCAACCGCGAGGGCGCCGCCCGCATCCCGAAGGGGCGCCCGGGCCGAGGCATCGACATGGTCGGGCACGAGATGATGATCGGCCTGCCCCGCGCGGACGAGGAGCAGGATCCGACGACCGTGTCGCAGGGCGTGGCCTACACGGTGAAGAAGATCCGCGAATGCCTGGTGGCCGGGGAGGGACCGAAGCTGCGCCTGCTGCCCGAACGCATCACGGGCCAGGAGATCCTCGCCCAGCTTCCGGAGCAGCAGATTCTGCCGCGCGGCGGCGGGGACATGATCCTCGGCCTGGAGGAGTCGCGCCTCGGGCCCCTGCTCTTCAACACGCGCTCGGAGTCTCACCTCTACCTCTTCGGCGACGCGAAGACCGGGAAGACGGCGTTCCTGCGCTCCATCATCCAGGAGATCACGCGCCTGTACTCCCCCAACGAGGCGAAGATCGTGGCCCTGGACATGCGCCGCTCGCTCCTGGGAGACATCCCAGAGGACTATTCGCTGCGCTACCTGACCAACCACCAGGAGGCCATCGGGCAGCTGCGTGACCTGGCGAAGTTCATGCGCACGCGCCTGCCCGGCTCGGACGTGACCGCGGAGCAGATCCGCGAACGCACGTGGTGGTCGGGTCCGGAGGTGTGGATCCTGGTCGACGACTACGACCTGGTGGCCACCACGTCGGGCAACCCGCTCATGGAGCTCATTGACCTGCTGCCGCAGGCGGGCGACATCGGCCTGCACGTGATCATCACCCGCCGCATGGGTGGCGCGTCGCGTGCGGCCTACGAGAAGGTTATACAGATGATGGGCGACCTAGCTGTGACCGGCATCCTCCTGTCGGGTAATCCGAAGGAGGGCGCGATCATCAACGGCGTGAAGCCCAGGCGCGCCGTCCCGGGCCGCGCGCAGGTCATCCACCGCGACCTCGGGGTGGTTGCCGCGCAGCTGACGTGGACCCCACCCGCCATGTGAACCGTCCTTGACAGGGAGGCCCAGGACTTGCTTATCATTGACCAGTTTGAAAGTAGGAGTTGAAGATGTCTTCTCGTGTGTCGCGTCGCGTGTTGGCGGCGG
>ERZ772945.849-NODE-849-length-23114-cov-10.782601_pt1 | contig 23114 bp, 25 predicted proteins | sample MGYA00511681_ERZ772945 | MGnify/ENA primary metagenome ERZ772945 (study PRJEB29015, sample SAMEA2737943) | human oral metagenome | biome: human oral; feature: human-associated habitat; material: dental | place: China | collected 2143 ...
TCAATGGTAAGGAAACAATAATCAGGGATTACTTTGAAAAGAAATTGAAAGAGCAAAAGGAAAAGAAATAGAGTTACTATTTTTGTAAATCAATATTAATTCATGAGACTCTACATGCTTGCGGCTTATATCATCCTTTCGATAAACAAAGTAAACACCAATTTCAAAAGCATATGACAGATAATATAATGGATTATAGAAAATATACGAATGAGCCTTTCAAGACATTCACATGGGCATGGCAATGGAAAATTGTCAACCGAAAGTTAAGAATATAATCGATTGATTCTACATTTTCACTAAGAGATATGATGATTAAGGTTTTATTAATTAGCTTAATTTATAATATGAGTATAGGTTTATGGTCACCACCTGTTGGCGACAAGTTTGATAAGGAATTATTTGATAGGTGTCAAAAAGATGGTTTTTACGAATACCATCATGATAATTACACTGTTTTATTATCCGATTTAGGTAATGTATATGGTAAAGCTATTACTCTTGATAGTTGTGCTATTAAGTATTACACAAACTATTATAAGAAAGAATTAACGGTTAAAAGTACAGCAACCAGACTCTATGATATGTATATAGGAAAGATAAGATATTATGACCCACAGGGTAAACTACTGGAAATTAGTGACGAAGATGCTCCTTATAAATATACAATAGAAGATGTGGTAAAGTTTATCAAGGATAAATATGATGTAGACTTGCTTAAAAGGGAGAAAGGATGGTCATGGACGCTAATTAGTAGAAGTCCTACACCTACACCGCATTATATGCTTCGTTTCCATACAAAAGAAGGTCTTCCTGTTGTATATAGTATAGATGGTATCGATGGAACAATTATTTGGGAAAATGTCAATGGTAAGGAAACAATAATCAGGGATTACTTTGAAAAGAAATTGAAAGAGCAGAAAGAAAAGAAACAGAAATAGTTTGTCTCTTAAAGAATTATGCTATACTACATAGAAACCAATAAAAAGACGACCAATCGTAATGGACAACTCACAGAATCCCGTAATACTCTGTTGTTCGAGCTCGAAGAGTTGTACAAGGAAGAGAGGAACAATACTTCATTCCCTATGCCGATAGTTGCATATAGAATAGACTTACGTGATGTATCACTAAGCTTGGAAAAGGAGATGAAGAAAGCATCCGATTTCTTTCGTCGAACGGTCTATCGTTATGACTGGTTGATTCCTATTATCGATGAAAAAGGAGAGATTATGGGTATAGATAATCCGGAAGAAATGCAGGAGCAATGGAAAGAGCTGCGTTCTGGCATTCTTGGAGATTATTTGCAAATAACGTGAAAAATATGTTTGCCGCGATAAAAAGAGTTTTGATTTACCTTATTATACTAAGTTTATCAGCATGTAAAGAAGATAAATGCAATTATGGTAGGGCTATTTCTGTTATTAAAATTACACATTGGGATAGCAGGAAAATGCCCAAGCATTGCATGGTTTACACTTACAAACTTAACTCCGATTACTCTAAAATTATAGATTCTTTACAGATAGATAATATAAGGAGGGGGTATGATGACTCTACTTCTCTACTTTGCATACCGGATAAAGAAAAATTAAATTATCAATATGATATTAGTATTATATTAGATGATACATTAATTTTCAATATCTCACAATTTAAACTATCATGGGTTAAAGATGGAAGACAATGGGGAGGTATAGGAGGACCAATGGAATATTGTATCGTTTCGTCAGTAAATGTGAATGGACATACTTCTAATGACACAACAAAAGCCGGAGAGCTAGCTTTCTCTCATAATTTTATAAAAACTAAAAAGAGATAAGAGTTATGTAGAAATAAAGAATGTGGAATCAACTTCTGTGCCTTCTCTATAAAGAGAAGATTATTAATAAAGAATATGTCTTACTTCAAAAGTAACTTATATTGACAAACACCCCCTCCAAAAAAACAAAAACATAAAACATGAAAATTTTATTATTTACTTTACTTGTAATATTCTTATTAGTATCGTGTTCGCCATCAAAATGTAGTATATATGATACGCTTAGTTATATATACATAGATCAATGGGAACATAAAAGTATTCCCCAAAAAGGAATGCTCTATATTTCTGGTAGAAAATCTTTTATTGGTCAAAAAGATTCTATTCCGGTTATAAATATCTTCACAGACGAACTTGATTCTACTTATATAACTTGCGAAATAGAGAGAAATGAACTATATTATATAAATGATTTTTATTTAGTTTTAGATGACTCTATTGTTTACGACATATCAGATATCCGGAGAGAGACAAGGGAAGATAGAGAACATTGGGGAATGTTTGGTCCTTCTGTGAGCTGTGTTGTAACTTCAATGAAGGTGAATGGAACTAAAATAAAAGATTCAGAAGGTATAGCCTTTCCTGCAAAGTTAAGGAAAATAATAAAGAAGAGATAGCTCGGTAAATAAACGCATCGTATAAGGCCTTAATTCCGCAGCATTTTTTCTTGTGAGGAAATTTTATATATTGAGATGTCTTTTGGGACTCTATACATTGATATGAAGCTTTTTGGTGTTTTTTGGACTTGTCTAAGCATGAAATCCCCCACCCAAACCAATGGGGAAGTATGAAAAGCCACAAAGAAATGATGTAAATTCCACCGAAAGAAGTGATATTCTCGTTTTTAATTGCTACCTTTGTCATGTCAGATTTTGTCTATTTTTTATGTTTACAACACCAAGATAGGTGAAATTTCTGACATATCCAAGTGTTTTGAGAACTTTGTTTCTCAGGCACTTGGAGTTCTCACAAGGGTTTATGCTGCGGAATTAAGGTAATAAATTAAAGTATAATACTCTTTCAAAAATTTAGCATACTATATAGAATCCAGAAAGATATAAATCGTGATATTGATATATATATTGTTGAAACATTCTTTTTAAATTTTAAATAACATCACAATGAGAAAAATTATATTTTTAATTATTAGCTTTACTATATTTTCTTGTAATACAAGTATTGATAATGTAACCATTACTCAAGTTGAATCTAACTATCCTCTTATTATAGGTATTAGCCATTCGCAAAATTCTATTGATTATATCGGAATTCCTTTTAGATTTAAGATTTCTCAAAATACATCTATGAAGATAAACTTATACAAAAGTCATTATTACCATGAAAACACAAATAGGAGAAAACAATGGAATAGTGATGTTGATTTATTCGTCGTATATAATAAAGAACTTCTACGCCCAACAGGAGAGAATTCTTTAAATGAAATAAAGAAAGAAACACGAGAATTTGTACCATATGTATACTATGGACATTTGACAAAGGAGATACAAGTACTAATTTATGAACAAATTAAATCAATTCACATAGCCGATAAAGATACAATACATTGGGGTAGTATTCAGGGAATAAAACAACTATCACCGCAGGCGATAAAAGACTTCCTTCAAAATGATAGTATTAGTTTTTCATTTGACTTTTATGATATATCTGGAAAATGGGAGTCTAATACAATAAGTTTACCAATAGAGATAAAATAAATGTATTAAAGATAATAAGATTATCAAATGAAGAAATCTATAACATTTATTCTGGTTCTTGCATTATTTTCTTGTAGTACAAATGTTGATAATGTCTCTATTACTCAAATAGAATCTAACGATCCTATCATTATAGGACTTGACTCATCAAAAGATTCTATTGAGTATATAGTCTTTCCTTTAACATTCTTAATTTCTCAAAGTTCTTTTTGGGAAATACATGTTGATAGATGTAGTTGTGACTACTATTACAATAGTAAATATACAAGAAATGGAGATTGGCGGGGTGGTGTTGAGTTGTGGGCAAAAGATAACAACAATAATCTTGTCCTTCCCACAAGAGAAAATTCTTTGCAAGATATAACAAGAAAAGAGCATGAATTTGTGTCATATGTATATTATGGTAACTTAACCAAAGAAGCACAAGCACTAATTCATGAACAGATTAAATCTATCCATATAGAAGCCAATAAAGATACTATACATTGGAAGAGTATTCAAGAATTAAAACAAACATCCTCACAATTTATAAAGACTTTTCTACAAAAAGATAGTATCCGATTTGGATTCTATTTCTATGGACGATATACAAAATGGAAAATTGCTCATAAGAAACTACCCGTGGAGGTAAAATAAATGTATTAAAGATGATAAGATTATCAAATGAAGAAATCTATAATATTTATTCTGGTTCTTACATTATTTTCTTGTAGTACAAATGTTGATAATATCTCTATTACTCAGCTCAAATCTCAATATCCTATCACTATTGGTTTAAACTCTTCACGAGAATCTATAAGATATATAGGTTTTCCACTTATGTTCTCTATTTCCAAAAACTCTTCAGGAAGAGCACGCTTGTTTATGTGTGATTATCATTACAATAAAAAATATACTGTTAGAGGTGGTTGGGGAAGTGATGTTGATTTATTAATAAGTGAGAATGATAGCCTTGTTCATCCCATGAGAGAAAATGGTCTAATTGAGATTTCTAAAGAAGAGCAGAAATTTGTACCATACATATATTATATGAATCTCACTAAAGAAGCACAAAGACTTATTTATGAACAAATTAAATCTATCCACATAGAAGCCAATAAAGATACAATACATTGGAAGAGCATTCAAGAGCTAAAACAAACATCCCCACAATTTATAGACAATTTTCTAAAAGATGATAGTATTAGCTTTTCAATAGATCTTTATGACCCATATAAAAAATGGAAATGGAACAAGGCTTACATTAATTTACCCATAAAAGTCAAATAAATATTTGTTATGTAAATGAGATTTTTAATAGTATTTATCCTACCTCTTACATTATTTTCTTGTAATACAAGTATTGATAATGTAACTATTACTCAAGTTGAATCTAACTATCCTATCATTATAGGCTTTGTTCCTTCACAAGATTCAATTGGATATATAGCCTTTCCTTTGGCATTTAGAATATCCCAAAACTCTTTTGGGGAAATGCGTATATCCAGTTGTACTTACTTTTTTAATAGTAAACACAGATATACAGGAAGAAATAATTGGAGAGGCGATATTGTTTTATGGGCTAAAGATCACGAAAATCTTGTTTGTCCGACAAAAGATAATACCCTAATAGAAATTAAAAGAAAACCACAAGAATTTGTGTCGTATGTATATTATAATGATTTGACAAAAGAGGCACAAAGATTGATTCATGGACAGATTAAATCTACCTGTATAGCAACCAAAGATACAATACATTGGAAGAGCATTCAAGAATTAAAACAAACATCTCCGGAGTTTATAAGAAATTTTCTACAAAATGATAGTGTATCTTTCTCATTTAGGTATCGTAAACTATACGGAGAATGGGAATTAACACATATTAATTTACTTGTAGAGGATAAATAAATATTCAATATAAGATGAATCTATAATATTTATTCTGTACAAGTATTGATAACGTTGCCATTACTCAAATGACCGAAATGCCATGCAAACAAACGTTAAACGCAATATGTAATATCCACTATTTCAAATAAACCCTCAATTCCGTAGCATTATTCCTTGTGAGATACTTTTATATATTGAAGTGACATTTTTGGGATTTATCCATTGATATGGGGATTTTCCGGGGTTCTTGGTTCTTGCATAATCATGAAATCCCCCACCCAAACCAATGGGGAAGTATGAAAAGCCACAAAGAAATGATGTAAATTCCACCGAAAGAAGTGATATTCTCGTTTTTAATTGCTACCTTTGTCATGTCAGATATTTTATTTGTTTTTTTTGTTGGTAGCACTAAGATAGGTGAAATTTCTGACATATCCAAGTGTTTTGAGGATATTGTTTCTCAGGCACTTGGAGTTCTTAAAAGATTTTATGCTGCGGAATTAAGGTGAAATATCAAACGAAGTAAACTGTATTTGCAATCAGACGAAATCGATTTCAAAGCATATAAAGACTATAAAAGGAGCAAATCTGACATGGATTTGCTCCTTTTATAAGGATGAGAAAGGCGCGAAGGCCTATCTTTGTTCAACAAAAAGTTTAAATGGGCGTGGTGATAAGGAAGGTGCGGATGACCCAATAACTCACGATTCCGGTCAAATAGCCCACGAAAGCAATCCAGGTGATGCGCTTCATATACCAGCCAAAGGTGATTTTCTCCAAGCCCATGACAACCACTCCGGCTGCACTTCCGATGATTAAGATGCTGCCGCCCACACCGGCACAGTAGGCAAGGAGTTGCCAAAAGATGCCGTCAACAGCCATATCGCCTGAAGGAGCGATGGGATACATGCCCATACATCCGGCTACTAAAGGCACGTTGTCGACGATGCTTGAGAGCACACCGATGATGCCCGTCACCATATAATGGTTGTTATCGAAAGCGGTGTTGAGTGTTCCGCCAAGCGAAGTGAGCACGCCAATCTCCTCTAAACAAGCCACAGCCATGAGAATTCCGAGGAAGAACAAGATGGTGCTCATGTCGATGCGGCTCAGCAAATTGGTCACTCTTTTTTGGAAAGTCATGCCCGCATGATAGCGATGCAACTGGCGATAGAACACTTCGGTGATGGTCCAAAGCATTCCTAAGACGAACAAAATGCCGACAAACGGTGGCAGATGGGTGATGGATTTAAACACGGGAACGAACATTAATCCGCCCACACCGATGGCAAAAATAACTTTTCTTTGCAAGCTGTTAAACTCGAGCATCTCACCGGCACGCACATCATAAACAGCGGCTTCCTCGCTCCCCAGCTCGCCCTTTAGCTGATATTGCAAGATGAGCGTGGGGACAATGAGCGAGATGAGCGATGGAACAAAAATCTCGCTGATAACCCCTAAGGCTGTGATGGAGCCCTTGTTCCACAGCATGATGGTGGTGACATCGCCAATGGGTGAGAAAGCACCGCCCGAATTGGCAGCGATAATCACCAACGAAGCATAGATGAGTCGGTCTTTTTTGTCGAACACCAACTTGCGCAAAATCATAACCATCACGATGGAAGTGGTGAGGTTGTCGAGGATGGCCGATAGGAAAAAGGTCATAAAGGCTATTTTCCACAACAACGAACGCTTGCTCTTGGTGCTGATACGCGACTGCACCCAGTTGAAACCTCCGTTCTGATCGACAATCTCGACAATCGTCATGGCTCCCATAAGAAAGAACAACGTGGTGCTGGTGCCGCCGAGATGGTGCTCGATGATGGTGCTCACTTGATTGGCCAAGTCGTGACCATTGAAGCCCGAAAGATAGCTCTCGGGGCTGCACATGAAGAGCGTCCAACAGCCCACAAACATCAATAAAGCAACGGCCGCCTTGTTTACTTTCGTGACACTCTCAAGAGCTATAAACAGATAGCCCACGACAAAGACCACGATAATCGCAATAGTTAAAGATGTCATCTTTTATTAAAATCTTTTGTTTAACATTGTTTACTATTTGTAGCGGGGCAAAGGTAGTAAAAAAAATATTACCACCCATGATAATCTCAAATTAAAACACTAACTTTGTGGCATGAATTCACAGGAAAATGGCAACATCGCTATGAGCGAAAACATCATTATCGCCGATGCTGATTATGTTGATTCTGTAGCTTTTAATCTCATTGTTAATTTTGAACGCATGCTCAACCGTGCCCTTCCCAAAGCCGACTTTGCACAATGGGCCGTTTGCGTGGCCTTGGATGGCGGCGTGCGCGAAGGGAAAAACGATGTGCAAGTGGTGCTGGTTCACGACAAGCAACGGGAGGAAATGGCACATTTCGAACCGGGAAACTTCAGCCACACCCTCAACGCAAAGGCTTTCAACGACGCTCACTTGGGCGAATTCACGGTGACGAGCGTGGCCACAGACGACACCATCAGCAAAGAAACATATTTCGAAGAGGTGATGGAAACGCTGTTGCACCACGACGAGGTGAAGCGCGTGATGCTTATTCCTGACAGCGAAACAGGAACGGCTTATGACCGCTTGCGCCAGTTGTTGCGCCATACCGACAACGACACAAAGCGCATCACCCTGTTTGCCATGGAACCCATGCCGGGCGGAAACTTTCGCCAAGAGCTGTTGGGCTATTCGCTGATGAGCGCATTGAGCATAAAATCGGAAGAAATAAACCAAAAGATATGAGCAGAATTTTGATGATTGGTGCTGGCGGAGTGGCTACCGTTGCAGCATTTAAAATGGCACAAAACACGGATGTGTTCTCGGAACTGATGATTGCCAGCCATCACAAAGAGAAATACGACCGACTCGTGAAAGCCATTCACGACAAGGGATACACCCTGCCGATGAAAACGGCCGAAGTGGATGCCGACGACGTGGAACAGCTGAAAACCTTGTTCAGGAGCTACCTGCCCGACTTGGTTGTCAACCTGGCTTTGCCCTATCAAGACCTCACCATCATGGAGGCTTGCTTAGCATGCGGATGCAGCTACTTGGACACGGCCAACTATGAACCCAAAGACGAAGCCCACTTTGAATATTCCTGGCAATGGGCCTACAAAGAAAAGTTCGAACAGGCAGGCCTCACCGCCATCTTAGGATGCGGCTTCGACCCTGGCGTTTCGGGCATCTACACGGCCTATGCCGCAAAACACTACTTCGACGAAATCCACCAATTAGACATCGTCGATTGCAATGCAGGCAACCACCACAAGGCCTTTGCGACGAACTTCAATCCCGAAATCAACATTCGTGAAATCACACAAAAGGGACTTTATTACAAGGATGGGCAATGGATTGAAACCGAGCCGCTGGCCGTCCACCGCGACATCACCTACCCCAACATCGGCCCACGCGACAGCTATCTCATGCACCACGAGGAGTTGGAGTCGCTGGTGAAAAACTATCCCACCATCAAGCAGGCACGCTTTTGGATGACCTTCGGAAAGCAATACCTCAACTATTTGGACGTCATTCAGCAGATTGGCATGGCACGCATCGACGCCATCAGCTACGAAGCACCACTCACCGACGACCCAACGAAGACGGCCAAGGTGAACATCGTGCCGCTGCAATTTCTCAAAGCCGTGCTGCCCAACCCGCAAGATCTGGGCGAGAACTACGACGGCGAAACCTCCATCGGCTGTCGCATTCGCGGCGTGAAAGACGGCAAGGAGCGCACCTACTACGTCTACAACAACTGCAAACACCAAGATGCCTACCAAGAAACGGGCATGCAGGGCGTCAGCTACACCACGGGGGTGCCCGCCATGATTGGCGCCATGATGTTTGTGCAAGGCATTTGGAAGCGCCCCGGCGTGTGGAACGTAGAAGAATTCGACCCCGACCCCTTCATGGAACAACTCAACATCCACGGTTTGCCCTGGAACGAGGAGTTCGACATCGACTTAGAAGTGTAGGCCAGCAGCACCCCACGCCTACCCATTTTATCACCAATTAAATTAAACATTTTTATGGCAAAAGAAACAGAAAGCAACCCGCAGAACGACAAGCTGAAAGCCTTGCAGGCGGCCATGTCGAAGATAGAAAAAGACTTTGGAAAAGGAGCCATCATGCGCATGGGCGACAAGCAGATTGAAGATGTCGAGGTGATTTCCACCGGAAGCATCGCGCTCAACGTGGCCCTCGGCATCGGAGGCTATCCGCGCGGGCGAATTATAGAAATCTATGGTCCCGAGTCATCGGGTAAAACAACCCTCGCGCTCCACGCCATCGCAGAGGTGCAAAAGAAAGGTGGTATCGCCGCATTTATCGATGCCGAGCACGCCTTCGACAGCACCTATGCCGCAAAACTCGGCGTGGACGTCGACAACCTGTGGGTGAGCCAGCCCGACAACGGCGAACAAGCCTTGCAGATTGTCGACGAACTGACACGCTCGAGCGCCGTCGACATCCTCGTCATCGACTCGGTGGCAGCCCTCACCCCCAAGAAAGAAATCGAGGGTGACATGGGCGAAAACGTGGTGGGATTGCAGGCAAGGCTCATGAGCCAGGCGCTGCGAAAGCTCACATCGACGGTGAGCAAAACCAACACCTGCTGCATCTTCCTCAACCAGCTGCGCGAGAAAATCGGACAGGGTTACGGCAACCCGGAGACCACAACGGGCGGTAACGCGCTGAAGTTCTACAGCAGCGTGCGCCTTGACATCCGAAAGGGCTCGGCCATCAAAGATGGCGACACCGTGACGGGCTACATCACGAAGGTGAAAGTGGCCAAAAACAAGCTGGCGCCCCCATTCCGCCGCGCTGAATTCGAGATGACCTTCGGTGAAGGCATCAGCAAAACGGGCGAAATTCTCGACCTCGGTGTCGAATACGACATCATCAAAAAGAGCGGAAGCTGGTACAGCTACAAAGACTCTAAATTGGCACAGGGACGCGACGCAACGAAGACGTTGCTGCACGACAACCCCGAACTTTGCGAAGAATTAGAGGCGCTCATCACGCAAGCCATCAACGCCAAAAAAGAATAGCACGCCCGACGGCAACCCGCATGTAGGCTTTTTGCAAGCTCCACACCACATTTCCATCTCAGCAAAAGTGCTCGAAACAGATTTCGACCCGCTGAGAACCATCCGGAAAAGGGCGAGAGAAGCAGAAAGCCTACATTGCGTCTTCCCCTTTCCACCGCAACTATTACCACCCGAAAAACCATTAAACCCCATCAAAAACACACCAGAATAAGACGGAATGGACTTGAAAGCAAACTGCATTGCATTTGCGGAAGTTCCGCAAGCAAAATACAAAAACGAGCAATATTTGCGGAAGTTCCGCAAATAACAAACAAAAATGAATAATACTTGCGGAAACTCCGCAAACATAGAACAAATGCGCATACTATTTGCGGAAGTTCCGCAAATGCCCTACAAATAAGCATAATTCTTGCGGAAGTTCCGCAAATAACATGCAAAACTGAATGCTATTTGCGGAAATTCCGCAGATATTAAACAAAAATGTAACATATTTGCGGAACTTCCGCAAGCAAGATGCAGAAAAAAACGTATCTTTGCAGAGAGCAAACGCTCACAAACCGAAACAAAATCAATTCATCAGCATATAAACGCTTTAAATGCTATCTGATATGAAAGAAATAAGAAACATCGACCTCACAAAAGTGAACAACGGCGCACATCGAATGTTTATGGAGAGCGTGGCCAAGATTTTGGCCGAATATGAACAGGCCATAGCGGCGCATCCGAAAACAAAAATGCTCACGGCGGAGTTTGGAAAGCTGTTGCAACAAGAGAAAGCCTGCATGGGATTGAGCCGCACGAGCTTGCGCACAGCGCAGATAGCCGAAGCCGACCACGAACGCGACATGCTCTTCACGGGGTTTAAAGCCGTTGTGAGAGCTTATACAAAGGGCACAAACCCGGAGACCAAAGCGGCGGCAAAGACGATTTGGCTGGACATCGCAGGCTACAGAATAAACAACAGGATGCAGCTCGAACAGCAGACGGGAGTGCTCTACATTCTGACGAAAAAATGCCTGACACAGCACGCCGAAGAAATCGAGCTGCTGCACCTGACGCAGTATGTGACGCAACTTGCTGCCTCTAACGACAAGGTGAGCCAACTGCTCAACCTGCGTTTGGATGAACAAACAGGGATTGTGAAAGGGGCATTGCGCGCCACGCGGCTCAAGATGGATGAGCAATTCCGCCTGGTGGTGAAGGCCATCAACGCGCGCATGTTTCTCAACGACGATGAAAGCCTGGTGCCCATCGCCGACTTTATCAACGAAATGGTGCGCCGATACAAGCGCGAAGTCATTCCGCACCACAAGGCCAAGGCCACCAATGAAGAAAGCAATGCGGACAATGAGCAAGGCAACATGCTCGATAAAGAAAACGATGCAGCCGACGAGGAAGGCGGCATGACCGATGAAGAAAGCAATGCGGGCAATCAGGAAGGCAGCACGCCAGGGAAGTCAGACGATTGAGGCATAAAAAACCGTGAGATGCTTCGCGCACCCCACGGGACTCATTTAAAATTACACACACATCGTGTAAAAAATAATCACAAATTTTACAGTACCTCTTTACCTTTATTGCTGCTGCTCACTGGCAGCAGGAGTATCTAATCCGAGCGCAGCACGCGCATTTTTATCGTTGGGATCGAGCTTGATGAGCTGCTCGTAATAGGGCTTAGCCGTCTCGAGATCGTTCTTCGTCACCCAATAATAATAGCCCAAATTGGCCAAAGCCGATTTGAAAGTGGCATCATCATCGGCCTGACGATCGGTCTTGGCAGAGAGCAACTCGACTGCCTTTTTGAAGAACTCGGCGCCCCTTTCGTCGTCAGCCGCCTTGGAAGCCTGCATGCCGGCCATGTTATAAACCCACGCAGCAATGCTCGGCCACTTGGTAGCCATCTGCTCATAAATGCCATATGCCTTGTCTAAGCTGGCCTGCTTCGTGGCACCTCCCTTCTCGGCCTTCTGCGCATAGATGTTGGCCAAACGCGCATAGTCGGAAGGTGTGGAGTTCTGATTGTTGGCCATATACTTCTCGGTATATTCCAAAGCCTTGTCCTCCTGCCCCATTTCGGTGTAGGTGTCGGCAATATACTGATAGGGTTTGAAATCGGTTTTGTTCAGTTCAAACGCCTTCTCATACTGCGCGATAGCGGCTTCATATTGTTTTTGCCCCTTCAAAGCCAAACCATAATAAATGTAGTCGCGCGAACTCTTCTCCACAGAATCGGTGCTCAACACCACCTTGGCATAGCCATCGGCCTCGTCAAATTTCTGCAAATCAACGGCGCTCCACAAGGCAACACGGTCGAAAGTGATGTCCTTGGGAAACTTCTGAACACCCAATTTCGACACCTCCAAGGCGCTTTCCTTGTGGTTGCTCATATAGGCCGAAACGGCATAGCCCACGAGATAGAACTCGGCGAGGTTAGCCTTGTCGGTCTTTGCAAAATATTCGTAAGCCTTTTCGTAATTGCCTGCCAGATAGAAATTGTTGCCAGCCTCGGCATCAATGGGGAAATCGGGACAATTTTGCTTCAACATATTCAACGCGCGCTCGCTCTCTTCGGGGCTGCGTTTGCGATAAACATTGGCGTAACGCATGTAACCTTGTGGATTCTTGGGATCCATCGTCATCGACTGCTCATACCACATGGCGGCATTTCCACCATCGTCTTTCATCGCAGCCACGTCGCCTAAAAGGATGTAGGCATCGCCATAGTTCTTGTTCTTGGCCAACACGTCATTCGCAATATTGGTTGCTTCGTCAAACTGCTTGTTGAGCAATAACAACTCGCCCAAAGCAACCAACGCCTTTGGATCTTTCTTGAAAGTCTTCTGATAGTCTTTCGTTAAGTTCTTCAATGCCTTAGCATCCATGTTCACATTGCTCTTCAACGCCTGCTCAATGGGCTGCAACATCACTGAATAACTACTCGTCTGTGCCATTGCGGGCATCGACAAACTCATCGATAATAAGCCCACGGCCATATACCTTGTTATCTTCATAGTCATAATTCTTTTTTGTTCAACAAAACTCTCCAATCAAACGCTATATAGAAAAGTGGCTAAAAAGGGAGAGGCTCCTAACCGATTATTTCTTGATATTGACTGACTTTATTGTAATATCACCTCTGTAAGGCAACAAACCCGTTTTAAAAAGAATCAACTGCCCCTTGGGACTGGTGATGAATGTTGCAAACGTCCACGGCAAAGCACGCATGGGGTCGACCACATTGGCATATAACGTGCGCACAAAGGGATAACGACCATCTAACAGATAAGCCTGATAGGGTTTCCAACTATTCTCGGGTGTAGCCTTATCCTTTATGGATACAGACATGACATGAATATTCTTTTTAAATGTGGTATTGGTGGTATCGCGTCGGTCGTTCAACCAATTCGAACCAATAATACCGATTGCATTGACGTTCTTATCCACATAATCTATCACCGCCTTACTGTTCTTTGCCGCAACGATATTGCTGGCCGTGAGTGGCTTTCCACCCATAATCGAGTCGATAACATAATGCAAGGTGGCTGAAGCTTTATTGTCGAAAACAACCTCAATGTCCCCACGTTTCGAGTGAGGATAAACATCACTCCAATGCTTTGCCTGCCCGGATAGCACACGTTTCACATCGTTCACCGTAATACATGTGTCGGAATTATTGCGATTAACGATAAAAGCCAAACCGTCATACCCAATCATAAAAACTTCGGGAACAAGATTCTTCGTCTTGAAATAGGCTATCTCGCTTGGAGTAAGTCCTCGCGAAGTGAAAAACAAACAAGTCTTGAGGTCTTGCAACATCTTGAAGCCCGTAATATCATCCGCATAAATCGCTTTCAGATGTGCTTCAGGAAATTGAAACTCAAACTGCTGACGTTCTTCCTCAATGAAAGGACTAAAACTTTCGTCAGAGACGAATGTGATCGTCCCTGACGTTGGAGTATCCGTCCTATTGTTCTTTGTGCCCTTGTTCCAACAGGAAGTTAAGAGCACAAAAGATGACAATAGTCCGAGTAGAATATAAGAATGTTTCTTATTCATTTAATTATTGTTGCAATTTGAACACCACGGGAACATTAAACTTCACGCGAACAGCAGAACCATTCTGCTTTCCCGGTGTCCAGCGAGGCATGCTGCTTACAACGCGAGCTGCTTCTTTATCCAAAGATGGATCGACGGAACGTGCTACCTTAACATCGGTGATAGAACCATCACGCTCTACAACAAATGAAATGGTTACACGACCTTGAATACCATTTTCTTGTGCTACAACAGGATACTTTACATGAGAATTCAAGTACTGAATCAATGCTCCTTGTCCACCAGGGAACGAAGGCATCACTTCTACGACGTCGAATACTTTCTGTGTAACCTCTTCTTTTGGTGCTGGAGGAGGCGTAGCAACAGCGATGTCATTACGCACAGCTTCAATCGTACGGTCCTTTGCACCCTCATGGGTTTCAGTACCTACTGCAATCTTCGCATCCAATTGGTCCATCTGCTTCATTTGGTTGGTCTCTTTTACGAGCTCATCCTTCTTGATGACAGGTGCAACGAATTTCTGCGTTTCGCGTGCAACAGGAATCTCTTTCTTTGGCTCAACCTTTGGCTTCACCTGTTCCTGTTTCTTCTTCTCTTGCTTCTTAGCCTCCTGCTGAAGTTGTGCCAACTGCATCGCTTCCATGTAGGCTTGCTGCTGTTCGGCATTCTTCTGTTGAATCACTTTCCATGCAAGAAAACCACCAACGAGTGCTGCAGCAATAATCAAGATAACAAGTGCCTTGATGTTACGACCAGAAGTTCCCTTACGAAGCTTATATGCACCGTAGCCTTGGTTCTTACCGGCAAACACCAAATCGACCCATTTGGGATCGTATAAATCTATTTTTGCCATTTGTTTCTTTCTTTTTAAATTGTTTCTTTACTTCATCGACTACTGCTTAACAGCACGCAGCTTCAACAAATGTAAGTCGTTGCTGTTGAGCTTGTCAATAACGTAAGTACCAATACTTAAAATCTGCATTTCGTCGAGTGCATCCACCATATTCTTATAAGAAGCGTTGTCTGTGGGCTTAATAATGATGGTCAAAGTTGGAATCTTTCCATCTTTCAGATCACCGGCCTTCAACTTACTTAACTCTTTCTGGTAGATTGAGTCGGGATACATCTGAGGGTTCTCAGCCTTCTTTGCATTCAACTCTTTCACTGCAAGTTCAATACGTGTTACAGGTTTAATACCCGTTGCTGTGGCATGATTTCTCAGCACCTTGCGAATACCATCATTACCCCATGTTGTTTCCTTCAACCATGCAGGATTATTATATTGAGGTTCACCCTCACCATAATAAATCTTGTTGTCGGCTGCAACATAGATTGTGATAGCTTCTGAAGCTTTTGCCTCTGTTTGTTGATCTTTTTGAACATTATCATTACTCGGCATGGTAAGCTCCATCGTCTGAGGTTTACTGAGAGATGTTGCCAACATGAAGAACGTAATCAACAACATGAGCATATCTACCATCGGCGTAAAGTCCACGCGAGCGTTAGACTTCTTCTGTTTGCTTCCGCCTTGTTCTACTATTTCTGCCATTGATTAGTCCTCCTGTTTTTTAAGCTGAGTGATCATATAGTAATGGCTTTCGTCCATATCCTGGAGCTCACTCATTACACGTTTCACTGTCTTATACGGTGTACTTGCATCTGCCTTCAAAGCAATCTTAATATCATCGTCTACTGTACGAGCAGCATTTACCCATTGCTGGAACTCGCTCATACCCCCTTTAATACTATCCAAAGGAATACCCTTCAATGGAAGAGTCTTCATACGAATATTAAGAGGTGCAGACAGATAGCTGCTTAAATCACTCATTGGAACACCAAATTGATCTTCAGCCTTGAATGCTTTGGTTTGTGCAGGATTCAAACTCACTCCGAAACTTTCAGTCATCTTGTCGAGAACCTGTACCATTTCTTCTGGATTATCCATACTCATGAATACCTGTCCCTCGCCAGTTGGCTTTCCTGATGCATCTTTTTCAGGATTGACAAAAATCGTCAGAACGCCCTTTTCCGGAACCTTAATCTCGGAAACCGACCCTGGCGTGTTTACTTTCACAGGCTCATTCTTTACAAAAGTAGAGGTGAGCATGAAGAAAGTGAGCAGCAAGGTCATCACGTCTGACATAGGCGTCATATCAATCCATACATCACTTTTCTTAATTTTTACTTTACCCATAGCGATAAAATTTTAAAGGGTTAGCAAAAAATTAAGCCTCGTCTGTGTGGTTAGCTTCGTATGTCTGAGCGATTGAGTAACCTACTTCGTCGAGTGCGTATGTCAACTTATCAACCTTATTGGTGAAATAGTTGTAAGAAATAACGGCGCACCATGATGTTAAAATACCGAATGCTGTATTGATCAAAGCCTCAGAAATACCTGCAGAAAGTGCAGTTGAGTCTACGTTACCCGAAGACAAAGCTGAGAACGACTTGATCATACCCGTTACAGTACCAAGAAGACCTGTCAATGTACCCAACGTTACGATGGTTGCAATAATAGGAAGGTTCATGGTCAATGTAGGCATTTCAAGCTGAGTAGCCTCTTCGTGTGCCTGCTGAATCTTTGAAACTTTTTGAGACTTCTTCAAGTTTGCGTTTGCACCAGACTCCATACTCTTATATGCATTCAAAGAAGCATATACTACGTTTGCTACAGAACCCTTCTGCTTGTCGCACAACTGACGTGCCTTATCAAAGTCGTTTGCATTCAATGCAGCTTTGATGTTCAGAACGAACTTTGGCAAAGAACCCGTACCGAAAGCGGTCTTCATAGCCAAAACACGCTCAATAGTCATTGCCAACACGGTTAACAATAAAGAGTGGATCACTGGAACGATGAAACCACCTTTAAAGATAGTTCCCCAAACGTCTGCAGGATGACCATCAAGGTTACCGCCTTGGAAGTGCATGGGGTTAGCAAACCAAGTGTAGAACAATGTAAAAGCGATTGCAGCGCAAACGACGATAATCCAGAATGCGCCTCTAACTCCCTGAAAGCCTTGACCCTTCTTAGGGTTGGCTGCTTGTTGTGTAGTTGCCATAATTTGAAAAATTTAATCTTTTGTTAGTATAATAATATTAATAATTTTTCCACATTTAATTTTTTAGTTGTGTCTGACAAGGGAATATAACAGCCCCTTTTTACCTCGCAAAGATAGCAATTTATGCATAACTACTACGCTAATTAAGAAGTTTTAACGAGCATTCTATTCAAAAACAGCCCTTTCTGTAACAATTTCTTAGCAGCGTATCGTTCTTAATGCAATTTCATTAATGCAGCTGCTATCCGTCGAATCGCTTCTGTAATCTGCGTTTCACTCATAGCATAACTCAATCTGAAGCAAGCCGGATGGCCAAATGCATCGCCCGAAACGGTCGCTACATGGGCCTGTTCCAACAAATATAATGCAAAATCTGTGGCATTCTTAATCACCTGTTTCCCATCACTTTTTCCAAAGAAAGCGCTGCACTTCGGGAACACATAAAAAGCTCCATCGGGCTTATTCACCTCCAATCCTGGAATTTTCTGCAACAGATCAACGATTAAATCACGGCGCTTTTCAAAAGCTTTACGCATTTCTTCCACGCATTCCTGTCCCATAGTATAAGCCGCTTCGGCAGCCTTTTGGCTCACCGAACAAGCCCCACTGGTATATTGTCCTTGCAATTTATTACACCCTTTCACAATCCATTCGGGCGCTGCAATATAGCCAATGCGCCAACCGGTCATGGCATAGGCCTTCGAAACACCATTCACCACAATCGTGCGTTCACGCATCCCTTTCACTGTAGCGATGCTGGCATGATGCCCTATATAATTAATGTGTTCATAGATTTCGTCAGAAACCACATACAAATCTTCGTGCCGAAGCACCACTTCCGCCAAGGCTTCCAACTCTTCCTGAGCATACACACTCCCCGTAGGATTGCAAGGTGAGCACAAAATCAACATGCGTGTTTTCGGCGTAATCGCAGCCTCCAACTGCTCAGGGGTCATCTTAAAACCATGTTCAAACTTCGTTTCAACCAACACAGGCACACCATCTGCGAGCTTCACTATTTGTGGATAGCTCACCCAATAAGGCGAAGGGATAATCACTTCATCGCCCGCATTCACCAAAGCCATTACCACATTGCACACACTCTGCTTTGCACCATTGCTCACCAGCACCTCCTCTACATGATAATCCAAGCCGTTTTCACGCTTCAACTTATCAACGATAGCCTGCCGAAGCGAAAGATAGCCCGGCACCGGAGAATACTTTGAATAGTTTTCGGCAATAGCTTGTGCGGCAGCCGCCTTGATATGCTCGGGTGTATTAAAATCGGGTTCCCCCACACTCATATTGATAACATCAATCCCTTGCGCCTTCATTTCACTGCTTTTCTGCGACATCGCAAGCGTTGCTGAGGGTGCAAGACGATTTAAACGATCCGATAAATGTGCCATAGCTTTATCCGTTAGGTTATATATCTGCGCACAAAAGTAATGATTTTCTCCATGCCTGCGAAGAATATACATCACTTTTTTTTCAATTCTTCAGGTTCTCAGACACAGACAACCTTCTAAAAATATTGAATGTGGAAATCTTTTAGTCTTCCACATTCAATTCCTACACGTCAAATCTTGATATGAAGCTCATGCCCCATACGATCACGTTTCGTCTCTAAATACTTGCGATCATAAGGATTGGGCGTGATTTCAATCGGCACATTTTCTACAATTTCCAAGCCATAAGCCTCCAAACCCACACGTTTCGTGGGGTTATTGGTGAGCAAGCGCATTTTGCTCACACCCAAATGCCGCAACATCTGTGCCCCGCAACCATAGTCACGTTCATCGGGTTTAAAGCCTAAATGCACATTAGCATCCACCGTATCGTAGCCTTGTTCCTGCAACTTATAAGCTGCCATCTTATTCATGAGTCCTATTCCACGCCCTTCTTGCTGCATATAGATAACCACACCTTGCCCTTCTTGCTCAATCATTTCTAATGATTTGTGCAACTGTTCGCCGCAATCGCAACGCTTGCTGCCCAAGATGTCGCCCGTTGCACACGACGAATGCACGCGCACCAACACAGCATCTCCCGGCTTCCATTCACCTTTAATAATGGCCATGTGCTCGGCACCATTGCTTTTCTGACGGAAAGGAACCAAACGGAAATGCCCGTAAATGGTGGGAAGATCCACCTCCTCGCCCACCTCAATCGTCGATTCTTTCTTTAAACGATAGGCAATGAGGTCCTTAATAGTGATGATTTTCAGCCCCCATGCCTTCGCCTTCTCTATCAACTGTGGCATGCGCGCCATCGTTCCGTCCTCGTTCATAATCTCCATCAAGGCACCAACGGGATAAAGTCCCGCTAATTTACACAAGTCAACGGCGGCTTCTGTGTGCCCACTACGACGCAATACACCGTTATCCTGCGCATACAAAGGGTTGATATGCCCCGGCCGTCCAAAGGTTTGAGGGGTCGAAGCAGGGTCGGCTAAAGCGCGAATGGTCGCCGCTCTGTCATGGGTCGACACCCCCGTTGTGCAACCTTCCAACTTATCTACCGTGATGGTGAAGGGCGTTCCCAACATCGAAGTGTTATCGGCCACCTGATGAGGCAAATCCAACTCTTCAGCTCTTGAGAGCGTTATCGGCGCGCAAAGCACACCTCTTGCATGCTTCAACATGAAGTTCACGTCGTCGGGCGTTATCTTTTCGGCCGCAATAATCAAATCTCCTTCATTCTCACGATCTTCATCATCCACCACAATAACAAACTTTCCTTGGCGGAAATCGTCAAGTGCAGCTTCAATATTACTTAATTTAAAATCCTCCATATAATTTTTCTTTTGTTGCAATTTATCTATTCGCCACAGCCATACATTCTCCTTTTACACCTTATTATATATAGGAGCCTTGCACGCTATGCCGGAAAATTCTTTTTAATCAGCGTCACAATACCATGGTTGGTCTGCTCTATCGTTCGCAAATCTCGCCACAAACGCATTCTAAACATCCACATTCTCAAATAAAAAAACACGCCTAAGGGCAAAACAATTCCCGAAACCATATTGAGCCATCTGCGTTCAAAAGGCCGCGTATGTGCCTTTGTTGCTAACACAGGATAGTTGTTCAACGCCTTGATGATATAGGTGTTACGCGTGTTCGACAAATCGGCAATCACCTGCTCCAACCGCTCACTTAGCTGCTCCACGGCATGGTCTGCACGATACTTAAAGAACACTTTCACCGGATTGGGCAAGTGCTGCAAATGGTGCACCGCCACATAAGTGCGGACATCTTCATTCATCGTTTGCAGCAACTTCACATCTTCTTCGTAATGTGGTTCATCAATAATCACCTCCTTGGCAAACACGTGTCGTTTCACACGCAAGCCTAAAAGCTTTTGGAAGAACTCCCGATAGGCGTCAAAATTAAACACCATTGAGTCGTTCGAAGCCTTGTAAGTCACAAAGACTGCCAACGGGGTAAGCACAGCAGGCGCCAAAGATTTGCCAAACCACACAGTCCAAATGCCACCGCGTGCCATGCGATAGCCCGTATTTTCGAGCACGTAATACACAATAAACACCAACACCGAGACAATCACAGGAATGCCCAATCCGCCCTTTCTAATAATAGCTCCCAACGGTGCTCCGATGAAAAAGAAGATTAAACACGACAGCGCTACGGAGAATTTGCTTATCATTTCAATCTCATGTTGGCGTATCAACAAATCCCCATCACTCGTGAGCATGCTCTTAAAATCTAAGTCCGAGATGGCACTTTGCACCCTCGATTGCGCCATACTCACCACCTGTTGCTGCTGCGCCAACGGCAAATGCGCAAAGGTTGAGTCGATATTAAACCGTGCATTGTAGGCCGCTTTCACCGCCCGCAGCGAGTCTTTCCTATCAATGGACGGCGCATAGTACAGCGAGCGTTGCGCATCTTTGTAATATTGTTGCCCTATGCTGTCATACGTATGCTTCAGCGAATCCATGTCATGTGACAACTGTGCAAGCCCCTTTCCACGCGCATTATTGGCCAATCCTGCGGCATCGGTCATGTTGAAATCACCATCAAAATCCAACAATATACGCTTTGCCGTAAACGTTTCACGCCGATAAGGCACAGCCGTATTATTGCCAAAGGCATCATTTTGCATGTTCTCAAACCATTCGCCACTCCACAAACTCAACTGCAAATGCTTCTTGTCGGCCGTTGATTGCAACATGCCCGAGTCGGCTAAGATAATCGCTTGGTCTTCGTAACTGCCCGTCATGCGATAAATCATGATGCCATAAAGTTTACCCGTCTCTAAGTCCTTATGCTGCACATACAGATTACTGTTGGGAATACCATCATAGAAAACGCCTTCAGGAATTTCCAATTCAGGACTTTTTTGCTTCATCGAAATCAGTAATTGTGCCAGCTTATTGTTGGCCTCCGGACCGATGTTGTTTTGAAAAACAAACGATATGCCACTGATAACTATCGAGATAACGATGAGCGAGCGAAACGACTGCATCAAGGAAATGCCGGCAGCTTTGATGGCTGTAAGCTCGCTACTCTCACCCAAATTGCCAAAGGTGATGAGCGACGAAAGTAGAATAGCCAACGGCAAAGCTTGCGGAACCAACATCAAACCCATATACCAAAAGAACTGTGCCATGATTTCCATCGACAATCCTTTACCGATTAAATCATCGATATAACGCCAAAGGAACTGCATCATCAGCACAAATTGGCAGATGAAAAAAGTTCCCACAAAGAGCAAACCAAATTGCTTGGCTATGAATATATCTAATTTTTTAATCCGAATCATGAAAACATTCCTTTGTGAAAAGCAACGTAAGCGCCGTTTGCCACGTTGCAAATTTAGCATAAAAAAGTGAAACAGCCTGTGTTTTTGGCTTTTTTATGAAACACAGAGAGCATACTCAAATGCACCTTCGTGATGCTACAAGCAGATAAAAGTAACTCGCTCGCCCATGATAGCCTATTCATATTGTTTATAAAGAATGGCCTTACTACACACAATCCTACATAATGCGTTATCACATCCTGTGTTATGGTGTGATGATGAATGGGTGTCGCACGCACCATCGCTATGGCATGGCTTTGTAACAAATGGTCATATGCCACACGACAAAACGTTATGGCATGGTCGCACCCCATGTTGCGGAATTATAATAAATGCCCATGTCGCGCACCATCCCTATGCCGTGGCGTGATAATAAATGGACAATGATGGGCGAATTCCACCGCAATGTTATCCTCATCCCCGTGGTTGTGGTTGTGATAAATAGGCAATGATATGTGCAACCCCATCGGGGGGTGTGATGATGTCCCGTGTGATGGTGTAGTGATGAATGGATAGTGATACGGCAACTCCATCGGGGGGTGTGATGATGTCACATGTGGTGGCATGATAATCAATGGATAATAATACGGCAACCCCACAGGGTGGTGTGATGATGTCACACGTGGTGGCATGATAATCAATGGATAATAATACGGCAACCCCACCGGGGTTGTACTCTCGATAGCCCGGGGTTGCCGACGATAGGAGGCT
>ERZ772945.851-NODE-851-length-23100-cov-33.936038_pt1 | contig 23100 bp, 19 predicted proteins | sample MGYA00511681_ERZ772945 | MGnify/ENA primary metagenome ERZ772945 (study PRJEB29015, sample SAMEA2737943) | human oral metagenome | biome: human oral; feature: human-associated habitat; material: dental | place: China | collected 2143 ...
ACCGGTCGTTCTGACGGGTATGGGGGTTCGGGGCGTCTATACCGGTCAAAACCGGAGGGCATACCGGTCACCCAGATGACCGGTATATCTACTCCAAATCACCATAAGAGAACCACCAGACCAGACCAGGCCGATCCTGTGGCCTCACCATGCGTCGAACTCGGGTCCGGGGCCGGTCGAGTCCGGTCGGGACGGGGGACAATCGTCTCGACGTCGAGCGCTGCTCGGGCTCGGCCACAGGCCTCGCCCGCAGCCGCCGATCGTCGATCAGTGCCACCGGCAAGTGGCTCAAGGGACGCCGTCGGCGATAGCGTCCGGGGCTGGCCCTCGCGACCGCCAAGATCCTCCCAGTCTGCGGCTGAGTTGCCGGCTGCTGTCGTTGAGCTGCTGGGGGACTGCCTGCCCGATTTGATGCTGGACGGCCTCGATCCTGAGGGTGCGCTACGGATCGCGCAGCTCCTGCGTGAGCGGCTTGATGCTGGCTGGGAACCGCGTCAGATCCGCAAGGCGCTGGACCAGAATCTCCCGGCCAAGGTGTCGCGTTTGTCTGGGCTGGTGGCTTCTCGACTCCGGTTGAACGTCGACCCGTCACTGGCGCCGAACAAGGTCAGAGCCGATGCGGAGCGTCGTCGACGTGAGGCCGCTCAACGACGATCTGACGCCATTGCGGCCCCCGACCGTCCCCAGCACGACCCGGCGCTGGAGGCAGCCCTGACGCGGGTGCGTCAGCGGATGCCAGGTGCGAGCTGGCCCGAGCAGGTGGAAGCCGCCTGGAAGATAGTTAACAGTTCAAGCACTGACGTGTCTAAGGAGGCGCCATGAGCGGACACACGGTTGAGATTCCACGGATTTCTTGGGTGATGTGGTCGAGGCGGATTCCTGATCTGTCACCGACACAGAAACTCGTTCTCGGTGAGCTGGCCAGGCTCGCTGACTGGCGCGGTGAGACGATCTGTCCGGTCGCTCACCTGGTGCGGACCACCGGACGAGCCCGCCGCAGCGTGCACTACGCCTTGTCCGGTCTCGTGTCTCGAGGGCTGCTCGATTGCCGGAGGCGCTGGCACCGTAACGGCCGGCCGGCGACGTCGGCGCGGCGAATGGTGGCACTGGCCGGGGTCATTGATGCCGCTGAGATCAAGGCTGTTGACGCTGCTGAGGCTGAGGGCAGGGAGACCAGCGAGGCTGAGAACGCTCTGGTCAATCCCAAGGGGCCGAAGATCAAGGTGGACGACAATGAGGGCCTGCGCCGTGCGATCAAGCAGGCGATGGCTGAGGCGTGGGTCGGGCCGGTCTCGGAGACGATCGCCCGCTCCCTGGTGGCGGTCGTGGCGCAGCAGTTCAAGACGGCGGTGCAGCGGGGGACGGACTTCGCGTTCATGGAGCGCAACGAGGCCAGGTGGGACACCTCCTCGTGGGCCTGGGAGACCTTGCGCGCCTGCGCCGAGGTGATCGTGAAGGCGAAGTCGCCGTGGGCTATGTGGGCCACCGCCACGCTGCGCGCCACCGATGAGCGCAACTGGCCCGTCCCCGAGGGCGTCAGGCTCACCGAGCTGGACTCAGCGACACCGATCGCCAGCGGCGCCGGCCTACGGCCGGGTGACGCGGGCCAGGTGGAAACGGTCTCGCTGGACGCCTTCGAGACGGTTCTTGGTGGCATGGTTGAGGCACTCATCGGTGCCGGGATGGATGAGGCGATCGCCTGGGCCGGGACGCTGCGGGTCGCGGAGCTCTCGCTGAAGGGCATGTCCCGGTGCCACCAGCTGGCTGCGGACGACTCGCGCCTGGCAGACCTGGGGGTCTCACCGCGCTGCGGGCGGGCGTGGATGACTCTCCTGGTCGGCTCACGACGTGGCGCGGCGCTGCCGGTGACTGACCTGAGCCATGAGCAGCTGACCGAGAAGGCCAGCATCTTGGTCAGTGACTACCTGACGGATATTGCTCTGGCCAGGTAGGGGTGCAGTTTTTGCACCTCCAAACATAATGCCTGAGTGATATGTTTCACGTCCGTGATTCGGGTAGGGGTGCAAAAACTGCACCCCTACCCGATGGGGGTCATTTGTCATCGAGTTTCTGCGAGACGGCGTCGAGTATCTCTTGCGTGGGGACGTCGTCGTCACTGTGGATCCAGTCGGTGGTGGCGATAATCCGGTAGGCGAGCCAGATGGTGATGGGCTCATCAGGAGTCGGGGCGTCTGGGTGGTTGATCTCCGCCAGTATTTCTCGTACTTCCTCGACGACCTGGGTGAGATCATCGGTGGTGATCTCGGCTGGGACGCGCATGTCCCAGATGGAACGGTCGTCGGAGTTGGGGTCCTGGCCGGTGCGAACAGCGATACGAACCTCGTCGCCTTTGACGTCGATGTCAGGGTTGTAGGCGAGGCTGGTACCAGGATGGTCGCCGACGATGCGAGGATCTGGGTTGCTGAGGACCTCCTGTCTGGCTGCGGCGCGGATATCGCTGAGGTCGGTGCTGCTGTCGAGTGGGCGCCAGGTGCTCTCCATGGTGGCGATGAGCTGGTAGTAGAAGGTGACCTCGTCGGTGCGGATGCGGGAGGCCATGTTGGCGATGAGGCGGTAGAGGTGCGGGGCGTCAGTGGGGACGGGTTTCTGGAGTTCGGCGAGCTCGTTGACGGCCCCGTCGTAGGTATCGGCGCTCAAGGGTGTGTGGCCAGCGGGTGAGGTGGGGGGCTCGCCTGCGGTGGCTGCCCAGATGTGGATGATCTCTGCCCTCATTTTTTCCTGCCTGCCTTTCGCCTGCTGGTGGTGGTGATTGGTGTGTTGGGAACCACGCTACCGGAGGGGTGTGCGGCTCCCTGCCTTTGTTTTGTGCGGGTGTCGTGCGCGCACGAACCACGCCTAGGGCATGAGTGCGAATCCGTGGGTAAGCGAGCCTGAGGCTCCTGAGGCTCCTGAGGCCGTGATTGAGGAGATAGCCCCGCCGCCGTCGTGGCAGATCACGGGGCATCCGTTCCCTGACCTGCCCGCCGTTGACGGGCTTGACCTGGTGGTGGCGCGTGGCAGTACGCACTGGGTGACCGGTGCCCACGGGGGCGCGGGCACCTCGACCCTGGCCAGGCTCCTGGGCTGGGGGGACGCCGAGAGGGCTTGGCCGGTGCCTGCTGCTGGTGGCGAGCCGCTGACGGTGTGGGTAGTGGCGCGCACGAACGCTTCGGGTATGCGAGCCGCCCAGAACGCAGCCGTGCAGTGGGCCTCAGGTGATGTGCCCGGCGTGCGTCTGGGGGGAGTCATCTGGAATGCAGACTCCTCGAAGAAGCTCTCGCGCGTCATGCGTGAGCTCAGAACCCATATCAGTGGCGCCTTCCCCTCCCAGGTGATCCTGCCGTGGGTGGAGCGTTGGCGCGGTGACGAGGAGATTGAGGCCTCGTCAGCGCCCGGCAAGGTGCGGCGTGCACTCAAACCACTGACCGTGACAGAAAGGAACACCAAATGAGCAAGCTTGCGCAGCTCACCACTCTCGCAATGCTGCCCGTCGTCAACCCTTCACCGAAGGCCCCTCCGGGGATGCAGACCTCAGCCTCAACCGCTCTGGGATACCTCATGTGGGGGGCTGGAATCATCTGCTTCGTGTCCATCGTCGTGCTGGGCATGATCTTCATGTTGAACGCCACCGGGCGCACCAACGGCGCTAAGGATGTGGTCGTTCCGGTCGGGTGGATCATCCTGGGCGCCGGCGTGGTTACCGCCGCCAGCGCGATCGCGCAGACACTCATGGGCGTTGCCATCCTGGTCCGCCCAATCGCCCCGCCAGGAGCCGACACAGGCGTCAACCTCATCCTGGGATACCTCATCTGGATCGGCGGCGCGGTGTGCGTCATTGCCATCCTCACCCTGGGCATGATCTTCATGTTGAACGCCACCGGGCGCACCAACGGCGCTAAGGAAGTGGTCGTTCCGGTCGGGTGGGTCGGCCTGGGCGCCTTCGTCATCGCTGGAGCCAGCACCATCACCTACCAGCTGATCGGAGTGTGACGACGTGGCTGATGAGAAGAACAAGAACGCAGGCACTTCACAGACCGACGAAAAGGCGAGCTCTACATGGAGCAAGCGCACGTTCGCTGCCTCCATGGTCTTCATGGTCGTTCTAGCGGTCTGCTTCGTCTATGTTGCAGGCCCCAACCTATGGAACCGAATGTCTCGCAAAAGCTCGGCACCCGCTACCACGGTCTCCACAGTGGCGCCAACCACGCAGACCTCGACTGGAACTGCTCAGAGTGAAGCCGGATCATCAGTGTGTGGATTGGCGCCGGGGAGTCAAAATCTGCCCTCAGGGCCGTTTGAACAGCGAATGATCCCGGTATCTACGACCTGGGGCGTGCCTGAGGTCAAGGGTGTTGGCCCAGGCATCACTACTGGCATCACTCGGTGCTTCGCCCACAGCCCTTCTGGCGCTGTGGTGGCATCAGTCAACTTCATTCGATGGTTCTCCAGCCAGGATCGCCTGCCCGAGGTAGTTCGCGCTCTCATGGTTGACGATGCCAACCGGCAGCGAATGCTCAACCAGATCCAGACTGGCTGGGACGGTGTCAGCACACAGCCGCTGACGGTTCGCGGCTATCGAGCAGAGGTTCGCAGTCCCAACGAGGTCATGGTGACCCTGGTTGTCTCCACCTCACCCATGGATGATCGCATGGTCTCCACGCAGCTGCTCATGATCTGGGAAGGCGGAGACTGGAAGGTGCAGGCTCCCAGCACTGACTCCTGGGGGCAAGAGCTGGTGGATTCCCTGACTGGTTTCTCGCCCTGGACCGTGAAGTAAAAAAAGGGGGAAAGCATGTCGGACTGCTGGTTCTGGCAGATCTCGTGCAATGTTCAGGAGGCCGCAAACAAGGCCAGTGAGAACGTCGTGAACACTTGGGGTCGTTCCACCCTGGAGAGTTTGGACAAGACACTGACCTACGTGGGTACATTCTGGGTGAGCGCACCTACCGAGAAGGTCAATGAGTACGGTTCCGTCGGTAACTTCGTTAAAGATCAGACTGCCTGGCTCGCCGGAGCGATCCTTGTAGGGTCGCTTATCACGTCGGGAATTCTCATCATGTGGCACATGAATGGGGAGCAGGTGAAAAAGAGGCTCTCTGGTCTGATTCGCATGATCATCGTCTCGGCAACCTGTTTCACGGTAGTGGACCTGTTCATATCCATGGGGGATGAGTTCTCTACCTGGACCATTAATCAGGCGGTTGAGGGATCGAAAGGTGACTTTGCCAGGAATTTGCTGCTGATCACGGAGGTTGATCCGACCAATACGGGATGGTTCATCATCATCCTTGGCGGACTTCTGGGCATTCTGTCCAACATCGTTCAGATGGCCATGATGCTTATCCGAGGCGCCCTTCTACCGATCGTGGCAGGAATCATTCCTCTGGCTGCCGCTGCCGCTCTTACTGACTGGGGTAGGCAGTGGCTCGACAAGATGATCTCATGGACGTTGAGCTTCATCTTGATGAAGCCCGCAGCCGCAATCATCTACGCCACCGCTATCAAGATGGTTTCTGGCCAGAGATCCCATACAATAGATCTCAGCACTCAAGAGGCGCGAGAAGCTACCGCTCAGAATATGATGCATATCGCTTTTGGTCAAAATGCACAGCTGAATCTTAATGAGTACCTTCGTGGTATCGGACTGCTGGTTCTGGCGGCGCTGGCCATGCCTGCCCTGATCAAAATGATCACACCGGCCATCAGCGGCATTGGTGGCGGCGGGGGAGCGATGACGCTGATGGCCGGTGCTGGCGCGGTAGCCTCCGGGGCGCTCCAGGTCGCTCGCTCCGGAGGCTCCTCTGGAGGTTCTGGAGCGTCAGGATCGTCTGGGTCTTCCGGACCGTCAGGGGCAAGCGGGGTGCCGGCCAGTAACGGCTCGCCAGGTGGTTCAGGACCATCGGGAGCCAGCGGTGGATCTGGTTCAGCAGGCTCCACTGGCGCAGCCGGTAGCGCTGGTGCGGCAGGCTCCACTGGCGCAGCCGGTAGCGCTGGTGCGGCAGGCTCCGCTGGTGGTGCAGCTGCTGGTGGTGGTGCAGCTGCTGGTGGTGGTGCAGCTGCTGGTGGTGGCGCGGCCGCTGCTGGACCCGCGGCACCAGTGGTGGCTGGTGTGATTGTCGGAGCCAAGGCAGTCACCGGTGCAGCGAAGGCGGCGCAAGCCGCAGGTGAGGACGCGGCCGCCAGCGGGGGGCCCACAGGATCGTCGGAGGTTTCACGATGAGTCAGCAGGCAACAGTGGCGCCTAAGGACTATAAGCGCCCAACTTACGGCAACCTTCGACGGCCGATCACCTCCGGGCTGTACCGGTTCTCCACCGGTCAAACCGCCGGCCTGTTCGTCGCTGCTGCCTTCGGGGTGATCTTGAGTTTCACTACGAATCTGTGGTGGACCGCGGGCTACATGCTGGTTGTAGGACTGATCGCATGGGTCGCCTCAGTGCGTGACGTCCATGAAACGAATTACTTTATGCGCAGAAAGGAGAGGAGAATGTATGCAAAGGCAAAGCGTCGTAAGACCAACCTATTCCGTACTGGACTGCTGAGCACTTCTAAGAATGCCTCAGCGCGCGTTAAGTTACCCAATGTTTTGGGTACGCTCAAGGTCTCTGAACACGAGGACTCCACGCGCCGAAAGTTCGCGCTGGTGCACCACGCCAACGGCAACCTCACGGTGGTCATGGCTGTGGCGCCGTCAGGGGAGACCCTCGTTGACGAGCATGACTTCGAGACAAAGGTTGCCTTGTGGGGACAGATATTTGAGGACGCCGCCCAGACCCCGGGCCTGGAATGGGTAACGACCACCTTGCAGACTAGCCCCGACACCGGGTCCAGGATCCGTCAGGAGGTGACGTCACACGAGGCAGACCATGCTTCAGAGCTGTCTAAACAGGTCATGCGCAGAGTCGTGGCCGACGCCTCTGGCACAGGAATCAAGACCTCCACCTGGCTGACGCTGACCTTCGTACCTGCTTCTATGAACACTGGGATCAACAAGGAAGAGCGATCCATCAAGCAGATCTGCACGCTGCTGCCTGATCTGCTGGTCAAGGTCGCGGAGTCCTGCTCCGGTGCGGTTCAGTTACTCGCCCCTGATGACCTGACCCGGCTGATGCGCGAGGCCTGGGACCCTGAGATTGAGGCGGTCTTTGACGCTGCCGCTGCTCAAGGAAGGGTCGTCGACGTCGAGTGGCACGAGGCTGGACCAGTGAGCTTTGATGCTGGCTGGGACCGCATGAACCACGACTCTGGAGCGTCGTCGTCACTGACGATGACTGCCCCGCCGCTCAACGAGATGTCGTCCACCAGGCTGCGTTCCCTGATGGCGGCCCACTCTGATGTGCCCTGCAAGCGGGTCACCATGATCTACAAGGTCATGGATCCGGTCAAGGCCACTGAGACCTCCGAGCGTGACGTTGACAAGGCGTCCAATGCTCTGGGCATGGGCAAGCGTCCCACTGAAGCCAAGAAAAGTGTTCTGGCCAAGGCTCGAAAGACGGCCGCGGAGGTTGCCGAGGGTGCAGCGCTGATGGATTTCGGGATGGTCATCACCGCCACGGTTCCTCAGGGAGCTGAGGTCGATGAGCGTCTGGAGCAGGCTCGGGCGGCGGCGAAGGCCGCTGCTGGCAGCTCGAGCATTCAGGTTCGTGACGCTTTTGGGGCACAGGCCTTCACTTTGGCTATGGGGCTGCCACTGGGCATCGTTCCGGAGAGTCAGGCGCTGGAAGGGAGCTGGTGACGATGAGCTTCATGGATGACTTCGCCTCCCTCATCGCTGGTGAGACCTCTGGTGCGATGAATCTGCCCAAGGGTCCGGGTCAGGGAGGTATCCCGTTGAAGCCGTACTTGCCGGCCTGGAGAGGGACCTCCCGGCAGGTCTGCGGGCTCTATCCGTTTATCAACGGCAGTGTGGCGCCCCGTGTCGGCGTGCCTCTGGGACCGGTCATTGATGGGGAGGGCTACCTGTGCGCCGACCCGATCTCCTGGTTCCGTAGGGGACTCATCTCAGCACCCTCGGCGATGGTCCTGGCCCTCAACGGCCTGGGCAAGTCCTCTATGGTGCGTCGGATGATCATCGGACATGATTATCAAGGCGTCAACTCAATGGTGCTTGGTGATATCAAGCCCGACCACGTTGAACTCATCCGGAGCCTGGGCGGTCAGGTCATCACCATCGGCCACGGTAAAGGTGGGATCAACCCGCTCGATGCCGGTAACATCGCCGAGGCCGCCGACCTGCTCTCTGACCACCCGGCGATCCGCGACGAGCTGCTCAAGGCGGCCCATGAGCGCAAGAAGAACATGGTGCTCATGCTCATGCACATCCAGCGCAAGTCCTTCCCTGGGGATCGGGAGCAGACGATCATCGACGAGGCGATCAGCCTGCTGGAGTCCCGTGGCGGTAAGCCCGCCCTGGTGGACCTGCTCGGCATCATTCGTCAGGCACCCGCTGAGCTGCGCATGGCCGCCCTGGACCGGGGCAGTGACGACCGCTACCGGGAGGTCACCGAGGAGCTGGAGGTCACCCTTGAGGCTCTGCTGCGCGGCCGCATGGGCAAGATCTTCGCTGCCCGGGAGACCACTCCGATGCTCACCGACCGCTCAGTGGTCTTCGACGTCAGCAGTCTCCAGAGCGAGGACGACAGCCTTCAGGCCGCCGTGCTGCTGTCGTGCTGGTCCTACGGGTTCGCGACCGTTCAGATCACGCAGGCCCTGGCCGACGCCGGGGTTGCCCCGCGCCGATACTTCAACCTCATCATGGACGAGCTCTGGAGGGCTCTGCGGGTCTCCTCAGGCATGGTTGACCACATCGACGCCCTGAGCCGTCTGAACCGGCAGGTCGGGATCGGAACCATTTATATAACCCACTCAATGGTCGACTTCATGGCCCTTGCCACCGAGGAGGATCGTCGTAAGGCATCTGGTCTGGTGGAGCGCTCTAGGATGCTGATCCTTGGCGGTGTCACCTACCGGGAGATCGACCTGCTGCGGGGACTCTTCCACTTCTCCGATAAGGAAGTCGCCCGCCTGACCGGCTGGAACGCCCCCGGAGGCTATGACGATTTCAACCAGTGCGCTCTGCCGATGCCCGGCATGGGGAGGTTCATGCTCAAGACCTCTGACAGTCCGGGTATCACCTTCAGCATTGACCTGACCCCGGAGGAAATGATTCTGTCTGAGCAGTCCAACTTCCGGTGGGAGCGCCAGGCATGAGCGTACGTGACGGATTCAAGTCGTGGCCGGCCTCCACGGTCCTGGTTTTCATCCTTCTGGTCATTGGAGCCTGGTCGGCGCTGTCGATCTTCCTGGGGGTGCGCCTGTGGTCCTGGGCCACCGGGGTCCAGGCGCCCGGAGGTCCTTTCAGTCTGCTCAATTCCAGTGCCAGGGGAACGTTCCACCCAACTGCCGGACTGTGGTGGTGCGTAGCCGGTGCTGGCCTCGTGCTGGTGCTCATACCAACGATATTGGCTCTCGCAATCAGTGGTGGACTGAACCATGCAGGCCGCCAACGAGGTGACGAGGCAGCCTCCCGCACCGGCAGACGTCGGGAGACGTCCTCCCTGGAGGCCAAGGCCGTCAAGGCCAAGGCCAAACGTCTAGGAGTCGAGACCAACGGCGTAGACACTTTCGGGCTGCCGATCGGGCGCGCAGTGGCCGGCAAACGCAGCTTTTGGTCGTCCTTCGAGGACGTGTGCGTTCTGATCGCCGGTCCCCGGACCGGAAAGACCACCTGCTGGGTCGTACCGCGTATCTGGGCGGCGCCCGGCCTGGTGGTAGCGACCTCCAACAAGCGCGACATCGTTGACTCCTCCCGCAATGAGCGTGCTGGACTTGGCAACATCTGGATCTTTGACCCTCAGGCGATCGTCGGTGAGCCCCAGAAGTGGTGGTGGAACATCCTGTCCTACGTCACTGACGCGGTCCAGGCCACCGCTCTAGCGCAGATCTTCGTCGACACTACCAGGGACGCCACAGCGCAGAAGAACGCCTACTTCGACTCCGCCTCCCAAGAGCTCATAGCATCCCTTCTCCTGGCCGCCGCCAGAGGAGGACACACCATCATCAAGGTCTACGACTGGCTGCGTGACCCTGATGATCGTGAACCGCTGAGGATCCTGCGCGGCGCAGGAGAGGAGCGAATGGCGCTGTCCCTGGAGGGCAACATGAACCTGGTTCACGAGACCCGCTCGGGCGTCTACGGCGGCGCTGGAACAATCGTCCGATTCATGGTCAACGATGAGGCGATGAAGTGGGTGACCCCGCAGCACCACCTGCCCGAGCTGCAAATCGAGGATCTTATTCGTTCCACGGACACTCTCTACTGCCTCTCCCAGGAGGGTCGGGGAAGCGCCACCCCGATCGTGACCGCCCTGACTGTGGCGGTCACTGAGGCCGCTGTGGAGCTGGCCAAGACCCAACCTGGCGGGCGCCTACGCACCCCAATGCTCATCGAGCTGGACGAGGCAGCTAACGTGTGCCGCTGGTCCGAGCTGCCCAACCAGTACTCCCACTTCGGGTCGCGCGGCATCGTGGTCGACACCGTTCTCCAGAACTGGTCCCAGGGCGAGGTCGTCTGGGGCAAGGAGGGTATGAGGAAGCTGTGGAGCGCCGCCAACCAGCGCGTCTACGGCGGAGGCGTCAGCGAGAAGGACTACCTCTCCGACCTGGAGACAGTCATCGGCGCCTACTACATCGACTCCACCCAGTCGTCCTACTCAGCCCAGTCCGGGTCGTCGACCTCCCGCAGCCACGAGTCCCAGCAACGTTGGATCGCTACCGTGGCGGAGCTAGCGGCCCTCCCTCCCCGCCGAGCCTGGCTGATGTCATCAGGAAACACTGCTGTCCTGATCGAGATGATGCCCTTCTACGAGTCCAAGCCACCTAAGTACACCAACCAGCGACCGCGCCCAACGATCACGACAACGATCACTCCCAGCGACGACAACGTCCTGACAAACACTGCGGCGTTGCCTACGCCGTGGCCGACGCCGGCACCGTCAGGGCCCACGAATCCCTGGGTGACACCAGCAGGAAGGAGCAGCAACAATGGATGAGGTAACTCAGCAGGTGAGCCAGGAAGCGCGCCAGGCGTTCCAGGTCGCCACCCAGATCTCCCGTCTCTTCGCCGACATCTCCCGACGCAGGTGGGAGAAAGCACGCCGGGAGTCCGCCGAGCAGGAACGCATGGTCCGTCAGGCCATCAACGACCAGCGGCGTCTGGCCGACCCAGTTCTCAGGCAAGGTCTTGACGACCGTTTCTGGGACAAGGCTCAGCCGAAGGACGCCGCCTACGTGTGGGGAGTGGCCCAACGGTTCAAGGACATCGACCCGCTGGCCGCCCAGGCAGCTGAAAGGTGCAGGACAGAAGCCTCCTACCGTTGGAACATCGACCTGGACGCACCTTCCGCACCAGTACAGCCTGGTCAGGTCGACGACACCACGCTCGCCCAGGCCGCACCCGTCCTTTCAGGGGAGGAGAACAGAGACCTCAATGCGGACCTGGAGGCATCCGCCAAGATGCCCTCCCAGGAAGCACCTGCGAATTCATCTGAAGTGCCAGAGCCTGCGACAGATCCTTCTGAGCAGCTTTTCGAATCCGAGAAGCAGGCCGCCTTCGAGTGGGCAGACAAGCACTATGGCTGCGACACGATCGAGCCACACTCGGAAAAGAATCAGCAGGCTAACTCAGCCTACATGCTGTACTCAGCCATGGCGGCTGAGGGATACGACATGAGTCATCCACCTGCCTTCGACGACCTCTCCCAGACCGTGCCCGAAGAGCTCAAGGAGGCAGCTTACGAAGGTTCCGCAGCAGACTTCGCTCAGGCCACGGGTATAGACCCTGGCGACTTGGAACGATTCACGGATTACCGAGAGGCATCCACCCGCCATAAGATCTGGGTTGCTGATCACGCTGGACGATACCCCAAACCGAGGTCGGTTCAGTGGGCAGTGGCGATGAAAGGCTCACAGGCCGTCAACACCGTCAACAAGGTTGTTCTCCCTGAATCCCCTGCGCCTCGTGGAACCTACACCGAGTTGGCCCGTCGAGCTGCTTCCAGTGAGGCTCAGCGCGCAGGAATGCGACCTGAGGAGTACCTGGACCGTCTCAGCATCATGCAGCGGCGTATGCTGATTGTCACTCAGGGGAAGATTGATGACTACTACGGCGCAGGAATGGGGCGCATGGCCGCCTACCGCATCGCCTACGCCAAAGAAGCCGCTGCCAGGTGGCCCACCCAGAACCATGACCGTAAGCCGGAGTCACAGCAACAAACCGTCTCTGAATCTGCTACCCGCCAGCAGTCTGGTCAGGAACACCTCGACGTCTCCGGCCTGAGCGGGCGAGAGCTTGAGGAACGGGCCAGGGCCAGCTGGGCTCAGGCTGACGCTGCTGCTGCCAAAGCGGCTGAGGCTGATGCCGACAGCCGCGCCCAACAGGCCCAGGCCGACGCCCAGACATCGCACGGCGAGCACAGCAGCGCCAGCCAGGAGATCGGCGAGGTGATCGCACCGCTAGCCATCGCAGGCACGGCCGCCGCCACGGCCACGGCCGTGTGGGACTCACCCGAGGCGCGCGCCGCCTGGGCCGACGGACTCATCGCCAACGGCGCCAAACCTGAGCACGTGGCTCTCGCCGTGGTCGGAGACCGTGCACTGCACGAGCCCGCCCACAAGGCCACCGCCCCCTCGAAGGCTGCCGCCACCGAGGGGCGCCGGCCCCCGAAGGCCGAGACTCACGCGCACACACGGAAACAGCACATGTAGCCAGCATCCGTTCCGCACGCTCCGGCTCGGTGGAGGTGGTCACCCACGCGGGGTGACCACCTCCACCGGCGCTTCGACGCACGGCAGCCCGTCAGGATAGTCCGTGGAGGGAGAATGCCCCTTGATCGGGCTGCACCCCTGAAACGGTCCTCCGGCTCCAGTGATCTCACGCATGATCGGGAACCAGTAGTACGTCGAGTACTTGCTCAGCCAGCACGGCCCCTCGTTGACGCGCATGTACTCCCAGGTCTGCCACAACGCCGTGAACTTCTCTACCGCCTCAGGATGCGCCCACCACTGAGGACACCAGTGCATCTGCGCTGAAAACTGCCGGTTGAAGACGATAGCGACGTAGTTCTCGACGAACTGCCCCACATTCTCAAACTGAAGCGGTGAGTTCTCCTCATTCTCACTACCTGTTGTGTCTGCTGTATACGTGTCTGCGCTCATGTCTTCTTCGTAGTCTGTGCGCGCACCAGCAATCACTGCACCGGTCTACTGTCGTCTGCCCTGACGACGACGAGACGACTCGTGCTGATCGTTCCGCCTCGAAGACGGCTTCTGCTCACCGTCGCCCACAGACGTCCTACGGGCAGCAGATGCCGTTGGGGATATGGGGGACAACGCGCTCTGATAGATCATGCGTGCACGTTCAACCTCACTGGAGCTGGCTCTTCCGCCCACGCTGTGCTTGGCAACAGGATTGGTGCCACTCACTGCCCTTGGCGGAGGAGCCGAAGAACCGTGCTGTGGTGCCGTGCCGCCCGCCGGCATCGCCAGTGCGGCCGCGTTACGAATCTGGGCGACCTGACGCTCGCTGAGCCCATGATCCGCCGTCGTGACCCCATCGCTGGCGCTGTTCCTGACTTGCGTCTCGGACTCCACTGAAGGCGAGCCTGCGGTAACGAGCTCACGCTGCGGCTCACGCACCTCACCAACCGGCTGCGTGCTCGCAGCCGCAGCCGGATAGTCACCGGTCTGCACCTCGCCGGCGGTGCCCGCTAGTGCCTGGTAGGCGGCCTCGGCGCGCAGCTGCTCGATGTCGCTCACCATCGTGGGGGTGGAGATCGCCTCCAAAGCGGCGCGCGAGCTGGACAGCATCTCCGCAGCCGTGCGCGCCTGCCTGGCGGCGATGTAGCAGTCGGCCAGAGCCTCCACCAGCGCCAGCGCCTGAATCACCAGGATGACCGGATCTGCGTGCTTGTTGATCACCGCTGACAGCGCCAACCGCGCTCCCACTGACACGACCTCGCTCACCCCGGCGGCAGGCGCCGGGCGACGGTGCGTCTGACACGCCCGCCCTGCGGTACGCGCCGCGCGCGTCAGCGCCTCGATCGCACGCGGATCAGTGGCCGCCAGCGCGTGCGCGCCCAGCAGGCCGGCGACGTCGCGGGTGGCGTCAGCCAGCGCCACCGGGTCAGTGACGTCAATCCCGCGCAGCGCGGCGGCGTAAGCATCCAGAGCCTGCACCCGGGCGGCCATCTCGGCGCGCGAGGACACCTGGGAGGGCGGCATACCTCGCCAGGCCCGGCGCCATGCGTCAACGGCCTGCTGCGCTGACACCGGAGTGTCGGGCCAGCGCGAGCGCAGACGCGGAAGCGACAGGTCCCGCGCGAGCTTGTAGCCGCCGTACCACTGGGTCCGCTGTCCCGCCTTAGGGTGAAGCCCCACCCAGTAGCCCGTCACGACGTCCTGGGTTCCCTGAGCGAAACGCGGCCGAGCCTTGACGCCCAGCTCACGCAGACGGATCAGGAAGTCGAGCTCACTGGTGGAAGCCACTGCTGCCGCGCGCACGCGCTGCTCGAGGATCTCCCGATTGGTACGCGTACGTCCCTGCCTGCTTGCGGCTCGCAGATCTGCTGCTGAGTCCGCTCGCGCCCCACGCGCGTGCTCTCTGGCCTCGATGACGTACAGGCCGTACTTGTGCTCGATCCGGTTGGCGGCCCGCATCGCCCTTGGCTGGTCCTGCCACCGGTTCCAGCGTGTGCCGTCCTCGCGGACGATGTTGGCCATGATGTGGATGTGGTCGCCGCCGGCCTTCGACGCTCCATGATGGACCGCGACCCACCGGCAAGGAGCCTTGCCGTCCTTGCCGGTGAAGCCCATCTCGTCCATGAAGTCGTTGGCGATCATCCGCCACCTCTCGTCGCCCTGCGCAGCCTCCTCGGGCTTGAGCGACAGGGAGCAGTGCCAGATATGACAGGGCACCTGTTCCTTGATGACCTCACGCTTGTTTGAGTCCCTGTTGAACGCGCGCCGGCTGCCTGTGGGCTTGACGCCGGTCTCGGTCATGAACTGGTCCACGAACCGTGCGATCTCGTATCCCTGCGCTGGGCTCAGCTCGTCCCAGGCACCCCATCGGCGCATGATCACGTCCGAGCCGGCCACCAGGTGAGCATTCTCGTGCTCGTTGGCCCGCCCCGGGCCAACGAGGTAGTTCATCAGCCCGTAGCCCGAGCCTCCCTCACTGATCGCGGCGATCATCTGCGCGCCCCGAGCAGGATGTCGTTGATGTCGTCGTGCAGCCGCTGAATCTGGCTCACTACGGCGTTGAAGCTCGACGGGATCTCACTGGTGGTGTTGGCATGGTGGGCGATCTGGTTGAGGTTCGTCGTCACGCCTACGAGCTGACGCCGGTAGTCACGCAGCTGGGCCACCAGCTCGTGCGCCCCACCTGTATCCACGCCGTCACCCACAGTCACCGGGTGCAGCGCCGCATCCACCAGGATCTTCGCCATCGACTCCCCCGACACCTCCGCACGCGTCTCCAGCAGAGCACGCTCCGCATCCGTGAGATACACCGTCAGACGCCCACGACGCCCACCCCGCGTGCGCGCGCTGCGACGACGATCCAAACGCGGCCCGCGCGTCACGACGCCCGTGTCGTCGGCGGTGCTCGTCACCGCAACCACCCCCTAATGCCCAGCGCAGCGACCCGGAACGGGACCACACGACAAGTGTGCCAAGCGAGACGAGGTAAGTCGAGCGCAAACCTACGTAGCACCTGTGCTAAGTACTATCTTGCTCCGCGTAAGCGGCACCAGGCCTGTGGTTACGTTTTTGCACTTACTAAGTGTGTCTGACCTGGCCGGTCCGTCAAGGTGACCAGAGTGCAATTCCAGTGGGGTGTTAGGCGGCGTACGACAGGTGAGCGGCTACGGGCACCGGCCGCCGTGCCCCACTGGCCCCGACGCTTCCCAGCCCCAGGACCTCCCCACCAGCAGTAGAACGCAAGCCCGGGTGCTGGCATGAGTCTGGGTCTGGTCCGGTCTGGCGTCGAGCGCCCCAGGCGCTCGACGCCAGCACTAGACCAGCTCGCTTCAACGGATCACCTGCCTCTGTCCCTGTTACCTCGAAGTGTGGTTGCACAGCCATCCGCAGATGACGGTACGGGCGTGTGCGCGCACACCCTACGACTCATACGACAGGCACCCACCACAAGGGCAGCCGCACCCGTACGAGGAGAACAGGCATGACCGATCCAATGAGTGCCCTGCTTCAGGACAACAACGCTCGCATCCAAGCCGTCGAGCAACTCGCTCAGGCACACAACGAACTGCTCGAAGCGATCGAGAAGTACCGCGAGACGTGGAGACAGGCGCGTGACATCGGCTGGGCAACCACCGATCTCACCCGCAGGGGTGGTCTAACCAACCCCGCCAAACTGCCTCGACCCAAGCGGACCGCACCAGCTGACGAAAGCAGCACTACCAACCACCGCACCAGTGCCGACCCGCTTGACTGATCAGCTCCAACCACGACCGCTAAGCACAAGTGAGACACCCAAGTAAGAGGTAGACACAGCATGGCACCCGCAAACTCCACCGCAGCCGCAACCCATCAGCCCCTCGAGGCAGACGTCCATCTCCAGGACAACGGACGCGGTACGCTCCACATGGGCGGAAAAGTACGTCCTATCAACGCCGCCGACATCGATGCTGCCCGAAGCGCCGTCACCGACATCGTCAAGGAACGAGCCCAGGAGCACGGCGTCCCGATCATGCTCCACGCCACCGACCCCGACGGCCAATTCTCCCTCAAGGTCGACATCGACGGCACCATCACCGCCGTCGCCCCCACCAACGACGACCACCCAACAACGCAACCACACAACACCGCCTCTGACACCGGCACCGCTGTCACCCCAACCAGCGACGACTACCGGCCGCCTGTCCACCTCGTCACGCCGCCACCGACAGCACAGCTGCACGCTATGCCCACCCAGTCACCAATGGCGCCAAGCGCACAACCCCAAATCACGACAAGCACCCCTCCTGGTCCACGACTCGTCCAAGCACCTCCAACGCCACAGCACGCACCAGCTCCTGTACCGCCTCCCGCACCGACGGTGCCCACGACCATGGGTACCTCTCTGCTACCCGCATCCTCCAACGGCGAGCACGAGCACACCATGACTCCGGCCGAGGTCAAGGCCCAGGCCAGACAAGCCTCCCTGCTCGACGCCACCAGCAACGAGGCCCCCGCACGAGACGGCGTGCGCGGCGCCCTCAACGGCCTCGGACTAAAGATCGGTCCCTCTCGGATCGAAAAGCGCGTGCGCACTGACGCCTCTGCCGTCGCCCAGCACTGGCCCCGCCCGCTCGCCATCGCCGTCGTCAACGGCAAGGGCGGCGCCAGCAAGACACCCACCACGATCCTGCTAGCCGCCACCTTCGCCCGCTACGGCGGCGCCGGCGTCGTAGCCTGGGACAACAACAGCACCAGGGGAACGCTGGGCTGGCGCACACAAAAAGGACCGCACGAGGCCACCATCGAGGACCTCCTGCCCGTCGTCGAGGACCTCGTCGGCCGCGACGCCCTGGCCGCCTCCATGGCCCGCTACACCCACCACCAGCGCCTCGACCGCTACGACGTCCTCAGATCCCGACCCGAGGCCCTCTCAAAGTCCCAGCCCACCGACGCTGACGCCGTGAACTCCGTCCACCGCGTCCTGACCAAGTACTACCGGCTCGTCCTCATCGACTCCGGCAACGACGAGTCCTCCGAGCAGTGGCAGGCCATGATCCGCAAGGCCGACGCCATAGTCGTGCCCACCACCACGCGTCCCGAGCACGCCGAGTCCGCACGCCTGCTCCTGGCCGAGCTCGCCAGCGCCGACCCACACTGCGCCAACCTGGCCAGCAACGCCCTCGTCGTCGTCTCCCAGGCATCCCGCGCCGAAGCCGCACCACACGATTACGTCGAGACCTTCAGCAGGATGACCCGCGCCGCCGTCGGCATCCCCTACGACCCAGCCATGGCCGGCAGCCCACTCCTGCTCGACTCCCTGGCACCAGCGACACGGCGAGCCTGGCTCGCCGCCGGCGCCGCCCTGACCGGCGCCTTCACCACCAACTAACCCCAACACGAAAAGCACACGGTTGCGGGGCTGCACCCACTCGGATGGGTGCAGCCCCGCAACCGTGCTAGGCACGTGACCGTCACAGGCGCACGGCGTTCGGCATCATCTTCTCGTGACGCACCGCGGTCTCCCTCACAGTCTGTCCGAAAGTGGGGGCCTCGATCATCTGATCCCCACCCAGGAAGATCGCCACGTGATAAATATTCGGCTGACTGCCGTCATCAGACCAGAACAGCAGATCACCGGGCTGGGCCTGGTCCACGGGTACCTGAGTGCCCTGTAGGTACTGCTGACGCGAGTCGTGAGGCAGGCTCACGCCTGACGCCTCCCACGCAAGCTTCGTCAGCCCCGAGCAGTCCAGGCCACTGCCCGACTCCCCGCCCCACACGTAAGGCACACCCAGATACTTGCGCGCCGCCGCGATCGCTGCCTGACCACCAGCACTACCACCTCCGCCACCACCCACCGACTTCGCGGCCGTGTACTTCGCCATCAGCCCCATGATCTTGGGAACGTAAAGCTGAGTGTCATGGAATGGTGGAATGCCTCCGTACTTGTCCACATTTCCGATCCCCGAGTTGTATGCGGCCAAGGCAAGCTGCGCAACGTCACCTTTCAGCTTGCCCGAGCTGATGCGCTCCTTGACCTCGCTGGCTAGGAAGCACATGTAGACGCCCTGGGAGTAGATCGCGTCCTGAGGGTTGAGGATGTCTGCCTTGCCGTCCCCGTCGCCATCCCTACCGAAGCTCGCCCACGTGTCCGGCAGGAACTGGGTCATGCCCTGAGCACCTGCCTCGGATACCGCGTTCGGGTTCCAGCTGGACTCTGCCTCGATCTGCGCGGCGATCAACGGCGCACTGATCTCCGGGCAGATCGACCCAGCTTTGAGCACAACGCCCTGGTACTCACTAGGAACGTTCGCCACCCCCTTCCCGGCAGCGGCCTTGGCGGCCTTTTCTGCCTTCTCGGCGCTGTCATCGCTGCTTCCCAGCATGATCAGCGGCATTGACACCACTATCACTGGTGCCAGCACGAAGGCGATTAAAGACTTGCGAGTCACCGGGCATCACCCCGAACCTGTGCCTGCTCCTGAGGTGGCGCCGGCCGCCTCGAGGGACTGCTCTCTTCTGTCGGCGCCGCGGCCGTTGTCGGTGGTGTCGGTGACATTGCCTGCGCTGCGATCGCACGAATCTTGGCCGGGTCGAAGCCTGCGATGCGCTGCTCTCCGAGCTCAACCACTGGGGCGCTACGCAACCCCTCTGCGGTGAATGCCTCTACCAGATCCGGCCGAGTCGTCAGGTCAACCTCCTGATAGGCGGCGCCGACCTTGTCCAGCTCGCGCTTCGTCATCGTGCACCCAGGGCAGTCCGCCTTGGTGTAGACCGTCAACTCGTGCGCCTCGGCCCGAGTCTGAGATGCAGCAACCTCAACAGTAGACTGCGCTGCACCCTCGGAATTCTCCGGCACGCGGGGATGTGTGGCTGCGTACTGAGCTTGGGCTAGTCCGTGACCGATCGTCGCCTGCACAGCATCGAAGAGCTGTGGCTCAATCCCGAGGTCGGCGGCCGCCCGTATACGCTCAGGAATGTACGGATTCAACGGTGCTCCCTCACGCGGGGTAATCACTGTCTCAGTGCTTGGAAAGTGCGGATCTCTCAACGAGATGAACACTGCGCGCTGATCATCGGTCGGTGCGTCCGCGGGTCGCAGAACCACACTAGGTGCGATCGAGGGCACTCCACTGGATGAAACAACCTCGTCCAGGGACAGTCCGTCCACGACGATGCGGCCCTCGCCGACCATGCGCTCGATCCGGTCCAGGTCCGGGCGCATCGCCGCTCGGGCATGCTCGCGCAGATCCGTCTCACGCGAGACAGCCCCCAGGCTGGTCGAATCCTGTTGCCTCGCCGCCTCAGCCCTCTGGTCCAGCGCCTGCGTAGCCGTGTCCGGCCAAGCATTCCTGACCTGATTCATGACCTCACTTACCGGTAGCGTCCGCAGACCTTTGGCGTCAGCCACCTGCACCTGGTTCTCACCCGAGTAAGTGAGAGCGGTGCGTATCCGGCAGTCCATGCCGTTGCCACGCATGTCGATCAACCGCCCGCCGGCATCGTCTGAGCCACTCGCCCTACCCTCGTAGACAGTTACCCGCGCGTCACCTCCGGCCAAAACCGCCTGAGCGCGAGCCCAGCGCTCCAGCGCAGCCGCCTCCCGCGGCTCCCACCAGCCAGCAGACGATTCAAGACGCATCGATGCCCAGGTGGTGGCCACGCTCTGCTCTCCATCACGCAGGACAGCGTTGTCGACGTCCCAGGTGGCCTCCCGCTCCGACACCAACCGGGCTCCAGCCAGGCGCTGCCCATCACTGAGCGGCTCAGGATCCACCCACGGGCCTACCTCGCCGGGTGGCACCTCCCTGCGGTCCACGACCTCGAACGTCTTCCCCTCGGAGTTCGTGCCGATAGTGATCGGTCGGTGCGAGGAGTCCATCGCCTGGGGGCGCACCCACACCATGCCCCGCTCCAGATCGATGCTGGTCGACAAGGCCTCTGCCGGCACCCCACGGAAAACCTCTCTACTCAAGCGCTCGGCCTGCTCCGAGAGCCTACTGGAGGAATACGCCACCCCCGAGGCTGCTCCTCCTACCTCTCGAGACTGTCCAGACGTGAAGTACTCGGATGTGAAGTTGTCGCTCATGCGTCCCCCTTGTTTCGAGCTCGGGTGGGCCCGGCGCCTGCCGCCGGGCTCCTACCCCACTCGTAGGGCGTGCGCGCACACTGCTCAGACAAGCAGCGGTGCCAGCACAAAACCCTTGTGCTGGCACCGAATTGCGAGAGCGGCGATGTTGTCAGTTCAGCAACTCACCATCATCGTCTAGATATAGAGATACGAAACTGGCGAGGCAAAATGCGTCACATACGTCCCCTGTCTTGGTTTGGAGTCGAGGAACTCCACTGAAGCCAACATTGATGCCTGCCACTCAACTATAGACCGCAAGGTATTCCACCACCAGAAGCGGCCCTTTCTCGAACAACCCTTCTTGATCCTCCTGTGGTCCCTGGCGCTCAAGTTTACGTCTTTCGTCGCGACCGATGAGGTTCATCCCAGGAAGTGATGCAAGAAGATACCAGCTGTCTTTACCGATCGTCTTCTTAACTTTGGCTATTATGCGAGCTCGACCGTCAATCTCGGCGGAATCAACGATGCATTCAGGCTTGAGTGATCCAATAATTCTCCAGCCAGTACAATCGTCCTCTCCTATAACTACTGGAGCAACACCAAAACTATTGATAGCAGCAGCCATGGCACCTAGTTCCTTGGGCGTAGGAAGACCCTCTACGTCGAGCTTGAGGGCGCTCGCCTGCGGCATCAGGTCTTCCATGACTTGTAGACCTTCTTTTACCTTAGGGTTGGAGAGCGCATTAATAGCGTCCGGAATGTAGACATCACACTCCCAGTGTATTACCGCACCCATGCCAATGTCTTTAAAATCATCGTCAGGATTCCCCACCTCAACCCAGGCCAGTCCCTCCGAATCAGAATTACCGGCCGCAATAAGGCGCTGGAGACGCGACGCGTCATGATCTTCGTAGGTGAGCTCCGTCTCTTGCTCTCCTGAAAGACTACCTTCAGTCTTAACTAGCCCCAGGTCAACACCACCTCCCCCTCCTTTCGTCTGGGAGGTTCTTGAAGACAGTGACTGACGCACTCCGCCCTCGATATTGGCCAGGAATGTAGCGAGCATCGCCGAGTCTAGGTATTGAGGTTGAATGATCATGTGTTCTACTTTCCTGCTGAGTTGCGTTTCTTGGTTAGTGCCGAGAGCGACGGCTGTCAGATGGTGGGAGTGCTTTGGCGGTTGGCGAGGTAGATGCTGAGGGCTTCGCGGATGGCTGCACTGGGTGTTATCTGGGGGGACTCTCGTGCTTCAGCTGTCAGCTCGCAGCGGCCATGTCGATGGTCAGGCGCAAGTTCAGTGCGTGGGCGATGCGCCAGAGAGTCGAGACGGACGGGACCTGCCCGCCGTTCTCGACGGCGGAGATGACCGACTGTTGGGTTCCCATGCGTCTAGCCAGCTCGGTCTGAGTTAGTCCTGCACGCGTGCGTGCGGCGTAGACGAGCTCGGCGAGCTGCAGGCGGGTTTCTTCCTCGGCCTCAGCGGCGTCGAATCGGGCACGCTCGTCCGAGGTCATGGCGGCCAGGGCCTCGGCCTCGGCCTGTCGGAACGGTGTGGTCCTCATGATTACTTCCTCTTCTTTCGGGCGTCCTTGGTCGCTGCCTGGATGGACTGGTGAGCTGCCTGGGCCCGCCGGGCTCGCAGGATTTCCCGCCGCTCGTTCTGGCGCTGCTTGCGGAAGGTGGTCAGCGTGATGGCCTTCCGTTCGGGTTCGAGCACGTACGTGATCCGTCTCGCCACGCCCTCGCAGGTGAACCGCAGCTCGCGCAGGCCTCCGCCCAGCTGTTTCGACAACGGCATGCCGAGCATGTGCCCAGCGTCCTCCAGCCGAGTCAGCACGCGACGGGTCGCCGCCTTCCCCTCGGGAGTCAGGCCCTGATACCAGGCCAGAACCTCATCGGAGAACTCAACCGTCCATCGCATGAATCTAATATATCACAGCAACGATATCACGTCAAGACGATATCCTCGTTTCTGTTGGTCGCTGACGCCGGTGTCTTGTTGGGTCTTGTTCGTTCTCCCGACCATCCGAGCCGACCCTCTAGCGCGGAGTTCGGGGTAAGGCGCCGATCATGATTTGCTGCCGGTTGTGGCTGGCTTGCTCGGGTCATGGCTACTCAGATTGTCGGCTTGGGCTGGCGTCGACTCGGCGTCGGGTGGCGTTGGGGGTGGGGTGCAGGCCGCTGAGCGCCGTGCGCTGCTGGTCGGTGTTGACGGCGAGGTAGCGGCCTGTGGTGGCCAAGGACTCGTGGCGCATGAGGCTTTGGACGACTCGGCTGTCGGTGCCTGCGCGTAGG